>Ga0318533_10001316_pt1 | contig 12189 bp, 9 predicted proteins | sample GRESIP053b4f27_FD_203675 | JGI IMG/M metagenome (GOLD analysis project Ga0318533, IMG submission 203675) | Tropical soil microbial communities from Luquillo Experimental Forest, Puerto Rico - GRE.SIPMG.053b4f27 | ecosystem: Environmental > Terrestrial > Soil > Tropical forest > Bulk soil...
CCCCACCACCCCCACCTGTTGGGATCCTCAGCTGGCTGCGGGCCCGCTGGCCGATAACCGCGATCGGCGCGGCGATGCTGGTCTCAGCGGTCATCTGGCTATTAGTGCCGCGGAGCGATGAGTGCCGCATGATCCCAGGCGATCAGACCGCCGCTCTCGCCCAGCTGCGCGATTTCTTGGCGAAGCAGCCGCAGGCCAGCCAGACCCGTGCCCGGGCCGAACTGAATCTGCGCTGCCACCGCCCCGAGCTTGCCATCCCCGCGCTGCGCGCCGCGGCCGATGCTGGCGACGGCCCCGCAGCTCATCGTCTCGGCACTTTATACGACCCCAGCGTGCCCCCCGGCGGCGGGGAGCGGCTGTTGCCTCCGCGGGCGGAATTCGCCTGGTCCTGGTACGAGCGAGCACTGAAGGCCGGCGATAAGACTGCCCAGGGTGCGCTGGACCATCTAGCTGCCTGGGCCAAATCCGAGGCGCCCAGGGGCAATGACGAGGCCGCCGAAATCTTGCAGAAGGTGACACAATGAGGCGCCGGCGAACGGGATCGCGACGCCACGCGGCGGTTTTGACCACTGCGACCCTGTTGCTTGTGCTCGCGTCGCCGGCTACCGCCCGCGAACCCCTAAAAGTCGAGCAGGCGCCTGAACTGTTTCAGCGCATACTCACCCTGCCCGGCGCCCGGCTGTCGCCTGCGCCTGAGGAACAGCCCGCCGGGGCCGCGCTGCCAGTGTTCAGCGTACTCTACGTCTACGACCGTCAACCGGCTAATCACGGCTGGCTGCAGGTGGGCAGCAAGCCGGATGGAAAACCCGAAGGCTGGCTGCCCTCCGACATGACCCAAGACTGGCAGACCATGCTGGTGATGCAATATGCGCCGCGTGGCCAGCGGGACCGAGTGGTGATGTTCGATGATCGCCCCCCTTTGGCTGACCTGCTGCAAGCCAATAACGAGCACCAGCGCGCCGTCGCCATGCTGCGCGATATCGGCGCAGGCCGCCCGGTCTCGGGCGTGCTCGCCGTCGAACCGGCCGAGGCGGTCGACGTGAAGTCGCAGTTCTATGTTATGCCGGTTCTAGGCTCCTCCCTGGACGAGTTTCCCGACGGCACCTCCACCCGTGTGCTGCAGATCGCCAGCGCCAATATCGCCGCACCCCCCGCCTCGACTGCATCTAGACCGGTGCCTTCTACGTCCCCGGCGCCTACTTTCCCGGATTTCCGCATCGGCATAGTATTTGTCCTGCACACGACGCTGTCGATGCAGCCTTACATCGAACGCGCCCGAGAAACGATCCGCACGATCTACCAGCGGCTGGAAGCAAATCATGTTGCGGATCGAGTCTCATTTGGCCTAGTGGGATACCGCAACGACCCGAATAGCGCACCCGGCATCGAATACAGCACACACGTCTTCCAGGCACTCGATCCGAAGGCCACCCCGGCCTCCGTTCTGGGGCATATCGACGAGATAAAGGCCGCCAGCTTTCCTACCACGCGGTGGGACGACGACGCCTTTGCTGGACTGAACGTCGCACTGGATAAAATGGACTGGACACCGTTTGCCGCGCGCCTGTTGGTTCTGGTGACCGACAGCGGTGCTCAATCGGCCAAGAGCAAGCTGTCGCAGTTCCCCGATGTCGATATCGAAAACATTCTCGAGAAGGCGAACGAAAAGCACGTAGCTGCCTTTCCGATCTACCTGCTGACGCCGCAAGGCGACAATCACGGCAATCGGTCGATCGCGCTCCAGCAGTGGCGTCGGCTCGGCCGGGCCGGCGACCCGACGCTGAGCAAGTATATCAGCGTCGCGGCCGGCTCAGCGGAGCTCTACCAGGGCGCACTCGACGGCTTCTCCGAAATGATCGTCTCAGCGATCGCCGATCTTGCACACAACCATCCTATCGTCCGTCCGACACAAACGCCCTCCGGGCAGACCGACAGCGACGGCGGCGCGATTCGCAATATGGTGGTGAATGAACTCTTCCGCGCCCAGACTGAGTATCTCGGTCACGCCGAAAATGCGCAGGCGCCGGCATTTTTTCGCGCCTGGACCACGGATCACGATCTGGTCAATCCGAGCTACCAGAGCCTGAATGTGCGGGTGTTCCTGACCAGCAACCAACTCAATTCGCTTGCCCAGAGCCTGCAGACGATCGTCGATGAGGCCAAGCGCGCATCGCTGTCTCCGGAAAGCATGTTCGACAATCTGCAACGGCTGGCCGCCCTAACCTCTGGCGACCCCAACCGTCCCATCAGCACCGGCGACGTGGCCGCCCTGCTGCCCGCCTATCTCAAGATGCTTCCCTACCGAAGCAAGGTCCTGCGCATCGACAAGGAAACCTGGCTCAGCAAAGGAATGACCGGCCAGCAGGAGTTCATTGACGAACTGGAATACAAGCTGCGGCAGTATCAGGACATGTATCAGGACGCAGCGCGGTGGACGCTGCTGGACCAGCGCGACGTCGGCAACAAGGTGTTCCCCGTCCCGCTGGAATCGCTGCCGTGAACGGACTGGTGTTCGCACTGACCAATGTGACGGTGTTGAAGGCCGGCTCGCGCAGCAGCTTCGAACTGAGCGTGCCCCGCCTGGAAATTAGTCGCGGAATGAAGCTCGCCGTGGTCGGCCCGAGCGGCTGCGGCAAGAGTACGCTGCTCGATCTGCTCTCGATGGTGTCCTTGCCCGCCAGCGTGGAGCGCTTCGTCTTCGCTCCGAACGAAGGCCACGAATTTGACGTCGCCGCACTGTGGCGCGATCGTCGGCATGATCGATTAGCCGCGTTGCGCCGCCATTCAATTGGCTATGTGCTGCAGACCGGCGGCTTGTTACCGTTCCTGCCGGTGCGCCAGAACATCGGCCTCAGCCGGGCCCTTCTTGGCCTGCGGCCGGAGCCCGAGGTCGGCGAGGCCGCCAGCTCTCTCGGCGTGGCCCAGCAACTCGACAAACATCCAGCAACTCTCTCGGTCGGCGAGCGCCAGCGCGCCGCCGTTGCCCGTGCCCTGGCGCACCGTCCGGCCGTTGTGATCGCCGACGAGCCAACCGCAGCGCTCGACCCGGCCAATTCGGCGACGGTCATGCGCCTGTTCGTCGATCTCGCCGATAGGTTCGGGGTAACAATGATCGTTGCTACCCATGACCCAGACCGCGTGGCCGAACTCGACTTTCGCTGCCTCTCGCCCGAACTTGAAACGCGGGCTGCAGCCACCAGGGCATCTTTCTCCACATGAAACAGGCGCAAGGGCCTCGTTATCCGGTATTGCGCGATCTGTGTCTGATGGCCAGTATCGCAACGCGGGCCTATTTTCACGACCGCACCCCCTCGGTCTGCACCTTGTTGGGGCTGGCAGCCATCCTGGCGCCGCTGTTCGTTCTGTTCGGCCTCAAATACGGCGTCGTCTCGGCGCTGCGCGACCGACTGGAGACGGATCCGCGGATGCGGGTCATCCAACCGATCGGTCAAGGTAGCTACGACAAGGCATGGTTCGACGCGCTTGCTGCGCGGCCGGAAACCGGCTTCCTGGTGCCCACCACCCGTTTTCTGGCCGCGACTATGAGCCTGCGCAACGCTGCGCGCCCGGACTTCCCTTCGGTTTCTGCCGAGATGTGGCCCACCGCGCCGGGCGATCCGCTGCTTAGCGCCGATACTGCCGCGCGGCTGGCCTCACAGGCGGATGGCCGGCGCTATGAGGTGGCGATCTCGCAGGGCGTGGCCGAGCAGCTAGGGCTTGCCGGCAGTGCGCCCGTCGAGGGGCGGATTGGCCGGACATTCCGAGGGGAACCAGAGATTGTCAGCCTGGAACTGGCGCCGTCGGCGATCCTCTCGGCAGCTTCGTTGAGCCGTGATGTCGTGCTGGTGCCACTTGCCTTGCTGGAGGCGACCGAGGACTATCGCGAGGGCGAAGCCGTGCCCGCGTTTGGCGCGGAAGGCCAGCCCCACCGGGCCGGCCCTCGCCTGTATGCCAGCTTCCGGCTTTATGCCCGTACCATCGATAACGTGGCGGTCTTGCGCGCCTGGCTGGCCGATCATGGTATCCAGACCGTCACCCGTCTTGCGGATATCGAGATGGTGCAGTCCCTGGACCGCGATCTGGGGCGTCTGTTCCTGGTGATCTCCTCGCTTGGCGCAGGCGGGTATCTCGTCTCTATGGCCCTCGGGCTGTGGGCTTCCGTCGCGCGACAGCGCCGCGCGCTCAGCCTGCTGCGCCTGGTCGGCTTCCCCACCATCGCCATCTCATTGTTTCCTGTTTTCCAGGGCTTATGGGCCGCGACGCTGAGTCTGATCGTCGCGGGGCTGGCGACTTGGATGACAGTACCGGTGGTCGGTCGCCTTATGGCCTCGCAGCTGCCGCAGGGCGCGCAGATCTTCCGGCTGCTGCCGGAGCATGTCGGGGTCGCGGCGGCCGTCACCCTGCTGTGCACGATCGCGGCAGCGAGCTACGGCGGCATGCGCGCCGCCGCGATACCGCCGGCCGACGGATTGCGCGATGAGTAACGCGCGCACCAGCCTCATCCTTTGCCTGCTGGCGGTCCTGACGGCAAATATCGCGCATGCCCAGCCGGCGGCCATGCCCGCCTGGTGCGCGCTTGACGATCCGGCCGCGGCGCGGGCGCAGAAATGTCCGGCGATTGAAGATCAGCAGGCTTTGCCGGTGCAGCTCGCCCTTCCGCTGCCTTGCGACGGCTACCTGATGCTGCGCAAGGTGATCGTGCCTTCGGAGACGGTGTTGGATGAACAGACCGTCTATCTCGGCGGTGCCGCCGCAGAGCCGACGGCTGCGGGCCTCGAAAGCGTGACGAACGGACCGGTGCAGTTGCCGCTCGCCGGTGGCTTTTTCGAAGGGACCGCAAAGCGCGCACCGCGGATCCCCGCCTCCCTCGATAAGCTCCAAGGCCGTGCCTACTACATCGCGAAATACCCGCTCACGGAACCGCAACGGCGCCGCATCGACACGATCGGCGCCGATGTGGACAAAAGCCCCTCCGAGTCCGCCTGCCGGGACTACGCTGGGTATGTGGCCAGCCTGCGCTCCGGAGACGTGCGTCCCGCGACCAACATGTCCTGGTTCGGTGCGGTCGACATCCTGCGGCGCTACCAGGACTGGTTGCTGTCGCATGATCGTGCCGCGATCGCTGCCGGCAAGGCGCCGCAGATCCCGTGGGAGCAGGGATCGCCCGCCTATTTGCGTCTGCCCACAGAGGCGGAGTGGGAATATGCCGCTCGCGGCGGCAGCGCGGACAAGCAAGATCAGTCGCAGCGCGCCTACCGGATTCGCGATCCGCAGACCGGCGCCTTGCGCATGGCCGAAATCGAGGAGATCGCCCCGCTCCAGGAGGCTGGCTCGGACGAACAGGGCGCCGCGGCCGCTCGCCTCGGCCGCAAGCTGCCGAACCTGCTCGAGCTGTATGACATGATCGGCAATGCCGCCCAGATAGTGCTAGATCCGTTTCGTCTGACCCGCCCGGAGCAACTGCACGGGCAGGCTGGCGGCTATATTGTCAAAGGCGGCGATGTGTTCACCAGCCAGCAGATCGTCGGCGTCGGTCACCGCCGGGAGGTGCCGTATTTCGATTTATCCGGCGAGACGCATTCGCCCACCGTCGGCGTCCGCCCGGCTCTGTCGCTGCCGGTTTTCATCAGTGGTGTCGAACCGGGCGGCAAACCCTACACACCTGGGCGGCAAAATCCATCGTTGATTGCGGCCCTGGTCACGGCTCGCGCTGCGCTCACCTCCAGTTCCGAACCGTCGCGCGCCGCCGTTGGCTCCGGCCTTGCCGCTTTGAGCAAAGCCAACGAACAGGGTGCGCTCGACCAGGATAAGCTGCGCGGCGAACTGGCGTCTATCCGGAGCGATTTAGATCGCAGCAACGCCCGCCTTGCTGACGCGGACCGGGAGAATGAGCGGCAGAAATTCGAGGGCGCGGTCCTGCTCGCCTACAGCATCCGCACGATCGGTGCGAACAACCTTTCCTCGCTGCTGATGATCGAGGATCTCAGGGAGAAGAACGCACGCACTGCGCAGAGTGCCGCGGAGCGCGGTCGTATCGAGCAGCAACTCGAGCTCACCCGCAATCGCATCGCCGAGATCGAGTCTGGCTTGACCGCCAGCTTCGGGCACTACGTCGGCATCGTTATGGACCTGGCCCGGCTTGACCCGGCCGCCCGTAGCGTGGCGCGGGACGCGGTGCATCGCAGCTTCGTGCAGCAGGGCATCGACGACTTCTACAGGGACTATCAGGCTACCGTGATTGCTGAGACAGACCAGCTTGCCGGCGCGCACTTGGTGATGTCGGAGGCGATGCGACGGAAATGGCTAGAGGAGATCGATGCGACCCGGGAGAGGCGGGGTGCGAAGTTGCAACGAATACGGAATTAGAGTTTCTCATAGGAGAGCGCATTGAAAAAGCTCACGCGAAACGTCGCCTCCGCCATCCTGGCGCCTTCGATGCTGTTCCTTTCGGCCTGTGCAACCGGCCTGGAAACCCGCTACGACGAGCCCACCGATGTCTGCCGCTACGCGCGGCAGCCGCTGATCCAGACCGAGCGGGCGTTCAACGAGTCGATCCTGGTCGGCGCCGGCACCGGCGCGGCCATCGGTGCCGGTGCCGGCGCCTTGATTGGCCGCGACTGGAGGGGTGCGCTGATCGGTGCGGCTGCCGGACTGGTAACAGGCGCCCTGGCAGGCTATGAGAAGGCGAAAATGGATCAGGCCCGAACGCGCGAGCAACTGCAGGCCTCCGTGGATGCTGACGCCAACCGCGACCTGCAACAACTGAATGGGTCCATCGATGCCCTGCATCAGCTCATCAACTGCCGTAATTCTCAGATTGCCCAGGTAACGGCCCAGTTCTCCAGTAAGAGCATCAGCCGTGAGCAGGCGCTGGTGCAGTATCGGCTGATCGACCAGCAGATGCTGGCCGACGACAAGCTAATCGCCGAGGTGCTTGGCAAGGCGGATGAACGTTCAGAGACCTATGTCAGCACCCGCGCCATGTCCACGCAGTTGCCTCCCGAACGCGCCACGTCTCCAGAGATGCCTCCAGAAACTGCGCCGTCCGCGCCAGCCCCGGCGCACAACTCAACGGTCGCGCTGGTCAGCGCCCGCAGCGTCGCGGCAGCCGACCAAGTAAAGCACAGGGAACTCCGCGCGAGCCTTGAGGCGCGCATTCAGGACATCAACGCCGTCGTTGGTTAAAGAGGACAGAATGTCGGCACCTCGAGCGGGGCTTCCGCTTTGTGTTTGTAGAAGGGATCGCAAACTCATGACGGATCTGGGGCGGGCCAAACCTCGCCTCGCGAGCCCGCAGCATCAGCTGCGGTCGAGCACGGCAGCGGACGACCAGAAGGCCACAAAGCGGGGGTATCTTACCTTGCAGTCTGCCAACGCGGCGCCGAACGAACAACTCAAGGGGGATCGGCGATAATGGCCGGGGCGTGTGTTCATCCGATCCGGGGGGCGCTCGTGTGCCTCTCGCTGTTGGTATTCCTGTCCGTCGGGCACGCGCGGGCACAGTCCAACCCGTCAGCGCCGGCAACGCTGCGCCTTGCGCAGGTGGTGGTTCGCCTGCCGCACACTTACCTTTTTGCCAGCGCGCAGGACGAGGATGGTAACCCGTTCTCGGGGCAGTGGGGCAAGCTATCAGCCCTCATAGGACCGAACCACGAGAAGGTGGACATCAACCAGCAACCGGGAGGCATCGGCATCGTCTTTCTCATCGATATCTCCAAGTCGCTGAGTCCCCAGCAGTTCGCGGTGATCAGGGAATCCGTGCACCGCTGGATCAATTTGCTGGGGCCGAATGACCGGGCGGCCATCATGACTCTCGGGTCGAGGGTAACAACGGTCGTGGACTTTACCGCGGACAAGAGCGCCTTAATCTCTGCCCTGGCCAATCCCGCGCTGAAGCCTTCCGACCAGCAGACGCTGCTCTACCAGGGGCTGGTTCAGGCCATCGACTTGTCACAGCGGCTCGACCCCAACTTGCCGCTACGCCGCGCGATTGTTGTTCTGACCGACGGGATCGACGACGAACAGGGCGGTGCGAGCCGGCAGGAGGTGCTGGACAAGCTCGCTGTCGATAGCGTTCCCATCTACGGTCTCGGCGCTGCTAAGCGCTTCGACGCCAAGGTTGATTCCGCACTGAAAGATTTTTCGGCGCTTGTGCGCGCGTCCGGTGGCGACTACCGGTCGATCGTTGATATCAGCAGACCGACGCTTGACATCGGAAGGCTGAACGAAGGCTTTATCGGGTTACGCAAAATCGTCGACTCGACCAAGCCTCTCAGTGCCGAGTGTCCCCAATGCGCGCCTGACGGGTCGCCGATCGTGATCCGCCTGTTCATGTCCTACGAGGATACACGCCTAACACGCTTAAGTTCGGAGAGCGTGACAGTCCGATCGGTGGACCCCGAGGGCAAGGTGGTCCAGCCGCCCGCGGCCGGCATTTTGGCGTTGCGGGTGTCGCCCCCGGTGGCTGTTCTGAGCCTCGATGGAAAGCCGGCGGGACCAGCCGCAAATTTCCGGCAGAAGGTTCCAGCCGGACCCCATGATTTGGAGATCTCAGCTGCAGGCTATCAGAGCGCGCAAGAGACGGTGACCGTGCCGGCGGGCGGCGAGAATAGCATGGAGTTCAAGCTTGTCGAAAGGCCGCCAGCGCCGGCCGAGACCGGCATTTTGGCGTTGCAGGGGTCGCCCCCAATCGCAGTGCTCAGCCTCGATGGAAAGCCGGCGGGAGCGGCCGCAAACTTCCGGCGAGAAGTTTCTGCCGGAACCCATAAGGTCGAGATTTCAGCCGAGGGCTATGAGACCCAGCGAGAGACGGTGGCGCCCGCGGGCGGCGAGAAGAGCATGGTGTTTGAGCTTCCTGCGTCGCGGTCGGAAAACCGGCTGCGATTAATCTACAAATTCTTCCTGGCTTTGCCGCTGCAATGGTTGATTACCTTGGCGGCGCTGCTCCTCGGCGGGCTCATTGCGGGTATCGTTATCCGTAAGATCAGGATAGTGCCCCCCCAGCCCGAAACGATAACACCTGCCAGCCACAAGCTCCTTCCGCCAGTGGTTATCTCTGAGGACGTGGTGATACCTTCGGGGACACAACAGAACAAAGTACGTCTGCGGCTCTATCCTATAGGCCATAATGACATTGGTCCCTTCGAATGCTTGTTTGAAGAGACGCTGGCAGTCGGCCGGTCTCCGGGCAGCAAGATCATCATATCCAACGATGCGCAGGTGTCCGCGAACCACTGCACCCTGTCGCCCCAAGGGAAGTTTATACTGGTCGAGGACGTCGGTTCGCGCAATGGCACCAGAGTGAATGGGGTCCCGATCAACGGCTTGCTGCATGCCGAGCCAGACTCGATCTTGGGGGTCGGCCGGACGGAACTGCGCATGCAACTCTTGCCCGTGGGGGCTCGATGAGAGTGATTCCCGGAAACGCTCAGCATATCGGAGATCGCGAAGGCCAGGAGGATGCTTTCGGCTTCAGCAGTCTCGGAGATCGCGTCTTTGAGCGCCATGGCGGTGTTGCGATGGTGCTGTGCGATGGTATGGGTGGATTGGCCAACGGCGCCGCCGCAAGCCGGGCGGCTGTGGATACAGCTCTGTCTGGTTATTGCCGGAAACAGCCGTCGGAGGGTATTCCCAACGCACTGAATCGAGCTATTCGCGAAGCCCATCAGGCCGTATGCGCTATTTCCGGAGAGGGTGGAACCGCAGGGTCAACCATCGTGGCGGCTGTGGTCTGGCAGGACCGGCTTTATTGGGCGTCGCTCGGAGACAGCCGGCTTTACCTCTGTCGTGAGGGTGCTCCGGCCGTCCAGTTGACGCAAGACCACAATGTCGCTTCGCTCTTGGAACAGTGCGCGGCGCGCGGAGAAAGAGCGGAGGAAGCGGCTGCATCGACATCGAACCCCGACGCGCTGACCGCCTATCTGGGAGCGCCGTATCCGCCGCAGCCACATATGAACTGGGAGGGTCTGCCATTGCGGTCAGGTGACCGTGTCGTCGCTTGTTCGGACGGTGTGTACCGCGGTCTGTCACCGGAGGCCATCGCCTCCGCAGCCCTTCATGGTGACCCGATGGCTGCCGCCGAGCAGTTGATAGGATCAGTGCTAAAGCGGAGACTTCCTCATCAGGACAATCTGACCGCGGTTCTGCTCGAGGTCGCTTCCTATCCCCGCCGGCTGGTCGAGATGATCGAGTCTCCAGGTCCCACCGCGCTTGGGGCCCTGTACGGCGCGGTCGGCAGTTTGGTCGTTGCAGTCGCGCTGGCATTCATCCTGATCGGCTTTGGTGTCCTGAGATTCTCCCCCGCGGATCGGCAAACGATCGACACGGTATCTCCTCTTGGGAATTCACCTCCGCAGCGGGAACTCGCTAGCCCACCTCCGGCCGCTGCTGGCGGCGAAGCTCCGCCCGCGGCTGCGCCACAGCCGAACCCATCTCCGGCCGCCGCCGACGGCGGGCCTTCGCCTGCGGCTGCGACCCAACCGAATTCCTCTCCAGCCGCTGCCGGCGGCGAGCCTCCGCCTGCGGCTGCGCCACAGCCGAACTCACCTCCGCCCGCAGGCCGCTCTCCGTCCGACTACCGTACTCAACGGCCCCCGACGTCTCCAAGTGGGACAAGGGCTCCGCCGGCGGGTAGGCGGACCGAACGGCAAATGCAGCGAAGCACGGTTCGGATTCTCTGCGCGACCAAAGAGGATTCGAAAGCTGGATCGGGTTTTGACGTTGGCACGGATTGCGTGACCTACATAGTGACCAACGAGCACGTTGCCGCGTATGCGAAGCTGCGTGAAAAGCGGGAGTTGAGCGTCCTGCTCTCCCGAGACGTTCTCCCGCCGATATATTTCGTATGGGCCGCTGCAAACAAGGATCTGGCCATAGTCCGCGCGACCGAACCGCTAGGCAAACCCGCTGTCCAGTTGGTCGCCTCACTCATGCCGGGCGGCCGCGGCCATAATATTGCCGGACCGTCGGTAAGCCGCGGCAACGTCAGCCGATCCACTCCGGGAAGAAACGGAGTGCGGCACTTCCAGCACACCGCCGCCGCCAATCCCAGCAACTCCAGGGAGCCAGTCTACGACGAAGTGGGCAACATTATTGGCGTCAATACTATGAAGGCCTTGACCACTGTCCCCTCTATCTCCGGTGAAAAGTTTTCTTTGGACGAGCGCATCGCCAGTGGCGAGGACATAACCGCCGCAGTAGACACGGCGGAATTAGTCTGCCATATCTGAAGACGATGGGAGTGCCTTGCCATGGCCAGCCTTACTCCGATAAACATCGCGATGCTCCTGGTCACTACGGCGGTCGCGTTGCTGCTAGCGGCTGGGGGGATACTGGTCATGACATCATCCAGGCGCGACGGGTCGTTCCGTCGCACCGTGTCGGCGAATTCGCACCGCGCTCCCAACGCGCGGGCCGGCAGGATTCGGATCCTCGGCGGGGTGCTGGCCGGAATGGAAGTGCCAGTGTCGGCAAGGGTCATCCTGGGCCGCGACCCGACCCAGGCCCGGATCGTATTTCCGAGCGAGGACACAGCCGTTTCCCGTCGACATTGCGAAATCCGGTTCGACAGTGCCGTCTCCCTGTTCGAGGTCCGCGACCTGGGCTCGCGGAACGGCACTTTCATCGCCAATGGCTCAGATCCACCACGGCGCCTGGCGCCTGACGTAGCCGAGCAACTGGCTCCGGGTCAGAACATCCTGGTGGGCTCGTCCCGCAATCGCCTCGTGCTGGAACTAAGCTGATGCGGCTCATGACCCATCACGTGACATCCAGCGGCGGACGGCATTTCAACGAGGACGCGCTGAAGGAGGTAACCGGACCGAAATTCGCCCTGCTGGCCTTGGCAGACGGGTTGGGCGGGCATGGCGGCGGTGCGCTTGCAGCGCGCCGATGCGTGGAAACGGTCGCTGCCGTCTTCTCCCGCACACCGGAGTTGTCAGATGCCTTCTTGCAGGCGCTCGTCGAAGAGGCCGATCGGGCGGTCGCGACTCTGCGGCTCGAACGGCGGAAACCCGCGAGCAGCATGCGGACGACACTGGCCTTATTGGCAGTATGCGGAAACGATGCGCGCTGGGCCCACGTCGGCGACAGCCGGATCTATTGGTTCCGCCAAAACGTCCTGATGCAGCGTACCCGAGACCATAGCGTCTCGGAACTCGTCATGGGACTCCCGGACCATACGTCAGTCGC
>Ga0318533_10001325_pt1 | contig 12154 bp, 15 predicted proteins | sample GRESIP053b4f27_FD_203675 | JGI IMG/M metagenome (GOLD analysis project Ga0318533, IMG submission 203675) | Tropical soil microbial communities from Luquillo Experimental Forest, Puerto Rico - GRE.SIPMG.053b4f27 | ecosystem: Environmental > Terrestrial > Soil > Tropical forest > Bulk soil...
CGTGGTCGTGAGGCCGCCGGCGGCTCCTGAGCCGACGAGCGGTTCAGTCAGCCCGAAACAGCCGATCTTCTCGAAGCGCGCCATGGCCGGAAGCCACTTCTGCTTCTGCTCCTCGGAGCCATCACGATGGATCGAGCCCATCGCGAGGCCGTCATGCACGCCGAAGAAAGTGCCGATGGACGCATCGACGCGTGCCAGCTCCATGGCAACGAAACCGAACAACTTGGCACTGCCGCCGCGACATCCGTAGCCCTTGAGTCCCAGCCCGCCGATGTTGAGTTCCTTGATTGCTGGCAGCAGCTCGAATGGAAACGCATCCTCGGCCCAGTACTTGTTGATGATCGGTGCTACTTTGTTGTCCATAAAGGCGCGCACCTGCTTCACGAGCGCCGCCTCCTCCGGGTCCAACGTCTCGGCCAGATCGTAGAAGTCGCTGTTGGGTGCCGGCAGTGGCTTCGGCTGTCTCAGATCTCGCGGTGCGGTAGCCATCTGAAGTGTCTCCTTCCGTCGTTCGGCCCGATTTCGTATAGAGGTCAATTGCCCATCGTCGAGGGCATGATCCGTGTTGATGACATCCGCATCTTGTGCGGAAGATGCGTGAATGTGCGGATCCCAGCGTGTCGAGAACGGTGGCCGTGGCGTCTCATCACGAGGCAATCCCTTTAGTTGCGCTGAGTGCGTAAACGCAGCAACCCCACGAGCACCTCGTTTTCGTCCTTCGCGAGTGCCTCAACCGAGCGCCCTCCTGCCTCCTGCAGGACACCCTCGATTACGGTCCGCGTGAGCTCGGGGGTGATTGCTGGAGTCCCGAGAACGGGAATCAGCTTCTCGATGACGCCGGGCATCAGGTGCTCCATGAAATGCTTGATTCCTCCCGCACCGCCGCCCAGGTGGAACTGCAGATTCGGACCCATGACTCCCCACCGCAGCCCCGGCCCCCAGCTCACCGCATCGTCCGCGTCAGTGACACTCAGCACGCCCTGCTCGATGAGATAGAGCACTTCCTTGTAGAGCGCCGTCTGGAGGCGATTCGCAACGTGTCCGGGAATCTCCTTTCGCAGATAGATTGCTTTCTTGCCGATCGACTTATAGAAGGTCATGGCCTGCTCGATGGCTGCCGGTGAAGTCTTGGACCCGCCAACGACTTCCACCAGCGGGATGATGTGCGGAGGGTTGAACGGATGGCCGATGACACAGCGCTCGGGATGCCTACACTGTGACTGAATGACGCTCATCGTGAGCGACGACGAGCTGGAGGCAATCAGCGAATCCTCCGGCGTCACCGCATCCATGTCCGCGTACAACTTGATCTTGAAATCTGGTCGCTCGGGGCCGTTTTCCTGGACGAAATCCGCCCGCGACAACGCCTCCCGCATATCGGCGGTAAAGCTCAGCCGCTCCCGCTTTGCTCCCGGGGACAGCCCGATCCGGGTCAGGATGTCCCACGCCTCATCCACGTACTTGCGAAGGTTTGCCTCCGCCCCGGGGGCGGGATCGGTGGCGATAACATCAAAGCCACGCGCGAGATAGTGTGCGGCCCAGCTGGCACCGATCACACCGGTGCCCACAATCGCGATGCGGCGAACAGGCTTGTTCAGTGACATGGTCATTTCTCCGTAGGCAACAGTTCTGCGTAAGCGATACCGGTAAGGTTGCCCTGAGCCACGGCCAATGGACGCTTTTCCGGTCCACCGAGAGGCGCGCCATAGACCGAGCCCGCCAGGTCGGTGACAAACATGCGGTCGCCTCGCACGTCGAGGGCGATGCCGATACCCTCCATCAGCTGGGTAAGCACGATCTCCTGGCGAGGGTTAGCAGTATCGATGCGGGTGCGATTCACCGTGTTGCCGCGCGGCGGATCGCCGCGGTCGGTCCAATAGAGGACACCATTGTCGTGATCCAGCTCGAGATCAATCGGCTCGGGTAACCCCTCAAACAGTTCGGTAATGTCGTCACGGCTGGCCGCGGTTTGTCCGCTCGGCATCTCGATGCCGGCCCGGAAGATGCGGCCGTGACCGGCCTTGCTGCCGCCTTTCTGCGTCCAGTAGAAGTTTCCGCGATCGGGGTCGACGGTGATTCCCACGCACCACTTCGTTTCGTCGCGGCGGTCCGCGTCCGTGCGCCCACGCTCGACCAGCGTCTCAATCCCTGAGCCATCCAGGTTCGCGCGCATCACGCGCATTCCTTCACGGTCGCCCCAATACAGCTTGCCGTTCTTCTTATCGAGATGGATTTGTTTGGGCGTGTGCGTAGCGCCCTCGGGAACGATGGTCCGGCGATTTCCGCCATCGAGGTCGGCGCGCTCGATCGAGCCATCGTTGCGGCCGAACGCGCCCATGTTCGTCCAATAAAAATGACCGGCCTCGACATCGACGACGATCCCGTCGGGATGTCGGCAACCGGTGACCAGGGTCTGCATGTCCGAACCGTCCGGATTCATGGAGAACACCCGGTTACCGCTCAGGTCGAGCACGAATAGCCGTGCCGCCTTGGCTGCGCTGCTCTCACCAGGTGCTGCTCGAGATGTCTTGGCTATGACCACGATCTCCTCCTTAGCTCATTGACGCCTCACCGAACGTGCCGCGGGTCGGTCGTCGGTGTGCATGGGCATCGTGTACGGGACCACGGCCAGGATTCTTGTGTGGAAGCCTCATCGTTGTGCGGAAGCACGCGTGTCGCGCGCGATGCGCGCCGCCGGCATTTGGCGTCAGTTGTCAAATCTCAGTGAGAACGCACTATCTCCGGAGCGCGCGCCTCGCGATAGTGTCTCCACCAGCGTTCCATCTGCGGAGACACCATGCGTGTTGCCATGTTGGGAGTGTGTGCGCTACTTGCTTCCGGAGTGTTCGCCGCGATGTTCCTGGCCATTTGCCGGGCCCGCCATGCCAGTGACGCTCCATCACGAGTGCGCCCCGGCCTGACAGGCGAGCTCCTATGGGCCGCAGTTCCTTGTCTGATGGTTATTGCTGCGGTTACTCCAGCGGCTGTCAGGATCCTGGTCGCGGAGTTCTCCAGATGATGCTGCGGATATGCCCCTATCTGGCAACCACCCTGCTCTTGCTCGCGGCCGCAGCGCCGGCGTTCGCCGACTCGCCGCCCGATACGACACGGCCTTGTGGACTCACGACCGCCGAGGAGGCGAGATCGCTCGGCAAGCAGCTGTTCGAACAGGGCGCTTATCAGCGCGCCGGCGAGTGCTACCAGGCTGCGGGGGACCTCGATCTCGCGAATCAGGCTTTCATCAAGGCGCTGAAACCCGAAAGCGCCGCCACGGAGCGCCGGCTGGTTGAACAGCGGGATCAGGCGAAGGCACTCCTTCGCAAAGTGGCGCGGGGCCTGCATTGAACGCCAATCTCAAAACCAGTCAGTCTGGCAAGACCGCGGCTTCATCGATTCGACCGTGGGCCTCTGCCGTGATCGCAGCACACCGCGCATTGGAGCTCGAGTGTCTGAATCTTACGGTTGGGCTGTCTCGAGCCTCGGGGTTCTCGGCCTGGTGTGTGGCCAGGGTAATGTCCCAGCCGTCGCTGCGGAGAGCGGTTCTCGCGCTGGCGATGAGCTGCATGCTTTCCGGCTGCTCGCGCGGTGGAGCACCCTCGTTCGAATTGTTCGGCGCCTTCTTTCCCGCATGGATGCTCTGCGCGCTGTTTGGGATCTTAGGAGCGGCCAGCGCCCGAGTCGTTCTTACGACTCCAGCCTTTAACGGCGCGATACCGTTGCAGCTTGGCGTCTGTACCGCCCTGGGTGTCATCGTGGCGCTGTCCAGCTGGATGCTGCTCTTCGGATGAGGCCGTGAAGGTCCAGGGCATGAGCCGATCCCCGTCGCGCGGCAGCCTCATCGCGCTCGCCACAATCGCTGTCGCAGCTCTTGTGGCGTTCCGATCCGCCTCCTGGGTCAATCAGCATCCTTCCTCGAGCGACGCCTCCATCGATGCGGATGTCGTGCATGTCGCCGCGGCCGTCGCAGGACGGATCATCGAGATTCGTGTCCACGAGAACTCGCTCGTCCACCGCGGCGACATCCTGTTTCAAATCGATCCGCTACCCCACCAGCTGCTGGTCGCGCAGGCGCAGGCGGACCTGGCAGTGGCCGAGGCACAGCTGGAGACGCAGAGGAAATATGTCTCCACGCAGCGCTCCAACGCGACGATTGCGCGAGATCAGACAACAAACGCCAGAGCCAACTACGAGCTCGCAACCCGCACCGCGGAGCGCCTGAGGCCTTTGACCGCGAAGGGCTACGTGCCCAACCAGCAGCTCGATCAGGCGGATGTCACCGCGTACGATGCGGCGACGCGCTTGCAGCAGGCCCAGGTGCAGCAATACGCGGCCGTACAGGCGATCGACACCGTTCAGGCCGGCGAATCGCTGGTCGCAGCCCGCCGCGCGGCGCTCGCGCTGGCGAAGCGCGACCTGGAAGACACCACGGTAAGCGCGACACACGACGGCCTGGTGGTCGGACTCACCGTCTCAAGCGGGGAATTCGTCGTCCCCGGGCAGTCCCTGTTCACTCTTATCAATACCGAAGAATGGTTCGCATCCGCGAATCTTCGCGAGACGGATCTCGCCGCGGTACGCAGCGGGGACTGCGTAACGGTGTATTCAATGGTCGATCGCCGCCAGCCCATCCGCGGGATTGTCGACAGCCTCGGTTGGGGGGTGATGGATCAGGACCGAATCAACCTGCCCCGCTCGGTACCTTACGTCGAACGCTCGCTCAACTGGGTGCGCGTTGCGCAGCGATTCCCGGTACGCATCCGTCTGGAGAACCCGCCGTCACAGGTCATGCGGCTGGGAGCGAGCGCGGTAATCGAGGTCAAACATGGCCACCAATGCCGTTGAGCGGCAGTCGGCGCTGAACACGAATTGGCTGCGGCTGCTCGCGCCGAATCCCGAGCGGCTGGAGTTCGCCGCCCGCATAGCGCTGATCTGTGCCCTGACGACGTTGGTAACGGAGATCTATCAGACACCCGAACCGGCGCTCACCGCTTACTTCGCCTTCTTCTTCAACCGGCCCGAGCGAACCCTGAGTCTCATTCTGAGCATCGCGCTTCCCCTCGTCATCGCGGTGATCATTGCTTTCATTTTCGTCGTCGCAAATCTCGTGGTGGACGATCCCATGTGGCGGGTGATCAGCATCGCCGTCATCTCGTTTGGCCTGCTGTTCCTCGCCTCTGCGAGTAAGTTGCGACCCATCGCCGGCACTCTGGCCCTGATCGCCGGCTATTCACTCGCCTTGCTTGGTAGAGTTCAGACCGGTGAACTCGCGACGCGCGCCCTGCTCTATCTTTGGCTCGATTTTGCCATCGTTGCGGGGGTGTCGCTCCTGCTGAATTTTCTGCTGGCGCCGGCACCGCGGCGTACCGCAGAGCGCGCCATCGCCGATCGCCTGAAGCTGTGTGCCGCCGTGTTGCGCGACGCCGATGGGCCTGGCCGATGCGAACTTGCCACCAAGGTGCGTGAAGGCACGGCGTCCATTCTCGGGCAGCTGCGATTTGCAGCGATCGAGAGGAGCGCGTCGACACGTGACCTCGCTGCCCTCAAGCAGGCGGCGCTCTCCAGTTTCGCACTCATGAGCGCAATCGATGCGCTGGCCGCAAGCCCCGAGATCGAGTTGTCGAGCGCCGTGCGCACGAAACTGGCCGACACCGTGGAACAGCTGGTGCACATGGTGGAGCGTCGCGGGTATCCGGTCGAAGTCAACCTGAAGTTGCCGGCGGAGGCGAACTTGTCGCCCCTCGGCCACGATCTGGTGGCGGCGATCCGGGACGCCGTGACTCACTTTGCCGAGCCTGACGGGCCGCCGCAAAAACCGGCTGCTAAGGAAAACCCTGCTCGTAAGCGAGGAGGAGGATTCTTCGTTAAGGATGCCTTCACCAATCCCGAACACGTGCAGTATGCACTCAAGACGACCGCGGCCGCGGTGTTCTGCTACCTGCTGTATTCGCTGCTCGACTGGCCGGGAATCCACACCGCCTTCATCACGTGCTACATCGTCGCCCAGGGTACTGCCGCGGAATCGGTAGAGAAGCTCTCGCTGCGCATCGTCGGCTGCCTGATCGGTGGCGCTGCCGGCATTGCTGCCATCGTGTTTCTGATACCCGCGCTCACATCCATTGGCGGCCTGATGATCGCCGTGTTTGCTGGGGCCTGGGCAGCCGCTTATGTCGCGGCAGGGACCCCGCGTATCAGCTACGCGGGTTTTCAGATAGCCTTCGCGTTCTTTCTGTGCATCATCCAGGGCTCAGGTCCCGCGTTCGACCTGACCGTTGCGCGCGATCGCATCATCGGAATCCTCATTGGCAATCTCGTTGCGTATCTCACGCTCGTCTATGTTTGGCCCGTAACCATCAGTCGCCGCGTCGATCCGGCACTCGCCGGGGTTCTCGGGCAACTTGCGAAAATGGTGTCCACGAAGGAACCGTGCGAGCGGCGGTTGGTAGCCTCCCAGGCGCAGGAAAGACTGAGAGCGATCGAAACCGATATCGAGCTGGCTTACTACGAACCGGCGTCCATCCGCAGCTCGGCCGCGTGGCGTTTCGCTCGCAAAGGGGTGGTCGAGAACAGCCGGGCGCTGGGCACGTTGCTGCTCCTCAGCGCCGATACTAGCGAGCTGTCACGAGTTGAAGCGGCGACGCGCTTGGAACGCCTGGCTACCCGCCTCGCGCGACCACCTGATGTGGGGCCTGTTCCGACATCGGTGATGGAGCCAACACAGCGGCGGCAAACACTGCCTGCGTGCGTCAACCAACGCTTGGTAGCACTCGAAGTCGCACTGCCTTTGGGCGTTGGCGCCACCGAGACAGACCCTCATGCAATCGCCTGACCGGTTTCTACTTCTATCGGTGGTTGCACTGTTAGCGGGCTGCGCCACTTCATCCCTTGATTTGGCGCCGGCGGCACCAAATGCGCCGTGGACGCCGGCAACCCGCTCCGACGGTGAAATCGTCGCGGGTGCGCCGGCCTCCGCAACTGCGACGAGGAGTAGCTCCTACGTTCTCCCCTCCAATACCAAGGCCGCAGGGCAAGCCCCTGCGTCTACCAATCTGGACAAGTCCCATCCCTATACGCTTGCCGAGCTGATCGACCTCTCCCAATCGCACAACCCCTCAACAAGGGTGGCCTGGGAAAACGCACGCGATGCCGCGCTGGCCACCGGAATCGCCAAGGCCGCGTACCTGCCGAGCCTGTCAGCAAGCGTCGTGGGCGCCTACCAGACGGGCCACAACAGTGCGACGGCAGCGGGAGGCCACGCCAGCGGCGATGTCTCCGCGCACGGGGTGATTTCCGCCGTCTCGGTTCAGTGGTTATTGTTTGACTTCGGTGAGCGCGCCGCGGTTGTCTCTGCGGCTGAGCAGGTCTCCACGATCGCGAACATCGGTTTTACCGCTACGCACCAGCTACTGATCTACAGGGTCGCGCTCGCGTATTACACGCACATTGCCGCCCAGGCGCGGGTCGGTACGGCCGAGCAAGCCCTCCAAAATGCCAAGGAGGTACAGGCGGCGGCAGAATCGCGCTTCTCCCAGGGAGTCGGCACGATCGTGGAAGTCGCCCAGGCGCGCCAGGGTACCGCGCAGGGCGAGCTCGCCCAGGTGCAGGCCAGCGGCCAAGCGCAGGATAGTTATGTGGCGCTCCTCGCCGCGATGGGCATCTCACCGCTTACTGAGATCAAGGTCGCCGACCTCGGGCCGCGGAAGCTATCGCCTGCCTTGATGGGGCCGATCGATCAGTTCGTCGCCGAGGCGCTCGCCCGGCGTCCAGATGTCCTGAGCGCCTACGCGGCCCACGAGGCCAGTCTCGCCAGGCTTCGGGCGGCGCAGGCGGAGTTCATGCCCAAGGTTTTCCTCTCCGCCACGGGTTCCCACTCTTCTAATACATTGGACGTTTCAACGCTACCGAGTCTCGGCCAGGGGGCCAGCCAGGTGCCCTCGACACTCAATGTCCCCGGGAGTCATTACGGCGCCACGATGCTCCTCGGCATAACCGTTCCAATCTACGATGGCGGGCTTCGACGCGCACTCGAGGGACAAGCGCGGGCGAGTGAGGCCAAGACAGACGCCATGCTCGAGCAGATTCGTGATGAGGCAACCCGCGAGGTCGTTAGCGCAGCGAATCGAGTGCGCACGAGCCTCTCGGCCCTGGACGCGGCCGAGGCACTGGCATCAGCTGCCCAAATCACATTCGATGCCGCCCTCGACGCCTATCGGCACGGCGTCGGATCTATCACCGACACGACTCGCGCAGAGACCGCATTGCTCGAGGCTCAAAATGCCTCGACCGACGCCTACAGCGCGGCGATGTCGTCCGCAGCGACACTCGCTTTGGCGGCCGGCACGCTCGGTGCAGCGCCAGAATAAAATTATCGTCCGCGCAATCGCGCCAAAGCATCCACTCACGGCAAGTTCGCGTTACTTACTCTGGCCGCACTCAGTTCGCCCTTGAGATTAACCACCTGGTTCGCCGGGACCTGATCTCGAGTATCTACCCCGACCAATCCTGGTTTGAGGCTAACCGTAAAGGTCACAAAGTCTTGTCCATGATTCGGCAGGCGAATACCGCCGTTCGACCAATGTCGGAACGTCAGCTCGCCGATTGCGCGATTGCCCGGCAGTGGAAATCGCACGCCGAGTTGAGATGCAAAATCCAGGCGCGTCACGCTGAGTTGATCAGATTCCGTCTTCGCCGCGATCCCGAAGCCGAAGAAACCCCTGACCGGACCTCGGGTGAAGATTCGCCAGCGGCGGGAGAGCGACAATCCCCAGTAAGGCTCGGCCATGAGACGCCCATACGGATAGTGCGGGTCGTAAAGAGTCTGCCGCGTACTGAGACGAAAGAGCCCGAGCTCGTACCGGCTATCGCTCCAGTTCAGGGTAATGGGCAATACCACCCCACCGGTAGAGCCCCAGAAGTGATAGGTACTACCAATCCCGATCTGGAGTTCGCAGCTCTCACACAGTGACTCAGCGCCCGCGAGCCGAGGCGCGTACGCCCCGACAAGAAGCAGTGCCGTTACGCTGCTGTGGATGAAGGCCTTGATGCAGCTGCGCGGCTGGCGAGTCACGAGAAACAACGCCTCCCTCTTCCGGTTGTGACATTGACAGTGACGCTCTGGTGGTCAACACAGGAGCGTCGCGACTCCCGCTGCAGCGCGGCCGCTCACGGGACCGTCTCCCGTAGGTAGCGCTCGAAGGCCCACGCCGGAAAGTCGTGCAACGCCTCATGGCCCTCCTGGTAGTAGTGGTCCATCAGGTTGTCGAAGTGCACGCGAACGAACTCGCATAGCGCGTCGAAGCAACTCGCCTCGAAAGGTGCGAACTGCGCCCGCCATCGGATGTAAGCCGTGTCGAACGACGAAATGCGGGCCAGCTGCCGTTGCTCCTTCACGGCACCGCCTCGACAGAGCTGCGCTGACAGCGCGGATCGGGCTCAGGGAGAATCACGCGCGATCGTCGAAGCCACCGTCTGTATCGACGAAGCCGGCGCGCTTCGCGCCATGCGAGGAAACGGTTAAACAGACTCATAACCATAGCAATTGGCCGCCGCATCCCGGTTTGAGCGCTCCGCCGAGACGCTCGGTATGTGTGGACACGTTAGGCCTGTTACCTGCTGATTTATTGTTGGTTTCTGCTGGGAATTGGATCGCTAACCTCTGGTACAACTCGGGCACTCGAGCTGCAGGGAGATCAGTTCCGAGCCTCTGACTCAATGCGTGTGAAGAGCAAAAATCTGCCGGTCGCCCAGTGCGAATTCAGTGCACTGAGCAACTCGCAGCGGCATCGCCGCGCACTTTTCAACACAAGAGCCGGCCACTCAGGAACCCAGAGTGGACGCTCGCTTTGGATCACGACTGTTGGCGTCTGGCGACTCGGCGGGCCGCTTAGGCGCTATGCTCGCCTGCCAATCAACAAACTGGCCGACCCGAGTCGATGCCACCGGATCGCTTGATAACTCAAGCTCGAGCGAAGTCTCGGCCAGCGGGCACGTGGCGCACCGCGGCGCCGAGAGCGATGGCGGAGATGCCGTCAAAGGTGAAGTCCACCCCGACCACGATGCCGATGAAAAACTGGCTCGCAGCGGGCAGCTGGCTGAGCACCCACACACCGAGAACCATCGAAATGATTCCCGAGAGGGTCGTCCATCCCCAGTTGGGAAAACGCACCGCGCTTGCGCCGACGGCGCGAAACAGTCCGCCCACGACGAACAGCGACGCCAGCAGAATCGTGAATCCGACCTCCCCGTTGTAGGGATAGCGAATCAGCACGTAGCCGGTGAAGCCGCGCAGCAGCGCGGTGAGGAAGAAGAGAAAGAATCCACTCGAGCCCCGCGCACGAAACGCCTGCACTAATGCGATCACGGCGCCGATGACGAGCAGCCATCCGAAGGCCAACACGGTGGCCAGCGTCGCGGTGACGTTGCCGATGATGCAGACGACGCCGAGGGCAATCAGGGCGGCTCCGAGGGCCACAAACCAGCCCCAGGAATCGTGAATCCTATCGAGGCCCGCGCTGATCGAGCCGCCGATGCTGTCGCTGTCTGTCATAAGGTATCCTCGCGTGAGATTGAAGTGTCGGGAGTCACCTGGGATGAACCACAGAACGAGGTTTGACCGGTACGCGTGTGCTCGCTTCGACGCGGACCCCCGCTGGCTCCTTCGAAGCACCCTTGACCGAGCCTGCTCCGATCAGCAGCCTCCAGCCGAAAGTCAGCGCAGTCATGTACGTTGCCGTCGCACTCAGGTCGTCCATGACCCAGAGGATCCCCAGGGCGAGGAGAGCCATACCGCGAACGGCGCCCACGAGCCTGGAATTACCACTTCTCGGGAAGGTCGCATCACCCAGTCGTCCGCGGACCGATTTGCCTGGCAACACGAACGTCCCTCACCTAATGAGCTAGGAGCCCTTGGGTGAGTCGCTCGCATCCTTGTGTGCAAGCCATGCTTCCAGCGCGGCCTGGTGAGCGCCGTTCAGTGCCTGGACCGCGACGTCGCGTGCGGCGGCCGCGTGGCGCTCTGCCTGCGCAGCGCGCTCCTGGAGCTTGCCGTAGTCCTGCGATGCCTTCCATTCCGCAACTTTCTGACTGGTCGCAGCCTTCTGCGCTTCGACCCATCGGGTCCTCTGCGTCTCGGCGGCCGCGATCGTTGCCTTGTTAGCCTCGATGTCGGCATTGACTTTGGCCAGCTGGCTGCGCGCCTCCTCTTCGGCCTGTCTGGCGTCGCCATCCACCTTGGTGTTGAGGCTCTTGAGGCCGCTGTCGATGCTCGCCAGCTTCACGCGAACGGCCTCTGAAAACGTCTCGCTACTTTGAGTCCGTGTCTGAGCCATGCTGATAACTCCTCCGCACACCTGGTTACTGGGCGGCCTGCCGATAGACGCGGCCACCCTTCAGAGCCACGATGTCATCGACCGGGCGTGTACTCTGCTCGTCGGCTTCGACGACGATTGCCGTCATGCCGGGCTTCATTTCGCTGGTTACTGAATCGACGAAATCCGAGTCGAACGAGCCCATCACCGCATCGCCGGTCAGTCCAGTCGTCGCGCCGATCGCCGCGCCGACTGCTGCGCCGGGTGCCCCTCCGATGAGTCCGATGAGCGCGCCACTCAGCGTGCCGACGGCAGTTCCCAGAAGATGGCGGTCCTTCTCTTCCAGCAGGCGCACGTTGCCAAGGTCGTCCTTCTGAATCATCACCCCGGTCTTCAGCTTGAAATCAGTAGCGCCAGTGTCCTTGAGCTTCTTGAGAGCACTCGCGGCGTCGTAAGCAGCGTTGCTGTCACTGAATGTCGCGACTATTACTCGTTCGGTCACAAATGCTCCTTGGGTGCGTCCGCACCGTTGTGTGCGCCAAACAGCCCGGTGACCTGTTTGGCGGTACCTGCAATCTGTGGGGAAGACATTGCACCCGCGGCCGCGGGAACGCTTGCACGCTGCGTGCGTCCTTTTGCGAATTCAGTCACGACATCCGAGGCGACGCGCAATCCGGTGAGCGATGACAAATTTCAGCCGAAACATCAAATTTCTTCATTTTGATATTTGAGATATTGTCAGTCGCCGAGGGTCGAGCGCTCACCAAACTTTAATCCAGGCATCGTGGCGGAGGTCTTGTGGGCACGGTGCATATGAACGTAAATCACACACGCATTCATTTCCTATATGC
>Ga0318533_10001333_pt1 | contig 12123 bp, 13 predicted proteins | sample GRESIP053b4f27_FD_203675 | JGI IMG/M metagenome (GOLD analysis project Ga0318533, IMG submission 203675) | Tropical soil microbial communities from Luquillo Experimental Forest, Puerto Rico - GRE.SIPMG.053b4f27 | ecosystem: Environmental > Terrestrial > Soil > Tropical forest > Bulk soil...
CTCCCGATTCGAGGACGGCGCCTCTTTTTGCGAAGGGCAAGTGCATGGGTGGCGGGCAAGGCGTGCGGAGAGTGATGACAGGGGTGCTGCTGGCGGGGACGGTTGCGGCGTTTGCGGCATTTCCGCCGGGAGCAATGGTGCACGGCCAGCAGGGAACGGGGCAGACACCATCACCGTTCCCGCTGTCCAACGCGATTCGGGAGCGCGGATCGAGCGTGACCGGCGCGTTCGAGGGCTGGTTCTACAACAAGGACGGGAGCGTCGGCCTCCTCGTCGGCTACTTCAATCGCAACACGAAGCAGGAGTTCGACATCCCCCTCGGGCCGAACAATCGGATCGAGCCGGGCGGTCCGGACATGGGACAGCCGACGCACTTCATGACAGGCCGCCAGTGGGGCGTGTTCGTGATCAGGGTCCCGAAGGACTTCGGCACCAAGAAGCTCACCTGGACGATCGTCTCCAACGGCCAGACGAACGCGATCACGCTGCACACGAAGCCCGAGTACATCGTCGAGCCCTTCGAGGATCCCGCGAACAAGAACACGCCACCGGTCCTGAAGTTCGCCGAGGACGGGCCTGGCTTTACCGGTCCGCCCCAGACCATTGCGGCGACCTACACCGCAACGGTCGGCATGCCGCTGACGTTGACGATGTGGGCGAGCGATGAAGGCCCCAAGATCAACGTTCCGGAGTCGGGACGAGGCCGCGGGCGCGGGCGTGGCGGCGATGCCGCCGCCGCAGCCGCAGCGGCAGCGGGCTTCACGCCGCCTCCGCCACTGGCGGTCGTGTGGAGCCTTCTGCGCGGACCCGGCGCGGTGAAATTCGACCGCGCGCGTCCGTCCATCGACAAGGACGCGAACGGAAAAACGACGGCGACCGCGACGTTTTCCGAGCCGGGCGAGTACATCCTCCGCGCCCAGGCCAACGATTCAACCGGCGAGGGCGGCGGCGGGTTTCAGTGCTGCTGGACGAACGCGCACGTGAAAGTCACCGTGAAGGCGCCCGTGCCGTCGGGCGATTAGCGGCCGGCCGCCTTGGCCGTGCCTGGCCTCCCTTCCGTTCTCGTCATCGACGATGATGCGGCGGTTCGCCGTGCGGTCGCGCGATTCCTGCGCGCGGAAGGACTCGCGGTGTTGGAGGCGACAAACGGCGCCGAGGGCCTGATGCGCTTGCGCGAAGCCGGCGACGTCTCGGCCATTCTGCTCGACCTCCGCATGCCCGTCATGGACGGGTGGGCGTTCCGCCGGGAGCAACGGCTGGATCCGGCGATTGCCGATATCCCCGTTGTGATCATTTCCGGCGCCGACGTCGATCGGTTTGGGGAGCTCGGCGCGGCCGCGACGTTTGAGAAACCCGTCCAGATGTCCGAAGTGGCCGTCATGCTCCATCGCCTCTGTAATCGGACGAGCTAGAGTTGGTCCGGTCTCTGCAGGAGACGGTCGATAGCCGCCAGGAGAAGCGCGCCGCGGGGGCCATCGGTCGCACGTTGGTCGACCGACAGAGTGGCCGTCAAGAGCGGCCGTGCTTCGACGCGTCCGGCCACGACCCACGGCCGCTCCGCGATCCTGCCGAAGCCGACGAGGGCGACCTGCGGCGGAAACACGGTTCCGAAGGCGGCGTCCACGCCTTCATCGGTGAAATCGATCACGGTGATGGTCGGGCTCGATAGCTCCGAGCTTCTGAGCGATCCGCTCTGCGCGCGGGTAGCCAAGTCGGCCAGCATCTGTGCGAGCGTCTCGAGATCGAGGCGATCGACATCGAGCACCGCGGGCGCCACGCGTCCCCGGCCTCGTGACGGACACGAGTACCCAACATGGATGCCCGCACCGCTCCGAAATCCGCCTTCGAGCCAGTAGCCGTTCAGCTCTGGCGCGTCGCGGAGAGCGAGGCCCACTGCTTTGACCAGAACCGCGATCGGCGGAACGTTGCGGTGCTGCGCCGAGGAGAGGGCGGCCGTCATGTCGATCGTCGTGGAGACGTGGTCATGCGGGACGTCGTGCCTGGATCCGACAAGACTCGCGGCGATCGCGGCGTGAAGGTCGCTCTCCTTCGCGGGCGACACTGTGAGAGGCCGCGGGGACGGTGGAGGAACGGGCGGAGGAGGAGGTGGGGGCGGTGGGGCGCGCCGGTCGAGCGCCGCGTCCGCGCGTTGTACATCCTCGCTGGTGATCGCCCCTTCAGGCCCGGTGCCGATGACGAGATCCAGATTGACGCCAAGATCGGCAGCGAGCTTCTGCGCCATGGGCGATACGTTGCGTCGCCTCGCTGACGAAACCGGATTCGAGGGGAGGACAACTGGCGGCTCGTACTGCGCGGGGTGGTCGAGCCATTCATCGAGTGCGTGTCGTTCATCTCGCCGGATCAAGGCGAGCACCGTGCCTGCGAGGATTCGATCGCCTGGGTTGACGTGGACGCTGTCGATGACCGTGTCGAAGCCGTCCTCCCCGTCGTCGAACACACTCGCGGGCACGTCAACCTCGATCGTCGCCTCTTCGGTCTCGACGATCGCGATAACGTCGCCGCGGGTCAACGGATCGCCGGACCGCTTGAGCCATCTGACGAGGGTGGCCGCTTCTACGCCGGCGCCGAGCGGCGGCATGCGGAACTCAACGAGGTGACTTCCCATGCCCGATGAGTGTAACAGCCTCTGCGCTTATTGGTTCCTGGCCTTGGCGAGACCGTTCCAACCGGGCTAGGATGGGAGGCGACGGGTGCGTCAAATGTTTGAGGCGCCGTTTCTGACGCGGAATCGCGTGCGGCTGGCCTATGGCACGGCGGTGGTGGCCGACGCCATCCAACTGCTGCTCGGGCCTCTCGGATGGCCGTTCGCAGACGACATCATCGATCTCATCGCGATGGTCCTGCTGTGGCGCATCGTCGGCTTTCACCCCTTGCTCCTTCCAACTTTTGCGCTGGAACTCGTCCCCGTCGCCGACATGTTGCCGACGTGGACGGCCTGCGTCGCGCTGGTCGTGGCGCTTCGCCGAAGGCAACAGACCGCGCCTCCGCCTCCCGGTACAACCGTGATCGACGTGTAGGCCACGGGACCCCCCTGCTATGACGTTCGCGAGCGCTGTCCTTCGTCGGCGTTTGACCCTGGCCGCGCTGTTGTCTGGGTTGACGATCCTTGCGATGGACCAAAGCCCGCGGATTCTGGCGCAAGGGCGCGGGTTCGGCGGGTTTGGTGGTCGCGGCAGGTTCCGGATGCTTCCCAACGTTCCGTACGACGGACGCTTCACGTTCGTTCGCGTGAACTACGAGTCCACGCCCGACGGCTATTGGTACGGCGGATGGCCGGCCTGGTCGCACGGCTATCCTGTCGCCGAGCGAAACCTGATGAAGATCATGAACGAGGTCAGCCTCCTCGGCGCGCACGATGAGGAGGTCAACACCCTGACCTTGGACGACCCCGAGCTGTTCAGGTATCCAATCGCGTACATCATTGAGGTCGACTGGTGGGCCATGACCGATCGCGAAGCGGTCGCGCTCCGCACGTATCTTCAGAAGGGGGGCTTTGTCATCGTCGATGACTTCAAGGTGCGCGGGTTTCGGGGCGGCGGCTTCGGCCTAGGCGGCGGCGGCATCGGGTCAGCCGGCGGTGGAGGCGGGTGGGAGACCTTCCTTGGGCACATGAAGCGGGTGATGCCGGAAGCGAACTTCGTCGATCTGCCGCCCTCGCATGCGGTCTTTCATACGTTTTTCGAGATCAAGTCTCTCGACGACTTCCCGCAGGCGTACATCGCGGGCCGGCCCATCTTTCGCGGGCTGTTCGAGGACAACGATCCGACCAAGCGGTTGATGATGGTGGTCAACTACAACACGGACATCTCGCAGTACTGGGAATGGTCAGGACGGGGGCTGCGGCCGTTCGATGAGACCAACGAAGCGTACAAGCTCGGCGTGAACTACATCGTGTACGGGCTCACCCACTGACGCACTTCCGAGATCAGGCGCGGCGGGAGGATCTCCTCTCAGAGCTGCGAGCGGACGGCCCACAGATCTGGAAAGATCGGGCGTCCCACGGTCTCGCGCAGATAGGCGGCGCCCGTCGAGCCGCCGGTCCCGTGACGCGTCCCGATCGTTCGCTCGACCATCTTCACGTGACGATACCGCCATTCCTGGAGCCCTTCGTCGAGATCGACGAGACGCTCGCAGAGCTCCGCGTTCTTCGTGTCTCGCCGATACATGTCGATAAGGATCCTCTGAATCTCGGGTGAGGCCTGGACCGGAGCCACAACCGGCCGCGCCAGCTGCAAGGGCGGAACATCGCCGCGCTCGCGCGAAAGGTAGCGAAGAAACGCGTCCCAGAGCGTCGGCGCGCGGTATCGCCGCTCGAGGGCGACGCGAGCCCGGCTCCCTTCGGGGAAACGCCGAAGCGCGTCTTCCGACTTGATGCCCAGGAGAAACTCGATCTGCCGGAACTGGTCCGACTGAAAGCCGCTCGCCGCGTCAAGCCGCTCACGAAAGCTGAGGAATTCGAGCGGCGTCATCGTTTCGAGGATGTCGAGCTGCGCGACCATGACCTTGAGGATCGTCAGAATCCGCTTCAGCGTGTGCTGCGCCCGATGAGTTTCCGCCTCTTCGAGAAGCCGGACCACACGGTCGAGCTCGTGCAGCAGCTCCTTGAACCAGAGCTCGTACACCTGATGGATGACGATGAACAGCATCTCGTCGTGCTCGGGCCCCTCTGACCGTGGCTGCTGCAGCGACAGGAGCTCCTCGATTTTGAGGTAGGCGCCGTAGGTGAGGGCGGCCGGCGTGTTGTCAGGCATTGCGCGCCGCAGTATATGCCGGCACGGTTGACATGTTACTCAGACGTCTATATATATCGAACCAGGGACCAGGGACCACGATGCCCGACGCGCTTCAAGGCTCGCTCGATCTCCTCGTGATGAAAATCCTGTCGCGGCGGCCCAGGCTGCACGGCTACGCGCTCATGTCGGCGATCCTCGAGAGCTCCCGCGAGGTGCTCCGGGTCGAGGAAGGCTCGCTGTATCCCGCTCTGCATCGTATGGAGCACGCGGGCTGGGTGCGCGCCGAATGGATCATCAACGACAGCGGCCGGCGCGCGCGGGTATACGAGCTGACGGCGGCGGGCAGGAAGCAGCTGGCTGCGGAAGAGTCGCGATGGCAGGCGGTGACCTCGGCGGTCAATCGCGTGCTGAGGACGGTGTGATATGGCGCTCTTGTCGCGGTTAGTCGCTGTGCTTCGCGCCAACCGGACGGTCCACGAGATCGATGAGGAACTCGAGTCGCACATCCATGAAGCGGTTGCGGCCGGCCGCGATCCTGTCGAAGCCCGGCGGGCGTTCGGATCGGCACTCCGGTACCGCGAGCAGAGCCGGGACCTCAAACTGATCGGGTGGCTCGACGACTTGTTTCAGGATCTGCGCTTCGGGGCGCGCATGCTCGCGCGGAGCCCCGGGTTTTCCTTCCTGGCGATCTTGTGCCTCACGCTGGCCATTGGCGCCAATGCCGCGGTCTTCAGTTGGATCGAAGGCATTCTCCTCCGGCCGTTTCCGCTCGTTGCCGACCAGGATCGCCTGATGGCTGTTGCCAACACGAATCGCGGCAGCGCCGACACGTTCGACATGTCTTGGCCCGACTTTCAAGATCTCGCGCGGGCGAGCACCCTCATCGACGCGTTCATTGCCGAAAAAATTACCGGTACGACGCTGAGCATTGGCGACCGCGCCGTTCGCGCGCCTGGGAGCATGGTCTCGGCGAACTACTTCGACGCGATTGGCGTGCATCCAGTGCTCGGGCGGGGGTTCGAGCCAGGGGAAGATTCCGGACGGAACGCTCACCCGGTCACCGTCATCAGTTATCAGATGTGGCAAGAGCGCTTTCACGGCGATCCGGCGGTCATCGGGAAAACGCAGGTCCTCGCAGGCCTCCCTCACACGATCGTCGGGGTCGCCCCGAACGGCTTCTTCGGCACCTTTGTCGGATACGCGTTCCAGTTCTGGGTGCCCGTCTCGATGCAGACGCAGTTCGACGCGGGCGTCTACAAGCTCGAAGACCGCGGCGCGCGCTGGATTGAAGGGTTCGCACGCCCCAAGTCCGGCGTGACGATCGAGCAGGCACAGGCGGAGAGCTCTGCGATCGCGGCCCGTCTCGAAGCCGAGTATCCAGAAACGAACCGTGGTTGGGGCGTCCGGCTGTTCCCTCTTTGGCAAACGCCGTTCAACAACGCCGCCACGTTCCTTCCGACGCTCGGCATTGCCCTGCTGGTCGTCCTTTCGGTCCTGCTCATTGCCTGCGCCAATGTCGGCAATCTGCTGCTCGTGCGGGCGTTCGCGCGCCAGCAGGAAATGACCATTCGACTGGCCGTTGGCGCCGGCCGTCGGCGGCTGATCAAGCAGCTCCTGACCGAAGGGTTGATCCTGTCGGCGATCGCGGCCGCAGGCGGCCTCGTCGTTGCACACTGGCTTCGCGATGCTGTTGCGCTGCTGACGCCTCCGCGCGGCGGCATCCTCCTCCGTCTGCCCGGCGAGCTTGATTGGCGCGTCCTGGCGGTCAGCGGCGGCGTATGCCTGATCTCCACGGTCCTCTTTGGACTTGTGCCGGCCGTGTTGGCGAGCCAGGTCGACCTCGCCGGTGCGCTGCGGTCCGAGTCGGGCGGGATCATCGGAGCGAGAAGCAAAGCCTGGATCCGCTCGACCCTGGTGGTCGTTCAGATGACGCTCAGTTTCGTGCTGCTCGTTGGCGCTGGACTGCTCATCCAGAGCATGCAGGCGATACGGCACGCGAACCCGGGGTTCTCGACCCAGGGGGTGGTGACCACGTCGGTCGATTTGTTCACCGCCGGATACGATCCACAGCGCGCCAAGCTGTTTCAAGACGAGCTCATCGACCGTGTCCAGTCGCTCGGCGGAGTCGAGTCGGCCGCGTTCTCGCGTCAGACGCCGTTTACGTATCGAAGCTATTCGTCCGCGGCCATTGCGGTAGACGGCTACGATGCGCCGCTCGACCAGCAGCCGAGCGCCGACTACAACGAAATCGGCCCGGGGTTCCTCGCGACGATGGGCATTCCGTTGGTGTCCGGGCGCGAATTCACGCGCGCCGACAACGAGACCGCGCCTCCGGTTGCGATCGTCGATGAGACCATGGCGGCGCAGTTCTGGCGCGGCCTGGATCCGGTCGGGAGGCGCGTGCAGGTGAAGGGCACGTGGATGCAGATCGTGGGTGTCGCCCGCACGGCAAAGTACCGGAATCTGCTGGAGGCGCCGAAACCGTTCTTCTACGTCCCGCTGCGCCAGAACTTCTCGGCCTCGGCGGGGTTGCAGATTCGGACCCCTCAATCGACCGCAGCGCTTGCGCCGGCATTGGTGCGCGAGATCCACGCCCTCGATGCCAACGTCGCGCCCGGAGAGCTCATCACGATGCGGGAGCAGGTGGAACGCACGACCGCCTCCCAACGGGTCGCATTCACCATCCTGGTGGTCTTTGGCGGGCTCGCGTTGATGTTGGCCGCGATTGGGCTCTACGGAGTGATGGCGTCGACCGTCTCTCAGAGCACGCGTGAGCTGGCGCTGCGGATGGCGCTCGGCGCGGGCGCCTCGGATTTGTTGCAACTCGTGCTGTCGAAGGGGCTCCTGCTCACTGCGGGCGGCGTAGCGCTCGGCGTGGTCGCGGCGCTCGAGGCGACGCGACTCATGGGCTACCTCCTCTACAGGGTCAGCCCGCGCGACCCGCTGGCTTTCGCGTGGGCGGTTGTCGTCATCGCGATCGCCTCGTTGACCGCGTGTCTCGTGCCCGCGTGGCGCGCGACGCGTACGGATCCACTGCGCGCCTTGCGGGGCTAGCAGCCGAGCAATTTGTCGCGAATTCGGACGATGTCCGTCTGTGGGCAATTTCCGTGCGGGTCCGGCCCCTTACGATGCGGATCCGCCGTCATGATATAAAAGCGGATTATGTGGCAAAGCGTCCCGCGCCGGAGCTTGCGAGTGAATCGTCGCGTCGTCATGGCGTCCGCGCTAGTCCTGATGGCCGTCGCGTCGTCTCGCGTACAAGGACAGCAGACCAAGACCGCGGCTCAGATCATCAGCGGCTATTTCACGAGCGTGAATCAGCACGTCCTCGAGATGGTGAGAGATTTCCCGGAGGACAAGTACTCGTACAAGCCGTCGCCGGAGGTCCGCGCGTTCCCGGATGTTGCAGTGCACGTCATGTCGGGAATTGTCTACGCGGCAAAGGCGGGGCGGGGCGAGAAAGCGTCGTGGGACGAGCTCGATCCGAAGGGGTATCGCACCAAAGCGCAATTGGTTTCCGCGTTCGAGAAGTCACTCGCGGACGCGACCACGGCACTGAAGGCCATCCCGCCGGACCGTCTGGCCCAGGCGCCGGACCCCTGGGTGTCCGTGATGGAACACTCGGCCGAGCACTACGGGCAGATCGTCGTCTACTACCGGGCAAACGGGCTGGTGCCGCCAGCCTCGCGCCCCAAGAAGCCGTAAGCGGCAAACACCTGCGGCGATCTGACAACGGACCATCAACCTGCGCGCAGCACACCAGTTGGCCGTCGGTCAGCGGACGCCGCTCCCGCCCGGGCGTCGGCATCTTCACGAGATGCGCAAGATCGACGTGGGGATCAGCCTGAGCTTGAACGCGGCGATTCGGGATAGACTGCTGACACGATGATCGAGCAGCACTACCTGGACGACACCCTCGTCCAATTGCGAAAGCTGAAAACGCAGGCCGACAAGGCGATCGCCCAGATCCAGAAAGAAACGATCTTCGCAGTTCTCGACCCCGAGGCGAACAGCATCGCCGTCATCATGAAGCACATGGCGGGCAACATGCGTTCGCGTTGGACCAACTTCCTCACCACCGACGGGGAAAAACCGGGCCGGGATCGCGACAACGAGTTCGTGGCCCGCGCTGAAGACACCTACGAGAAGATCATGGCGATGTGGGAGGACGGATGGAACCATGTGTTTCTGGCCGTCTCCTCGCTTGCGCCAGAGGATCTGGGCAAGACCGTTCGCATCCGCGGGGAAGCGCACACGGTGATCGAGGCGCTCAATCGGCAGCTCACCCACTACGCGGCTCATGTCGGCCAGATCGTCCTGCTCGCCAAACACGACGCCGGATCCGATTGGCGATCGCTCAGCATCCCGCGCGGCAAATCCAGAGAGTTCGACGTGTCGAAGAGCGGCGCGACCTACGACATCGCGCCAGCCAGCAAGAAGAGATGAAGTACATCCTGATGATGCAATCGCCGGGGAAACGGCCCTATGCCATCGCAGCGTGGCCCAAGTCGGCCATCCAGGCGCATGTCTCGTTCATGCAGACGTTCGGCAAAAAGCTCAGCAGGTCAGGTGAGCTCGTGGCGGCCGAAGGTCTGGCCGGTCCAGATCAGGCGAAGGTCGTCCGAGCTGGAAAGGACGGGAGGCCGATCACCGACGGCGTCTTCCCGGAAGCGAAGGAGTTCCTTGCCGGCTACTGGATTGTCGACGTCGACAGCGCCGAACGCGCTTATGAGATTGCCGCGGAAGCGTCCGCGGCGCCCGGACCTGGCGGAGCCCCGCTCAACATGCCGATCGAAGTACGCCAGGTGATGAGCGGTCCTCCCGACGATCTCTTGTGAACTCGCTCTCGTTGGACGCGCATGTCGAGGATCTCCTGCGCGAGCTCGCGCCGCAGGTGCTGGGCGCGACCGTCCGCCGTTTTGGTGACTTCGCCGCAAGCGAGGATGCCGTCCAGGAGGCGCTCGTCGCAGCCGCCAGCCAATGGCCGCGCGAGGGACTGCCCGGCAATCCACGCGGCTGGCTGATTCAGGTCGCCGCGCGGCGCATGACCGACCATCTCCGAAACGAGCTGGCCAGGCGGCGCCGGGAAACCGTCGCAGCCTTGCAGCGCGACCAGGTGGCGCCCCCGCCGGACAACGCCGAGAGCGCCGATCAGGACGACACACTCGTCCTGTTCTTCATGTGCTGTCACCCCTCGCTGACTGCCTCGTCGGCCATCGCCCTGACGCTGCGGGCGGTGGGGGGGCTCAGCACTGCAGAAATCGCCAGCGCGTTCCTGGTTCCGGAGGCAACCATGGCGCAGCGGATCAGCCGGGCCAAACAGACCATCAAGGCGTCCGGAGTGCCCTTCAGGCTGCCCTGTGCCGACGAGCAGGCGCAACGGCTCGGTGCCGTGCTGCACGTGCTCTACCTGATCTTCAGCGAGGGGTACACGGCCAGCTCCGGCCCACACCTTCAGCGCCATGAGCTGTCTCGTGAGGCCATCCGGCTGGCTCGAGTGGTTCACCGCCGGCTGCCGGGCGATGGCGAGGTCGCAGGGCTGCTCGCGCTCATGTTGCTCACCGACGCGCGCCGCGCCGCGCGAACCGGCCCCAGTGGCGAGTTGATCCCGCTCACGACGCAGGATCGGACGTTATGGGATCAGCAGGAGATCTCCGAGGGCGTGGCCTTGGTAGCGGCGACCTTGTCGAAAGAGTCGATTGGAGAGTACCAGCTGCAGGCGGCGATCGCGGCGCTTCATGACGAAGCCCCGCGCGTTGAGGACACCGACTGGCCGCAAATCCTGGCGCTCTACGACCTCCTCGGACGGATGTCCGATAATCCCATGGTCAAGCTGAATCACGCCATCGCCTCCGCCATGGTGCACGGTCCCTCGTCGGGACTCGAGCTGCTGAAGGCGCTTGATACCAACACCAGGCTCGCCGGCCATCATCGTCTCGATGCGGTCCGCGCCCATCTGTTCGAAATGGCGGGCGACGACCGTGCCGCGGTGGCACACTACCGCGCGGCGGCCGGCCTGACGACGAGCATCCCGGAACGAAATTATCTGATGACGCAGGCGGCAAGGCTCAACGACAGGCTCTGACTCCCGATCATCCAATCCAGACGTCAAAACCCACGACCCACCGGAGGATCACGCATGGCCACACGATCTCTGCTTCTCGCAGTCGCCGTCGTCCTGTTGTCCAGCCCTCCGTCAGGCGCGCAAGAGGTTGGTCAAATCGGCGTCACACTCGCCTATCCGGCCGCGATCGGCGTGGTCTGGCACGTGACCGACCAACTCGCCATCAGGCCGGACTTTTCGTTCTCCAACTCCAGCAGCGATACGCTGGGGTCCAGCACGACCGTGAATTACGGCGTCAGCGGCCTCTGGTACTTTCAGCGGTGGGACAACCTGCGCGCGTACGTCAGCCCACGATTCGGCTATTCGCGGTTTTCCGCGAGCATTTCGACCACGGTTCTGAGCTCCGCGCCGACCACCAACGCCTACAGCGGCGCCGGGTCGTTCGGGCTTCAATATCGCCTGCATGATCGACTCTCCGTCTTCGGTGAAACCGGCCTTCAGTACAATCACGCGTCGACGACAAGCACTGACGTGGCGACAGGAACGTCCGACAGCACGTCGGCGCACACTTGGAGCACGAGGGCTGGGGTCGGGATGATCTTCTATTTTTAGCTATCAGCCATCGGTGATCAGCTATGAGCCATCTGCAGCGACCTTCATCGAGCGGAACGGCATCGCGCGGCAGCCGACTCCAACTCGCGCGCGTCTGAGCTTCGGCTAGAATGAGCGCCCAGAGGTGCAACATGCGAGTGCTCGTCACGGCTGGGTTCATCGCGCTCATGAGCGGCCTGACCTGGGTGAACGGCCGGGCGCAGACCACCGGTCCCGTCGTCAGCGGTGCGCACCGGTTCGAAAAAGTGACCGACGGTGTGTATTACGCGACCGCGTCCGGGACGATGACCGTCGGCGCGAACTCGCCGGTCCTGGTCAATGACGATGAGGTGCTGATTGTCGATTCCTCCATCACCCCGGCGTCGGCGCGCGCCCTGGTCGCCGATGTCAAGGCCATCTCCTCAAAACCGGTGCGCTACGTCGTCGACTCGCACTATCACTACGACCACGCGTTCGGCAATCAGATCTTTGGTCCCGACGTCCAGGTGATCGGCCACGACAACACGCGCCGGCGTTTACTGACCAATGTGATGGAGCAGTACACGTTCCTGAACAGCGTCAAGCCAGTGCCTGCTCGCGTAGAGGCCTTGAAGCAGCGAATCGCCCAGGAGACCGATGCGCAGCAAAAGGCGGCGCTCGAACAACAGGTCGCCAACTCGCTCGCCTACCTCGAGCAGGTGAAGGAAGTGCGTG
>Ga0318533_10001343_pt1 | contig 12103 bp, 11 predicted proteins | sample GRESIP053b4f27_FD_203675 | JGI IMG/M metagenome (GOLD analysis project Ga0318533, IMG submission 203675) | Tropical soil microbial communities from Luquillo Experimental Forest, Puerto Rico - GRE.SIPMG.053b4f27 | ecosystem: Environmental > Terrestrial > Soil > Tropical forest > Bulk soil...
CGTGCTGGCGATTGCTGAACCAGACCAGCGACAGGCTCGTCAGCATGAAGAGAAGCGCGAGAATGGCAGTCGTCCGCGTCAGAAGATTAGCCGTCGAGCGGCCGGTCATAAACCCGGACATGCCGCCGCCCCCCATGCCGAGCGCGCCGCCCTCGCTCTTCTGGAGCAGAATAACGCCGACGAGAGAGATCGCGACCAGGATATGGACGACGAGAAGCAGGATGATCATGGAGAACTTGTAACCGCTCTCTGGGCGGCACGCCAAGGGCCAGCAGATTGCTTTCAACCGCAGCAGCGGGAGATGTTCCAAAAACTATCGGCGTCGAGGCTCGCTCCGCCGACGAGCGCGCCGTCGACGTCGGCAAGGCCGAGGATTGCGGCGGCGTTCTGCGGATTGACCGAGCCACCGTAGAGGATCCGGGTACCCCCCGGGATGGACGCGCGAACCGTCGCGTGCATCGCTGTGATGTCTTCGGGCGTCGCCGTCAAGCCAGTGCCAATCGCCCAGCAAGGCTCATAGGCGACGACCAGGTTGTCGGAGGTGGCACCGTCCGGAACTGATCCGGCGAGCTGGGTCGAGACGGTGTCTGTGGCCGCTCCTGCTTGACGCTGCGATTGCGTCTCTCCGACGCAGAGGATCGCAACCAAGCCGGCTCGCCACGCGCCGAGGATCTTCTCGCACACCACGGCATCGCTTTCGCCGTGGCCGTGCCGGCGCTCGGAGTGCCCGAGAATGACGTGGCTGCAGCCTGCATCGGCCAGCATTTCGGGACTGATGTCGCCGGTATGAGCTCCTTTCGGGGCGGCGTGGCAATCCTGGCCGCCAAGAGCGATGCCCGTGCCGGCGACCAGACCGCCCACTATCGCGAGCAAGCTTGCCGGCGGGCAGACGAGCAGCTCGCAAGCCGGCATGCCGCTTTGCGCCGCAACCGCCCGCTGGGCGAGGCCGCGCGCCAGGGCCGCGCCGTCCTCGCGCAATCCGTTCATCTTCCAGTTACCGGCAATAAGTTTTGTCCCGATCGCCATGTTGCGACCCCACAGGCCCGTCTCTATCTCTGGTCCAAGATCACATTGGGACGCGGACGGGTCAATCTACCTGGGCCGCCAAAATAGAGCCATTTCTCCATGCTTCAAGCGATTCGCTCCAAGGCTGGTTCTTTGGTCGTCAAGACGCTCTTCGGTCTTCTGATTCTGACCTTCGGGATCTGGGGCATCGGTGACATCTTCCGCAACCGCCCGACCGACACAGTAATTGCCACCGTTGGCGATCAGAGTATCCGCGCCGAGGATTTGGAGGCGGCGGTGCGTCGTGAGCTCGAACACATGAAGGCGCGCGTGGGCGTTCCGATCGATATTCAGCAGGCGAAGAAGTTTGGGATGATCGACGATGTCCTTGACGAGCTGATCGAGCGCAGCCTGCTCGGTCAGGAGGCGGCGCGGCTGCGGCTCGAGGTTTCGGACGACGTGATCCGCAAAGCCACCACCGACAATTCGAAATTCAAGACGCCCGACGGCCATTTCGATCGCGCTCTCTTCAATGCCGTACTTGCCCAGAATCATCTGACTGAAGACCAGTACGTGACACTGTTGCGCCATGACATACCGCGAGAAGACCTTAGTCAGGCGGTAACGATGGGCGCCGCGGCGCCGCAATCGATGATCGATCTGCTCTATCGATATCGCAACGAGAAGCGCGTCGCGGACATCCTCTCGCTGCTGATCGCCGATGCCGGCGATGTCGGACAGCCGAGCGAGGCCCAGCTCACCGAGTTCTACGACGGCCACCAGGATCTCTTCCGCGCCCCCGAATACCGTGGGTTCACACTGGCGAGCCTAAGCCCGTCGGATGTCTCCCAAAGCATCGAGATTCCCGAGGCAAAGTTGAAGGAGGAGTTCGACGACCGACAGGACGAGTTTCAGTTGCCCGAGCAACGCGAAGTCCAGCAGATCTTGGCACCCTCCGAAGACAAGGTGAAGGAGGCGGAAGCGACGCTCGGCGCCGGCAAGGATTGGAACGAAGTGGCGACACAGATCGCTGGACAGAACCCGGAAACGATCGAGCTTGGTCTGATGAAGCGCGAGGAGCTGCCAAGGGTGCTCTCCGATATCGCCTTTGAGCTGCCGTTGAACAAACCGAGCGAACCGGTGAAGACCCCGCTCGGCTGGCATATCCTGCGGATCGTCAAGATCGAGCCGGCGGTGACCCAGACCTTCGAGCAGGCCAAGTCGAAGCTCGAGGCCCAACTTATCCACGACGAGGCAGTGGACCGAATATACAAGGTCGCCAACCGGGTTGATGACGCGCTGGCGGGCGGAATGACCCTCGAGGATGCCGCAGCGAAGTTCGAGCTCAAGAAGACCGAGATCGCTGCAGCGGAACAGGGCGGCCACGATCCCGAGGGCAAACCGATCGCGTTGCCGATCCCGCCTAACGAGGTATTGAAGCTCGTCTTTGCGACGAATGAGGGGCAGACAAGCCGGGTGACCGAGAGCCCGGACGGCGGCATTTTCATGGTGCGGGTGGGCAAGATAATCCCTCCGGCGGTCAAACCACTTGCCCTAGTCAGGGAGCAGGCTGTTGAAGGATGGCAAGCTGACAAGCGCCGCGAGAAGGTCACCAAGATTGCGGCGGACCTTGTCGTCGCGGTCAAACCGGATCTTCGCTTGGCCGCGGTGGCCGCCGAAAAGGGGCTCAAAATCACCACCTCGCCACCTCTCTCGCATCGGCCGGCCCGCGGGGACACGACCTCGCCGGCGCTGCTCGCCAAGCTGTTCGCGGCCAAACCTGGCGAGGTCGTTACTGCCGCAGACGCAGCGGGGTCCTATGTCGCCCAGCTCGACGAGGTGAAAACTCCGGAGCCGCCGTCCGAAAGTGCTGCGGCCGAGGTCTCGCGTGACCTGAACCAGGGGATACGAACGGATCTGGAGGCCGAGTTCACGCAGGCCCTCCGGGCTCGCTTCCCGGTCAACATCCGGCGCGAGGAAGTAGACCGACTGTTTTAACCGGAGGCCTCAGTTTTTAAACCGGCCGTCGGGGGCCGACAGGACGGCGCTGATGACCGGCATCCCAACTTTGTCTTGCGAGGTCATCACCGATTCGGGGTGAAACTGGACGGCGGCGATCGGCAGACAGGCATGCTCGATCGCCATGATCACCCGATCCTCGGTTTCTGCCGTGACCGAGAGCGTCGCCGGCAAGGTGCTGCGTCGGGCGTGCAGAGAATGGTATCGACCGACCGTGAATTCAGGCGGCAGACCACTTAGTAGCCTGCCGCCCAGCACTCGGACGAGCGACGGTTTGCCGTGCATCGGGATATCCAGCAGATCGAGCGATCCGCCGAAATACTCGACGATCCCCTGCAGGCCGAGACACACCCCGAAAACCGGGATATGCCGCTCCACCATCAATTCGAGCGTCCCGGTCATGTTGAAGTCGGCCGGCCTTCCCGGCCCCGGCGACAGCACGACGAGATCGGGGTTGGCCCCATGCCGCAACTCGCTCCGCGCGAGCTGCGGGCGCATCGTCACGACCTCGGCGCCGGTCGTGCGGATGTAGTTGGCCAGCGTGTGGACGAACGAATCCTCGTGGTCGATTAGCAGCACCTTCCTGCCACGGCCGACCGCAGCCGTGAACGACATGCACGCGGCGGCCGACACCGGTCCGCGGATCGCGGTGAACATGGCGGCGGCCTTCAGGCGAGTTTCGGCTTCCTCGGCTTCCGGATCGCTGTCATAGAGCAAGGTAGCGCCGGCACGCACTTCCGCGACGCCGTCCTGCATGCGGATCGTCCGCAAGGTGAGGCCGGTGTTCATATTGCCGTCGAAGGTAATCCGCCCGATTGCACCGCCATACCACCGCCGCGACGAGCGCTCCTGCTCTTCGATAAAGCGAATTGCCCAGAGTTTCGGCGCCCCCGTCACGGTAACCGCCCAGGCGTGGCTGAGAAAACCGTCGAGGGCGTCAAACGGCTCAGCCAGCATGCCTTCGACGTGGTCCACGGTGTGAATCAGGCGCGAATAGAGCTCGATCTGGCGGCGGCCAATGACGCGCACGCTACCGGGGATCGCCACCCGCGATTTGTCGTTGCGGTCGACATCCGTGCACATCGTCAACTCGCTCTCGTCCTTCGTCGAGTTGAGCAGCTCGCGGATGCGCTCGGCATCCTCGACCGGGTCACGGCCGCGAGCGATGGTGCCGCTTATCGGGCAAGTCTCGATCCGCCGGCCCTCGACCCGGACGTACATTTCGGGGGACGCTGCGACGAGGAATTCACCTTGGCCCAAATTGATCAGCGCGCCGTAAGGCGCAGGGTTGGCTTGCCGCAGCCGCTGAAAGACGACGCTCGGCAGATCACCGCAAGCCTCGGCAAAGAGCTGCCCGACCACGACTTCGAACAGATCGCCGCGGGCGAAGGCAGTTCTGGCTCGTTCGACCAATGCCGCATATTCGCCCGGCCCGTGGTCACTCTCGCTGGGTCGAGTGGCCGCCGCCCGGTTGAGACGGTATGGATCGTGCGGAGTCGCCCGCGGCAGCCCGCTCGTCGAGGTTCCGGCGACTTCGAACTCGTACCGGTGAATCGCCGCCGATTGCCGCATGTGATCGACGATCAGGATCTCGTCCGGCAGGAAGAGGACGAGATCCCGCTGATCGTCAGGGCGCGGCAACCGCAGTCGCATCGGTTCGAACTGGAAGACCAGATCATATCCGAACGCACCGTAAAATCCGAGGTGCTGGTCCTCGGAGCTCGCGAATAGATGGATTAGCGCGCGCAACACCGAGAATACCGAGGGCTGTCGGCTGCGACGCTCCTCGGGGAAGCGCTCTTTGGTTTCGCCGATTTCACCTGAGACGCGGTCGGCCGAATTTTTCTCGACGGTCGTTGCCGCGAGAGCGCCGACCGACTCGGCGATCGGATCTAACAGGACACGGCCACGTTGGTTCAGCGCGTCGACCGTGAACCGTCGGCCGCGCGCCGTGAACACCACCGGCGGGTCGACAAAGCCCATGTCCCAGCGGGTATACCGGCCAGGAAACTCGAAGCTCGAGGAAAACAGCACACCGCGCCGGGTGTCGAGTGCACCGGCGAGCGCGTTGTCGGCCGGCCGATAGGGTTGATTGCTGATCTCTCGTTGGATGCGGATGCCACCCTCGGTACGGTAGTTCATGAGCTGCATTTGGTTCCCCTTTTGGCTAACGGTGCCGCGGGAGATCCGGGAGGGTCCGCTCTGAAATTGCGAAGGCCGCCCGGTGTTTCCGCGGCGGCCTTTGTCGGTAAAACGAAAACGATGGCCGCCCGTTTCAGACGGGCCACCACCGAGCTGCTGATTGCGCGAAGCGAGCCATAGCCGAGGATTAACAGATTGCTGAACGGATCGCAATCGCCGTCTGACGAAGCGATATCGGCGGGTGGTTGGTCGAGGTCAAATGCGGCTCACTCTATCGAGATCATGAGGAGAAACCGGGATGAGCGAAGCCGGGCATCGAGGGCTGCACTGGTTATGGCGAATCCTCTTCGGATTAGCCATTGGAGCCATTAGCCTCGATCTCGCGAGCACGATGGCGACCGCGATGCCCCCAAATGACGCGAGAGGTGTGCCGTCTCAAGATTTTTGTGTCGCGAAAGAGCCAGGGCGGGTGCTCCGCGCTGACCCCGCCAGCTACCAGAAACTCATTCCGGCATTGCAGTCCGGCGACACTTTGCTGCTCGCACCGGGCCGGTATACCCGGCTGACCATTGCCAACCTGAACGGCGAGCCCGGTCGCTGCATAACCATCAGCGGCCCGACGGCCGGCCCGCGCGCCGTAATCGCGGGCCAGTCCGGCCACAATACCGTCGAGATCGTCGATTCCAGCTACATCGTCGTCGCTAATCTCACAATCGACAGCCTCGGCACGGGCGGCGATGGGATCAAGGCTCCGCGCGCGGCTCGTTCCGCCACGCATCACGTCATCTTGGATGGAAACCTTGTAGTCGGCGCCGGCGCCTACCAGCAGACGGACGGGATATCGACCAAGACGCCAACCTGGAATTGGGTCATCCGGCGGAACGCGATCATCGGTGCTGGGACCGGGATCTATCTCGGCGACTCCAACGGCAGCAGCCCGTTCATCGCCGGAATCATCGAGAACAATCTCGTGCTCAATCCCCTCGGATACTGCATGGAGATCAAATATCAACTGGAGCGCCCGGCCATCGCCGGCATGCCGCAGGGGCCACAATCGACGATCATCCGGAACAACGTCTTCATCAAGGACGACCGCCTATCGCCCGATGGGGATCGCCCGAACCTTCTGGTCGGAGGCTTCCCCGACACCGGCTCCGGCTCGAACGACCTCTATCAAATCTACGGCAATCTAATTCTGCACAACCCGCGCGAGGCGCTGTTCCAGGGTTCGGGCCGCATCAGTTTCCACGACAATATCCTGGTGGGCGGGCAATCCGCCGGCGCCGTCTTTCGCGATCATGATTTGCCGCTCAAACTGGCGCACGCCTTTAATAATACGATCTACTCGCCGCAAATCGGCATCAAATTCGGCAGCTCGCCACGTGAGGGCCAAGCGGTTCTCGGCAATCTGATCTTTGCCGAGATTCCGATGACCGGCTTAAACATCGACGCAAAGGACAATCTGGTCGCCCCGCCAGCCGACGCTCGCAATTATGTGAGGGCGCCATTATCCCCGCTCGGCACACTGGATTTTTATCCGCTTCCCGGCAAGGTCTCGGGGTCGCCGCTCGATTTGTCTCGGTTTGCCGGCGAGCTCGACTTTGACCGGGATTTTAACGGGCTCAGCAAAGGCGGCCACCATTTCCGCGGCGCTTACGCCGGGGACGGAAGCAATCCGGGATGGCGGCTGCGCGCGCAGATAAAGAGCAGCAAATAATCTGCGGGTTGCGCGATTATCAACGTTTCGCCTCGGCTTCCTCCGTCATGCGGTGTCGCACGACTGCGCTGAGCGGGACGAGGACGAGCCCCCTCTCCCCGAGCATTGGCAACCAGGTTTTGAGCGCGGCGATCGTCGGATCGTGCGGATGACCGATAGCAATCGCGCTGCCGTGCTGGCGTGCGACCTGTTCGATCTTGGCGAGCTGGTTTGCGATCGCCGAGAGTGTCTCGTCGTCGTCGAGAAACACGTCGCGCGCGGCGTGCGGCACCCCATAGGCAATTGCCAGGCGAATCCCCGCACTGAACGGCGAAGTGCGCGAATCAAGAAACACCAGACCGCGGGCGCGCAGCTCCTCCATGACGGGCTCCATGCCGCGCTCGTCCGAGGTGAATTTGCTGCCCATATGGTTGTTGATTCCAACAAAGCCGTCGAAACGGCCGAGGCCCCAGCGCAGCCGCTCGATGATCTCATCGCGCGACAGCCCGGTGAGGAGCCCGTGAGGGCCCGGATCAGCCCGCCGGTCGATCGCCTCCATCGGCACATGCAGAAGGAGCTCGTGACCGGCTTGGTGCGCCGCCTGAGTTTGCGCCGCGAGGTCGCTCGCATAGGTCATAAAGGACATTGTCAACGGCCCGCGAAGCCGGGTCGCGGCGGCAGTGCGCGCCCGATCGAGTCCGAGATCGTCGAGCACGATCGCGACGAGCGGCCGGTTGCCGGTCGGCGGCGCCGGCACCGCATAACGCAGCCAGGTCGGCTTGGCTGCGGTCGCCGGCGGCATCGGCGGGGGCGGTCGCAATGCCGCCTCTTCCGCCGACTTAGCCGGCCGCGCCGACTTCTCGGCCGGCGCCAACTGCGGCGCCGGGACAACCGGAGTCCCGTCCGAAGGAGCGGCAATCGGCCCTGGCAATTTCTCGGCGTGACGGGGTGGAAATACCGCGAGGAGCAAGGCGCCGATGCAAAACACCAAGGCAGTGATTACGGCAGTGTGGGGCTGCTTGGCGACGTGCCGCCGATACGCTCGTTTGACACTGCGCCATCGCGCCTTTGCAAACCGCCCCAATCGAAATTTGATCACTGGCGTCGGCGCCGGGCCCAACCTGTCCTATGATCCGTATTAGATCGTAGTCAGATCCTCTTCGCAATACCTGGTAGTGCGTTAGCCCAAAGATGCTATATGTGCGCTCTTTAGCCCGATAGGCCTATCAGTTTGGCAGGCCGCTCGGGGTCCGATCCAGCACCGCGATCGTCCGCTGGATTCTCGTCCAGGTGAGAACCGTCTCGCAGTCCCCCTGCGCCCGCATGCGATCGGCGTAGTTTGCCGCTTCGAGTTCGGCGTCTCCCCCATATTCGTGCATCATCAAATGTGCGGCGCGCAAGATGTCGAGATCCGAGATCATCATACCTTCCCTGGCTACACCCCATCACCCACGAGAGCTGCTCAACAGAGCACGGTAAATACAGGGATAAACGTGCTACGGATTCCAGTAAAATCTTAACAATTATTATCTTTGCCGGAAAACTTTATGGGTCGTACCTTATACGTTCTCAATAAAAATTGCAAATAAATTTATAGTTAAATGCGGGCGACCCGCCTCGGAGGTCGCCATGAACCACGCCCGCTTGGCGCTGCGCTGGACCAAGGGCTACTGGCGCTCATATTTGACGACGCGCCGCACACGTCCCCATTCGCCCGGCTGCACAACGTAGAGATCGCTGTGCGAGTCGACCCAAATCCCGTGGCAGGAGCGATTGACCGGGCCGTCCCCCCAGCGCGCCAGGCGCTCGCCGTCGAGGGTCAGGATGCTGATCCTGCCACCATTGTGCTCGGGGATGTAAACGACATCGTCATCGTCGACACAGAAAAAAGCCGGGCCGATCAATTCGGTCGCCCAGACGGACAGCAATTTGCCGCTCTGATCGAAGACCTGTACCCGGTCGTTTTCTCGATCGGCCACCAGAACCCGGCCGCGCCGGTCGATCCATACACCGTGCGGCAGATTGAATTGGCCCGGCGCGGTGCCCGGCGCGCCCCAGGAGAACTGGTATTTGGCGTCAGGCGAGAATTTGTGCACCCGGGCATTGCCGTAGCCGTCGGTCATGAACATCGAGCCGTCGGGAGCAAAGGCGATATCGGTCGGCAGGTTGAACGGGCCGCCGCCATGCGTCACCTTTTTCCACGCTGCCGAACTGAAATCGTCCGCCGGCACCCCGGTGTCCGAGCGCGCCCCTTTTTCGCCGATGGTCTGCAACAACTTCCCGTCGGTGGTGAATTTCTGGAACTGGTGGTGGTGTTCGTCGCACAGCCAGACGACGTCCCGCCCGTTCTCCCGGACAATGCGGATCGCGTGCGGAAAGGTGAACAACCCGGCGCCCCAGGACGACAGGAAATTGCCGTCGCGATCGAAGATCACGACAGGGTGCTCGGCGTTGCGGTTGAAGCAATAGACTCGGTCCTGTGAGTCGACCGATACGGCGCAGGCGCGGACCTCGAGCCCGGCCGGCGGGCGCTGCCACTCCTCGTTGACCCGGTAAGTATATTTGCCGCTGCCGACGATCGGTTCCATGCTTCTCCTCCTATATTATTTCATCACACACTGCCGGGTCGGAGGTTGCCCGTCACCCTACCGCGCCGCGGGTCCCTCCCCCTCCCCGCAGTGCGCGAAGAACGCTGGAGTGAGGGGCCAACCCATCATGCGTGCACTTGCCGCCTTAGCTTGGCGAGACGGTCGAGGATCGGAAAGACCTCGTCCGCCTTGGCCGGGGGCACCGGAAAGTTCACCCGGACCACGCCGAGATCGCGGTAGCGCTTTAACAGATCCGGATCTTCCGGAGCGCCGCCCAAAGTCACCGGCAGAGAGCGCGGGTCGCGGCCGGCCTCTTGCGCCATCTGGCGGAAGCGCGACAGAAAGTCGAGCGGATCGCCGTAGCGGTCGCCGCCGGCAAGCGGAAACCAGCCATCGCCATAGCGGATCGCGCGGCGTGCCGCCCACGGGAAGGCACCGCCGACAAGGACCGGCGGGCGCGGCTTTTGGACCGGCTTCGGCCAGGTCATCATCGGCGGAAAGTCGACGATCTCGCCGTGATATTCAGGCTTATCTTTGGTCCAGATCTCGGTCATCGCCTCGATCTGTTCGCGCATCCTCTTGAAGCGGGTGGTGAACACGGTACCGTGGTCTTCCATCTCGTCCTGGTTCCAGCCGCCGCCGATACCGAACAGGAAACGCCCGCCCGAGACCTGGTCGATCGACGCGACGAGCTTGGCGGTCTGAATCGTATCGCGCTGGATCACCAGACAGACCCCGGTCCCGACTTTCAACCGCTTTGTCACCGCCGCTGCCGCGGTCAGCGTAACAAAGGGATCCATCACGTCGTAATAGCGCTTGGCGAGCTCGCCGCCGCCCGGCGCCGGCGTGCGCCGCGAGGTCGGGATGTGCGAATGTTCGGCCGCCCAGAGGGCATCGAAGCCGCGATCCTCCAGCGCCACCGCCAGCTCGACTGGCGAGATCGAATAGTCGGTAAAGAAGATCGACGCACCGAATTCCATGGATCACCCTTGCCATGATGTTTGGATCGCGATGCTACGCCGCCGTGCTCGGCGAATAAAGCGCCGCAAGCCATTCCTCGGGATCGACCGAGCCTCACCGAATGTTAACTGCCAAACGGCACAATTCTGAACCGCAGGTTTGCTGAGGAGAATGTTGATGAGGCCGGTCAAGACGAGTTTCGTCGCCGGAGTCTTGGCGGCGCTGACGACGAGCACCGCCGTGATGGCGCAATCCTATTACGACGATCAGGCGTGCCGGCAATATGCCAACCAGCAGGTGGCCGCGCTACAGGGCCAGGCGAACGCCCAGGCCTTCGGCAGCACTCTTCTCGGCGCCGGCCTCGGCGCCGCGATCGGCGGAGCGGTTGGCGGTGGCCGTGGCGCTGGCATCGGCGCCGCCTCGGGCGCGGTCCTCGGCGGCGCTACCGGCGTCGCCAATGCCCAGAACGCGGCGGGATACGCGCCGCAGCAATACAACGCCTATTACTCGCAGTGCACGGCGGCCAGGACACCGCCGCCGCCGTCATACGGCGCGCCGGCTTACGCGCCGTCCCCAGGCTATGCGCCGCGCCCGCCTAGCAGCGCCAGTGATTTGAACCGGCAGCAACTCAACCAGCTGACCACGGCACCCCAGTATCCGCCGTATTCGGCATATCCGCCCTCGTATTCGCCATATCCGCCGCGCTATTAGTGGGGCTATCACGTTCGCCAACTTCCCACCTCATCGTCATGCCCGCGAAACCGGCATCCAGATCGGCGGACTTAACAACCTTCTCCTGGATCGCCGCTTTCGCGGGGACGACGAAAAGGTCGGAGAAGACGGTACGATTAGTGCGGGTCTCGAGGACCGCCCTCTGCCACCACGCTGCCGCTTCGATCTCGGCCTCGCTCTTGCCCATCTGGGCCAGCAGACGGTTGCAGCTGGCTAGGCCCTGACTGCGATGCCGGTGCGGGTGCCCCGTCCTGCGCTCGAATTCGATGAATATGGCGAGATGCCGACGCATTAGCGGTTTGGCTTCGGCCAGGCGGTTGGTATCTCGCATCAATGCGGCAAGGTTTTTTGAATGGATCGCCACGGTCGGATAGCTCGGTCCGAAGGCCGCCTCGTCGATCGCCAGCATCCCCGCGCATCATTAGTTCGGCCTCGGCCAGGCGGTTCGGGTCTCGCAGCAATTGAGCGAGGTTGTTGAAATCAGTTGCAGCGTCGGGATGATCAGGTCCGAGGCCCACCTCGCCGATCATCAGCGCCCGGCTCATCAGCGGCTCCGCCTGCGCGTGCAGCGATTTCGTGTCAAGCAGCAACCCAAGCTGGTTCATCAGCCGCACGGTCGGTTCCGCGACTCCAGCGGCGTCCGCCTGCTGGGTCACGCTAAGCGCATGCGGGGCGAGCGGATCGAGACGTGGCCAAGTCCGCACGTCCTGCGGGTCGCTGACGAGGGCGGCATTCAGCCACCCGAGCGCCTCGGTTATTCGCCGGCGTGAGGCCGTCGGATCTAGGCTTTGCCGCGTCACGTCCTGCACCAGCCGATGTACGACGAACTGCTCACCCTCAGGATCGCGCGTCGCCAGCGACACGCTGGCTAGGTCGGCCAATCCGTCGTGCAGATCCTCGCCCTCGGAATCGGGGACCGACACATCCAACAGGAACACCGGCACCGGATCGTGAGCGGGAA
>Ga0318533_10001344_pt1 | contig 12102 bp, 8 predicted proteins | sample GRESIP053b4f27_FD_203675 | JGI IMG/M metagenome (GOLD analysis project Ga0318533, IMG submission 203675) | Tropical soil microbial communities from Luquillo Experimental Forest, Puerto Rico - GRE.SIPMG.053b4f27 | ecosystem: Environmental > Terrestrial > Soil > Tropical forest > Bulk soil...
TCAACGGCGTGAACGTTCGCGCCGCGACGTTGATGCGAAAGACTTCGCTATGCAGGCCCATATTGACGACGCCCAGAATCGAGCGGCCGTCGGGCGCCCACGTCGCGCGGTCGAACTCGTACGGGAAATCGAGCACCACCGGGACCGGCGTACCGCCAGTAGCCGGGACAACGAAGAGGTTTTGACTGTAGTAGGGCTCGAGGCGGGCGTTCGCGGAAGCGAGAAAGAGCACTTGCCGGTTATCCGGCGAAAGCTCCGGCTCCAGCTTCACGATCGCGTTCGTCACCAGCGCACGAGCGTTCTGGCCGTTGGCATCCATCGTCCAGATCTCGCTCTTGTCTTCGTCGCCAGGAAGGGGGCTTGGCACGCGTGTGAAGGCGATGTGTTGGCCGTCGCGGGACAGGCGATAGGACGCGATGGAGAAGTCACCGGACGTGATCGCCTGCTCGCCGCCACAACACCCGAAGGCTCCGGCCGTTCGGGGGCCACCGGCGCCGCCAGCGCCGGTTGGAACCGTCACCTTCCAGAGATGGCGCTGCTTGAAGTCCTCCTCGTAGGAGTAGAGATCGTCCCGCACCCGGGCGCGCTCGCGTTCTTCGCCCGTCCGGGCATCGGCGGCAAGGAAGTAGACGGCGCTCCCGTCTGCCGACCAGGTTGGAGCCGACGCGCTCGTCGCATGCCTCGTGAGCGGCGTCGGCTCCCCCCCGCCTGCGGACATAAGGGAGAGCTGACCGTCGCGGGCGAACAGGATTGTCCTTCCGTCGGGCGACCAGCGTGTGAACCCAGGGACGACGCCGTTGTCACCAAACGTCAGCTGCAGGGGCCCGCCGCCGCCAATCTCCTGGCGCCAGATCTGCCAAACCGGCCGGCCGGCCTTCCAGTCAGCGTGGCTGAGGGCGTACAGGACGTAGCGGCCGTCAGGAGAAAGCTGGGGGTCGAGGGCACGCGGGAGTTCCGCGATGTCCATGAGAGACATCGCGCGCCGCGATTGGCCTTGTGCCAAGAGGGTTGCCGGGGAGGCTCGAAGCCTCGCGGCTGGCTCGAGCCCCCACGCGCCTGCGGTCGCTGCCAAAATGACGATCGTCGAAGCATGCCGCCATGCGCGGGCCGGCGACTGGGCGTTGCGAAAAGGCCGCATACAAACGATATTACCCTTGTCAGCCGCGCCGCTCGAGACTCGGGGGCTCGTCGGCCAGGATTCATGTGAGGATGAGGGGTCTGCCAGCATCATGAGCGATCGGAAATATCGGCAGCGCGGGTATCAGGACGACCCTCGCGAGCGGCAACCGCGCGGCCACCCCGCGCCACCCAAAGAGCGGGCGCCCGGGCGTGTCTTGCAGGACGAGAGAGGTCCGAAAACGCCGAATCTGATGGCCGCCCACGAAGTGTTCCGGTGCGCGCGGTGCGGCAACCTGTTGTCGGTCCCCGTCGGGCTGCTGGACACGTGCGGGCGGTGCGGCGTCGATTTGCACAGCTGCATCCAATGCGTGTCGTTCGATACGAGCGCGCGGTGGGAGTGCGCGCAGAGCGACAAGATCTCCGCGCGCGTGTCGCCGAAAGACGCGCGCAATGCCTGTGCGGCGATGACGCCGCGGACGACCGTCGAGCGGCAGACCAGCACGGCACCCTCGTCGTCGGGATCGACGAGCGGCACGGCAGATCCGTCGTCGAGTGACGCGCGGAAAGCGTTCGACGATCTGTTCAAGTAGCTCGCGGCTCGTGGCTCGCCGCTCGTGCGCATCACGCAGGCGCGCGTCAATCCCCGGCGGGCACCGCGTGACATAATTGCCACATGTCCTTGCTCTCGGCGGCCGACCAGCAGAAACTTCGCGAAGCATTCGATCGGATGACCCGTTCGGTCCGTCTGCTGTTCTTTTCCCAGGCGATCGGGTGCGAAACGTGCGGCGAGACGCGACAGATTCTCGACGAGCTCCGCGGTCTTTCCGACAGGATTTCCGTAGAGGAGATCAACCTCGTGCTCGAGGGGGACAAGGCAAAGCAGTACGGCGTCGACCGAGCGCCAGCCATCGCGATCGCGTACGAGAGTGGGTCGAGTGAGCCGGGTGGGTCGGGTGAGTCGAGTGGGTCGGGTGGGTCGAGTGAGGCGAGCTCGACAGGTGACGGCCGGATGTCGGACACGATGAAGGATTCGCGGATCAGGTTCCTGGGCGCTCCATCCGGTTGGGAGTTCGTCTCGCTCGTGCAGGCGGTCCTGCTTGCGGGCGGACGGGAGTCCGCGCTTTCGGCCGCGAGCCTCGATCGGCTGCGGGCGGTCGACAGGCCGATTACGATGCAGGTGTTTACCACACCGACTTGACCGCACTGTCCGCGGGCGGTCAGCCTCGCGCACGAGATGGCGTTTGCAAGTCCTCACATCACCGCGACCGCAGTAGAAGCGACGGAGTTCCCCGACCTCGCGCGGAAGTATCAGGTGAGCGGCGTGCCGAAGACCGTGGTGAACGAGGAGGTCGAGATCCTTGGCGCGCTCCCCGAGGCGGCCTTCATCGAACAGGCACTCAGCTCACCGCGCCAGTGAGGGTCTCAGCCGCCAGAACACGAAGCCAGCGCCGCTCCATGCGGCGAACGCCATCCACTCAGCCCGCGTAAAGCTACCGGGAATGGCCGGAATGACTTTCATCAGGACGATTGCGAGGCTGACGGCGCCGCCGAGCCACGCCGCATAGGTCGGGTGGGTCAGGTGGGTCGCGTGAGATGCGTGGGACATGTCAGTGCCGGCCGCGTGGACGCGCGCCCGCAGGATGAACGCGGCACATGCTGAAAGCCAGCCAATGCCAGCCGTCAGCGACCCGACTTCGGTGATCGGCACCAGAATCGCGTCGCCCATCATGGCGCAAGCAATTGTGAGCGCGGCGAGGAGCGAGATGGCGACGGCTGGGGTTCCATAGGTGGGGTGGACGAAGCCAAGCGAGCGGTGAACCACGCCGCGTTTTCCCATGGCGTACATCATTCGCGTGCCAGCGACAAAATTGCCGTTGAAGATCTTGAGCAACGAGAGAAACGCGCCGAAGAGGATCAACTGAGCGATGGCATGCGACCCGAACGTCCGCTCGAAGGCGACCTCGGTGCGCACGTGGCCGGAGACAATTTCCTGCCAGGGATACACCCAGGTGACGACCGCGATGACGATCACGTAGAAAAGAAACCCGGCGACGAGAGCCGCGTAGATGGCCTTCGCGAAGTTGCGCGGATCGAATCCTTCATGCGCCTCCTCGGAGCCTTTCGCGACCGATTCGAAGCCCGTCATGAAATACGGGACGATCTGAAGGACGAGAAAAATCGAAAGCCAGGCGCCCGCAGCTCCCGCATGCGAGAAGAGCGGCTGCAGATTTGATGGAGACCCGCGGGCAAAGCCGAGGAGCGTGAAGATGGCAAATGTGAACAGCAGGCCGAACGTCATCACGTTCTGAAAAATGCCGCTCGGTTTGATGCCGCGGTAGTTGACGATCGCGACGACGGCCGTGAGCCCGACACCGACGGCGACACGTGGCGCGAAGATCGGCGTTCCGCCAATCGCGTACAGCTCGTGCGTGTTAAGAGCCGGAATGACGCGCGCGAGCAGATTTCCCGTCGCGACCGCTTCCCACGGGCACACGATGGCGTATGACAGGACCATGGTCCAACCGGCCGCGAAGCTGACAAACGGCGGCATCACGCCTTCGGTGTACGCAATCTCGGCCCCTGCGTCCGGGATCTGCTGGACCAACCGGCCGTAGGTGCGCGCAATCGGGAACAAGAGGAGGCCGCCGAGGAGGAACCCGAGCATGCCGCCCGCCGGGCCGCCGCGCGTGAGCCAGTCGTCCATCAGGACGAGCCAGCCGACGCCGATCATGGTCCCGAAGCCAAACGTGAAGTACTCGAGAGAGCTGAGGCCGCGATGAAGGCGGCCGAAGTTGCCAGAACCAGTGAAGCCGTCTTGCGGGCGCCGAGACTGAAGACGCGTCATGAGCGAGGAAACTATACGTGTATTACTCGGGGGCCCCAACTCCGGGGCCCAACGGCCCCGAGCGCCAGGACTACAATTTCGGGATGCCGCACCAACCGCGCGCCTCTTTCAAATCGCCCCGCTTCGCGCAACCAGCGACCTTCATGCGGCTGCCTCATGTCGAAGATCCGCGCGGCCTCGACGTCGCCATCGTCGGCGTCCCGTTCGACGGCGGCACGTCGTATCGGCCGGGCGCCCGGCTCGGGCCTCGCGAGATCCGCACCCAGTCGTCGCTCATCCGTCAGTACAACTACTTTCAAGGCGTTGCGCCCTTCGATCGGTTGAACGTGGCCGACGTGGGAGACATCGACGCGCCGCCAATTAATATCGAGAAATGCTTCGATGTCGTGAAGTCACAGGTGGGCGCCATCGCAGAAGCCGGGGCGCGCCCGATCGTGATCGGCGGCGATCACTCCGTTTCACTGCCGATTCTTCGCGCGCTGGCGGGGCGTCACGGCCCGCTCGCGCTCGTGCAGTTCGACGCGCACATCGACACATGGGACGAGTATTTTGGCAGTAAGTATTTTCACGGCACGCCTTTCCGACGCGCGATCGAGGAAGGGCTCGTGGACGGCAAGCGGTTCGTTCAGGTTGGCATTCGCGGGCCGATGTACGGCGAGGATGACTTCGACTTCCACCGGCAGCATGGCATCACGGTGGTCGATATCGATCAAGTGAAGGACAAGGGCGTCGCGTGGACGGTCGACCGCATCCACGCGGTCGCGTCGGGGCCGGCTTACGTCACTTTCGACATCGACGCCGTCGATCCCGCGTTTGCGCCCGGCACGGGAACGCCGGAAGTGGGCGGTCTCTCGAGCCACGAGGCTCAGCGCCTGGTGCGCGGCCTGGCGGGTCTCTCGCTCGTGGGCGGCGATATCGTCGAGGTCGCGCCGCCGTTCGACGGGCCGGGTCAGATCACCGCGCTCCTGGCCGCGAACATCATGTTCGAGCTGCTGTGCGTGATGGCTGGTGGAGCTGCCAGGACGTGATTCGGAATTAGGGATTCGCATGAAGCGATTGACGATTGGCCTACTGTTTCTCGCGATTCTGGGACCGTTCGTTGCTGCGGCGACCCTCCCCCGGATCATTACTCGTGGGGCGCCCGTCGCGAGCCTGCTTGCGGCGTCACCGGTCCGGTATCGCGTGAGCTTTCCCGAGCCGCAACACCGATGGATGCAAATCGAAGCGACGTTCCCGGATGTGGAGACCGAGACGCTCGAGCTGCGGATGAGCCGCTCGTCGCCGGGGCGCTACTCGCTGCACGACTTTGCGAAGAATGTGTACGACGTGCATGTTTTTGGGTCGGATCTGCGCGAGCTGCCGGCGACGCGGCCGGACCCATCCGGGTGGAACGTCCGCGCCCACGGCGGCAGAGTGACGGTCAAGTACAAGATTTACGGTGATCGTGTGGACGGCACATACCTGGCGGTCGATTCGACCCACGCGCACATCAACATTCCCGCGGCGATGATGTGGGCGCATGGTTTCGACGATCGTCCCATCACGATTGCCTTCGATCAGCCTGACGGGTTGACGTGGCGAGTCGCGACGCAGCTCCATGCCGGAGCCTCGCCGCTCGAGTTCACCGCTGCCAACCTTCAGTACTTCATGGACAGCCCCGTTGAGTTCGGTCAGATTGCGCTGCGGGAGTTCACCGCCGACGGGCGGCGCTTCCGGGTCGCCCTGCACCACACGGGCACCGACGCCGATCTGGACCGCTTTGTGAAAGACGTGGAGCGGATCGTTCGCGAAGAAGAAACGATTTATGGAGAGTTCCCGGAATACGAGCCAGGAGCATACACCTTTCTCGCCGACTATGTGCCGTGGGCGGAGTTCGACGGGATGGAACATCGCAACAGCACAGTGATCACCGGGCGCTCATCGCTCGCGCGCGACAGCCGCGACGTGCTGGACACCGTGGCGCACGAATTCTTCCATTGCTGGAATGTCGAGCGGATTCGCCCGAAGGGCCTTGAACCGTTCGATTTCGATCGCGCGAACCTGTCGGGCGAGCTGTGGCTGGCGGAGGGGTTCACGCAGTACTACGGTCCGCTTGTGCTCCAGCGATCCGGTTTCGCCGACCTGCCCGCGACGACGAACGTGCTCAATAGCCTGGTCGACGGCGTGACGCTCGAAGCAGGGCGGTCGGTCAGATCGGCGAAAGAGATGAGTCAGATGGCGCCGTTCATCGACGGCGGGCGCCCCGTGGACCGCACGAATTGGTCGAATACGGTTATCTCGTACTACCCGTTTGGTGCCGCGATCGCGCTCGCGATGGATCTCTCGCTGCGCGAGCGCGGGAACGGGAGCGTGTCGCTCGATGACTTCATGCGGGCAATGTGGCGCAAGTACGGACGGCCCGGCGGCAGCCGCGAAGGCTACGTGGATCGGCCGTACACCATCGAGGACGCCGAGACGACGCTGGCCGAAGTAAGCGGCGACCGGGCGTTTGCTCGCGATTTCTTCGCCAGGTACATCCAGGGGCACGAGGTGGCTGATTATGCGCGGCTCCTCGCGCGTGCGGGGTTCGCGATCCGCCGGCCAAACCAGGGTCGCGCATGGCTCGGGGATGTGCGACTCGATTTTCGTGACGGCACGAACGCTCCAGGGACGAGGGGCGGCAGTGCCGGGGCCTCCTCCGGCCAACGCGCCCGGATAGCATCGCTCGTGTCGCCTACCTGGCCCCTCTATGCATCAGGCCTCGACCAGGATGATCAGCTCGACCGGATCGATGGGCAGCAGATCCATGCTGACACGGATGTCGCTGCCGTGCTCGCCCGACACAAACCAGGAGACTCCGTGACGATTGCGTTCGTCGATCGGAGCGGGAGCGCGAAAACGGCATCGATCACGCTGGCGAGCAATCCGCATGTCGAGGTCGTGCCCGCGGAGGCGGCGGGCGGCCTCACGGCGGAGCAGCGAGGGTTCCGCGATCGCTGGCTGAAGTCGCGCGTGGCGCTCGTTGCTCGATAATTAGGTCTATGGCGATTCCGTGGCTCCGCATCCTCGACGCGGCTCTCGGCATTCACGATCTCGTTCGAGTCCGGAGGGACCCGGCGGTTGCCGCAGGCGGCCTTGAGTCGCAGTCGCTCGCCCGCGAAAGCGGGGCGGTCGGCGGCCTCGAGGCCCGTCTCGCGGGAGTGATCGTCGCTTCGCTGAAGGAGGCATTCGCTCGCGATACGAGGCGCCTGGAGCTCGAGCGCCAGCAGATCGAGGCGGAGCGGCGCCGCATGGAGCGCGCGCTGCAGCTCGAGCTGTTGCGTCAGGCCGGCGATCGCGAGATCGGGCGGCTGCGGCTCGTGACCGGGCTCGCGGCCGCGAGTTTTCTTGGCACGCTGCTGTTCGCCCCCCGCTTCATGAGCGCCGGAAGTTGGTGGGGGACCAAGCTGATGCTCGCTGGAGGATGGGCGCTTCTGTTGGGCGCGATCGCACAGTCGTTCGCCGCGCAGTCGGCGGTCGCGCGCGCGTTGCAACGTTCACTGCAGGGCCCTGTGCTGCCAGGAGAATCGGCGGAGGATTTCGACGCATTAGGGGCTGCCGCGCACTTTCCCCGGACGAGTGACGTGGCCCCGTGGCTAATCGTCGCGGGCCTGGCCCTGGTCGGGATGTCACTGATTCTGTCGTAGCTCGCGGTGTGGGCTGGCGGCTCATCATCCGCCGTTTGCCGCTCGAAATATCACGCCGGGGGCGAGCTTGAAGTCGGGGTCCAGCGCCCGCTTGACGGCACGCATGGCTTCGATACCGTCGGGGCCATAAAGCTCGCGGAGGAGCTCATGCTTGATCGGATTCCGGCCGACGCCATGCTCCGCAAGCGGAGATCCACCAAGCCGGATCGCTTCCTGACCCACTCGCCGGATCGCTTCTTTTCCTGACTCCACGTCGGCACGCGACCTCGGGATCACGTTGGGGTGCAGGTTGCCGTCCGAGATGTGTCCCCAGACGGCGCCGTCGAGCCGCCGTGTCGTGAACTCTTCGTCACAGAGAGCGAGCAGCTGGCCGATCCGGTCGAACGGGACGACCACGTCAGCAGCGGTCTTTGCGATGCTGTCGTCGACCGTCGACTTGGCGCGTCCGACGCGCAGGTTGACGGCGGCGGGCACGGCCTCGCGAAGCCCGACGAGTTGTGCGGCGCGCCGTTCGTCCCCTGGCACGGCGATCTCGACGCGCTCCAGCACGGCGCACTCGTCCAGGGCACGACAGAAACGGGCGAGAGGCGTGTCGATCTCACGGAAACGGCCGATCTCATCGAACGCCTGCGCATCTGTCGTGCCCGAGGGCAGCTCGAGCGTGACCAGGAGGACCATGTCAGCCCGAGGGATCGCCACACCAAACGAACGGTCCGCCCCGTCTTCCCGCAGCAGCGCCAGGCATCGCGCGTCCATGTGCTCGATGGCGGCGATGTCCATCCCACGCGGATCGCCCGAGCGCCGGGTCTCGATCGCGGCGCGCCTGATCGCGTCAACAAACGCGATCGCGTCCCGCCGCACATCGAACGGCACGAGCGCCAGACAGGGCGCCGGGCGGTCGGGCAGGATGCGAAGCGCCACGTCGGTGATGACGCCGAGCGTGCCCTCGGAGCCGACAAACAGGTCGACGAGATCCATTTCCGGCTCGGCGAAATAGCCGGCCGATAGTTTTGGGACGGCAGGCATGCGGTAGCGCGGGATCGGAACTCGCGCGACCCGATCCGACAGCTCGATGTCGAAATAGCCGTCTGGGTGAGCGCGCGTCTCACCGCGCTCGAGATCCAGCACGTCGCCGTTTGCCAGCACCACGGTCAGCCCGCGCACCCAGGCACGCGTGGTCCCGTACTTGAACGTCGCGGCGCCGGCAGCGTTGGTCGCGGCAATACCGCCGACGCAGGCGCCCATGAAGGTCGGCACCGGCGGGTAGTGCCTCCCGTTTTGCCGCAGGGCGGCGTCGAGATCGGTCAGCGTGACGCCGGCCTGCGCGCGAACGTGGTCGCGGTCGATTCGCACGATCCGATTCATGCGCGACGTCGCGATGACCACGTCGCCCATCGGCGTTGCGCCTCCCGTCAACGACGATTGCGCCCCGACAGCGAGCACGGAGCTCGATGCGCGAAGGATCCGCGCAACGCCGGCCTCCGTCGCGGGCGTTGCGATGGCTTGCGGATGGCCGCCTGGAAAATGTGCGGCGTCTTCCTTGAACGCTGCTAGGACATCCGGATCGGTTCGCAGCGTGACCAGTTCGGCATCTTCAAATCCGTCGGCTTCTCTCCGAGGTCCTCGAGGTGACCGCGCGCGGATGGAATGTGTCGACATCTGCGCACGTTATAGTACCGGTCTTGTCATTGAAGCGACTCTGCCACGATCTTCAGGAGCCAGCGCGGCATGAGCGGCGTGGAGCAGACTATTCTCTACTGCGTCATCACGCGACTGGAGATCGGCGGAGTCAAGGCCGTCGTGCCGCGGCCTCCATTGAAACCAGCGCGGTCTCCGTGTAATCTGCCGCCAGCATCGTCAAATCCGGCTCAATACCAGGATCATTCCGGGAGTTGCTTCATGAGGCTGGTTCGATTCGTCTTCCTTGTGGCCGTGCTTGTTGCCGTCATCGGGGGACCGACGGCTGTCGGTCGCGTGGACCAGGCGCTCTCGTCTCCGTCGAGCGCGCCGGGCAAGAGTCCATTCGACGCGCTGCATTTTCGTCCGATCGGGCCCGCATCCATGTCAGGGCGCATCGCCGATCTGGCGGTGTACGAGGCCAATCCGGCGATCTACTACGTCGGCGCGGCCCACGGGGGCGTCTGGAAGACCACGAATGCGGGCACGACATTCGAGCCCGTCTTCGAGCAGGTCGGCATGATGTCGATTGGGGACGTGACCGTCTCGCAGAGCAACCCGGATCTCGTCTGGGTCGGGACGGGCGAGTCGAACAACCGTCAAAGCACCGGTTGGGGCGACGGCGTCTACAAGTCAACGGATGGCGGCAAGACGTTCACCAACATGGGGCTGCGGACGTCGCGCGCCATCAACCGCATCGTGATCGACCCGCGTGACAACGACGTGGTGTTCGTGGCCGCGACCGGAAGCCTGTGGGGCCCCGGAGGCGAGCGTGGCGTCTACAAATCGACCGACGCCGGCCGGACCTGGAAGCCCGTTCTCAAGGTGGACGACGACACCGGCGCCAACGATCTCGTGATGGATGCGACCAATAACCAGATCCTCTATGCGTCGATGTACCAACGTCGCCGAAGCGCGTGTTGCATGAACGGAGGCGGGCCCGGCAGCGGGTTGTGGAAATCGACCGACGGCGGCGAGCACTGGACTCAGATTAAGGGCAGCGGCTTTCCGGATGGTCCCCTCGGCCGAATCGGCGTCGATGTCTATCGGAAGCGGGGCAACATTCTCTACGTGCTCGTTGAAGGCCCTGCGCCGGCGCCGACCGGAGGCCGCGGCGGCCGCGGTGGCGCACCGGAACCCGACGAGGCGCCGCCGCCACCTCCCGGGCGGAGCAATTTCTCGACGGCGGTCACCAACATCGCGAGCGGCCTGTATCGATCGGATGATGGGGGAGCGACCTGGAAGAAGGTGAATGACGAGAACCCTCGTCCGATGTACTTCAGCCAGGTCAGGGTGGACCCGACCGATGCCGATGTCGTGATCTATGCCGGCGTCAAGCTCCATCTCACGACCGACGGTGGAAAGCGTGTCAATAACAACGCCACGACCTCGATCCATGACGATGTGCATGCGATCTGGATCGATCCGATGAACCCCCAACATGTGATCATCGGCACCGATGGCGGCGTGGCCGTCAGCTGGGATCAGACCAGGACGTGGAACTTCGTGCACAATCTGCCAGTCGGGCTCTTCTATCACGTCAGCGTGGACAACGCGACACCGTACAACATCTGCGGAGGCATGCAGGACAACTACGCCTGGTGCGGTCCGAGCGCCGTCCGCGGCGCCGCGGGCATCGCCGGCTTCCATTGGTACACCGTGCAGGGCGGCGATGGTTTCGTCGCGCTACAGGATCCGACCGATTTCCGGGTTGCCTACAGCGAGTCGCAGGATGGCAACATGGTACGGCTCGATCGCGTCACCGGGGAATCCATCTCGATGCGGCCGCAGGCGCCGGCGGGCGAGCCGCCGCTCAGGTGGAACTGGGACACGCCGCTCGTGATGTCGCCGCACAATCCGAGCATCATTTACGCCGCGGCCAACAAGGTATACCGGTCTTCGAATCGCGGGCTGACGTGGGAGGTCATCGGCACCGACATCACGACCAACGCCAACCGCGACGACATCGTCACGATGGGCGTCAAGGGAAGCGACGTCGCGATCGCGAAAAACGACGGCATTCAAGCGTGGCCGACCATCGTCTCACTCGCGGAATCGCCGAAACGTGCCGGCCTGCTCTATGCCGGAACCGACGATGGGAACGTGCAGGTGTCACGGGAAGGCGGGCGGTCGTGGACGAATGTCACCGGGAATATTCCGAATCTGCCAAAGGGCATCTGGGTGTCGGAAGTCGCGCCCTCCCGCTTCGATGAGGCGACGGTCTATGCGACGTTCGACGGTCATCGGCAGAATGATTTCGAGACGTATGTCTATGTGAGTCATGACTACGGGCAGTCGTGGCAGTCGACGGCGGGGAATCTCAAAGGTGAGGTGGTCAAAACGCTCACCGAGGACCAGAGGAACGCCGATGTGCTGTATATCGGCGCGGAGACCGGCCTGTTCGTGTCGATCGACCGCGGCAGGAGCTGGGCGCGCGTCAAGGCCAATCTCCCGATGGTGCGGATCGATGAAATCACCATTCAGCCGCGGGACAACGCGATGGTGCTCGCGACGCATGGGCGCGCCTTGTGGATTCTGGACCACCTCGAACCGATCCAGGAGTACGCCGCAGCTCAGGGCGCTGGTGGGGACGCGAAGCTGTTTTCCCCGCCCCCGTACGCGACGTATCGACGGCCGGCGCGCGATCGTAACTACGAGTTCTGGGGCGATCAGATTTTCTACGGCGAGAACCCGCCGCAAGCCGCCGTGCTCTCATGGATCAACAAGAAACCCGTTGAGGACGTCAAGCTGAGAGTCACAGATGCAGCCGGCCGCCAGGTTCGTGAGATTTCGCGC
>Ga0318533_10001358_pt1 | contig 12054 bp, 10 predicted proteins | sample GRESIP053b4f27_FD_203675 | JGI IMG/M metagenome (GOLD analysis project Ga0318533, IMG submission 203675) | Tropical soil microbial communities from Luquillo Experimental Forest, Puerto Rico - GRE.SIPMG.053b4f27 | ecosystem: Environmental > Terrestrial > Soil > Tropical forest > Bulk soil...
CCCTTATTCATCGCGGGGCGCTGTAAACCAAAGGGGTGTTTTCGACGTCCAGGGATTGCGGCGATAGCGATTGTGGAGAAGCAAGTAGGCTGCCTTCGACGTCTCGGTATTCATTTCCCCGTATCGCGTCGCGCGCACCACGAAGTGGAGCGCCTCTGGCACCCGTGGATCGCGCGGCTGCGCGTTGGCCCAGGCGATAATAATGGCGCCGAGATAGGCGGGAGCGCCAGGAAGCTGCCGCAGGCGCGCGACCTCGTTGCGCGCGCGGCCGCGCTCCTCCGCCGTGAGGAAGGCCGGCGGAGCAAATTGCAGGGGAAGGGCGCAATCGTCACAAAGCGTGACGTCGTCCGGGGCGTCGGGCGCGGCTTGATTATCGGCGTCCCCACGCTCCCACCAGCGCGTTGCGACGAGCCCGATCTGGTCACGCATGTAGGGGTAGCCGAGCCCGGAAGCGAGCCAGGGACTTGCGCCGGGCAGCCGTAGCAGCAGCAGCGCCGCTTCTATTTTCTTTTGCTGCGGCGTGGCGGCGCTCTGATAAGCCCTCCAGCCGGCGCCATATTGGGGAAAATGACGCGCGACGGTGGGCGTGACGGAATTGGCAATCTCGGCATCGTCGAGCAGCACCGCGCGCGTCCAGACCGCAAGCGCCACGTCGCGCTGCATGTTGGGCGGCAGCCGCTCGGATTGCGCGACCCGCGCCATCAGCGGCAGCGGCATGACGAACGACATTGCCGCCGTCCCATCCGTATCGAAATAGCGAGGATTGGGCTGAAACAGCTCCGTCCGCCACTTGAGCGCCGGGCCGAAGTCGTACGGATAGCTCGTCGACGACTTCAAAGGCAGCGCGGTGGCGTCGAGCTTGGTGCGCGGGTCGGGCAGGTACATCACGAATTCGCCGCGGCGCAGCGCGAAGCGCGCGAACTCGTCGAGGTCGCGCGCGAGCTTCATGCGATGATAGCGCATCAGGTTCTCGACCCCTTCCGGCAATGGGCGGCCGTCAAGGATTTGATCGAGCTCGGCGCGGGCTTCGTCTTGCTTGCCCTCGCCGATGAGCAGGCGCAGGCGATGCCAGGCCAGGGTGTAATAGGCGGGCGAGTTCGTCTCGATCGCGCGCGAGGCGGCGATCGCAGCCGCGACATCCTCGTCGCCGGGGGAGAGATGCATCAACGCGGCGACGAGCCACGGCAAATTGCGCTGCTCGCGCCATCGGCGCAGCGCATCGCTCTTGGCCGCGGCCACGGTCTCCTCGCTGCCAACGGTCAGAACGTCGACGTCATAGATCCACGCGCCGAGATCCGTGTTGCGCGTGCCGGTACGCTCCAACAGCAGGAAGTCGCGCAGATCGACGGGAAGCGCGTTTGGCAAGTCGGGAGCAAGCAAGGACCGCTCCAGCTCCCGCGCCCGCTCCTGCGGGCGGGTTGCGAAGGCGAGCAGCGAGGCCAGTTTCGGCGCGTCGGCGCGATAGTCGGCGAGCTGCGGATCGGTTGCGAGTGCGTCGATCGCCTGCTGTGCATCGGCGATGAGCTTCGGCGTCTTGTCCTCGATCGCCGCATGAACGGCGCAGCGTGCCACGAGGTAGCGCGCGGTTTTCTGCCACGGCGAGGAGGCGTCGCGGCCGATCTCCGCGACCAGCTGTCCCGCGCGGGTATAGTCCAGGCGATAGAAATAGGTGGCGGCGATCTGATACGCGAGGTCGGCCTTGAGCCAGGCCGGCGCATTCGGCGGCAGCTCTTCCGGCAGGGATGAATCCTCATAGCAATTGAGGAGGACGGCGTCCTGGCCGATCACCCAGTCGCGCACCAGCGGGCTGTTGGCGCCGTGTTCGGCGATGCGCGCGCGCAGCGTCGCGGCGGAATTGCGATAGGCGTTCGGAAAGCATGAGACGTCGAAAATGCGCATGTCCTCCGGCCGCTGTCGGAACGACGTAGCCTCCTTGGCGGGCGGCACGCCGGGGACGCGCTTGCGCAGTTCGTTCCAGCTCGTCACCGCGTCGAAGGGCGTCTCCGGAGCATCGCAACAGCGCGCGAGCAATTGCTTGGCCTGCGCATCCGAGAAGCGCCCGCCCAGCATGATCCGGTAGGCGGCGTAAAGCCGATTGTCGGTGAAGGTGGGACGCAGGATGCCGAGACGCCCGCGGAAATACGCAAGATCGTCCTCCGGATCCTGGCCGGAGCGGCTGAAGAATCTGATTTCCGGCCCGAGTGGACCTGTCGCCCACGCAGTGGGCACAAGACCCCAAAGCAGGATGGCGAGGGTCAATAGAGACGAGAAGCATCTGACCATTGACGCATCCTCTCGCGGAGCGTGGCGTATGTTTCCGCATTCCAGCGTCGCGGGCTGAACGCGTAAATGCGTCGGCCGAACGGTATTGCCGCCGGCAGCTCATCCGTCGCGACGCCGATGCTGGTGCGGCAGTTGGCCGAGCGAAAATCTCCCCCGTCGGCGAAATACTCCCGAATGCGTCGGCGATCGGGACCCAAGCGGAAGAGCATCGGGACCACTTCGTCCACCGCCAGCGACTGCGTCCACCGTTCGTCGAGGCACCAGGATGTCAGCGCGGTGGCCGAGAGCACCGCATCGGGAAGGCGCTGGCGCAGCGCCGCAACCGCCTTCAGAAAGAAAGCGCGCTGCGACGATGTTGCCTCGAAGTCGATCTGAAGAAATTCCCCGGGACGAGTCTCGCGCAAGGCAGCCAGCGTCGCGGCGAAGTCACCGGCTTGAGCGTCGCTCGCGATCGGCGGCTCGTGGCGATCGACCTCGACATGGGCGACCGCGACCAGGCGAGTCCCCTTCGGCGGGGCCAGCGGATGATGGCGCGGCGTGACGAATACGCTCTTCCCACGCAGAATGACGGTGGCGGCGAGATAGGCCACCGCCGTGTCGCGAACATCGATGAAGCCCAAATCGTCGTCGCGGTCCCATGCCCAGAGGACGAGCGGAGGCATATCGACCGGCATCCTGGTGCGAGCGGATATATTTTGATCGCTGACCAGGAGAACCAAAAGCAGCAAAGGAGCAAATGCAACGCAGCGTCGGAACAGAGGGCGCATCGCAGCCGGCTCAACTGACGAGGTGACTGCCATTCAAGCTTCACTTTTACCGGCGACACAACGGGTGGACGCCCTGGCTTCCGAGGGATCGGATCACAGCCGATATCCGAAAATATCGCAATCGGTTCGAGCTTCGATGCAGCGTCCGAAGCGGTATTTGAGTTCCGGTCCGTCGAAGGGCGGTTGCTCGAGCTTCTGCTCCGCATCCGAGAACGGCTCCACTTCGAGCACCACGAAAGTGTGGCCAGCCACGTTCGCGGCCATCACCGTCGCGAAGTCGCGTTCGAGCGCCTCGAGCGTGCGGAACTCGAACACGCGCTCGAGGCCCATGGCACGCGCGATTGCCGGATAATCGTTGCTGCCGACATTCGGCAGCACGGCATTGGAGGTCGCGCCATACACCCGGTTTGAGACCAGGAAGTGGGTCAAATTCGGCAGGTTCATCTGCCGCTCGACCATGAGCATGCCCGGGTTCATGCAAAACGCGCCGTCGCCCATGAAGGCCCAGATTTTGAGCTCCGGTCGCGCGAGCGCGAGCCCGGATGCGAACATCGTCGAGAGGCTCATCGACGCATCGAGATAAAAGCTTGCCTCGCTATCGTGCGTGGCCGCCCACCAGGCTTGGCTGGAATTGCCCGCCGAGGTCACGACCAGCTGATCGGTGCGGCGGCGCGCGAGTGCTCGAAAACAGTCGAGGTAATTCATGCCCGGCCGCCCCGTAGCAGATCGCGCGTGAAAACGACGGCCATCGGCCGGGAGAACGTGCGCGTGTGGCGATAGCAGCGGGAGATCACGGAGATATCGCCGGGTTCGTCGATGATCTGATAGGGCATGTTGATGGCATCGAGCACCGGGCGAAGATAAAGGCTGTTCGACGCGTGGTGCTTGTGATGATCGCCGACGCCACCGCGCAAAGTGAGCAGCAAAAACAGCGGAATTTCGTAGGTGTAGTTGATCTTGGTGATGGCGTAGATCACCGTCATGAAGCCCGACGCGCCCATCAGCGCCGCGCACCCCATGGCGCCCATATAGGCGCCGGAGCAAAGCCCGATCGCGGATTCCTCCCGATTGACCGGGATGTGCACGAATCGGTCGTCCCGGTCGACGGCGTCGATGACGCCCGTCAACCAGTTGTCGGGAAGCGACGCAACGAGCCGCACGCCGCACGCGGCAAGCTCGTCCGCGATGCGCTTGCCTCTTTCAGACGACTTGTCGTTCATGGCTCGCCTGCACCTCCTCGGGTCGCCGCGCGCGGCGCGCGTCGCACACTGCGCGCCAGACGGTTTCAGATCTGATCGGCAAGGTGATATCGCGTACGCCAAGATGCCACAGCGCATCGATGACCGCATTGCCGATTGCGGCGGGCGCTCCGATCGTTCCGCTCTCGCTTGCCCCCTTGACGCCGAGTGGATTGCTGGGCGCGGCGCTCGCAAGGAAGGTGGTGCCAAAGGCGGGAACATCGACCGCCCGCGGCACGCCGTAATCGAGAAAGCTCGCGGTCAAGAGCTGCCCGGAGACGCGGTCGTAGACGATATGTTCCGCAAGCGCTTGGCCGACGCCTTGCGCCAAGCCGCCGTGCACCTGCCCCTCGACAATCATCGGATTGATGACCACGCCGCAGTCGTCGGCGGCATAAAGACCGCGCAACTCGACGAAGCCGGTCTCTGGATCGACGATGACGACGGCGAGATGCATGGCTTGCGGATCGTTGGTATCCGGCGGATCGTAGAACTCGGCGACTTCGAGACCCGGCGAGCAGCCCGGGGGCAACCCCACTCCATGGTAGGCGATATTGGCGACGTCGGCGAAGCCGATCGACCGGTCGGTGCCGCGCACTTTGAACCTGCCGCCGCCATAGTCGATGTCGCCCTCCGCGCATTCCAGCGCATGGGCGGCGAGACGCAGCGCCTTGTCGAGAACCTTGTCGCAGGCGCGGTAAATTGCAGTTCCCGCCACCGAAGCGGAGCGCGCCCCCCAGGTCCCGTTGCCGAAGGCGATTTGATCCGTATCTCCCTCGAGAAGACGGATATCGTCGATCGGGAGGCGCAGCCGATCCGCCGCGATTTGACAGAATGTGATCTCGTGCCCTTGCCCGTGCGAATGCGTCCCCGCAACCACGGTCACCTTGCCATCGCTGTGCACGCGCACCACGGCGCTTTCCCAGCCGCCGTGCAGGGCGCCCCGTTGCGCGAGATTGGTGCTCGGCCCGGTGCCGGCCTTGTCGACGAAGGCCGCAAGCCCGATTCCCATCAAAACTCCGTTCGCACGCAGGCTTGCCTGTTCGCGCCGGAGCGCGGGATAGTCGGCCAGCGTCAAGAGCCGTTGCAGCAGCGCCGGCGGATCGCCGGAGTCGTAGACGCGTCCTCCCGGCGCAGAATAAGGAAATTCGGCCCGCGTGATGAGATTGCGCTGCCGCAGCTCGACCACATCGATACCGAGCTCGCGCGCGCCAAACTCGATGAGGCGCTCGTTGATCCACGTTGCCTCGGGCCGTCCCGAACCGCGGTAGGCGTCGACCGGCACGGTGTTGGTATAGACACCCCGTACCCGCAAATGAAGGTTGGGCGTCTTGTAGAGGCCGGTGACGGTCTGCGGATAGGAGTTGCCGGGAATGCTCGGCGCGAAATTGCTCAGATACGCCCCGAGCGCGGCCAAGGTATCGATCTGCATGGCAACGACGCGTCCATGGCGATCGAAACCCATGCGAGCGGTCGTCTCGTGATCGCGCGCTTGCGCATCGGAGAGGAAGGTTTCGGTTCGCGTGGCGGTCCACTTGACCGGCCGGCGTAGAATCTGCGCTGCCCATACGACCGTGGAGACCTCGGTGGAAAAGACTCCCTTGGCCCCGAAGCCTCCGCCGACATCGGGCGAGACGACCCGAAGCTTATGTTCGGGAATGTGGAGCGTGTAGACCGAAAGCCACCGGCGCAGGTAATGCGGTTGCTGACTAGTCGCATAGAGCGTGTAACGGTCGCTCGCGGCATCATAATCGCAAAGATAGGAGCGCGGCTCGATCGGGTTGGCCGACACACGGTTGTTCGTGAGATCGAGCTCGACGACTTTCGACGCCGAGGCCATCGCCGCCTCCGTTTGGTGGCGATTTCCGTGCTCGATCTCGAACACGACGTTGGTTCCGAATTGCTCGTGCACGAGCGGCGCGGCAGGCTTCACGGCCAAGCGCGCCGCGACCACCGCCGGCAGCGGGCTGTAGTCGACTTCCACCGCCTCGGCGGCCTCTTCCGCGGCGAACCTGCTGTCGGCCACGACCGCGGCAACGATGTCGCCGACGTGATTGACCTTGCCGCGGGCGAAGGCCGGGCGGGGAGCTGCGTTCATGGGCCGCCCGTCGGTAAACGACATCGGATGTACGACCGTGAGCTCGCCATGCCCCGCTTTGACCCAATCCTCAGCCGTCAGGGTCAACAGCACGCCCGGCCGCATCGCTGCGGCCTGCGTCGACAACGAGCGAATTCGCGCATGCGCATGCGGGCTGCGCACGAAGGCGCACCATGCGACGCCGGGCAGAACGATATCGTCGACGTATCGACCCTTTCCTTGAATGAAGCGAACGTCCTCGCGGCGCCGCAGCGCCTGGCCGATGTAGCTGCCTTGCTCGTGCGCCTGCTCCGCCGTCATCGCGCGTCCACCGGTCAGCCGAAGATGGGCGGGGCGCCACGCATCTCGCTACTGATCACGCCTCTTCCCGCTGCCAATAAATCGCGCTGTGCCGTAGCAGGAGCAAAGCCTGATCGAGCGCTAAGCCGCAGATTCCAATCACGATGATCGCGGCGTAGATGTTGGCAAAGGTGAAGCGCGTGCTCCAGATGGTGATGTAATATCCAAGCCCGATGGAATCCCCGATCATTTCGGTGATGACGACGACGATGATCGCCACAGGCAGTGCGACACGCAGCCCCGAGAAAATGCTGGGCAGCGTCGCCGGCAAAATGACCCGCCGCAGAATTATGGATCGGCTTGCGCCGCAATTTTGCGCGCTCCAAATCAGCCGCGTCTGGACCCCGCGAAAGCCGAAATAGCACGTCACCACGACCGGATAGAGGCATTCGAGAAAGGTGAACGCGATCTTCGAGGGCGTTCCGATGCCGAATATATAGGTGAAAACGGGAAACAAGGCGATCTTCGGTACTGGATAGCCGATGAAAAAAATCGGCTCGAACAGATTGCGCACTAGCACGGATCGCCCCATCGCACCGGCGAATGGAATTCCGACGAGCGCCGCGAGCAAGAAGCCGGCGAGAGCGCGCGAAACCGTCACGCCTGCATGGTAGATGAGCGTCCCATTGCCAACTTCCGTCGCAAGCGCGGTCCAAACCCTCCCCGGGCTCGGAAGCAGACGGGATTCCACGAGACCGCTCGCGACCGCCACTTGCCAAACCACAAGCAGCAGTGGGATCGAGTACCAGCGCCCGATCAGCGACCGGGCTTGCGCGAAGGTTTGAGCGGTCATCGCACGGCCTCTTCCTCCGTGCCGAGCATTTGGCCCTTGAGCACGCGCGATCGGACCGCCAGCAACATGCGGTCGCCCAAAAATCCCAACACGGCGAAGCAGACGATACCAGCGAACATCAAATCGAACCGCACCCATTCCTCGCCGTAGGAGATGATCGTACCGAGCCCAACCTTCGAGCCTATCAGCTCGGCCGCAAACAGCACCACGAAGGCATGCGCGAGCCCGATGCGGATGCCGCCGAACAACTGCGGCGCGGCCGCCGGAATGACGACGCGGAAAAAGATCGTCCGCGACGGCGTTCCCATATTGCGCGCCGCCCAGAGCAGAAGCTTGTCGACGGACAGCACCGCGTGACGCGAGGCCACGAACACGGGAAAGAAACCTGAAAATGCGATGATGGCAATCTTGGATGCATGCCCGAGGCCGAACAGGAGCAGAAAGATCGGCAGAAACGCGACCTTCGGGATGGAGTAGAGAAAGGACACCAGCGGATCGAAGAAATGGCGCACACCGGGCAGAATCCCCGCGCCAAGGCCAACCACGATGCCGGCAGCCGTGCCGAGGGCAAACCCGACCGACACCCGATAGAGGCTCGCGGCCAGCGCGACGAAGAGCTCGCCCGTCAGCGCGATTTCCCACAGGGCCGCAAGGATCGCGCTCGGCGTCGACAGATAGCGCGGCAGCAGGCCGGCGCGGCCGAGAATTTCCCAAGCCGCCAACGCCGCGACCGGCAAAATCCAATGCTGGATCGAAGCCGAGTTGAGTCTCATGCTTCCTCCAGCGCGCGCGCCTTCAATACTTCGTCCCGCACCAGATCCCAGACTTCGACCCGCAAAGCGAGGTATTCCCGGGACTTTCGGTAGTCACCGGAACGATCGAGATTGGGAATGCGGATGTCGGCCTTGATGCGGCCTGGACGCGCCGTGAACACGATCACCCGCGTTCCTAGATAGATCGCCTCGTCGATGTCGTGGGTCACGAACAGCGCCGTCTTGCGAGCGCGCCGCCAGATCGACTGCAGCTCCTCCTGCAGCAATTCCCGAGTCTGGGAATCGAGCGCGCCGAACGGCTCATCCATCAGCATAATTTCCGGATCGAGCGCAAACAGCCGTGCCAGGGCAACGCGCTGTTTCATTCCGCCGCTCAGTTGGCCGGGATAGACGTCGGCGAAACGAGAAAGATGAACGAGATCGAGATATTCGGCCGCCTTGGCGGTACGCTCGCGTTTCGGCAATCCCTTCATCTCGAGCGGCCATGCGACGTTCTCGATGGCGGTGAGCCAAGGAAATAGCGAAAGCTCCTGAAACATCATGCCGCGATCGGGACCTGGAGGGCCGATCGGCCGTCCGCTCAGCCGCAGCTCACCGGCGGTCGCAGGCTCGAATCCGCCCATGATGTGCAGGAACGTGCTCTTGCCGCAGCCCGAAGGCCCGACGATGGAGACGAATTCGTGCTCGTCGATCGACAAAGAGAGATGATCGATGGCTCTAACGCTGCGGCTGTCGACCGTGAACGTCTTATCGAGGTCCGTGACCTCCAACAGCGGCATGGTCGCGGGCATTCTTGAGCAAGCTCATTTCGGCAGATGACCGAGATCCACCAGCGAGCTCACGTCGGCCCTCTTTTTCTGGAACCCGGCCGCGATCTGGACTGCCTGCATCTTCTCGAGCGCTTCGACATCGACCCGCAACGTCGGGTCGCGATAGTAGTCGTTCATGGCAAGGTAGACGTCGGGGTTCACGCGAACCATCTTATGATCGATCAGGAGTTGCCGGGCTTCGCGGGGCTTTTCGAGATAGAACTGCATGCTCACTTTAAGATCTTCGAGAAATGCGCGCACCGCACCCGCGTTCTTTTTCAGGAATTCGTCCTTTCCGATGAGGACGATCAGTTCCTCCTCGAATGGTATGCCATATTTGGCATCGAAGATTTTGCGGACCTTCGCCTGCTTTTCTGCGAGCGCGGCGAACGGCTGCGGAAACATCCCGAGATCGACCTTTCCGGCTTCGAGCGCTTCCTGCATCGCCGGGAATGGAACCGGCGTGATCGTGACATCGGTCTCGGCCAACCCTTGCTTTTCAAGCGCGGTTTTCAGCCAGAGGTGACCGGACGTGTAGAAGCCGTTGATGCCGACGATCTTGCCCTTCAAGTCGGCCACCGACTTGATCGGCGAATCGTCCTTGACGTAGAAGCTTGTACTGAAACCGCGCGGGCTTTCGCGGGAAATCGACGCAATCATCTTCGCCGCCACGCCTTCCGCCGCCGCGAAAATCACGCCGTTCGCGCTGCTGGCGGCGAGGTCGATGGCACCGGCCTCGAATGCCTGGCTGCGCTTGTCCGAGCCGGTAAACCGCGTCGCGTCGAGCGCGTAGGCCTTGCCGTGGTTCTTGGCCAGATCGGGCTTGGCAACGAGCACCCACAACGGTTCTTCCGCCGCCATACCGAAGCCGATGCGCAATGTGACCGGCTGCCCGAGGGCTGCGTCGGCCGTCGCGGCCGCAAGCACGATCAAGCATGCCATTCGCCGCGCCGCGGCCTTCGCGTCAAATCCGCCCATGTCGAGCCCCGGTTCGCCTAAGCGTGAACGGCCAACTTGGCGACAAAGCGTATCGGCTCGATCATTCGCTGCAAACACATTTTTCGAGCGGGAAGGCGGCAGAACAAGCTGCGATTCGTCGCGATGGCGGGACGGCATGAAGCAACGCGCGATCTCGATGACCGCCGCACGGCAGGGCTTTGGGATTGGAAAGTGCGGCTTTGAGATGGCCACTTGGCGAATGGCGGCAAAATGGCGCCGTCAGAACGGCGTCAGCTCGAATTTGGCGGGGCGCGAGCCACTCGAGGCTCGCCAACAACCGCCGCGCTCAGGCGCGCACGAGCTTGCGCGGCTGCGTCGTCGCGGGCTCTCAGAAAAACGCCAGCGTGCGGATTTCGATGCTCTCGCGCGGCCGCGCATTGGGCGGCGAGGTCGGGTCCTCGAAAGCGGTGTGGGCGGACCAGCGGGCGCGGCCGTCCTTCGAAGAGTCGTAGACTTTGAATACCAGCGCCTCCTCGCGCCGCATGCGCGGCAACCAGTACCAGCGGTGCTCGGGATTGTAGGTGATGGCGTAGGTTTGGCCGACCCGGTTGGGATAGCGGCGCTCGCTCACCACGAAATCCCGCGGCGAGATGCTGCGCGCGTCGCAGATCGCGAGCGGGAAGCTCTCGACCGGATGGCGGATCGGCCGCCACACCTGCACGATGGCGAAGCGGCGTTGCAGCAGTTTCTCCGCTTCGTCCGGGAGCAGGTCGCGCACGCGCTGCGGGCCAGACCATTCGGTGTAGTCGTTGTGCACGCGGCGCACCACCTCGCGGATCTTGCGCGCCTCGCGCTCATCGGCGTCGGCGGTGCGCAAGGTGTGATCGAACACGACCACGCGCGAGGCGCCGCTCTCGGCCTTCACCAGCGCCTCCATCTCCGGGTAGTAGACGCGGCGTATTTCGTCTTCGTCGAAGAAATCGGCGACCTTGGTGTCGTGCCGGACGAAACGGAAGCCCTCGCGATCGAGCGCAAACGGCCCTGCCTGCAACCGCGCATTGCGGATGGTCACGCGATGGGGATCGAGCGTGCCGCCGCTGCGTACGTCGGTCGAGCCCGGCGAAGCGGTCTGGGTAAATATCTTCTCGCCGTTATCGACAATGTAGTTGACGGTCGCCTCGATGGCCTCGCCGACCGTTTCCCGCTCGATGACCTCAACCATGGGCAACTCCCTCGCCTTCGGGCTGCATTCCCTTCGCGTCATCCATCGGCCGCGGCGGGCCGGACACCTGATATAGGCCCGCGCCACGGGCGAGACAATCGGCCTACCATGTCGGGGCTCTGGCATGCCGGCGCGGCAAACCTGAAATCGGCAAGCAGAGGCTACACCGGAATATTGCTGCTTGAAGCCGCGAATGCGGAATGTTCTTCTACCAAGAGCCGCCTGCTCGAGGATATTTCCATAACGTCGCCCGCGCCCGCCGTCGCGACCACGAACCGGAGGATCGCCGATGACCGACTACAAATACGATTTGGTGAAAGTCAGGGTGCGCGACGGCATCGCCTGGGCAGCCCTCAACCGGCCGGAAAAACGCAACGCCATGTCGCCCGCCTTGCACTATGAGATGGATGACGCGCTCGCGCAGCTCGAAGTCGACGACGCGGTCAAGGTCGTCGTGGTGACCGGCGAGGGCGGCAATTTCAGCGCCGGGCAGGACCTCAAGAAGTTCTTCCGCGAGCTGGAGAAGGACCCGGCCGAACGCAAGAAGGCCGCCGCCGCCGCCAACCGCTGGCGATGGGAGCGGCTCTACGGCTACGACAAGCCCACGATCGCGATGGTGCACGGCTACTGCGTCGGCGGTGCGTTCATGCAGCTGCTCGCCTGCGATTTTGCGATCGCGGCCGAGAACGCGACCTTCTCCCTTTCCGAGGTGAACTGGGGGATTTTGCCCGGCGCGCTGGTGTCGAAGGCGGTCGCCGACACGGTGCTGCCGCGCCACGCGCTCTACTACGCC
>Ga0318533_10001362_pt1 | contig 12047 bp, 18 predicted proteins | sample GRESIP053b4f27_FD_203675 | JGI IMG/M metagenome (GOLD analysis project Ga0318533, IMG submission 203675) | Tropical soil microbial communities from Luquillo Experimental Forest, Puerto Rico - GRE.SIPMG.053b4f27 | ecosystem: Environmental > Terrestrial > Soil > Tropical forest > Bulk soil...
GGCTGTGACAGCCGTCACAACTGCGGCCGCGCAGTGAGAGCAAAACTTCAAAGGCACCATCGCTATCGAAGGAATGTCTTAAAAAAGCGCTTTTTTGTGATCGCCAACACAGCGGGGCTGGACATTTGTGATGGCCAGCACTGTGAAGCGCGACCGATGCGCCTACTTTGCTAATTGCAAGGTTCAGAAAGATCCTCCGGCCAAATGTCGGGGCAGATGGAGTAAGGGACATGCAGAGCCGCAATTGGATTTCAGTATTGTCATTCGCGATCTTGTTCGCACTGCTGCCAACAGCCTCGCACGGCCAAGAGGCCATCGGCAAAGCCACTTCGGTAAAGCCGCAGGCCGAAGGAAGCCATGCAGGGCCACTTTCAGGTGGTTCAAATGTCTATTCGAGAGAAACAATCCGCACCGGAGATTCCGGTCAGGCAGACCTGCAATTTCACGATCACAGCAACTTAACTATCGGACCAAAATCGAGCGTCCGGCTTGATAAGTTCGTGTACGACTCGAACAAATCTGCCGGCAGCGTTGCTATCCAGGCGACGCGCGGCTCGTTTCGATTTGTGACTGCATCCCAGGGCAACGGCGCCGTCCAGGTTAAGACTCCCTATGGCACCCTTGGGATCCGCGGTTGAATGCAACGCGTTCATTTTTGCTGCCAGCCCATCGTTAGTCGACCGGGCGGCATTGGTTAGATTTGGGGGCGGTAAATGATCCCTCGTATTTTAGCGGTACTTGGCAATATGACGCTTTGGGCCGGCTACGCCTTCGCGGCGCTTTGCTTGGCCCTCTTAGTTTATTCATTCTCGCAAGACGGAGCGCGTGACGTAGCAACGTGGGTTATTACGCTCGGACTCGGTGTGACCGCTGTCACTATGGGGTACGCCATTCGTTACATTCTACGTGGACAAAAAGCCTGAGCGCCGGCGGCGGATCATCCGCGCAAAAACAGCAAAAGAAATAGAGTTAGCGCGCCGTAGACGACGCTATCGTCGCATAAGATCGGCGCGCAAACCAACAAATGGTTGGCAGGAACTCACAAGACTGGACATTTACGCCTCATCTAAACAGTCCGCATCGGGAGCCTGTCGATGATGGCTGCTCTTATCGTAATCAGTCTGTTGCATTAGCGGGGGCGTATTTTCCTACGCGGCCTTGTATCTCTAACTTGCGGCAGCACGTTCGCCACTGAGGCGTGTTAAGGGCGTTATGAACCAACGCAAGAGGAATTTCACGTCATCTGATGACCCGAGTGATGACCCTGACCAGCTAATCGACACGCGCCCGCTCCGCTGCACCGATGGACTCATCGACCCGCTACTGGAAAGGCTGAAGCAGGTACACGGCGACCCCCGCGTTGCCGGGGGCAGAGCAGAATGGTCGGAGTCATCATGATGCGCTCCCGATTGGAGCGTGATCTGGCCCGCGGCGATCTGCGAGCTTTGAGCAATATCGCATTCGGCAGGAGCTTTGACGGCCCCGACCTCGATCAGGTTGACCGACTTTGCGAACGTGGATTTCTGGCGAAGACTCGGAAAGCGCGCGCTCGTATGACCCTGAAGGGGTGGATCGCTATCCTTCTTCGACACACTATTGCTCGGCCGTGATAATCGCCCTGGGTCGATCCAGTAACAACTACAGGAACAAGGCCCACGCTATCGGCGCATAAGATCAACGTAACGAACCATGCAGGCGTCATGCGTCAAAATGGCAACTTAAAAGCCAGTGCAGCCCATGTCAGTATAGAGCTGTTGAAAGTCGAATTCCTGACCTTGGTCCGTAACGCCTCACATCGTTGCGGGCCTTTTTCTTTGGCGACGAAAACATAAGCGAGACGCAAACTCGGCAGCCGCATATTGGCCCGTAGCGCTCAATTAATTTCTGCTTTCGGTATTGGCCCGAGCGTCCGCCCTTTTGCTGATCGGGAAGGATACTGAAATGATGGGTATTGATTGGCTTCATATGACCGAACTGTACGCACTCATTTTCTTTTCGATAGTTGTCACGCTGGCGCTAATGTTTGGCGCGGGCTTACTGTTCTGGACCCGCTATCCGCGTGATCGGCGATCTTCGGCTGAATAAGTAGGCCGTGCTGCCCTGGACACGACCTCGACCACTTTCGCCATTTTTGGTCGGTCCGGCCAAGGGTGATGTTTGCAGTTTCAGAGTCCCGTTTTCAAAAAGCTTCGCAATTCGTTCGCAATCATCTGCAACCCTAGCCATTATGAGCTTGGTTTTGGCGTCTTTCATGTCATCGGCGAGAGTTCGCACTTCCTCGGCGCGAAATCGCCAATACGCTGTTACGAGGGACATTTGATGGACCCCAATTGCGATGGGCCCGTCCCTCGGACTGCTTATCTCCGAAATACGAAATCATCATGACGGAAAGGTTCCCTCGGGTGACGGGGATTACTACGACACCGACCTAACACCATCGGATTTTTGTGAGACGGCGCAAAAGTTCGCTTTGCCAAAATAATTGTGAGTTTCACGAGATTTTTATCTTAATCATTCCCGCGCACCGATGATCCGGCAGCAACATGAACATGCAACATGGGCGAAAACATTAATTATATCAGATAGCTTTTGCGGATGCGCAATCCTGCCCCTTGCACGAATGTGGTCTACACCGGTTGATCTTTACTGCGAGCGGGTGACGCCTTCATTCTGGGCGGAGCCACTGAACGCGGTGAGCAACGTCGCCTTTCTGGTCGCTGCCCATGCGGCTTACGCTCTCTGGCGGCGGGAGGGGAAGGGCGATCCAGCCATTCTCGCACTGATCATCATTGTCGTGGTCGTTGGCCTCGGGTCATTCGCGTTTCATACTTTGGCGACGCAGGGCGCGATGTTGCTCGACGTCACGCCGATCGGCTTCTTCATCTATGGATACTTCTTGCTGGCGCTGCGCCGGTTCCTGCTCTTGTCCTGGCCGGCTGCGGTGTCATCCCTAGTCGGATTTATCGCGCTGTCGGTTGCTCTCGCCTCATACGTGCCGCGCGAAGTTCTCAACGGTTCGTCCGGCTATCTTCCCGCGCTCGTCGCCCTGATCGTGTTTGGTTGGCTTTTGCGCGGACATAGTGTCGGCTCGGCCATGCTCGTCGCAGCAGGTCTTTTCGTCGTTTCGCTGATTTTCCGTATTATCGACCTCGACGTTTGTGCCCGGTTCCCGATCGGCACACATTTCCTTTGGCATGTCCTCAATGCCGCCGTACTTTATACGGTGCTGCGCGGCGCAATCGCGGAACGGCAAGATAGTCAGGAACGAAAATGAGCAACAAGAAACTATCGGTCGCCATTGTGGGCGCCGGCATGGGCGGTCTGGCCGTGGCGGCGACGCTGCGGCGGGTCGGGATCGACGTTCAGGTTTACGAGCAGGCGGCGCGCTTTGCCCGCATCGGTGCCGGCATCCAGATGATGCCGAATTCCATGAAGGTCCTGCGCGGCATCGGGATCGAAGAGCGATTGCGCAAGACATCGTTTGCCCCTTACTCGCACCTCAACCGTGACGGCTACAGCGGTGAGGTGTCGCGCGAATTGCCGATGCCCGAGAGTCTCTACAATGCGCCTTACCTCTGCATGCATCGCGCCGAGTTGCACGACGCGCTGGCCTCGGCAGTTCCTCAGGACATCGTGCATTTGGGGAAGAAGCTGAACGGTCTCGATCAGGCACGCGGGCAGGTCACCCTGCATTTCGAGGATGGTATGCGCGCGACCGCTGACGCAGTCGTCGGTGCAGATGGCGTGCATTCGGTCGTGCGCGACATCGTGGTCGGGCCGGACGTGCCGATCCATAAAGGTCGTATTGCCTACCGTGCTGTATTTCCGTCGAGCTTGATGGGTGGCTTCGATATCGGCCCCTCGCGCACGAAATGGTGGGGCACCGATCGGCACATCGTCATCTATTACACCACCAAAGCGAAGAGCGAGGTTTACTTCGTCACCAGCGTGCCGGAACCGGCTGAATGGCTCACCCGCGAGTCATGGTCGGCCAAGGGCGACGTGAAGGAGTTGCGCGCTGCTTATGATGACTTCCATCAGGACGTCCGCAACGTCCTGCACGCGTGCCCGGATTGCCATAAATGGGCGATCCTTGAGCGCGAGCCATTGCGACACTGGAGCGGTGGCCGTGTTGTGCTTCTCGGGGACGCCGCGCATCCGATGACTCCCTACATGGCGCAGGGCGCCGCGACTTCGATCGAAGATGCGGCCATCCTCGCGCGATGCCTTGACGCGGTGGAGGGCGAAGACATCGAGGGCGCGTTCAGGCGCTACGAGGCCCACCGCAAGCCGCGCACATCAGTGGTTCAGGCGATTTCCAGTGCCAATACCTGGATGCGCGAAGGTGACGGCGACACCAGCTGGCTTTACGGTTACGACGCCTGGAATGCGAACCTCGACCAGCCGGCGGCACATCCGCGCGCGCAAGCGGCTTGACGGGAGGCAACATGCGACTTTCGCAATGTTGCAACTACTACGACTTCAGAGAACTGGCGCGACGTCGGCTGCCCGGTCCGATCTTCAACTACATCGATGGCGCTGCTGATGATGAAACGACGTATCGGCGAAACACGCAGGCCTTCGAAGATTGCGATCTGGTCCCCAGCGTCCTGACCGGCGTGGCGCAGGTTGATCTTTCGGTGACCGTCATGGGGCAGAAGCTGGCGATGCCCTTCTATTGTTCGCCGACGGCATTGCAGCGATTGTTTCATCATGACGGCGAGCTCGCCGTCGCGCGTGCCGTCAATAAATTCGGCACAATGTTCGGCGTCTCGTCGCTGGGGACGGTCAGCCTCGAAGAGATTGCGTCGAATTTTTCTTTTCCGCAGGCCTACCAGTTTTACTTCCATAAGGATCGCGGCCTGAACAAAGCCATGATGGATCGCGCAAAGACGGCCGGCGTCAAAATCATGATGCTGACGGTTGACTCGATCACGGGCGGCAATCGTGAGCGCGACCTGCGGACCGGGTTTTCAATTCCGTTCCGGTTGACGCTCGCGGGTATGCTGCAATTCGCGATCAAGCCAATATGGGCGCTGAATTACTTCACCCACGAAAGGTTCAGGCTGCCGCAACTGGACGAGCACGTCGACATGGCTGGCGGGACAACGTCGATCGGTGACTACTTCACGAACATGCTGGACCCCTCGATGAGTTGGGCCGACGTGGCTGAAATGGTCAAGCTGTGGGATGGCAAGTTCTGCCTTAAAGGCATCATGAGTGTCGACGATGCCAGAAAGGCGGTCGATATCGGCTGCGCAGGTATCGTGATCTCCAATCATGGCGGCCGCCAGCTCGATGGATCGCGGAGCAGTTTTGACCAGCTGGCGGAGATCGTCGACGCCGTCGCCGACCGAATCGACGTGCTCGTCGATGGTGGCGTCCGGCGCGCCTCGCACGTGCTCAAGGCTCTGTCGGTCGGCGCGAAGGCGGTGGGGGTGGGTCGCTATTATCTCTTCGCGCTTGCCGCGGCCGGCCAAGCCGGCGTGGAGCGTGCTTTACAGCTGATGCGACTTGGACTCGAGCGCGACATGAGACTGATGGGCTGTACGTCCGTCAGTCAGTTATCGCGGCGCAATCTCAGATTTCGTAATTCCACACGCTGATGGAGTCCGCTCAGGGTCCGCCGTAGAGCCAGGCGATGCTGTCGTAGGTTTCTTCCGCCGTTCGCGGAGAAAGCGCCATCTCGCGCAATTCCGCGGCAACCCCGCGCGCGTGATAAAACTCGCCATAGACCCGCGCCATGATTTGCGTGCGGGCTGTGCGCAGATAACGTTCTTGTTGATAGGCTTGGAACGCTTTTCCCGGGTCGTCGGGAGAGACCGCCACTTTATCTGCAAGGATAATCGCGTCCTCGGTCGCCATGCAGGCGCCTTGTGCGAGGTATTGCAGCATCGGATGCGCTGCATCGCCTAGCAGCGTAATGCGGCCGGATGTCCAATTCTTTACAGGCTCGCGATCGCACAGCACCCACATACGCCAGGTCTCGATACGTTCAAGCATGCGCAGGACCTGCGGCACCTGCATCTTGAAGTGTTGCCACATCACATCCTTGCTGCCTTCAGCGTTCCAACCTTCCTCGTAGTGATCCGAGTGGAAGACGGCGACGAGATTGTACAGTTCGCCGCGGCGCAAAGGATAATGGACGAAGTGGGTGCGCGGCCCGGCCCAGAGAACGACGTCGGGGCGCCATAGATCCTTGGGAACATCCTCGCGCTTGAGGACGGCACGGTAGGCGATGTGACCGGACACCCGCGGCTTGCCGTCGCCGACGATGCTCTCGCGGATACTGGACCACATTCCATCGCAGCCGATCAGGGCCCGACCTTCGACCGTTTCGCCATTGTTTAGCGTCACCGAGACGTGGTCGCCATGGTCCTTGAACGAGTCAACGCGCCGGCTGGTTTCGAGCGTAATGCGATTGCTCCCCTGACATGCCTTCAGGAACGTGCCGTGAATATCGGCGCGATGGGTCACGCCATAAGGTTGCCCGAACCTCTTCATGAACGCATCGCCGAGCGGGACATTTGTAATCAGCTTGCCGGTCAGCGCGTCGCGCATTTCCTGGGCAGGGGGTCGATGGGCGTCGGCAAGGACCGCGTCCTTCAACCCGACTTTCTCCAGAACCCGGAAAATATTCGGCCCAAGCTGGATGCCGGCCCCGACCTCACGGAATTCCGGCGCCTGCTCGAAGACCCTGACTGCAAAGCCCTGGTGGGCGAGTGCGTAGGCTGTGATGAGCCCGCCGATGCCTCCGCCGGAAATGAGAAATGGAGCGGAGCCGCCATTCGTACGAGCCATGAACACAACCTCACTTCACTTGGAACGACCGGTCTGGACCATAAAACCTGGAAGGCCGGACGCAAAGCACCTTTACGGACGGAAAAATCCGCCGGGAACGCCGGCGGATTTTCAATTGGATAAAGGATCTGACCGGTGATTATTTGGTCACCTGACCACGGACCTCGCCGCCTTTGTTGGCCGCGGTGTGGACGTTGACATACCACTTGCCGGCCAGCAGCTCGTCCGCCTGAGCATCAGTGAGTGTCGCTGAACCCTCGAATGAGCCCTTGTCGGCACCGGCAATCGGCACCACGACGCCGCCGTTTTTCCCGGGTTCGCCGGAATGGAAATGCGCGGCCGTCGCCGGGCCACTGAGGTCGGACACGTTGCCCTTCCAGGTCAATTTCTTGCTGGCAGTATCATAGATCGCGGTCACTGAACCGGACCCCTTGCTGTCAGTCGGCGGGACCTCGCTCGAAGGCTTCAAGTCGGCCTTGAGGTTGACGTTCGCGGCTATAGACGGGCCGGCGACCACAAGGGCGGCGGTGCAGGCGAGGGCGGCCAAGGCAGACCGCAGAATCGTAGTTTTCATATGACTCCTCCGTGGAGTGCTGGTGTGCACTCAAGCATGCCAACACCACAGCCTAACGCGTATTCCGGAGGTGTAGAAGTGCTGCCTAGTGAAAGGCGCCTGGAATTGATGTGCTGGAGAGTTCGCCGCAGGAATCGCATTCCCAGTGGTGGCGGATTTCGCCGCCCTCGACGAATTCGGATGAGACCGGAGCGACCATTAGGTCACCGCAGTGAGGACAGCGCGTGGGAGCTGTGAAGGCGCGGGAGATCTTCGCCCTGTAATGATGAAGGTGCATATCACGGCTTCCTTTTCTTCCCCTGTCCGTGCCGGTGAGTAGCGGCGCATCGTGGCAACGGCGAGACGGTTTAATGAAACTGTGGTGGCCGGAGCACTAAGCTTTTGCGACACAGGATCGCTCGCGCCGTAAACAATTATACGTCTGAAATGTGTTGGATTGACTCGAAACCGTTGCCAACAGCGCATTCGTCGCACTGCAGCAGACAAGTTTTTGACCATTTCTGCAGAGACAAAACGTCACCCATAAACCCAGCATTAACATCACGTCTTCGCGAGCAACATTTTAACGGCCGACGATCAGACACCAGTAGCGATCGCGGCCACCACTCGCTGACGCAAGGCCGTAACTCTTGACGTCAGAGAGCAACATGTTGGCGCGGTGTCCGCCGGAATTTTCCCACATGCGCATTGCGCAGCTTTCGGTCGCGCATCCATAGGCAACATTTTCAGCTCGCGCGCCGCGCGGCCCTCGCGACGAGTAAAATCCGTCGTGGTCCATCGAACGGCGCGCCGCCATGCTATTGGCGTGACGCTGCGCCATGGCCTGAAGATTACCGCTGCGGTGGAGCGCCGGAAGTCGGTTGGCCTTGCGAAAGGAGTTAAGTGTGTCGGCGAATGTCGGCGGTACCCAGCCTACAATTATCGCAAGCGCAATCAAAATGTGACGGGCGCGCATGGTGTTGCCTCCATAAATAAAGGGACCGCTGTTGCCAAGTATCGGCGTCCTAGCTTCGGGTTCTTCAATTAAATCAACGGGCCCGTGAGAACAAAGCGGGGGTTTTAGTGGTGGGTTTTCAGTACAAATTTCCTCCAGCGAAATGGCGAGCCAATGGCCCGTGTCACCGTTGAAGATTGTGTCGACAAGGTGGAGAACCGCTTCGAGCTCATCCTTGTGGCGAGCCATCGGGCACGCATGATTTCGTCGGGCTCGAAGATAACAATTGAGCGCGACAACGACAAAAATCCGGTCGTGGCATTGCGGGAAATCGCCGAAACCACCGTGTCACCTGGCGACCTCAAGGAAGACCTCATTCATAGCCTGCAGAAATACGTCGAGGTCGATGAGGCGGAGCCCGAGGAGCCCTTGGTCGGCACGAGTAGCGCCAGCGTCGATTTCGGCGATACTAAAGTGACATCTGAGCACACGACCGAGGAAGAGCTGCTTAAGGGCATCGAGGGCTTGGCGCTAGAGCCGCGGGATGACACGCAAGAGGAGTCGCAGGGAGAGGACGCCGATCACCGCTATTGAGCGCGCGTTAGATGCCGCTGGTCATTAATGCCCACCCGCGAAAAACTGTTTCACGAAGTGTCGGCGCAACTCCAACTGGCGGTTTGGTCGGTTAGCCGCCGGACCCCACGGCTCTCGACGGTTAGTTCGACTGCTTTATGCGAGCTTTGAGATCAGCGACGTCTTGTTGAAACTCTTCATTCATCGCATCGATGGCATCGGGGTCATCTCTTTTCATTATCTCGAAACCAGATGACATGTTCGCGACGACGCGGTTTATTTCTAATTTAACCTGTTCGTAGGGCGGCTCAGTACTGCGCAATTGAAATTCCGCTTTCAGGTCTATTTCTAATGCTCGTCCGCGTTCGTCCGATGGTGCGTCAGCGAATTGCTTAAAAGCGCGGATCCATTTCTCCGTCAGTTCGTCGTCCGTTAGGCGTTCGTAAATCCGACCCCGACTTGCATAATCGGCGATCTGATCTATTTGTTCGTTTGCTATAAACAACTTCACATCGTGGCTCGGATCAGTCCGACCCGAAGAGCGTTTTTGACGAATATTGTTCTTAGCTTTGCGCATTGGTTCCTACCCTGGGGCCGCAATATGTCGCTAGCATGTCGGCGTTTGGCTCGGGGCGGAGTCGGCGCCGACAATCATCGACCATTGCAAGCTGCGCGGGCCACTTGCCGAGCGAATAAGAGAGAACGGGCGATTTTCCTCGACTTGCACTGAGCCAGGGCCTACGTTGAATTCGCTTCGACGCGAACACATCGCGTCCGATTTTCTTGCCAATCACCGAGAGTCGACCGGGAACCAGACGGCCCCGCTCGGGAAACTGGTGGTCACTGTAATAAGGGAAACTAGCCATTGCAGGTACTCGTCCGCAGCAACGACATTGATCAAGCTCTCCGTGTCCTGAAGAAGAAAATGCAGCGTGAAGGCGTGTTTCGTGAAATGAAGCAGCGCCGCTCGTATGAAAAGCCTTCAGAGCGAAAAAATCGGGAAAAGTCCGAGGCAATTCGTCGCGCACGCAAGCTTGCGCGCAAAAAAGCGCAGCGCGAAGGGCTAATTCCGGATACGCGCAAGAAGAAGCTGCTGGACGTCAAGAGACCCGGGCAGCGCCCAGGGTACGGGCATCCGCGATCTCCCTAATCGCGGCGGTTATCGAGATATCATGACAGACTATTCCGATTTTTCCGTTGTCGTGAAAAACAGGGGCCGCCCCCCAAGCTCCTGGAAATGGGAGATTTATCGCGCCGGAAGGAATAGCCCGATCAAACAGTCAGAGGGCTTTTTCAGCACAATCGCCGAGGCCAATCGCGCTGGAAGGAAAGCACTCAGCTTGTTCCTGAGTGAATACCAAGATGAAATGCCCCAGCAATGGTCATTCACACCTGGTCGTTCTAAAATTGCCAAATAGGTCGGTCAGTATTGGACTTTTTGTCCGCCTATTTACGCAACAGAATTTAGTCGCGTCTGCGGGCGAGCGGATACGCGGCGCTGTCGTAAAGTTCGCGTATGCGCGGACCATCGACACGGTCCTCCTCCACTTCGAGCACGGCGCCGAGCAGAAAATCTGTTGGCATAACCTCGATGGCGTAGCGAATAGCTTCGGCGGCGGTCTCGAAACGACGGTAGCCGAAGGGCCGATTACCCTTCTTGCTGCGGGCCGGAAATAAATCGGCCGGCGCGTTGAAGTCAAAATTCGCCATTATTTGATTGCCCGCAACTGAGTTTGAAGTCGTCAGACGACCTTCAAATTCTCTGCCGAAGTCTTCCCTTTGTTGGGCACTTCTTCGTACTCAACAGTCTGACCCTCATGGAGAGTGCTCAGACCGGCTTTTTCAACCGCCGAGATGTGAACAAAAACGTCCCTAGCGCCTCCGCTTGTCGGTTGAATAAACCCGTAGCCCTTGGTCAGGTTGAACCACTTCACTGTACCCTTGGCCATAATCAAACTCCGATGTTGACGAGAAGATAATCACAGACGATTACGCGAGCGCGGTCTTGAGCTGGTGTTCCTCGGCGGTGCGTTCGAATGCTTCCACCGGACTCTTGATTCGATAAATTAACTTATTGTCTTTCTCGACTGGCACTAAGCGAATGATTTTGTACTGACCACGAGCAGCATTGTGCGCGAATGTGCCTTCAAAATACACAAGCTGGCCGACTGAATATTTATGCATCATTGGCAGAGATTTTGTCGGCGATCCGATACCATGTCTCGGCAATGTGCTCTAGCATGATACGCTGGGGTTGTGACACCGTTTGTTGCGCCAGTTGTAGGCACTCTCTCGCCTTTTGTTTGGCAGAGATCGGCGGTTAAGCCATTGTCCGAAGAAGCCATCGGGCTACCTTACAGGATTCATCCCGGACATCTCCATGCGTCGCATTTGATGTCGCTTTCGGGGGTAAAGCAGACATGGCGTGTTGCACTGCATATGTCTGCTTTTGACCCAAAGCGGACATCCCGCCATGGCATCAAACGGGGGATTTGCCTAGGATTGAGTATCGTCGTGAACCGCTAGGAGTGACATGCAGCGGCGCGGTGGAAGGGGAAAACCGGGGAAGCAGCGGCACACCAGTGGGCCAAAGGCTCGCAAAACGCCTACCGCGGGTTTGTCCATTGCGAGCCTCCAAGAACAAGTCGCCACTCTCACCCGCGAATTGAAAGAAGCGCGTGAGCAGCGAAGCGCGACTGGCGACGTGCTGAAAGTCATCAGCCGGTCAACGTTCGACCTGCAGGCGGTGCTAGGCACTCTGGTCGAGTCGGCTGTCCGCCTATGTGAGGCAGACACAGGTATTATCCGGCGGCGCGAAGGTGACATATATCCGCTCGCAGCGAGCTTCGGCTTCACCGAAGAACAACGCAGCTATTTCGCAAACTACTCAACAAAACCAGATCGCGGATCGGTGTTCGGCCGCGCAATAATAGACGGCCGCACAATTCACGTTCCGGACCTTTTAGCTGATCCCGGCCTCGACCGCCGCCGGCTCCAAGACTATCGCGGTGCAATCAACATACGCAGTGGACTTGGCGTTCCTCTCATACGTGAGGGAATCATCGTCGGTGTCTTTACTCTACAACGCAGAGAGTCGCGTGCATTTACTGACAAACAAATTGAGCTCGTAGAAACATTTGCCAATCAGGCGGTAATCGCCATCGA
>Ga0318533_10001363_pt1 | contig 12040 bp, 10 predicted proteins | sample GRESIP053b4f27_FD_203675 | JGI IMG/M metagenome (GOLD analysis project Ga0318533, IMG submission 203675) | Tropical soil microbial communities from Luquillo Experimental Forest, Puerto Rico - GRE.SIPMG.053b4f27 | ecosystem: Environmental > Terrestrial > Soil > Tropical forest > Bulk soil...
GCGGCAAACCTCTGCCGGGACCAACTTCGGATGCGCAAACGGTGGTCGGTTTGGCTTCCCGAGCACGAGCAGCGCCTGACAGCCGCCCCGGACGTCGAGGCGCGCGATGCCATGACGCTGTTCCTCGCCGCCATTGCCACGCTTGCGCCGCGGGACCGAGCGCTCGTCGCGCTCAAAGCGCAAGGTCTGTCCTATCGAGACATCGCGGCGGCAACGGGCGTGCGCGAGACGTCGGTCGGCCGCCTGTTGGCACGGGCGATGGCTCGATGGCACCGGGCGCGAACGGCCATGTCGCACACGTGAGGTCCTTTATGTTGACCAGGTTGCACTGTTTGAGCGACGTGCGCATTCGTGCCGCAGCCGACGAGGAGGCCAAGCCGGTTGAGCGCTATCACCTTGAAGCGTGCGCCGAATGTCGCGCACGCCTCGACGAGGTACGTCAGGCGAATGACGCGCTGCGCGAGATGGCCGCCCACGTGCCCGTGCCCGCGTTGTTGCGAAGCCGCGTGGAACAAGCCCTGATCGAACGCTCGGATCGTACAGGCGCGACCACGCTGCGCGACGGGTTGCTCCCTCGCGTGAGGTCCGTCAGGTTGGGGATGTTGCCGGGGTTCCTGGAGTCTCTGGGGTTCGTGGGTCGGTTGACGTTGCCGAGATTGTTGACAGCCGGCCTAGTGGCGGCAGCCGTGCTCTTTGTCGTCTTCACGCTGCCCCCGCCGGACGCGCCGCGCATTCTGTCGGCGGCGGTGATTCTCGATCGCTCCCTCGAAACGCTCTCCCCGGTGAGCGGAACGGAGCTTCGCGAGTTCGACCTCGAGCTGCGCCTTCCCTACATCGGATCAGTCCAGAACGGCACGGGCCGCATCGAGCAGCTCGTCGACCACGACACGCCAGGACGTTACCGCTTTGTGCGGTATGCGCCCGACGGCGCCATGGTCGCCGCGATCAGCGAAGACCCGCTCGCAGGGCGGCGGACGGCTATCGTGCACGCTGACGGGCGGTTTTTCAGGTTTCGGTTCACGATCGAGGCGGGGCATGCCTTGGATCTGGCCGAGCTCGAGCGCCACCATGTCGAGGCGGCAATTCGCGTCTTGCAGATCGTGGCGGGGCAGACGGTCAGCGAGATCGACGACGAGCGTGGAAAACGCTACGTTGTCGAGCTGCCGGCGGCCGCAGCCGCGAGCGTGTCCGGCCTCTATGAGCTCAGCCAAGCACGCGTGGTGGTCGACGCGAGCGACTTCCAGATCCTTCAGCTGACGGCGTCAGGTTCTTATCTGGGCGACGCGTTCTCCATTTCGTTTCGTCTGCGACGACGTCAGGTGCTGCCGACGGCGCAAGTCCCTCTCGAACGATTCGACGTGCCGGACACTCCGGGGGCTGTGACCATCGATGCGGCAGGCACTGAGGATCTTGCGCACGATCTGCTGACGAGCGCCCTCGGTGCGTTGGCTCGATCGAGGTAATGAAGGACGGCATTCGCGCAGAAGGACTGACGAAGGACTACGGACGCGTTGTCGGGCTCGACGGCTTGACGCTCAGCGTGTTCGAAGGCGAGGTTTTCGCCTTTCTCGGACCGAACGGCGCCGGCAAGACGACAACCATCCGGCTGTTGCTCGACCTGGTGCGCCCATCGGCGGGCAGGGCGTGGACCGGCGGGTTCGATTGCCAGCGCCAGGGCCTCCAAGTCCGCCGATTGGTTGGGTATCTCCCCGGCGAGTTGCCGATGTACCCCGACCTCACCGGGCACGGGTTCATCCAGTTTCTCGCGAGCGTCGGGCAGCGGCCGGTGGTCGCGTCTCGGCTCGAGTCGCTCCTGCGGCGGTTCGACGTCAGCGAAACGGATCTTCGCCGCCGCATGCGTGACTACTCACATGGCATGAAGCGAAAACTCGGGTTGATCCAGGCGCTCATGACCGACCCTCCGGTCGTAATCCTGGACGAGCCGACAGCGGGCCTCGACCCGCTGATGATCGAAGCGTTCGCTGAAACGCTGCGGGACCTGGTGCGGCGCGCTGGCACGACGGTCTTTCTGTCGTCACATGTGCTCTCCGAAGTGGAGAAGACGTCCGATCGCATCGCGCTGGTGCGTCGTGGACGGTTGGTCGCGCTGCGGACCATCGACGATATCCGGCGGGAAGTGCCGAAGCGCGTCACTATCGAGTTCTCGACGCCGGTAAACGGGCACGTACCGGCCCTGAGCGAGATGGTGCTGGTTCAGCGCGACCCGCAGTCTTGGGTCGTGGATGTCGATGGGCCGCTCGGGCCTCTGCTTGCAGCCGTGCGCGACCTGCCGGTGCATGATGTTCGGATCGCGCCCTTCGGCGGAAGCGCTTTCGAGCAGTACGTGCTCAAGTTCTACTCGGACGAGGAGGCTCCCTGATGTTCCTTGCGCTGGCGAAGCGCTCTTTCGACGGCATGCGCGCCGTCTTGGTAGCCGTCGCGGCAGTCGTGTCCCTCTTTCAAGTGGCGGTGGTGCTGCAGGCTGCGTCGTTCGACCGCCAGCAACTGCTGCAGACGCTCGGCCGCATGCTGCCTGCCTTCGTCGAGCGGTGGCTGGGGGAGAACATCGTCACGCTGGGATCGTTCGGAGGCATGGTTGCGCTTGGCTACTTTCATCCAGTAGTCGTACTGCTTGTCGCGATTGCGACGGCTTTCGTCGCGTCCGATCCCGCCGCGGATGTCGAAGAAGGCTACGTCGATCTTCTGTTGTCGCGACCGCTCGCGCGGCACTGGCTCATCACGCGATCGGCTGCACTTGCCGTTGCCTGCCCATTGATCCTTGGTGCCCTGATGATGGCGGCTACCTGGACGACCATAGCGCTCGTCGCGCGGCCGGCCGCGCAGGCTCCCTCCGCGAGGACGATTGTGATCCTGGCCGCGCACCTGGCAGCAGTGGCATGGTGTTTCGGCGCGCTGTCCCTCGCGCTCGCGAGCGCGGCGCGCCGCCGCAACACGCCGCTCGGCTCGGCGGCGGTCGCCGCCGTAGGCCTGTATTTGATCGACGTCCTCGCGGCGTCGTGGGAACCCGCGCGAGTCGTCGACGTGCTGTCGCCGTTTCACTATTACCGCGGGACGGAAATTCTGGCCGGTGTCGCTCATTCTGTCCGGGATTTGGCCGTGCTCGCGTCGACTTCCGTGGTCCTGATCGCAGTGGCTTACTGGAATTTCAATGCCAGAGACTTCTGACATGCAGAGCCGCGAGCGAATGGCCGGTGAGGGGCTCTTCCGTGCAGAGTCACTGCCGCTCCTGCGCGCGCGACGCCCTGAGAATGCCCTCCACGCTCGGCGCGTTGCCTTCATGACAGGCATACTCGTACATGCGGTCGCTCGTCTTTCGGAGCGGAAACCGGGCGGTCCACGGCTGCGACCTCACGGTCGGATCGTCAACCGTGAACTGGTACTCAATCGTATTCGGGTCGATGCGCGTGAAGCGCTCGACGAGATGCAGCCGATCGTCCGATCCGCGAACGCTTGTCTTATCCGTGAAGTTCGTGGTGTCGACGACGAGCGTTTGGCCCTCCCACCGCCCGCGTGGGTCGCCGAGCCATCGGCGGACCGTGCCGTGCGGACGTCCGTCCATCGGAATGATCCGCACATCGTGAATCATCTCGTTGACGATCGCTACATACTCGTGCGTCTGGATGAACTCGACGTTGTTGTTGTAGACGCCGGGCAACATCGGCGGTCCGGCTGTCGACCACGACAAGCATCGCTCGTTCAATGCGAGATCTTCCGGCCCCCCTGCCGGACCGCGGTCCCGCCGCGCCTGCGCGCGCGCGCTCGCGCGGGCCTGGGCGTCTGCTGTGAGCGGCGGGAGCCGGCCGTCCGGTGGATCGACGATGAGTGACGTGCGCCGGTCGGTGAGGTGGCGCGTGCCAGGATCCCACCAGTCCGGCCCCGCGGTGTTGTTCGTCGCAGCCTGTCGGGCGGCGGTGTCCCGTTCGTAGGCGGCGGCAGCCTCTTGGGTCAGCCGCTCCACATTGGCGAATTCCCTCGGGCGTTCGAGCGGAGTCATCGTCGCGTAGTTCCAGATACCGTAAAAGTCCGCCTCGCTCGCTGCAGCGCTCACGGCGGGATGCGTCCAGGAGGACATCGCCGCGAGAGCGGCCGCCACCACGCCGAGGATCGCCGCCGATCGCCCGCGCATGACCACCTCGCGCGGCGCATTGTACAACGCGGCGTCGCGATGTGAGTCCGCAGCTCGATCGGTGGCTGTAGCTTGAACTTCGGCCCCCCTCGATCGCATCATGGCCGGGACTTGCCGCCGACGCTCTCACCACTGCCTTTGCGCGGATCCTTCTCTTCATGCTCCTCACTGGCATGACGATGTCTCAGCCCGTTGTCCGCGTGGCCTCTATCCGCAAGACGTACGGCGCCGCTGTTGCCGTCGACGATGTCTCGTTCGACGTTCAGCCGGGAGAGATATTCGGCCTGATCGGGCCGAACGGCGCCGGCAAGACCACCACGATGGAATGCGTCGAAGGGCTGCGCACGTGTGATCGGGGCGCCATCTCGGTCCTGGGGCTCGATCCCGTCCGCTCAGCGCGTGCCTTGCAGGAACGGATCGGCGTCCAACTGCAAGAGGCACAGCTGCAGAAGCGGATTAAGGTCCGCGAGGCGGTCTCTTTCTGGGCTTCTCTGTACCGGAAGCCGTTGAACGGTGATCGGCTGATCGAGCAGCTCGGCCTGATCGACAAGCGGAACGCGTGGTTCATGACGCTCTCGGGGGGGCAGAAGCAGCGCCTCTTCATTGCCCTGGCCCTCATCAATGATCCGGAGCTGGTGTTTCTTGACGAATTGACGACCGGGCTCGACCCCCAGGCGCGACGAGCGATCTGGGATCTCGTGCGCGGCATCCGCCAGCGCGGCAAGACGGTCTTTCTGACAACACATCTCATGGAGGAAGCCGAGCGACTGTGCGACCGCGTGGCCATTATCGACCACGGACGCATCGTCGACATCGGTGCTCCGGCTGTGCTCGTACTCCGTCATTGCCCGGAGCAGACGGTGATCGTCACGACCGACGATGCCTCGGCGCGGGAACGCTTTCAGGCGCTCTCGAATGTGCAGTCGGTCAGCAGTCAGGGGCTCGAGTTGACAGTTCGCGGCACGCGGGGCGATCTGGTCACGCAAGTGATCCAATGCCTGGCAGAGCACCGGATTCGGGCGATTGACTTTCGCACCGAGCTTCCAACGCTCGAGGATGTCTTCCTCAAGCTCACCGGCCACGCCATTCGGAATTGAGGCAACCGACGTCATGATGCGCGGCCTGTGGAGATTGACGTGGCTCGAGATCAAGATCTTCCTCAGAGAGCCGCTCGGCGTGTTTGGCACGCTGCTGCCGGTTCTGATCTTCGTCGTATTCGGCCGACTGTTTGGCCGTCAGATGCGAGGCGCGTCGACCGGCATACCGCGTGCCCTGTCGGTCGACCTTCCGATCTTCACGTCACTGCTGATCGGTGTGAGCGCGGTATCGTCCCTGGTCGCGATCATCGCGATTTATAGGGAAGGGGGAATTCTCACGCGGCTGAGAGCCACGCCAATCGGGCCCCTCACCATCCTCACAGCTCACGTGACGGTCAAGCTGCTGTTCACCGCCGTCACGCTCGCGGCGATGATGCTGGTGGGGCGACGGTACTTCCCCACGGACGCCGACATCCCCATCATCTCGTTTTCGCTCGCGTTGCTCTTCAGCACCGTGAGCATCTTGTCGCTGGGATTTCTGATTGCCAGCGTCGTGCCCACCGCCCGCTTCGCGCAGCCGATCGGTTCGTTCATTCTTTATCCCATGCTGGCAGTCTCGGGGCTCTTCGTCCCCCTCCCGTCGCTCCCGCCGACGCTTCGAGCCGTTGCACGCGCGCTGCCGCTGACCTACGTGGTGTCGCTCCTGAGGGGCATTTGGCACGGGGAGGGCTGGGCCGCCCATGCCTCGGACGTCGCCGTCCTCGCCCTGATGTTCGCGCTGTTTTCCGCGATTTCGGCGCGGGTGTTTCGATGGGAGTAGGAGCAGAGACCGGTTAGCGCGGCCTGCTGAGCCCCGCCTGCGCGCACTCGTCGACTACGGTCAAATAGCGCTGCACGCCCTCCGTGCCGATCACATAAGGATTTGGGTCTCCGGGCTTCCGCTGCTCCAGCGCTGGAATCTTCGTCTTCGAGCCGTCGAAGATCGTGTGATTGGAGATGAGGACATCAGCCCCAGCTTTAGCGGTGATCTCCTTGAAGCGGCGGGCGGACGCGCTGTAGGTCTCGAACCAGAAGCGTTCGGGCCGATCGGGCGTGATGTAGCCGGTCGGGTTCAGCATCCAGTTGAACGCGGTGCCACCCCATGAGGCCGCGACGTGCGCCGTCCCATGGTCCTTGACTGGAAACACCGTCGACAACGTCCCGAGGGTATGCCCTGGCGTGGCATAGATTGTCACGGTTGTATCGCCGAGCGTCAATTTCTGACCGTCGGTGGCCACCATGTCGCGCCGCGGTCTCGCCCCGGCCGACCGGTCGAGCAAATCCCAGTCTGCTGCGGCGAGGATCACGTGCGCGTCGAACTTGTCCTGGAGGTACTTCGCCCCGCCCGAATGGTCGGCGTGGCCGTGGCTGACGATCACGTACTTGATCGCGGCCGGATCGAGACCGAGCTTCTTTAGCCCGCCAACGACCTCGTCGTCGACGGAGTAGTCGAAGATTGAATCAATGAGGATGATGCCCGCCGACGTGTTGACGGCCCACACGGAGTATTCGGTCTGCCCGAGGAAATACAAGTTGTCGAATACTTTCACCGGCTCGGCGTGCCACGTCTCGCGCGGAGGTGGCCCGGGCGGTCGCTGAGCCACCGTGCCGCGCCCGCCTCTCGACACTGGAGGAGCCGTTTGAGGAACGGCTTCGTTGCAGATTCGGTTGAAGACGCCGGCGAAATCGGTGCCCGCCGCTGCTTTCGCGGCCGCGAGGTGAGCTTCGGTCGGCGTGGACTGAGCCGTCAACCCCACGCCGAAGATGACGAGGGCAAGGGACGCGACGGTGCTCGCGCACCAGTGTCCGGCCCTCGCGCTCCAGTGTCCTATCGCCGCGCTCCATTTTCGCGTGCTCATGGCGGGTTGATTGTGCATCGGTCCGCCCCGGACCCGCAAGGGACGCGGACCCTGCAAGGCGTGGCACCTACGCCGAATCACGCTTTGGAAAGTCGGGCTTCGTATCGCGCAAGATCTCCAGGACCGCGCGCCGATCTTCAGCCGAGACACGCGTGCGCTCGCCTCGTCCTTCGTTGTCAGCCAATTGATCCTGCATCTGCTCGTATACGGCCCTTTTCACATCAGGCGGCAACCCGTCGAACGCCTCGGAGTACACCATGTAGCTGCACGGGTAACGGAGCAGGCGGGTGATCAGATCGAGCTCGCCGAAGGAGCGGCCCAGTCGATCCTTGGGCGTCTTCGACGCGAGGCGCTCGGCAAACCCGGGTTGCGGCGTCAGCGGGACGGAAGGCGGAGCCTCGCCCACGAAGAGCAGGTAATCGGCAAGCTCGTTCACGAGGCCGGCAACCGTCGGATCCGACACCACAGATTGTCCGCGGCTCGACGTCACACGCGCCTCCCAGTTCAGCCTCGTCAGCAGGTTAATCGCGTGCATCTGATGATCGAAGACGAGGAGCGCGACGATATCGCTCGACGCCGAGAGATAGCCGTGTGTCTCCGGCGAGCTGTTCAGCCAGTCGACAAACACTTGATTCGAAGTGTGTCCCCGTCCCGAGAATGTAATGTTGCCGGTATGCGCCCGCTGAGCGTACGGCGCGGCCGACCCCTCTGACGTCACAAACCAGCCGCCCCACCGATCCGTGTGAGGCGTGCGATGGTCCACCTCGGAGCTGCCGAGCTGAGGCATGACGTTCCCGTCGTCCCCGACTGTGTTGCTTCGGACGATCATCCCGGGCACGTTGAGCGTGGTCGCCGACACGTGGCACGAGAGACAGGTCATCTGCCGGCTGAAGAGGGGCGCGGCCGCGGCCTGGTCGACCGTGTAGAAAATGACTCCTTGTCGCGGATCATGCGCCGCAATCTCGATCGTCGGCGCGCCCGGGATGTACCCGACAGCCACCGACTCGTCGAAGAAGAGCGCCCGGGGATGCTGCGGGCTCGTGTAGGAGCGCTGCACGCCCGTCTTCGAGAACACGAGCAGCTGCGATTCTCTTGGCACGCCCAGTGCCTCCAGAACCGGAAGCAAGTACCCCGTGCGAGCGTCGCGCGCGAGCGACCGCCCGCTCTGCGCCATCGCCTTCCTCAACCTCGCGATGCGATCCGTCGTTACCCGCGTGGCGTATTGAATGCGTGGATGCTCGTCGAGGACTCCTTCCGAGCGCTCCAGGATCTGGCCGGATGTGGCCCGGTCTCCGGCGAAGGCGACGCTGGCCGCCGCGACGCTGATGAGCAGCTGGCTCCACCATCTGCGGTGCACCAGCTCATCTTACTGCCTCGCTGCGCTAATCCCGAAGACCGTTTGCGGAGCTCGGTCAGCGTCATCACCGTGTCTTGATCGTCGCGTTCCTCACCGTCGCGGTCCACCGAACCGCGGCGGCGCGATTGCCGAATTCTCCCCGCCAACGGCTTCGCCAGTGACCAGGGCGTCGCCGAGGCGCACGTCGCCTGACACCAGCTGCGTGAATGTGTAGTCGGTCAGTCCGACACGAAGGGCTACCGGCCGCAGCTTGCCGCCGGCCTCCACCATCCAGACAACCTGAGATCCGCCGGCGTGCGAGGAGGTGGCGGATGGGGGAACGTCGTATTGTCGATACAACTGCTTCAGGGTGTCTGTGCTCAGATTCGGCGTGAACCGAATCGCCGCGTTCGGGATCTTGACGACATTTGCTACCTCGCCTGTCGGGATCGTGGCGTAGGCCGTTTCGCCGGGCAGGAGTCTTCCGTCCGGGTTCTCGAAGTCGATCACGGTGTTGTAGGTCACCACGTTTTGCACGGTCGTCGCGTTGAGCCGAATGGCGCTCACCCGACCACGGAACGTCTCGGTCGGAAAAGCGTCGACCTGAAACGTCGCCTCGGTGCCGATCTTGATGTTCCCTGTATCGGATTCGTCGGTCGCGGCGTACAGCTGCATGCGCGTCAAGTCTTGCGCGATGCTGAAGACGACGGGCGCCTGGAGCGATGCGGCCACCGACTGACCGACGGTCACGTTTCGGGCGACGACCGTTCCGTCGATCGGCGAGGTGATCGTACAGAACTTCAGGTTGGTCTCCGCGAGATCCAGCGCGCCCTGGGCCGCGCGCACCTGGGCGCGCGCTTGATCGAGTTGCGCGCGGAGCTGCGCGAGCTGCGCCACCGACTGATTGAGCTGGGCATCGCCCGCGCGCAGCTGAGCATCCGCTTGATCCAGCCCGGACTGCGACAGGTCGGCTTGATCGCGCGGCAGGATGCCACGCGCAGCCAGATCGAGCGTCCGGCGCGCGTTTACGCGCGCATAGTCCGCTGCCGCCTTCAAGCGCTCGATGTTCGCCTGGTTCGTTTTGATGGCCGCTTCCTGGGCTGTGATGCTCGCTTCGAGATTCCGCTGGTTGGCGACGGCGTTGTCGAGACCGCCGCGCGCCTGGAGGACCTGCGCATCGTACACCTGAGGATCGATGAGCGCCAGCACTTGACCGCTTTCCACGTGAGTATTGAAGTCGGCGAAGATGTACTTGACGGTGCCCGACACGTACGACCCGACCGGCACGGTCGTCAGCGGGTTGATGGTTCCGGTGGCCTGGACTGCGGAGGTGATGGTGCCCTGTTCGACGCGCGCCGTTGCGTACTGTTGCGGGTCGGGACGGCCCCGCATCGCCCACCCGACAATCGCCAGGGCGGCAATCGACCCGGCAATGGCGAGGACGGGCGTTCGATGCCCCTCGTAGTAGTCACGTAGGACCATGGATCGAATCTGACCGGGACTCCCTCACCTCATTCTGAATCAAGTTCGCGCATTTGAGCGCGCCATCGGTCGCGCGCCAGGATTGAGCTTCGTCGTGCGGGGAGGGATGCCGCCAACCGGCCGCACCGAGTAGCGCCGGAATTCCGTCGAGAAGCCATTTCCCTGCGCCGCAAATCCGCAGACCCGGCTGAGAGAACCGAGAAATCGCCACGAGTCATGGCGGAATGCCGCTTGCACCGGTCGAGGTCGTTCCGCGCCAAATGGTCGCGAACGTCCATATCGGCACGTTCTGCGCGGAGAGAAACGGAGCACGATATGCGTCGTACGTTGATGCTCGCGGCGCTGTTCGTAGGCGGCCTCTTTACAGAGGCGAGCGCGATGCCGATGTTCGCGCGCAAGTTGGACGTCGGCTGCGCTTACTGTCATACGACGATTCCTCGGCTGAACGAAACCGGCTATAAGTTCCGCGCCGCCGGCTTCCGTTCGCCGGAGGACATCGGCAAGGACGAGGTGAAGAAATTCGAGCTGGGTGACGCGCTTTCCGGCCGCATTCAAAGCCGATTCGACACTCAAGTGACCAATCAGCCCAACGGCGCACCGATTTCCAACTGTCCGGGTAATGTCTGCGGTAGCCGAACGACCACCAACGCGTTCAGCTTCATGGAGGCAACGATCTACCCGGTGACCGGCTCCTGGGGCAAGTATTTTGGCTCACTGTCGGAGCTGTCCGTGTCACCCGAAGATTTCTTCGAGGTGGAAAACGCGTACGTGCGAATCGTCAAAGGCGACGCGAAGAGATTCTTCACCTCGCGGATCGGCGTGTTCCACCCCTGGGAAGGCTTCGGTGCATCGGACCGGCCGTTCTCCAATGCACGGACCCTGTTTCAAACGACGCCGATCTCCGCCGGCGGCCGAGCGATTCCCTACGTATTCCAACCGTGGGGCCTCGATGAAGCGGGCGCCGAGGTTGGCGGGGACTTCGATAAGTTGTCGCTTCGCGCCGCCGTGCTCGGCGGGACCTTCCAGCGCTGGGATGAAGACGCGATTGCGTTTCTTCCGTTTCCCGCGCAGACCGGTCCCTGGAAGGGCGCCAACCAAGCCGTGGCCGCGCTCGGCAAGTCCTACAATACGGTCGGGCATAACGCCGTCGACTTCTCGGCGAATGCCACCTACCTCCTGCACCCTGACGGCGGCGTCGCCACGCTCCTCTATTACCACGGTAACGTGGCAACCCCGACACGGTGTACGGATGGGACGGCCATCGGCTCGACGACCGGGGGCGTCGCCTGTGGTGTGTCGGCTTCCGGTGTCGTCGGCAACACTGACTTCGATTTCACCGCAGCATCCGCGTTCCAAAACAATTTCGACCGGTTGGCGGTCTACGGATCGTACCCAATCGCCAAGTTCCTTCCGATGGGGGGGTATCAGTACGGTCGTGACGAAACGCCCGTGAGTCCTTCGACGTTTCCAGCCAATGCCGCGCTGACGACGTTCACCAGCAACGGCGTCTTTGCGGAAGGCGCATTCACGATCAGCGACTACTTCACGGCGGGTGTCCGCTATGACCGTTTCCACCCGAACACCGAGAAGCTGAACACGCAGTGGGCGATCACACCGTATGTGAACATCCCTTTGAACAACGGGTTTCAGATCATTGCCGAGTATCAGCATCGCAATTTCGAGCTGGATGCTACACACGACAGGCAGAACGATACATTTCAGGTTCGGGTGATTTTCATACAATAGCAGCCGGAAGGCCCTGCTAACCGCGGCGGTCGAGTTGCCGGATCTTCGAAGCGAGCGTAACCACGACGAGCAGGATGACGCCAAGGGAAATGACCAGGCCGGTGCGACGGTACTTGAGCTCGCGGAGGCCCCGCTGGCCTGCCGTATCGGTAGTGGTCACAATCTTCAGACCGTCCTGGATAATGGCATCCACCCGAGCGGCATCCGAGGCGTGGATCTCGGCCCGCGCGAGCGTCAGATGCGATCGCGCCTCGGCAAGGGCGAGCTCCTGCGTGCTGACCTCTATACCCGCGTTCTTGACGCGGGCCACGAGCGTGCCCGTGGCGTCGATGGCGCCTTTCAAGCGATCGATGTCCCCACGCATCGCCTCAGCCGCAACAGCGCCTTTGTCATC
>Ga0318533_10001364_pt1 | contig 12036 bp, 15 predicted proteins | sample GRESIP053b4f27_FD_203675 | JGI IMG/M metagenome (GOLD analysis project Ga0318533, IMG submission 203675) | Tropical soil microbial communities from Luquillo Experimental Forest, Puerto Rico - GRE.SIPMG.053b4f27 | ecosystem: Environmental > Terrestrial > Soil > Tropical forest > Bulk soil...
TCATCGACGATGTTGAGGATGCGCAAACGGCGACCGCAGGCAAGCTGGTCGTGGATGAAATCGAGTGACCAGCGGGCGTTTGGTTTGGCCTCGACGAGGATTGGCCGGCCCCAAGTCGAGAGGTCTTCCACTCACGCAAAGAGCCTAAAGAGCTTCCAGAGTCTATTTGACAATGCTCTAAAGAGCTTCCTTACTTTCCAATTCTTATTCGACGTCGCCTGAAAATACAGGGAACTAGCTGCTACAGTCGCATCCAATATGTTCATTAATCCGATCGATCCGCCGTCAACGTAAAACCCAGGAAAGAATGATCTAGTAAATTTTCTACACGTTACTCGGACTCTATGCCAAAACTCGATTCGGCGTGCAGACTCTTTGACCGATTGAAAGTCGATCCCATGACATTCCGCTATCTTTCTACAGTAGTCCGTAACGCCAGTCCGGGTATGGCTTGAATGAGCAATGCTTACCGCCAACTGTTGCGCCGTGGACGGACAATCGAAGTTGTTATGGAGATGAGACGCTTGCAGAAACGCTTCATACACAAGAAGCTGCAGCGAGCTTACGAGGCCGTCTCCAAGAGACGGGTGAAAAGGGATGTCTTCTTCGGCATGGTATTTTGCACTCGCTGATGAATTCTTGGACAATTTTAAGTGAGAGTGGCCGATGCTGTGCGCAGAAGTTCCGGCAACGTTCAGCGGCTCGCTGAGGTAAGCATAGTGCTCTAACGCCAACGACAACGCAACAGCACCATAGAGATCCGGGTTTCTAGAGCGAAAGAAATATCCGGAGTCGTCTCTCAATCGATTTACCGTTTCGTATTCAGCGAAATTGCGATAAACTCCTGGCAGTTCAAAATAATCCAGCTCACCCTTCAGCAATTGTCGAAGCTCGACTTTCGTATTGCGAATCCGATAGCCCCGCGCTGTTCTGATGTACAAGCTGTTCGGCGGAGAAGCTCCCCTCACGCCGACAAAGTTCGGCCAAGTATAGATGTGATAGCTCGATGCAAGTGCTTTGCATCCTGTTTCGCGAATGACGCTGTTTGCAAGAGCCAGGGCATTTGGCAGAAGGCCGTCGTCATCGCCGAGATAGGTAATCCAACCATCCTTCACGTGAGACAGCGCGAAATCAAAATTGCGAGACGGGCCAACACGGCGACCGGTGTTTATGTACCTGATGCGACTATCGCCGATGCTGCGCACGACTTGTTCAGTATTGTCCTGGCTGAAATTGTCACTCACCAAGATGTCGAAGTTCGAGTATCTTTGACGCACGATCGTTTGCAAACAATGATACAGCGTATCCGGGCGTTCCCTCGTAGGCACTATTACAGTGAACTTCGTCTTATCGACCATCGATTTCACCCATCTTCATCGGTTCGAGTGCTTTTCTAATAATTATCCATTCAAGACCCAGTTCCGGTCGCATGGAGAAGTGTCTTCGCATTTGCCCATCATCGGCACAACTCCCGCCTCCATCGAAGCACAAAATTCTCCGAGTGATGGGACTTCACCAATCGCTTCGCGGCGCCGACCTCGTAGACTAAATCTCGAGGCAGTCATAAATACTTTTTTTAAATAGCTCGATACGACCCCTCCTTCCCATCTGAAATGATTGAGCATTTCGGCTTCGTTCTGCGGAGTTCGCAACTGCAGATTGCGCAACTAAATCATCCCCTCCTTCAAGAACTCGAACGGCAAGCCGTTTGCGGCCGCCGCGGATTCGACCATTTGGCAAATGGTTGGCTGTTGCGGCGGTACTGTTGTGCCTAGCGGCGTTTCCTCGCTGATGCTTAGCATCTGAGGAGCCGGTCCGCCGAAGCCGTGTCAATGATGGCGCAGGCGTTTGCTAGACACAACACCTGCACTGGCGTTGCGACGGCTCCCGGCGCGGCTAGACAGGCAGGTCTTCAGGACTGCAGGCTTAGCGCGATGACGCTCGTCTGTGAGGTCGCGATCTCGTGCGCCTCGCATTTGTAGGTAAAAGCTACTTAAACGCGTAGGCATTATCCCGACGGTTTAGTGGATGATTCCCACTACGAATCACTTTTGCTAAATGCCAAGGTTCTTATTGTTGCTACACGTGGATCATTCAAAGCTGTTTTGAGGGAGTACGAAAAATCTTTTGGTTTGGGTTCGGATGATCGCGACCACCTCCAACGATGGATAGACGACGACCGGACGGAACAGGTTTGGGCTGAAATCCAAGACGCCGCCCGCAGCAAGAACCCATGGCTTCCGCCCAAAACCTTTATCACAGAGAGCCTAGCAGCAAGGCGCGTCGCCATAGCCATCGCCCATGGAAAAGAATTGCGGGCGCATTATCGAAGGGCGGCAAAGGAAATGGAGCGGGTTGCCAAGTTTTTGCGCAAACCGCACCCATACGGCATGCCTGGCTACCCCAAAAGCACAACACTTGCTCCGATGCTTGACGACGCTGCGAGTTATTATCGCACGATAGTCGAGCCAAGCCGAAACGTGCCCGGCGTGTTGAAATTCGGCCGCAAGGCTCAACCGCATATGATCTTCATGAGCATGGTTAGCAACGATTTGAAATAAAAAAACCGGACGCTGACACGATGAGGAAGTAGCAATGCTTGCCGAGATCGCATTTGACCGGCCCGACGTTATTGACCTCGAGCAGTGCGCTGGGCCCGACGCCAACGCCCAGGCAGAAAATTAAGCCGTCCCTGATTTAAGCTCATCTAGATTGATACCCGGCTGGTGCATTCGAGCGACATTTTCGGCTCGAATGCACCGCAAAACGAAGCATGCTTTGTGATAATCCAAGGATTGTCATCGAGCTACGCTTTTCAAGCGTGCTCGTGCCACCGGCTAACGTGACAGTATTGGAGTAAACGATCATGAGTACCCTCGAAAACTCTACCGCACCGTCTGCGGCAGCTTCGGAGCCACCCGCTGCCGTGCTTGGTAGAATAGAGCCTCAACCGGAAGGAGCTGCCGAACACCTCGCCGACGCTTCGGCGGACGCAGCTCCCGAACACCTCCCCAACGCTCCGGCAAAAGCCGCCACCGGACACCTCCCCGAGGCTCCAGCGGAAGCTTCGCCTTCAGCCGCCGCGCCAAATTCGGCGTTGTCCGCGTCCGGCGTTGGCGAAGAAGCGACGGCGGCAGCACCCGTTTTGGAGCCTTACGATGAACAGTCTGCGCAAAAGCAGCGGGGACGCCCGTTTGAGCCAGGGCAAAGCGGTAATCCGAACGGTCGCCCCAAGGGCGCGCGCAACAAAGTTACTCGAGCCATTGAGGCGTTAATTGATGGCCAAGGCGAAGCAATCGCCGCCAAGGCGGTCGAGAAGGCGCTCCAAGGGGATTCCCCGATGCAGCGTGCTCTACTGAGCACGCTGGTGCCGCCCCGGCGCGAACGCACGGTGGAATTCGAATTGCCAAAGATAGAGAGCGCAGCTGACGCGCGCAAAGCATTGTCGGCAGTCATTGCTGCCTGCGCCGCCCGCGAGCTATCGCCGCGTGAGGCCAGCGAGATCATGGGGCTGATCAAGACCTATGTGGGCACGATTGAAGTCGCGGAACTTGCGGCGCGAGTCGACGCGCTGGAAAACGAGCGTGCTAGGAGGGCGATCAAATGAGTTTGCGTCAGCTCCGTACCCGGATTGAACATCTAGAGCATCTAAATAATAAAAAGCGTTCGCCGTTCGCAGACTGGGAAGAGCGTCTAAGGCAGTGGAGGCAAACAAAGGGGCTGAACGAGGTGGAAAGGCCTCTAACGGAAGAAGAGAAGGCCGAACTCGATGAGTTGACGTACCGCTTTCACCCGTTGGGTCTCTCGATAAAAGCGTGGGAAGAAGCCGCAAAAGGCAGAAGATCGTGACAGCTGGGAGTTCCAGAAGAAGGCGGCCGCGCCCCAATGAGGGTTAGCCTGACCAACACGAGTTGCAGGACTAGCCGTGAGGATTGGCCGCGTCAATCATCGCGAGCCTGCATCGGTCGGGTGATGAGGCCGCATGGTGCTAGAACTCAACATCGATCCGCTTCCGGTCGTACTGAGGCTATGGGAGCATAGTCAACCCGAGGTCCAAGCCCAGTGAAGGAAAGACCGAATGACCGTCGCCGTCACGTCCGTTGGGCAATAACTCGGCTAACGTAGCCTCATGCTCAGCGCACCTGAGCGGTCTCCAGACTTGTCCGCTCGCGGACGGCGGCCGATCTAACTGCTATGCGGTGAGCGGGCGCCTTGTTGCGGCGCCGGGGTGGCGCTGACGTGCTCGATCTTTGGACACGGCTGCGAGGCTGCGGCACTGTCGTGCGGCCGAGGCACTGTTGGTTTTTGAAATCTTCTCTGGCCCATTCCGTGCGTCTCTTTCCAGAGCCTGCGAGCAACCTTAATCGGGTCGATGCCGGCCTGCCGCCACCAGGCACGCTCGTCGCGTGCGCGATGCACCGCACGATGATGCCCGCGACAGAGTGGAACCGCGAATTCATCGCTGACCTTGCGACCCAGCGCTCGGGGGCTGGGTGAAACTGAGGTGGTGAGGATCCGAGGGCTTGCGGCCGCACACGAGACACGCCCGTTGGGCGACGTAGCGCAGGTGCTCCCGGTTGCGATAGCGGCGCGGGGCAGCAACCGTGAGCATGCTCTTGTCGATGCCCTGCGCTGGATCGGGGTCGGTGCTTTCGGTGGAGGCAGTCACCTGCGATCGGGCAATCTGGAGCACCGAAGACTCATCGTTTGAGGCCGCAGCCGCATCGGATGACGGAAGGTCGGATAGCCTGCGCTCAAAAGCGGTCTCCACGAGCTTGGCATCGGCTGACACGAGGCTGTTCTTGGCGGCCAACGCCTCACGTGCCCAAGCCTCGCTTGCGCACGATGTCGAGCCCACTTGAGAGCGGCGCATAGCGGAAGCTGCGTTCGCCATCCCCCGGCCGGCCGGTGCGGATGGTGGCGGTCAGGGATTTTTCTGGATTGACCAGTTCGGCCTGGGCCTTGGCCAAGGCCGAGGCCAGTGCCGCGACCGCTTCACTGGACCGGGGCATGGGTCGCCTCCATCTCCAGCACGTCAAAGCTCACCGCGCCCGATTTCGAGCGCTTGGCTTTCACCCCATGCCCGATGGCCTCCTTAGCATCCTCTGGCATTAAGGCTTTGAGCTCGCTTTTGGCCCGTTCGTGGTCGAGAAATGCGCTCCGTGTGTTGCGGAAGACCGCGGCGAATTCCGCCCAAGAATTCGAGGAGCTCATGTCGACGATGCGGATGGCCTCGATGCGCGGGCGCGGCGGCTCGGCATTGATGAGGTGGGGCGGTTCGCCGGATTGCACGCAGCGCCAGAATTTCTTTTCCGCCGATACGAGGACGCTGAGATAAAGTGGGTCCATGGGAATCGCGATCTCCACCCATTTGCCGCCACCGGTGATGATGGAGAGCACCGAGGTTCGCAGGTGGGTGACCCACATATTGTGTTGGAGCTGCGGCATGTATTTTTCGGCGGCTGCTTCTTCCGAGAAGGACCACGGCAGCATGAACTTGGACTCGAACACCGCCTCCGTGCCTTCCACCATTCCGTCGAGGGTGGCCACCATCCACGCAATTGTCGAATGCCTAACCCGGCGCTGCACGTCGCGGACCTGCCGGCCGGTATTGCGCTCGTACCAGCAGCGGTCGAGCTCCTCGGTCGCTGAGCCAAGCTGCACGATGAGGTTGCCGGACAGGTCCTCCGGCTCGGCTTCACCCCTTTTTTCCAGCCATAGGCGGAGAAGGGCAGCCTCGTCGCTCCCCATAATGATCCGGGCGTCCGAGCCGCCGATGAACAGATGCCGACTCTCGTATGGTGTTCTGCACGTTGGTAATTTCATGACTTACTCCCCATTGAGGGCCGGCGCTGGGCCCCCTGGTCCCATATGGGACTAAAAGTACCAGATGGGGATGGGCTTGGTCAAGACACCTGACGAAAAAAGGATTGGCAAGCCGCTGGCCAGCTCTCAAATCCGTGCCGCCCGTGCCCTAGTGAGGTGGACTGTGGACGATCTCGCTCGAGAAGCGGCTTTAGGGCGAAACACCATTCTCCGTGCTGAAGTAGCTGAAGGCCAGACTTCGCTGACAACGGCGAATGATTTGGCCATTCGCCGCGCGCTCGAGGCCGCGGGCGTTGAATTCATTGATGGGAATGGCGGCGGTCCTGGTGTGCGCCTGCGTAAGGCGCATCAACACGGAAAACGTAAATAATATAACCTGTCACTACGATCGGTCAGGCTGAGCCTAATTCACAGACGGAATTCGCCAACCTTTTCCGCAACACCCGGATGGGTGGGCTCGATGCCGAAGGCGATGATCCGCCCCTCAGCGCCGACGGCGGGGGCGCGTTGGCAAGGTTCGCGGAATTCGTCGACTTTGCGAAGAACGTGGTCGGCCGCCAGCGCGAGCACAAGCACAGGGGCGTCGCGATCGGCGGCGAGAGCTGCTATGCCACTAACCTGAACCCGACGACGGCAAAGTGATGATCGAACGCATATGCGAGCCGAATTCGCACGCGCTTCATGATGGCAAAGCTCGTGGCGTCGACGGCGGACAGCTTGTGCAGATCCGCGCGTCGAAAATATTCCCAAGACTGCTCCAGATCGCGCAACTCGCATGGAAGAATTTTTACCGTGCCGGGCCTGTAGATGGCTTCCTTCCATGTCAGCGCGACATCTCGATTGGCGTTACGATCGAGAAATGTGAATGTCTCGATGACCACGGGAACGGAACTGTGAAGTTTCGCGCCTGCCCCGCACAACAGTTCCCACTGCTCTCGCGCTTGCGCATGTAGCGGGTCCCGTGACAGCGCGAGGGCAATCCAAGCTCCGCTGTCGACGAAAACCGCTTCCCCTTGCCGCATTAGCGCTCGTCGTGAACGCTATCGTGTTCGATGGATGTACGCTTGGGCTCGCCATCCCAGATGGCAACTGGGCCTGCGGCCTGGGGCTTGAGCACGATCTTTCGGATCGCGTCGCGGATGAGTTCCGCGATACTGCGCCCCGAGCGCGCCGCGGCCATGCGCAGTGCGTCGAGTTCTTCCTTGCGGAGGTAAACTTGAGTCTTTACCATGTGTGTCACTTTACTAGAGCTGCTGACGTACGTCAACTCGACATCTGGATGAAGAAATTACTGACATGGGGCACGTATTGCATGGTCGGGCGCCTTTTTTCTCTACGTCGCGGTCACCGTACAGCTCGCCAGCTGCGTGGTCTATTTCGGCTGGGTACGCACTTAGTCGTCGGTCTATGTGCCGTCCATGTATCTGCCTTTCGCCGACAAAATGCAGACGGGCGAGCAACCGGATAACCGTCGTTTTCTCAATTTCACGTTCATTTGGGTGATTCTTCCAGACGAAGAACGCCTTCCGCTGGGCGAACCAGGTTTGCGCTTAAGTGAATTGCTGTAGTCATAACAAAATCGGTTCATAACAAAATCGGTGGTGAGATGAGCCCGCGCCGCCGTTTGTCCACAGCGCATCCCGCAGCGGAAATTGTGGAAAATTGCGACCATTCATCTGAAACTGGGAGGTTATCCGGCGAATCAGTTTAATCTGATAGGTCGTATCGACCAAAACAGCTCACCAGTTAAGGCATTCGTTTTGACCGCTTCGCTTATAGCGCCCACAGAAGTTTCACGGGACTGGAATTTCGAAAAAGTCGGCGCCTGTCCTGGCTGTTTCAGCGACGCAGCCGAGGTGACCGTGCGACGGACCGTCCAGTCCCTTCCGCTGGAATTCTCGCGTTGCCTTGATTGCGGCCTGATCTACCAAACTCTTCGACTGGCCAGAGAAGCGCTCTCGAGCTATTTCTCTTCTGAAACGTTCATCCAGGATCCGAATGGCGACAACGTTGATGAACTCTTGGGCTATCCGGACTATTTCGATTGGGACAAAAGCTACGCTGTAACGGCCAAGCTGAGATTGAAACGAATAGGACGATTCAAGAGCCCCCCAGGCGAATTGTTGGAAATTGGATCAGCCACCGGTTCGTTCCTGGCTGCCGCACGATCGTTCGGTTTCCGCGTCCGCGGACTTGATTTATCCTCGAGGTTCGCGGCTTTCGCGCGGAAGCGGTACGATTTAAGTGTTGACGTGGGATATGTTGAGGAATTCGCGATGCCACGTTCGCACTATGACGTGATTTGCAGTTTCGGCGGCATCGCTTGCTGGCGGGACCCCATTCAAGCGCTTATGAATATTCGCGGAGCTCTAAAACCCGAAGGCATTTTCGTCATGAATCATTTCGATATCGACAGCCTGCCGGGCAAGATTTTAGGTAGCCACCATTTCGAATACAACCATGCCTCGCTCGTCATTTTCTCGCGACGAACGATGCGCCAATGCCTGGCCCATGCCGGATTCGAGCAAGTCTATTCGCAAAGCGAGCGGCAGTATGCATCGTTCGGCAGAATTGCCGGATATTTGAAGTTGAAGGCCATACTGAAGGCGCTTTGCGGGATTGGCTTAGAAAATGTGACAATCCCGCTAATCGTGCCAGGCACTGTGTTCGCGATCTGTCGCAGGACTCCTTATTCGATCCGCCGCCGCTCAGACGTTTTCGATCCTCATTTTATCTTGGCGCCGCCGATGCGCGCTGCGTAGCAGCGCGAAGCCGAGGTTCAGTCTCCGCCATCGTCTCGTAAATGTGACGTCGAATTACTTCCGCCACCTCATGCATGCGGTGCCGTCAGAAACGTCTGCTGTGACGTGTCGGCGCCTACGACGGCAGCGTTGAGGCTATCGGCTGCACCGCTGCCGCCGCCAAAACTCGCCATCGCTTGTACGAGCTGAGAAGTTGAAGCGTCCGAGGCACCCATGGATGCACTCGGCGGATCGGTCGCAAAGCTCCCCGTCTGCCAATCCAAGCCGACCGCGCCCAACGCGGCGGCTCCACTCAGTTGATTGTTGGCGATGTCGTAGACTTCGAACGCGCCGGTATTGACGTTGCGCAACACGACATCGGACGCACCTGGGCCGTGAACTGGAGCGATGCCCGCGAACAGCCAATCCAACCCGACCGTGCCGATGAAGGCCGCGCCGGTGACTTGATTGTTGCTGATGTCATAGACCTCCAGCCCGCCGGTCCTGCTGTTGCGCATGATCATATCGGTTTCGCCGGGGATGCTACTGAAGTTGCCGAAGCCGATGATCTGCCACTCCAGCCCGACCGTCCCCATGAAGGCGGCAGCGATGCTTTGATTGTTGTTGAAGTAGACCTCCAATCCGCCCGTGCTGGTGTTGCGCATAATCATGTCGGTTTCGCCGGGGACGCTACTGAAATTGCCGAAGCCCCCAACTTGCCAATTCAAGCCGACCGTGCCCGAGGCGGCGGCGTTGATGATCATGTCGTTCCTGATGTTATAGACCTCGAATGCGCCAGTGCTGGTGTTGCGCAACAACATGTCGGTGGTGTCGGTGCCGTTGAAGTCGCCGAGCGTGACAAACGCCCAATCCGTTCCGACTTGACCTAACTGGTAGGCTGCCAAAACCGAGTTGTTGCCGATGTCATAGATCTCGTACTTCCCGTCGGCGCCGTGACGTAAGATCATGGCGGCGGTGGTGCCGGCGGGTGGCGACGGGTTCGGCCCAGACGGCGGCACGGTGGGAGCGAATACCGTGATGAAATCATCGGGGCTCAGTTGATTTGGCGTAACTCCCGCGAGCGTGATCTGATCGTCGCCGACCTGGATTACGGTATTGCCATTAACCTCGTTAACACCCGCCGCGGTAGAGCTCTGCAGGCCATCGAGTTCGATCTTGTCGGTGCCAGGCAGGAAGTCGGTAATTGTTGCGTTGGTCGGGCCCACCTGGTCGAAGACGAATTTGTCGGCGCCGCCTCCGCCAGTCATCGTCTGTTGACCGGTGCCGGCGACGAGGATGTCGCCTTGCGGGCCGCCAGTGAGCGTATCGGGCCCGGCCGAGCCGATGACGAGCTGGGGCGCATCGGGATTCGTCGACGGGACGCCGCCAGCGGTCCCGCTGTGCCGGTCGTAAGTTACAAACACGTCGTCCTGGATGTGCTGGGTATTGGTGTCACGCTCGATGATGTCGGCCAGCGTCGTCTGCTCAATCTGAGCGAGCGTCTGCGGGTCAAAACCCTGATTCTGAAACCACAGCCGGTCGCCGTCGCGCAGGTTCTCGAACTGCGTAGCAATGATGGCTTCGAACGTTTGTCCCACCATGGCTCCGGGGAGATGGTTCTCGGCGAGGCCGCCGGTAAACAGGTCGACGTTACCGACGCTGCCATAAGCCTGCCTGAGCGCCTGCAACGTTCCTGGGTCGCTCGTGATCTGGTTGAAGCTGGTATACGGCATAAGGCCGAGCGCCACGCGCGTCTGGTTGAGCGTGCCGAGGCCGAGATCGCGGCCGCGCTGGATATCGATCGCCGCCAGGTCTTGCCCGTCCGGGGGGTCGGACAGAAAGTTGCGCAGGCCGTCGACGATGCGCGCGTCCAGCGCCTGCGACGAATCAGATCCGAGTTCGCGCAGGAATCCGTCGGCGCCGCTGTCCGCGGTGAAATCCGTCGGCGACAGAAAGAACGTGTCCTTGAGCTCCAGCGTCGGGCCGTTGACCGCGCCTTGCTCGGTGAGGCGCGCTGTCTCGTCCGACACGATGGAATGGCCAAAGCGGAAGGCTGCGCCGGCGAATTGCTCGGTGATACGCGGGTCCACCGTCGGATCGTAGCCGTGATAGGGCTCAATCGCGTTCGGGCCGAGCAGGTGCGGCAGGAATTCCGAATAGGTAATGTTCTCGATTTCCGCCGTGACAATTGCCCGGGCCTGCTCGTAGAGCTCGTCGCCGCTCCAGGTCGGATGCTCCTGGTGCAACAGGTCGACTTGGTAGTTGTGCTCACGCACGAACAGGGTCTGCAGCGCGGTCAGCGACGGGTTTTCCTGCACCCGTACGTCTCCGGCGAGAAATGCGCCGTTCACGATTGGCAAATTGTCGCCGTCCGACGTCTTCATGTGACCGTCGGGGAGGCGAAGGAAGTCGCTGGTGGCCTGACTCGAACCATAGACCATCGAGGCGTCGAGCCAACCAGTGATGGCATTGACCGCGGTCGCCGGTTTGCCGTTCTGCCCAGTCGCCGGATCGATGACGGCGCGGGTCATCGCGATGACCGAGCCGGCCGGAAAAACCGGATCTCCCGGAGGCACGGGTATGTCGATATGCGTCGTACCGTCGCTAGTGAGCTCGATATCGTGATCGATGAACTGACCCCACGCATACATGTAGGCCGAGAGCCCTTCGGGGTCGGGCACCGCCGCGTTGCCCTGGCCGAAGACGACATTGCTGATCGTGCGCGGATTGGGGCCGCCCGTCATGGCATCGACGCCGTCCGTGAAGTTCGCCGGTCCGATGCGGGTGAAGTCGGTGCCGGCCGCGTTCAGGTCCGTCTGCGAGAGATTGTTGCCGGAGCCGTCGATCGAGCGGTACTGCGGGACGATATCTGTCATCGCGTGCTCCTTGTATTGCTAAAGAATTAATAGTTTGTGGGCGCAGATACAAACCTTAGTAAACTTCTCGACTGTACGTTACTACTACTGTGGGGCGGTTAATCCCTGTTAGCCTCTGCGTCGAATAACGGTCACAAGCACGCGGCCGTGTACCGACATCAGCCAGTTGCCTAAGATTTTGTGCTGATCTCGCCGCGCGGCGTGCCCGCCTGCTGTAGCAGCAGCCTGTTGGCGCTGCACCGCGCCGAGACAAAGATGATCCTGTTGATCGCCACCAAGCTGCGCATTACACCGCGCACCGACCGCCACACTCGTGACGCTCGCGACAGCGGCCGTTTTCACCTTCGGCTTTGGGATGACACCCCGGCGTGACAACCTTCGATTTGTGAAACGGAAGCATGCTTTCCGTTTCGCTGGTGAAACCGAAACATCCCCGTTAGTGGGATAGGCAGTGCAATCACACAGGCCGGTGGTATCGTTTCTCCTAGCGGCGGCATCGACCCGTGGTGTTTCGAGACTACGACCTCATGCATGCGGTGTTGTGAGAAACGTCATCTGTGATGTTTCGGCACCGAGAGGGACCTGGCTCAAGT
>Ga0318533_10001365_pt1 | contig 12032 bp, 8 predicted proteins | sample GRESIP053b4f27_FD_203675 | JGI IMG/M metagenome (GOLD analysis project Ga0318533, IMG submission 203675) | Tropical soil microbial communities from Luquillo Experimental Forest, Puerto Rico - GRE.SIPMG.053b4f27 | ecosystem: Environmental > Terrestrial > Soil > Tropical forest > Bulk soil...
TATCCAAACCAATTCTGATAATCGTCATTCGGACGGCTCCCTTGGCTGCGTTGTCACAACATCACAGCCTGGCACATTCGATGCCGTAGGGGGGCCGTCCACCCCAACATCGACCCGCTGCTGGTGCGGCCGACGGGTGGGCCCCGGCCTTCGCCGGGGCAGCGTTTGATGTTGCCCTATTTCCCATCCGTCTTGTTTCTTGCTAGGGGCGGAGCGACGAGGCAATCTCGAAGTGAGGCTGGACGGGGAAATCATCGGTTTGGTTCAAACTACGCCATGTTAGATTAGCATTTCTTGCTTGAGAAATTTCAAGCGATATGCGATAATTCACATCAGTCTCGGTAGCGCTTGACCTCGTTTGATGGATCGCCGCCCCGGGCGAGCAGTCGGTACCCGCTGTTCTTTTGTTCGCCGCACCGCCAGCACTCCAGGATTTCTGCGGGGGAGAGGATGTTCCTCGCTGTAAATTTCCTGCAAAAACAGCAAAAACAGCGCCGGGGCGGCGCGCTGCTCGCGATTACGAGCCCGTCGTTACGCTGATTGACGATGTTAATCTTGCGGAAAACCGGGCGAACAAGCGAGAGCGCCAGGCGCGGTTGCGCGCCAGTCGGAACGGACGCTATAGGTAGACGATGGTCTGCGACGTCGTCCTCGTCCACACCTCGGATCTGCATGTCGACGAGGATCGCCGTGGCGGCGACGGGACGGCGGGGTTGCGCTCGGTGCTCGTGACCGCCCGGGCGGTGCGCGCCGACATCGTTCTCTTGGCCGGCGACACCTTCGAGAATAATCAGCTCGGTGGGACCATTCTCGATCGCGCGGGAAGGCTGCTTGCCGAGGCACGCATGCCGGTCGTGATCCTTCCCGGAAACCACGACCCTGCGCTTGCGGACTCGGTCTTTGTCCGCGGCCGGTTTGGGGCGATCCCGAATGTGAGCATCCTCGGGGTAACCCACGACGAAGCCGTGCCGTTCCCGTCGTTCGATGTCGAAATCTGGGGGCACGCGCATCGCGACTATTTCAGCATGTCCCCATTACGCGGCCCGCGGCAGCGCTCGACCCGCTGGCAGGTGGCAATGGCGCACGGGCATTACGAACTGCCCGAAACCCGTGCCAACCCATTGCGGCCGTCCTGGGTCTTTAGCGACGAGGAGATCGCTGCCACGGGCGCCGACTATGTCGCACTCGGCCATTGGGACCGGCCGATGCGGGTCGGCAACGGCGTCGTTCCGGCCTATTATTCGGGCTCGCCGGAACTTGCCGGAACGGTCAATCTGGTCCGGCTGACCGCTGCCGGGGACGTCGTCGTCACCCGCAAGACGCTGTCGTGGTTGTCTTGACCAGCGTCGCGATCTCAGCAGGCGCGTAGCCGACTTCGGCCAGCAGCTCGCCGGTATGCTCACCGAGTGCCGCGACGAACGGCCGGGGTGCAGCCTTTGCGGCGGTCATATGGAACGGCGGGTTGAGCGCAAGGAACGTGCCGCCGGCGTCCTGCACCTCCGTGAACGAATGCCGGTGGGCAATTTGCGGATCGGCCATTGCTTCCCTGACGGTACGATAGGGCGAAGACGGCACGCCGTGCCGATCGAAAACCGCTTGGACCTCGGAGGTGGTCAGCTCGGTTGACCAGCGCTCGAGCTCGTCGATCAATTCTCCCCAATTCGCGCGCCGGTTCGTGTATTCGGCAAACCGCAGGTCTGTCAGCCAGTGGGGATGGCCGGAGGCGGCCGCCAGGTTCTGAAACGTCCGCTCGCTGGCGATCGACAGGTTGATGTAGCCGTCCTTGGTGGCGACGGGACCAAAGACCGGCCGGCCGGGCGGCGTCACCGCAAACTGTGCGGCCTGGATTTCGCTCAGGGTCAAGGTGAGCATGCTTTCGAGCATCGACACGTCGATCATCTGGCCTTCGCCGGTCACTCGTCGCTGATAGAGTGCTGTCACGATCGCGCCGAAGGCATAGGTGCCGGTCAGCACGTCGGCGATGTAAATGCCGCAATAGTCGGGCCGCCGGGCTTCGCCCTGATAGGCCATGTGCGCCAGATCATAGCCCGAAGCGGCGTGGATCACCGGCGCGTAGGCCGGCAGCTCGGCCGAGGGACCGGTCTGGCCGTAGCCCGAGATCGCGCAGTAGACGAGATCGGGCTTGATCGGCTTGAGCGCGTCGTAATCGAGCCCGAAGCGCCGCATGACACCAGGCCGAAAGTTCTCGACCACGACGTCGGCGGTGGCAACGAGCCGCCGGACCGCCGCGACCGCGGCAGGCGATTTGAGATCGAGGGCGATGCTCTTCTTGCCGGCGTTGAGCTGGCCGAAGCTGGTGCTGGCGCCGCTGCGCAGGGGCGGCCGCGTGCGCATCATGTCGCCGTCGGGCGCCTCGATCTTGATCACCTCGGCGCCGAGATCGGCCAACAGGCGCGTGCTGTGTGGGCCGGCGATCGTCGTGGTGAAATCGAGCACGCGAAGGCGATCCAAGGCGCTTGTCATCATCTGTCTCCACCGGCTGAGCCGACCGAGCAGGGTCGGGACCGCGCGAGGAATGTCAAGCCGCGATCCAGCGGACCGAGGGTCGATTTTGGTCGCTGTGTCGTGGACCCGACCGCTGCCCGATCCAGCGATGGAGCCGTTCTTCCACGCCGCCCAACTTCCGTTGTTATTCGATTGTTAGGGCGCCTTCTATTCGTTGATCGCCCGAAAAATTCCGTTGATCCGCCAAGTAACGAATTTGACATGCAAGCGTTTGAAAGAACCCTCTTTTTGGCGCCGATAGTCGTCCCTTATCAAGCCAAAAGCGCGATTTTCGCTGTATTTGGGGGCCGACGGGGTGGCGATCGAGGGCAGCGGGAGATGCGGCTTGCAATTCATCCCCTTCGGTGCCAAGAGAGCCGCCAGCATCTCAAGGGAGGGTCCATCATGGCGTTTCGTAACATCCAGGCGGGAATGGCGACCTATCGCGGGCACGGCGGTGACCGCGGCGATGCGTATTACGCGCACCCGACCAATACCGGGCCGCATCCCGGTGTCGTCGTGATCCATCACATGCCGGGTTGGGATGAGTGGACCTGCGAGGTCGCCCGCAAACTCGCCCATCACGGCTATGCCGCAATCGCGCCGAGCCTCTATTTCAGGGTCGGCGACGGAGCGGACGAAGCGGTAGTCGCCAAGGTCCGCGAGAGCGGCGGCATTCCGGACGAGCAGATGCTCGGCGACGTGACCGGTGCGATCGATTTCCTGCGCTCGCAGCCCCACGCCAGCCAGAAGGTCGGTGTGATCGGCTTCTGCTCCGGCGGCAGGCAAGCTTATCTCGCCGCCTCCAAACTCTCTCATCTGATCCAGGGTGCAGTCGATTGCTGGGGTGGCAATGTCGTCGTCGACGACAAGTCGCGGTTGACCAAGGCCCAGCCGGTGGCGCCGGTCGATCTGACCGAAGGGATCAATTGCCCGCTCCTGGGCCTCTTCGGCAACGACGACCCGAACCCCACGGCCGACCAGGTCAACCGCACCGAGGCTGAACTAAAGCGGCTCGGCAAGAACTACGAGTTTCATCGCTACGACGGCGCCGGCCACGCGTTCTTTGCGCATTATCGTCCGAATTACCGCCCCGAGCAGGCGGTCGACGGCTGGCACAAGGTCTTTGCCTTCTTGCACAAGCATCTCGGCGCCCCTGCCCGCTGAGCCTCGCACCGCCTGGTTTAACGCCAACTTGGCCGGCCGATGATCGACGCGGCGATCGTCGGTCTCGGCCGGTGGGGCCGGACCCTCGTCGAGGCGGTTCAGGGCCAGAGCGATAGGCTGCGCTTCACCCGCGCGGTCAGCCGCAACCCCGATCGGCTCAGGGACTTTGCGGGTCGGCACCGGCTTGCGCTGGTCGGCTAGCTCGATGCGGTGCTCGCCGATCGCACCATCGACGCGGTCGTCGTGGCGACGCCGCACTTGCTGCATTGCGAACAGATCATCGCTGCCGCAAATGCGGGAAAAGCGGTCTTCAGTGAGAAGCCGCTGACCCTGACGAAGGCCGAGGCGGGGCGCGCGATCGAAACCTGCGGCAAGGCCGGCGTGGTGCTGGGGATCGGCACCGACAAACGCTTCTTTCCGTCGCTGCGCGAGCTCCTGCGGCTAGCCAAAGGCGGTGAGCTCGGCAGGATCCTGCACCTCGAGGCGCATTTCAGCAACGAGGTCGCCGGGACGTTTTCCGAATGGCGCTATTCGCCCGAGGAGTCGCCGGCCGGGGGGATGACCGGGACCGGCATCCACATGCTCGACGCTCTCGTCGCTCTCGCCGGTCCGGTTCGCCGGGTGCAGGCGTTGCTGCTGTCGCGCAAAACGCCACCCGATCCGCTCGACAGCCTCTCGGCGCTGCTCGAATTCGCTAGTGGAGTCAGCGGTACCCTGGCGATGGTGCGCTCGACGCCGGCTTATTTCCGGCTTCACGCCTTTGCCCGCAATGCCTCGGCCGAGGTGCTCGGACGGACCGATTTGGTGCTGCGACGCAGCGGCGCGGAGCCGCAGCGCCTGAGCTTTCCGCCGGTCGACTCGGTCCGGGCCAACCTCGAAGCCTTTGCCGACGCAGTGGCCGGTGTCTCACCCTATCCGATCCCGACCAGCGAGATGCTCGACACGATCGCCGCCTTTGAAGCGATCGCCGAGGCGGCAAGATCCAACGGCCGGCTCCGGGAAGTCTGAAGCCGCGCTCGGGCTTGGCGGGCGCGCCAGGATTGGCCACATTAGGCTAAGGATTGCATCAGGGAGCGCCGATGGAGAGCGAAACGGCCAGGCCGGCGGGGGGCCGCGACTTTATCCGCGACATTATCGATGCCGAGATCGCGGCCGGACGCAACACCGAGGTGGTGACCCGCTTTCCCCCTGAACCCAACGGCTACCTTCACATCGGGCACGCTAAGGCGATCTGGATCAATTTCGGCATAGCGCAGGAATATGGCGGCCGCTGTCATTTGCGCTTCGACGACACCAACCCGACCAAGGAAGAGCAGGAGTATATCGACGCGATCAAGCGCGACGTGCATTGGCTCGGTTTCGACTGGGGCCGGCACCTCTACTACGCTTCCGACTATTTCGACCGGCTCTACGATTGGGCCGAGCACCTGATCCGCGCCGGTAACGCGTATGTCGACGATCTTCCCGCTGAGGAGATGCGGGTCTTGCGCGGGAGCTTGACCGAGCCCGGATGCAACAGCCCTTATCGCGAGAGGAGTGTCGCCGAGAACCTCGATCTCTTCCGTCGCATGCGGGCCGGTGAGTTCCCGAATGGGGCGCGAGTCCTCCGCGCCAAAATCGACATGGCGTCCGGCAACATGAACCTGCGTGACCCGGTGCTCTATCGCATCCTGCATACCGCTCACCCGCGCACCGGCACCAGATGGTGCATCTACCCGACCTATGACTTTGCCCACGGCCAGTCGGACGCGATTGAGGGGGTTACCCATTCGCTGTGCTCGCTCGAGTTCGAAGATCACCGGCCGCTTTATGACTGGCTGATCGACAACCTGCCGGTGCCCTCGCGGCCCCGGCAATACGAGTTCTCGCGCCTCAACCTAAGCCATACGGTGCTGTCGAAGCGGGTGCTGACCCAGCTCGTGCAGAACGGACATGTCGCGGGGTGGGACGATCCGCGGATGCCGACATTGGCCGGGCTGCGCCGCCGCGGCGTCCCGCCGGCCGCGATCCGAGAATTTGTCCGACGGGTCGGGGTGCAGGCTCGAGCAAACAGCATCGTCGAGATCGGGATGCTGGAGCATGTGATCCGCGAGTCGTTGAACAAGATCGCACCGCGCCGGATGGCGGTGTTGCGTCCGCTGAAGCTCCGCATCGACAACTATCCCGGCGGCCCTGGCGAGGAGCTCTTCGCGGTCAACAACCCGGAGGACGCTGCGGCCGGTACGCGGCGCATCCAGTTCGGGCGTGAGCTTTATATCGAGCGCGACGACTTCATGGAGTACCCGCCCAAAGAGTTCTATCGCCTCGCCCCCGGGCGCGAGGTTCGCTTGCGCTATGCTTACTTCCTCACTTGCCGCGAGGTGGTGAAGAACGCCGCGGGCGAGGTGGTGGAGCTGATTTGCACTTACGATCCTGCGACGCGTGGCGGCAACGCGCCCGACGGGCGCAAGGTCCAGGCGACGCTGCATTGGGTCGCCGCAGCGCACGCGATACCGGCCGAGATCCGCCTTTATAACTCCCTCTTCAATCGCGCCGAACCGGATACCGGCAGCGATTTCATCGCCGAGCTGAACCCGATGTCGCTCGAAACGCTGACCGAAAGCCGAGTCGAGCCCGCACTCAGCGCAGCGGCACCAGGCGAGCCGGTGCAGTTCGAAAGGCAGGGCTATTTTTGCCTCGACCCGCTTAGCGCGCCGGACCGCCTTATATTCAACCGCACCGTCGGGCTGCGCGACAGTTGGACCAAGGCGCGCGCGATCGGCGCTCAAGGTGTCAAGAAGATATAAGAAAAATTCAATCATAGGCGGTACCGTCGATTGAACGAGGTGACGGCCGAACGCGAAAATGTGGTTCGGGCGGGATTCGGAGTAATGCGAATGCGGCCATGGATGATTGTCCTGGCGAGTGCCATCGGCGCAATTGTCGTCGGAGCCGCCATGGTCGGACCCGAGCTGTTGGAGGCTCGGCGCTTCGATTTCGGCTCGATCTTGCTGCCGCGTCTCTCCATGCTCGCGGTCGCGGCCCTCGCCGTTTACGCCCTGTGCGCGATGCTGTTGGCTACGGGGACCTTGATCGGTGATGCCTTAGCTGTACGCCGCCGTCTCGGACACATCGCCAGCTACTCAAGGCCGACTCAGCGCGACTGGACGGCGGCATTCGGCTCGACGGAGTGGCACCGTCTGGTGCCCTCGCCGGTCGCCGAGCCGGCTCGGCGGGCTGGAGCGAGCGAGACAATCCTGTTGCAGCGCCGGTTCTCAGCCGACGTGGCAAGAGGGGAGATTGCGCGCCTTCATTACCTTTGGTTGGCGCGCACCCATTTTTTTAGCGCGTTGATCGTGCTGACCGCGCTCGTCGGATTGGGGCTAGCGCAAGATCATGGATCCGTCCCGTTAATGCTGGGCGAAATCCCGTCGATCTCTGCCATTCTGATGATCGTTGGATTGCTACTTCTCGCGATCCTTGGCCGAATCGCAATCGACGTTTCGACCGAGCCTCTGATCGAAATGATCTCACAGCTAGCGGCTGAGCACCTCGAGATCGGGCTCCTCCGCCGTCTCGTAGAGGTGCTCGACGCGGTTTGTACAGCCACGGCTGTCAATGTCGGCGCGCCTGCATCGACGTTCCAATTACCTGAGCGTCTCGAGGTGGTGATCGAGGAAGGCCAACGTAGTCTGCTTGACGCTGCCAGACATTTGTCGGCGACCACAGATGCTCTAGGGGCGACGATAGGATCGTCGGTCGACGCTCTCAAAACCGCTATCAGCACGGCGGCAGCCCAACTGCCGCCGATCGCGGATCAGGGCAATGAGGCCTTTGGGTTTTCGGAGCTGCAGGTCGCAGTAGAGGCGTTAACGGCTCTTCTTGAGCGGTTGACGATGGTGCCGGACACGTCTCTTGGTGCCGATCAAGCCGCCCGCCGCGAGGTTCAAGAGCCGCACCTTGCCCGCGAGTTGCGCCAGCTTCTTCGGGAAATCGAGACGGCCCGCTAACCCAAGCTCAACCGTGCTTCAATTCTTTAAGTAGCTTTTCAGCCTGGGCCTTGTTGGTGAAGGAAACACCAGAGCCCAGCAGGGTCTCGAGCATCGCCTGCGCGTCGGCCGGTCGGCCGACGCGCTGAAGCGCCACCGCCAAGTGATATTGGATATCCGGGTTGCGCGGTGCCGCGGAATTGGCGGCGGTAAGATAGGTCGTGGCTTTTTCGGCTTCACCCTGAGCCAACAAGATCCACCCCAGGGTGTCGTCGATCTGGGCAGCCGCCGGAGCGGCGGCGAAAGCGCGCTCGGCCAATTCTCGAGCCTTCGGCAGATCTCCCTGCCGCTGATAGAGCCAAGCGAGGTTGTTCAGCGCGGTCGGATCGGTCGGGCGCTCGGTGACGAGGCGCGTATATTCAGCGATGGCCGGGTCGTATTTCTTTTGCTCCAGATAGAACTCCGCCAAGACCGAGCGGATGGCAAAGTCCTTCGAGTCGGCCTTCAATCGAGCATTCAGCACCCCCTCAGCCTTCGCGAGATCATCAGCGCGAGTGTACAGGCGGAAGAGCGCAAGCGTGAGATTATCGTCCGACGGTTGGGTCGCGGCGACCTGGTCGGCTAGGGCGATGGCCTCAGCCTTGCGGCCGGCATTCTCGTAGAGTTCCGCCGACACCACATCGTAAAGGCTGTTGCCCGGGTCGTCGTTGGCGAATCTGCGGGCCTTTGCGAGGCCAGCTTCCAGGCCGCCGATTTCGGCTTCCACTCGGATCAAATCGCCTTTGAGGGATGCATTTTGAGGATCGCGATCGAGTGCAGTCTGCAACACGGTTCGCTCCTCTGGGAAGTTCTTTGCCGCCTTGAGCGAAGCTAGGTAGCGAGACAGGATCGGCCCGGAGTTGGGCGCGAGTTCGTACGCGCCCTTGTAGGTCGACAGCGCGCCGGCCGAATCGCCGGCTGCGATCTGCACCCGGCCTTGTGCGTCGAGAACCTCGACATTCTCCGGGAACTGGGCGACTAGCTCGGCTGCCGCAGATGTCGCATGCTTCCAATCCTGCTGCAACCCGTACATGTTGACGAGTAAGAGCCCGGGTGCTGGTTCATTGGGCGCAGCGGTACGGGCGCGAGTGATATAGTCCGTGGCCTCCGGCCACTTCTTTTGCGCGACGGCGATTTCCGCGAGGCCGAGAAGGGCGGCGACGTCGGTCGGTCTCTGCGACAGGAGCTCGTCGTAGCTCTTCTTGGCGTCATCTCTGCGTCCGGTCGTCAGGTATAGTCGCGCCAGAGCCGCGTGCACGGTAAGACCGTTCGGATCGGCCGCCAACCGGCGGGTCAAGACGGCCTCCGCTTTCGTCGGGTCACCGGTGCTGGCATAGAGACGAGAAAGTGCGATTGTTAGGCTGTCGTCGGACGGGCGTGCCGCGACCGCCGCTTCGAGCAGAGCAACGGCGTCCTGGGCCCGCCCCGCCTTTTCGTAAAGCTCGGCCGATACCAGATCATAAATGTTGTTCTCCGGATCGTCCTTTGCGAGTTCGCGCGCTTTGGCGAGGGCTGCATCCAAACCATCGATTTCCGCTTCGACTCGGATGAGGTCACCCTTCATCGATGCGTTCCGCGGATCGCGGGCGACAGCTCCTTGCAACACGGTACGCGCCTCGCGAAACTCCTTCGCCGAGGTCAGCAAGGCGATATAGCGGGACAGGATCGGGGTCGAATTGGGTGCGATCTCATAGGCGCGTCTGTAGCTGGAGATTGCGCTTTTAATATCACCGCTGCCCAAAAAGTCGACGGCTTGCTCAATTTGGACATTAACATCGCGGGGAAATTGGGCGACTAGATCGCCTGCGACTGTCTTGGCATTGTTCCAATCCTGCCGCCTCTCATAGACGTTGACGAGCTTGAGCCCCGCTGCTGGATCGTTCGGCGCGGCGGTCCGCGCGCGGTTGATGTAATCGATCGCCTCGGACCATTTCTTTTCCGTAATCGCGATGTCTGCCAACCCGAGAAGAGCAGCACCGTCGTCAGGCTTCTTCGAAAGAAGGTCGCCATACACTTTCTTGGCGTCATCGGTGCGCCCAGTTGCCAGATAGAGCTTCGCCAAGTCGCGTGTGGCCGCCGCGAATTCCGGGTCGCGCGCCAGCGCGGCGCGGAACGCCGTTTCCGCCCCCGCATAATCCCGCTGCGCGAGTTGGACCACCCCAAGCAAGGTCTGATAGAGCGGGTTGTTGGCATCGAGCTTGATCAGGGAACCTGCAACCTCAGCAGCTTTTTCGACCCGTCCGGCACGCAATTCGGTGAGCACAAGAGCGGGCCCCGCGATGGTCGCGCCGGATTCGCTGGCGAACACCTGCTCGAGCTCGGCGAGACCCTGCTGGCCGCGACCCGAGTTGATCTCCGAGATCGCAACACGTGCCTTGATCGTCTGGTTTCCCGGATCGAGAGTCGCCGCTTTTTCGAACTGCTGCAGTGCCAGCTCCGGCTTGCCGTCAGCCATGTAGGCATTCCCGAGCAGGCTTAGCGTCGCCGGCTCTGCCGTCGACTTATCAGCCTGCGTCTTGAGGTAATCGATCGCCCGAGACGCGGCATGCTGTTGCAACGCGGCGCTCGCGATGAGCCGCGAGGCCCGCTGGTCGACCGGAACATGGGCGAGGTATTTGCTCAGGATGCTCTCGGCCTGTGCAAATTGTCCAAGCGCCAATTTCGTCGCTCCCTGGAGATAATACCCGGTCCAGAATCTCGGGAAGGCGGGGCTAATGCGATCGAATATTCGATCTGCCGCGGCGTATTGCTGTTGCTTGGCGAGCTCAAGCGCGCGTAGCGTGTTTGCCCTGAAATCATTTGGAGCGGCTTTGAGAATCGGATCGAGATCCTCGTCCGCTGCCTTGAAATTGCCCCGACCGATGTTGATGTTGGCGCGGCCCAGATGAGCCTGCAGATTTTTGGGATCGATCTTGAGCGCCTCATCGAAAAGAGGCATGGCTGCGTCCTGGTCGCCCCGGGTCTGCAGCATTTCCGCCTTGACCCGGAGGATTTCCGCCGAGTGCGGGTTGGCGGCGATCGCCCCGTCTATCAGCTTGTCTGCCTCCTCGGGGTTCTCCCGGCTGAGAAGTTGGGCGAGCTGGACCTTTGGCCGTGCCGCCTCCGGATCTAGCCGCATCGCATCGCGAAGCATCGCTTCGGCTTTTTTCCGATCGTTCAGACCCGCCGCTGCATCGCCGAGCGCAGTCCGGATCTTGCTTTCGAGAGCGGGTGCCCGATCACCCGGCTGGATCAGATCGAGGACGTCTGCGAATTTTCCCTGCCGGAGCAAAGCGTCGGCGAGAATTGTTAAATAATCCGCCTCGTCGCCGTTGTGCTCGCGCGCGACGCGCGCCTCACGCTCGGCCGAGGCGGCATGGCCGAGATCGAGATATACTTGAGCCAGCCGCGCGCGAATGACGGGATTATCCGGTGACTGGCGAACCGCGTTGCGCAACTCGATCTCAGCGGCCTTGAGGTCTCCTTTAGATAGATATTGCTCCGCATCCTTCACCGAAGTAGAGGAGTCCTTGGCATTCGCGCCAAGGCAGGCGATCGCGAGGAGTGCGGCGGCGAAACCTAGGGAGCGCCATGTGTAATGGCGTTGAGCCTCGGGCATGGCCTTTCCTTTCATCCGCAAGCGCCCTTCATAAATCAAGGCCGATCTGGTGCTGTTGCATCAGATCGTAAAGCGTCGGCCGGCTTATCCCGAGCAGCTTTGCCGCCTTCGACAGGTTGGAGCCGGCTTGGGCGAGAGCTAACTGGAGTGCTTCGCGCTCAGCGCGAGCACGAGCATCGCGAATGGTGAGCGATTGGGTGTCCTCTCCGAGTGCAGCAAGACCGAGATCGGCGGCCGAAAGCAACAGACCGTCGGTCATGACGACGGCGCGTTTTACGCGGTTCTCAAGCTCGCGCACGTTTCCGGGCCACGGATGATCTCTGAGCGCTGCGAGCGCAGTGGCACTGAAACCACGTGCCGAGCGGCCGTATTCGGCGGCGAACCGGCCGAGAAAAAAGCTCGCCAGTAAAACTGTGTCGGCCGCTCGCTCACGCAACGGCGGGACCTGCACCGTGACCTCGTTTAGCCGGTAGTACAAATCCTCCCGAAAGCGCCCTTCCGCCATCATCAAGTCGAGGTCTTGGTTCGTCGCACACACGATCCGCACATCGACCTGCACTGGATTGCGCCCGCCGATCCGCTCGACAACCTGGTCTTGTAGAAAGCGCAGCAGCTTCACCTGCATCGGTAACGGCACGTCGCCGATCTCGTCCAGGAACAGGGTCCCGCGATCGGCGCTTTCAATTCGGCCGATCGTTTGTTTGAGCGCTCCAGTGAACGCGCCTTTTTCGTGACCGAAGAGCTCGCTTTCGAGC
>Ga0318533_10001369_pt1 | contig 12016 bp, 7 predicted proteins | sample GRESIP053b4f27_FD_203675 | JGI IMG/M metagenome (GOLD analysis project Ga0318533, IMG submission 203675) | Tropical soil microbial communities from Luquillo Experimental Forest, Puerto Rico - GRE.SIPMG.053b4f27 | ecosystem: Environmental > Terrestrial > Soil > Tropical forest > Bulk soil...
CGCCGACCGGGCGGCTCGCGGCAATGGAGAACCGGCTAAAGGTTATGTTGCAGGCGGTGCAGACGGTGCGGCCGCCGCTCGAGCGATTCGTCCAGCTACTGAGCGATGAACAGAAAGCCCGGTTAAATGCCGTATCGCCAGGTGGTAAGCCCGCCGCCGAGGAAGATCAGCGCCGCGCTCTCACCAACTTCTGCCGCGAGCGCGCACCGGCAGTTACGGACCTGCCGTTCGACGCCAGCCTGATTCTTGAGAGCATCGCGCCTTTCGTAAAATCGGCAACCCCGATTCCATCGGCATTTGAATGCGGGCTGGTCGGTGCGGACGTGCGGCCGGATTGAGCGAAGCGGACATGCCGAGCGCTTCCTAGGGAAGAGACAAAATCAAACGACTACAATGGGTTAGAGAAAGGTTTGGGCAAGAAGCGCCCCACTGAGCTTCAATGCGTTTTGGTTCGACCGCCCAAACTTCAGCCCGGCCTCCGGCCACGCTGCACATAGGCGCGCGGCTGAGCTTTGGTGCTCGCGTGGTTCGAGCCCGTTGCGCGGGGACAGCCCTCGCGCCAATCAGTCCGCCGGGATCGCCGTCTCTACGTACCAGTCGCCGTCGCGGCTGAAGCCGCGCACGTTCCCCGGCTGATCGCTGCGCACGAAATACGTGGTCTTCTTCTTGATCTCGTTGAGCAGCGGCGGGCGCGGGATCTCCGGCCATCTCCCGTACGGGGTCACCGGCACCATCGCCCACGTGTCGCCGCCGCGCGCGCCGAGATACTTTTCGACAAACTTTTTCGGCGTCGCGTTGTGGCTGCCGTGATGGCCGACCTTGTAGAACGTCGTGTTGCGCAACAGCTGGCCGGCCGCATCGTCGTCCATCAGCTCCCGCCATGTGCCCCATTGTGCGTCGCCGGGGAACAGCAGGTGGGCGTTGCCGATCACGAGCATCAGCATCAGGCTGGTGTTGTTGAGCGCATTGTCGAGCGCGATGGCAAGCTTTGTCTCGAGCCCGTCATGGATGTTTTCGAGCCGCTTGCGCGTGTCCTCGTCGAGCTCGGCGGGCGAACGCTTGTCATCGACCCATTCCTCGCCGAACGGCTCGGGAATCCCCGCCTGCCTGGCTGCGAGGTTGCCCGACATTCCGAGCAGGGAGAGGAAGCTTTCGCCGCTCGGTGGGTTCATGTCGAAGATGGTATCCGGGTTGCGCGATGGCCCGAGCACATGAATGGTCACCTCCGGCAGCTTGGCGCAGGCCACTGTGCGCGTCCGCGCGTCCTTCTCCGGCAGGTAGCGGCGCTTCGGGCTTCCGGCGAAGCCGCGCTGCAGCGTGTCCATCGCCTGGACGTTGGCGCTCGCGTTGAGCTGCAGCACCTCGGAGAGCGCCGCTCCCGCCGGCGCCGCCTCGGCCAGTCCCGCGAGCGCCAGCGCCAGCCGGGTCTGCGCCGATCGCAGGCTGATTGCTTCCGGCTCGTCGGATTCGGTCCATGGCATCCAGACCTCGCCGACCTCGACCTCGGACCAGCGCGGATCGGCAAATCCCGCGATATGGTCCTTGTGGCGGTGGGTCACGACCAGCAGGTCGACACGCGGCGTCCTGTCGTTGTCCCGCAGGTCCTCGACCACGCGTCCGACGATCTCCTTGATCGGCTGCACCTGCGTCTTGAACGACCCGCAGTCGATCAGGATCTTCTTGTCCGGCCCGCTGCGCGCCGGCGCAAAGATGAGAAAGCAGTCGCCGAAACCGCAATTGTACATGCGGATGCGGATCGTGCGTCCGTTGCCGGCAGGTCCATTGCCCGCGGGCCTCGCCCGCTCCGCAGCCTCCTGCGGCTTTGCCGTGGCTGGGCGTCGTTTCTTGCCCGTTTTCCTGCCCGTGTTCTTGCTCGTTTTCCTGGCCATCACAGGATTCCCGAATGCAGGGCGGCGAGGCTCTTGCGCAGCTCCATGCGCTGCCTGCGGTACTGATCGTCGCCCCAGGCCAGCCGCGGATCGGCGAGGTCGGTCTGCTCCACGAACCTCGTCTGGCGTTCTTCCCGCGCCTTGGCCAGCTTTGCACACTCCGCGGTTTGCTTCTTGAAGGGCATCGGCTTGGCGATGACGTAGCGCGCGGTGCCGTCGGCGCCGAAGATGACGGTGGCGCCGGCGCGCATCGGGATGCCGCCGAATTCCTCCTTGCGCGTATCGTCGGTCTGCACGAATTGCACGATCATCTCGACCAGCAGCCGCTGGTCGATGCCGATCCGGTGGACCGGATGAAACCCGCTGACGGCGATCGTTGCCCTCGGGTTGAACCCTAGCGCGGCGGCATTCTTCTTGTCGCTGCCGTAGTTTGTCAGCTCCGCGTAGATCCTGCTGCGCAGTCCGCGCTCGCTGTCGAGCGCCTTCTCATCGGCCTCCTCGGTCTCGACCTCGTCGCTTTCGACCACGCTGCGCTGGAAGGTCTGGTACGCCGCGATCTCCTTGCGCTCCACCACGCGTCCGGTCCAGTCGAGCGCGCGGGCATTGAGCGCGAACAGCGTCTGCATGTTCATCAGCAGGGGTTTTGGCAGTTTCGGCAATTCCTTCGTGCTCACCGTGCTCGGCCAGACCAGCGACTCCTCGGCGAGAGACAGCACCTCCTGCGGATAGATGCCGCGCGCGCGGAAGCTTTCGATAATGCTGAAGCGCAGCTCGTAGGGATCGTCCGGATTGAGCTCGAGGTCGGCCGTCACCAGCGCGCGCAGGAAATCGCCGAACGTCACGTCGACCGGCGGCAGATAGTCGAACGCCCGGATGCACATGCGCAGCACGTGGTCGGCCAGCAGCGACGCCTCCTGCGCCACCCGGTTCACCAGGTCGGGATGCAGGTGCCCGCGCGGCAGTTCGCCGGTGCCGCCGGTGGCGATCCGGATCAGGTCCTCGATGCGCCGTTCGTAGGTGCGGAAGAATCCGTCGAATACGGCGCTGACCAGGATGGCGCCCCGGCGGTGCGGCTCGTGCACGCGCGCAAGCAACGTCGGGTCTGCCTTTTGGCCGAGGGCCGATCGCAGCGCCTGGCCCGTTCCGCTGGCGTAGCCGACCTGCTGCGCCAGGTCGACCAGCATGCTCTCGCCGTGCAGGCGGCCGCGCGAGGCCTGGATGTGCGCGCGCAGGATGTCGCGGTAGGAGAAGCGCTGGAACAGCGCCACGATGTCGGCGAATGCCTCGTGGAACGCCAGCACGTCGACGTTGGTCGGCTCCAGGAAATAGCGGCGCAGCCGGTGCACGAGCGCATGCGTCATCTCGTGTGCCACCACGTCGTGCGACAGGCAGGTGAACACCATCTGTCCCGGCAGGTTGGGGCCCGGGTTTGTGTCGCTCGCCGCGGGCCTTTTGGGTGCGGTCTGGCATCGGCTCGAGTTCGACGCCGGCGGCGTGGCGCAGAAATTCAACGAATTGTTCCGGCAGCCCCTGCTCGCGTTCGCCCAGACGACGACGGATTTTCCGTCCATCCTTTATGGCGTCGCCGCGCCCTGGACGACGGCGTCGCGACAAGTCGCCAAGCGCTACCGCAACCTGCTCGGTGCCGACGCCAATCTCAATAAGCTTCCCTTGCGCCCTCGCTTCTTCTTCTGTTCGAGCAATCTCACGACCGGGTCGCTGTTTCGCTTCTCCAGGGAGTACATCGCCGACTTCCGTTTGGGTGTGCATCGCGACCCTGATTTCGATCTGGCAACCGCGGTCGCAGCTTCAGCGGCGTTCCCGCCGGTGCTCTCGCCGTTGCGGCTCGATCTGCGCCTCTTGAAGTTCGTGATGGAGCCGATCGATGGCAGGATCCTGCCGCCCGCGAATCCGTCCCTGCTCAAGCGTGCCGTGCTCACCGACGGCGGCATCTATGACAATCACGGGCTGCAGCCGCTGCTCGAGCGGTGTCGCATGTTGCTGGTCAGCGACGGTGGCGCACCGTGGACGACGTCGACCGGCGGATTCTACCGCTGGCTGCCTCAGCTCAAGCGCGTGCTCGACATGACCGACAACCAAGTTCGCGCGCTCCGCCGGCAGGACCTGATGCGCCGCTTCATGGCGGCCGACGACCCCGCACTTCAGCAGATTCCTGAAAGTTCCGATCTGCGCCGGTACTTCGCACTGCGCGGCACATACTGGGCGATCTCCACCGACCCGACACGCTATCGGGCGGGTCCCGGCAACATGGCCCAGCAGCGGTGGCGGCGTCTATCCGGCATCGGCACGTGGTTGCATTTCCTGGGCGCGCGGGAGACCGAGGACCTCGTGAATTGGGGCTATCTCGTGAGCGACCTTGCGCTGCGCAGCTACATCGATCGGGCCATTCCAGTCGGCGCTTCGCTTCCCGTCGCGGAGGGAAGCATTGCTTCGTCCTGGCGGGCACGCGTCGCGAAGTGGATCGGCGATCATCTGCCAGGGACGTGATTGGAGCCCTTGATGAGGCAACGGGTCTGCACCGAGAGGATCCAAGAGATCACTAATCCGGTTCGCTGGGAGCGGAATTCGAAAACCGGGCTTCTCGATGTTACGCCGGTCGGAGAGTACGTCGAAGTAGTCGATATCGATCCAGCCAGCGGCGTTGTCTGTCCACCATCGATCTCGACTAGCCGTTATTGCCGAAGGCGAATTAGCGAAGTTAATCGGCTCACATGACAAATGCGAGGTACGCCGATGGCGGGCGCGAAGATCAGCCTCGTGGATAGGGTGAAGCTTTGGCCGCATCAGAAGGCAGCGTTCGAGACCGCGCAACGATATCTGCGGCGGTCGTCTTCGCGATCAGCCGACGGCAGCTCCGCTCTCATCAATATCCCCACGGGCGGCGGAAAAACTGCCATCATCGCCCTGCTCGCTCACGAAGGTCACAAAGTTCGCCGGGCGCTGGTGCTCGCTCCGCGCGTCGGCATACGCGACCAGCTGTGCCTCGAACTGAGTGCGATGCGCGATGGCGGCTTCTTTGACAAGCAAGGTGTGACGCCAAGGGACCTCCGAAGGCACGTGCACAAAATTGAAAGCGGCTCCGACCTTGGGACCGCTCCGAAGGGAGACGTAATTCTTGTCTCCACGATCCAATTAATCGACCGGTATCGTCAGCACCAGCGCGACTCGTTCATCGAATTTGCCGATAGCGTCGACGCCGTGCTTGTGGATGAGGGCCACTATGAGCCGGCCCCCTCCTGGAGCGTCACAGTGCGCGGATTTGAGAAGCCATCGGTATTGTTCACTGCGACGCCCTACCGCAACGATTTGCGCGCCTTCGCCATGGATTCCGCTGCAATTCACGTGACCCGGTTTGTCGACGCGGTCCGCGAGCGGTTCGTCAGGGACATAGACGTCGTGCCGATGAGGAGCGAGAACACGCCTGCCGCGTTTGTCGAAGGCGTGTTGAGAGAGTTCAAAAGGTACTTCAAGTCCGCGCCGAACTCGAAATGCAAGCTCATTGTCCGTTGCGAACGGAAGGACGATGTGGCGAAGATCGGAAATGAGTTCGAGCGGAAAGGATTCACACTGATAGCGCTGCACGAGCGTTTCACGCGGAAGGATACCGCTGAGGCTCCCTGGAAGCTGCGAGTCCCCGGCGATCCCGAGAAGGTCGATGCGCCGGCGATCTGGATTCACCAGCATAAACTGCTGGAAGGGGTTGACGGACCTAGTTTCAGAGCAGTTGCCTTCTACGGACCTCTGGGCTCGGTCCGCGCGTTGGTGCAACAGATAGGACGCATCATTCGAAATCCGGGCCGCAAGGCTAATCAAAAGGCTTTGGTGTTCGATCACCGCCGCGGGCGTGTCGCGCGAAATTGGGATCGCTTTAAAAAATATGATGCAGCACTCACGGGAAAAGATCTCTCCCTTGGAGCCCCGGAAATAGTAAGAGCGTCGCTCGAAGCGCTGCCGGAGCTGGACTATATCGCCGAGACCTTTCGCGAACGATTCGATCTCGGGATGGCATTTGACGTCGAATCGGAAATTGCGGTTCCGACCTCAGCGTACTTTCTGCGGCCAGCGACGGATTTCGATTTCGACCAATTTTTGCAGGCCGTCGCAGACAACTTGGTCGAACGCTCGCTGGAGCGTCACCGATACAAGATCGACGACGATCGCTACCTCTTTTTGTATATCACTTGGCGCAATTCACCCTTGCTCCGCGTGCATTATTTCGTCGAGTTGGAGTTGCACGCCATCGTGATCCGCAGATTTTCGGCCCGGATCGCGTACTTTGACACCGCAGGAGGCGTGCCCCTGTGGTCAAACGAACACGGCACCTCCGGGCCCGTCGCGCGAGATCGTTTTTCTCGGTTGATGTCGCGTACGCACGCGACTCGGATCACGGCGGTCTCGACGCGCAATGCCGCGCTTGGACCTCGGGCAATTCGCATGCGGAACACGACCGCGGCGTCGATCGAGAGCACCGCGCCGTTTCTCGATGACTTTCAGCACGTTACTACGTCACTCACGGGCGTTTCCGCCGAACGCTGGATTCCGACCGATCCGTCGGAGGAATTCGGTCATGAGGCGGGAGGTCGCCGGAGACGCCGGGAGACGGCCCGAAGGTATATGGGACTGGGGCGGGGCCATATCAGCGAAATGGGGTCCCGAGTTTCGCTTGGGGAATATTTCGGCTGGTTGGACGCAGTCGATGAGCGGCTGTCCAGTCGACGGGAAGCGACGGCATTGCTTGGTCGATACGCACAGCCATTGGCCGCAGCGCCAACTGCGCCGGACGCACGGAATATACTTCTCGACCTCGAAGAAGCGCGCGAAGCTTACGAGACGCTTGAGGGCGAAGGATTGCGCGCCGGGCAAAAGCTGGAGTTGGAGGATATTTGTGCCGACTGTGAGCGGGCGAAACCCGGGCAGCCCCGTTCGTTCGAGGTTCGAGGGCATGGGCGAGCGTTTAAAGGAACCGTGGCATTCGATAGTAGCGTGCAGCGCTACGTGATCGACTCGCCTGAACTTGCCGAGTCATTTCATTATGTTGGGCAAAGGCCCGGCTCGGACCTCGTATCATTCTTGAATAGATCCCAATCTTTCTCGATCTTGCCCGAGAGCCCGAAAGTAATCTATGCTGACGGTTCCTTCTTCTCACCCAACATAGGAACCGGTAGCGAGTTCGACGAGCAGCGTTTTCAGGTCGGGAAGGTCCTTGAGGTGCACTCGCGGCTGGACGCCCTCTCATCGGAAAAGGGTAATCATACCACATTGCTGGCCGCGGCCGATGGTTGGCACGCGAACACCGTCTTTGGCTGGTTTGATCAAAATCTCGACCGCATCCTTGATGATCCCACACTAGTCGTGTGTGACGACATGGGGAAGGAGTCTGCCGACTTCATCGCCTTAGACCGAAATGAGAACCGAATTGTGATGATCCATTGCAAAGCAAGAGATAAACGAAGTGGCTGTTCGGCGTCGGCGCTGCAGGAGATCTGCGGGCAGGCGGTCAAGAACTGTGGCACTCTAAATCTTTTCAATCCGGTACGGCCCCCGAATACACCGAAATGGCATCAGAAATGGTCATCGGACAAGGTCACGGGAAGCGTGAATTCAAGGATCAGGAAGGGCGGCGGCCGCAGCCGAAAGAGTGACGATTTAGGGCAGCGTTTATGGCAGCGTCTTGAAAATCGGATCAGGGATCCGAATGCAGAACGCGAAGTCTGGCTCGTGCTTGGCTCTACCCTTTCGAAAAACGTACTGGAAAAGGCGTTACGCAGTGACGATCCCTTGCCGGAGGCGATTCAGGCTACTCACTTGCTGCAATCGACCCTTGCCTCGATCGGAGGTTCGAATGCTCGATTGAAAATACTGTGTAGTCCGTGACGCCGGGAAGGGGCGAAATATAGCAAAGCCGATGACTTAGCAAAAAGGTTGGGCAAGCGGAGCCTCATTGCTTTCAAGGAGCCCAAACCGAAATTGGGAGAAGCTTGATTTCATCGTCGATGGTCAAATGCGAGCATGATCACGTGATCAGGTGAGGCTCGTTGCCCTCCGAAGGCAGAGGTCGGACGAATCGTCTCGGGCGCGCCAATAATTTCAATGCGTTAGGTCGTCTTTCTACAACCCCCCGAACGCTAGCTACCACATAGCTACCAAACAACGATGCATTGGCGCGCGGACGCTATGGCGGCCAAGTACCTGAAGCGCATCTCGTTCGGGACGAGGGGGTCGGGGGTTCAAATCCTGCGACTCCGACCAACACTTAGCACCGTCCGAATTCCAGCCGCTTCGCCAACTCGACGTTGAAAATATTGATTCCTGTCATGTTACTGCCCGGTCGCGCGAGGCTCGCGACAAGGTCAAGCCGCACCGGATCAACGCCAACGAGGAAGAGGATGGGGATCGTCGTAGTTGCGGCCTTGGCCGCGTTGGCGGGGGCCCGGCTGTGACGATCACGGCGACGTGCTCTACACTTCTGGGATCTATGGCCGTGGCGCGGCAAGCGGCGTCTACAAAATCACACAGCTGCTTCCGTCCGAAAGCGATGATTGTCAATATCGCATCAAGAGGCTCCGACGAGCCGCATGAGCGGGTCGTCAAGGAAAGCGAACTCAAACGCGATTTGTAGCCCCTCCGCGGCCGCGCATGGCTTCCGGCCTGCTCGCGACGGTGGTAGGTGAGTGGGCTTGGCTATGCCATCATCCGGGCGAGCGCTGACGCGTACGCTCACAAGGCATGTTAGACATCTATATGCCGGCCGACCGGGAGACTGCGACATTCGACTACGGCGTACCCGCGGAGCTGTTCATGGGCAAGCGCAGGGGCGGGCCGCGACAGCCGCTGCGCTATCGCCGCTTTGCGACCGCAGCACAGGCGATCCGGTTCGCCGTCGAGGAACTTCCGGACGTGCGCGAGCTCGGCGCCTGGATGCAGGTCGGTGACGAACGCTTCGATGGCGACGACATTCAACGCCTTTACCAGAGCAACGATTTCCCGTTGCAACGACGTCTGTCGGATTAATTGCTAGCGCGATGGGTTGAATGTCCACAATGCTCGCATACTGCGGGCCAAAGAGGGACGATGATGGACAAGTCGCCGAAGACAAGAACAGAGCTTGAGGCCTTGGTGCTGGCTGAATTGCGTGCGGCGCCGCAATGCGGCGGCGCTTCGCACGTAACGGTCGTTCCGTATGGCGACTATCGTGTGCCCGCCACTTGGGAAGTTGCCAGTTTTAACCCGAGCACATCCGAACAGAAAACGGGTGAGCGCGCTTTGCGACATCGTGAGTCGCCTCCAGCAACGTTTTGATATTTCGCAATGAGGTGAGGAGGCTGTCGTCACGCGGCGCAAATGACCTGACAGCGGTCGATTTCCGCCTGTATGTGGCGAGTCATACCCTCTACAAAGCTCGTACCAGCCGCTTCTCGCCCGCGTGCCGATCTACTTCCCAACTACCTTTCGCAGCGCCTCATTGATCCTGTCTTGCCAGCCCGGCCCGGCTTCTTGAAAGTGATCAAGAATGTTCCGGTCAATTCGCAAAGAGACAAGCTCCTTGGCATTCGGGATGGTCGGACGTTTCGGAGGGAGTTCCGCGGGCTTCGTGGTTGCGGCCTTGAACGCTGCTTCAGCCGCCTCCCGTGAAGTGGTCGTTCGTCGGGTTCTGTCTGCAGGCATTTTATGTCCTCGCCCTAGCGCGTCGCGAGATGTTCGCAGCAAACTCAGAACGACCTTGGCAGCGGCGCCCGACGGGGCGCATCGTCCCGGCGTTTGGGCATGGGGGATCAAGCCTTCGCGCTGGGCCTGTTTCCTGGCCTTGCGACGCTTCATCTCACGGAAAACGCCCTCACGTTGCATCTTCTTCTTTAGGACCCTGAGAGCTTGATCGACATTGTTGTCGCGGACGAATACCCGCAAATGTTTTCCAATCGTGCTGCTGCCGTTTTTTTGGACAGTCGAAATGTTGTGAGTGACCCGTCGGCGTTAACGAACCTTGATATTCTCGGCAGATGCCTTACCGCGATTACTGACGATCTCATATTCGATCGTTTGACCCTCATTGATAGAACTAAGGCCGGCACGTTCGACAGCGGAGATATGGACGAACACGTCTCTGCCGCCGTCCTGGGGCTGAATGAATCCATAACCCTTCGTCGGGTTGAACCATTTGACCGTGCCTGTAGCCATCGTGGCCTCCTAGAATGCATAACGTGATAGGACCGCACGACTATCGTGCGATTGCTCATCCGAAATCAGCGTTGTCTTGGGGAACCCCCCGTCCAGGGATGCTTAACAAGCAATGCCAGGTTCGAACCCGAAAATTGTACCTGGTTCTCACGACGGCTTCAACAGCGTGGGAGCGGCCGCAACGCGTGACAAAAAGCTTCCACGCTCTCTCGCGAGGTGCCAGCTACGGTATCACCAATGCCTCACCGGCATAGGATAAAGACAGGCCTCGCAAATTCCGGTTTGGTGCCCACATTGCTCAACCAGGTACGAGATTTTGGTAAGCGATGCCGCGATCGCCAAACACAAACCGTAAGACGTAGCGTTATCGGTCCGTTTCGATGAACACGTCGCAACCAATTTCGCCTAATGCCCGCTTAATCCTATTCTTCGCTTTGTCGGCGGCCGTTTGATCGAAGTCCGGTGCCGTTTTGTGGGTTTCGATCGAAATGCGGACGAGAAGTCGTTCGGTTGTTTTGCCGCCTCCGAGCAAGGTGGATAAAACAGAAATTCGGGTTACTAATTTTTCTTCTATCAAAGAGGCAAGGCGTATCTGAGCTTTGGTCTGAAGCTCTTGCGCGGCGCTGACCTGCGGCAAATGGACTCCTCTAATTCAGACTGTTGAAAATATCACAAAAGGAGCCTTGCGGTCCCCCCTAGGGCATGCGGCTCAGTACATCGAGGGAATGGGTGAAGAACCAGAATCTCCGCTCCTGGCAGATTTCCGCCATTCGAGGCGGACTCTTCCGTCTGATTTGCATCTGTCGGTGCTCGCATCCTCATGCGTTACGATCCGGCGCAGGTGGGCTTCACCGAATATGATCATGTGGTCGAGGCTGTTCCTTCTCCAAACCTCGCGGACCGATGAAAACTTAGTAATTTCCGGCGCATGTGCGTCGGTATCGGAAAATTCTTCTACAGATGACGTTTCAGGTAGGCGCCGCCGCCCCTTTGGGCTATCGGCTACGCGGGAAGACCGCAATCCGGCGCGGGCTCAGCGCCGGCTGTGGAGGCTCATGGCAAGCAAGACCGAGGAGACGCCGCAGAAGGAAGAGATGCTGGAGAAGGACGGTCCCGAGACCCTGCCGGACAGCCCGCTGCTTGACCTATCGGACCCGGCCGTCAAGGAGCTCATCCGCTCCGCCAAGAAGCGCGGCTACGCCACCCATGACCAGATCAACTCGGTGTTGCCCTCCGAGGAGGTCAATTCCGAGCAGATCAAGGATGTGCTCGCGATTTTCAGCGAGATGGGCGTCAACGTCGTCGAGACCGAGGAGACTAGCAAAGAGGGAGAGCGCGAAGAGGGCGAGGAGTCGCGCGAGGAGTCCGACGAGGAGGCCGAGAGCGAGAGCGGCCAGCTGGTCGAGGTCCAGCAGAAGGTCCCGGCCAAGTCCGAGGCCAAGGAGCCGACCGAGCGCACGGACGATCCGGTGCGCATGTATCTGCGCGAAATGGGCTCGGTGAAGCTTCTGTCGCGCGAGGGCGAGATCGCCATCGCCAAGCGCATCGAAGCCGGCCGCGAAGCGATGATCGCCGGCCTGTGCGAGAGCCCACTCACCTTCCAGGCCATCATCATCTGGCGCGACGAGCTCAACGAGGGGAAGGTGTTCCTGCGCGACATCATCGACCTCGAAGCGACCTATGCCGGGCCCGACGCTAAGGCCATGCCGGCGCCGGTGATCGGCCCCGACGGCCAGCCGATCGTGGCGGCGCCCACCGGCGCGACTCCGTTCAAGGGAGCGCCCGAGCGCGGCAATGTCGGCAATGGTGGCGAGCAAGGCGAGGGCGGCGAGACCGCGCCCGGCGAAGGCGATTTCGACGACGACGATATGGAGAACTCGCTCTCGCTGGCGGCGATCGAGGCCGAGCTCAAGCCCAAGGTGGTCGAAACC
>Ga0318533_10001371_pt1 | contig 12009 bp, 10 predicted proteins | sample GRESIP053b4f27_FD_203675 | JGI IMG/M metagenome (GOLD analysis project Ga0318533, IMG submission 203675) | Tropical soil microbial communities from Luquillo Experimental Forest, Puerto Rico - GRE.SIPMG.053b4f27 | ecosystem: Environmental > Terrestrial > Soil > Tropical forest > Bulk soil...
GGCAACGTCGCCCCACGGGCCATCGAGCAGGCCAGCCGGTACATCGTTTTCCTGCCCGACCGTGCCGATCTCGCCGCCATCCTTGCGGCGCACACGCCAGACGATCTTGACGTTTTGCTTGCCCGCCTTTGGGTTTGCGACGACGACATCGGCGTCGAGAACGAGGTCGGCCATTGCCTCCGGATCGGTGACGATCGCGAGATCCTGCCGCTTCAGGATCTCGGTGATGGCCCTAGGCAAAGACTCTCGGCCGTCTCCGGGGGCGCCCTCGACGCCGCCGATCCGGAGCCGCGTGTGCCCGCCGGAATCGGCCTCGGTCGGGGCGTCGTCCTGCAGCAAGGCGGCGAGCCGTTCGGCGCTCGCCGCAGCTAGATGCACAACGGCGTCTTCGCTCCCCTCTTCCCAATCGCGCGCCGCGGCCTCGAGGCGTTCAGTGCGCTCGCCGAGCGACTGCCCCGACGGATCGTGCAATGCCCAGACCGCGACGAGGGCGACCTTGTCCCCGGACGGCGGCATCTCCTCGATCCTGCCGACGAGCTCATAGCTGCCGATGCTGGCGGTCTTGTCGCTGGCAGCGATATCGCGCTGCTGCAGCGCACTCGCCATCGCCGGGCCGAGCTTCTCGGCGGTTGCCCGGGGCGTGCCGTCGATCGGCGCGATCGTCACGCTGGCGCTGTCGCGCAAGGTCAGCATTGCCGACCCCCGTTGCGGCGCATCGTCCGCGAACGGATGCGGCAGCGGCTGACAAGCCGCCAGCAGCACAGCGGTGGCTGCGGCCGCCCGTCGGTAGTGCAGGCGACGAACGCAGGTTATGACAAGAGCAGCGCGCAGGTGACGAGCAGACCGACGAGGCAGAAGACGGCGAACAGGATCAGGTAGTGCACGATCGGCCGGGCCTTCTGCGACCGCCCTCGGCGCGCGCCGCGCGGCACGGCGATCGGAACCCCATCCCCATTATTCCTCGATCACGATTGCCGAGAGCCCTAGCCCGTAACAGCGTTCACCGCGGAGCCGAGCACGCCGATAGCTGAAGAACCGTTCCTCCTCGGCGACCGTGTCGTGCGGGGTAACCTCGACCGTCGTGATCCCGGCCCGCGCGAGACGATGCGCTATATAACCGCCGAGGTCGAAGAGAAATCGGCCGAGGCTCGGCGCAGGCGCAAAAAAGCGTATGTTGCCGGGGTCCTCCGTGACAAAGGGCTGCGGAAACTCCGGCCCGACCTCATAGGAGCGCCGGGCGATGCACGGACCGATCGCGGCCCGGATATGGGGGCGCTCGGCACCGAGCTCGGCCATCCGCGCAATGGTGGCATCAACGACACCGCCGAGGGCGCCGCGCCAGCCGCCATGTGCGGCGCCAATGACCCGAGCAACCGGATCGTAAAGCAGGATCGGCGCGCAATCGGCCGCCAGCACGCCGAGCGCAATGCCGGGAATCGCAGTCACGAGACCGTCCGCTGTGGGCGATCCTTCGCGGCACCGGGGCCGCTCCACGACGACGACCCTGGCGCTGTGGATTTGCCGGACGGTCACCAGCCGATCGGCGGTCTGGCCGAGGCGTGCCATCGCGATTTCTCGGTTGGCGGCAACCCGCTGCGGCTCATCCCCCGAACCGAATCCACAATTCAACGAGGCAAACAGGCCCTCGCTGACACCGCCCTGGCGAGTGAAGAATGCGTGACGGATCCCCGGATCCGTGCCGAGCGCGCCCGATGTAATCACTGGTTCAGCCTCATTCGAAGCCTGGGGGCCGCGACAGCCTCGGCGAGGTCAGCGCTATGGCCTTGAACTGGGTCCCCATTCCGCCAGGGTCTAGCAAACGCTCGACTCCGCTGTCGAGCGCGCGCTGCTGGCTTGGAGTGGCCCCCGCGCGCAGCGCAGTGGCCCGCCCCGCGGCCCCAAGTGACGCGAGCAGCCGAGCCTGCGGCACCGGCCCATGGGTTTCGGCGCCCCCGGCGCGGGCGGCTTCGGCGAATGCCGCGAAATCGACGTGGGCGCTCAAGTCGGAGGTTCCCGGCGACGATAGCACGGAAACCGGGCGATGCCGCTGGAGCGCGCGCAGTGTGGGGCCTGGCGCACTCGGAAAATACCCGTAATCGATGAACAGCGCGGCGCCCGCTTGCCGTGAAAAGCGGGCGCCGAGGGCCGCCGCCAGGGCGAGGGCGGCCGGGCAAATCTCGACGAGGGCGCCTTGCTGGGTGCTGTCGCGCAAGCTATCTGGAATCAGCAATCTTGCGATCGGGCTGGGCGGTCCGGCGACGAAGACGAAGCGATCCTCGTCGTCGAGCGTCACCATTCGCTCCGACCAGTGGGGGCCGCGGCGGACGAACTGGCGAATCGGCAGCGCGTCGAGGAACTCGTTGGCGACGATCAGCATCGGGCCGTCAGGCAGATCCTCGAAACGCGGTACCCATTTCGGCCCAAATTGTGCCAGCCGCTCTTCTTGCTCGGCGCGCAGGGGGCCGCTCGCCTCGACCAAACGGAGGCGCAGCGCACGGTAAAAGTCCGGCACGGTCGCCGCGGCGCGCAACAGATCGCCGATCAGCACGCCGCGGCCTGGTCCAAGCTCCGCGAGGATGACCGGGTCGGGTCGGCCCAGCTGACGCCACACCATGGCGCACCACAACCCGATCAGCTCGCCAAACACCTGGCTGATCTCGGGTGCCGTGATGAAGTCGCCTTGCGCCCCGATCGGATCCCGCCGTGCATAATAACCCTCGTCGGGGTCGTGCAGCACCATCGCCATATAGGCGGCGACCGAAATCGGACCCTCGGCGCGGATCCGGCGGGCGATCTTTTGGCCGAGCGCGTCGCCGATCAAGGTCGAGCAGGAACGGGCGCCCGTTGCGCCCAGAGGATGATCGCGACGCCGGCGATCAACAGAGGAACCGACAACAGCTGACCCATTGTCGTTCCGAACACCAGGTAGCCGAGCTGGGCGTCCGGCTCGCGAAAAAGCTCACCCGACATGCGGGCGACTGCGTAGCCGGCGAGAAACAACCCGGTGACGATCCCGGGGCGCTGCCGAGCGCCAAGGCGCTCGGCAGTAAAGAACTAGGGTCGGCCGACCGAACAGCTCGCCATTGATGAAATTTGCGATCCGGCCGAAGAAGAGCCCGATGGGGATCGCCTCGGTGATGATGTCGGAGAACGCGAAGAGCGGGATTTTGCGGGTGCGGGTGAACCAAAGGATGGCGATCGTCACCCCGAGCGCGCCGCCGTGGAACGACATGCCGCCATGCCACACGTAAAGCGCCTCGAGCGGATTAAAGGCGTAGTAGCCGGGTTTATAGAAGAGGACGTAACCAATGCGCCCGCCTAGGACGACGCCGAGCGTCGCCCATACGAGGAAGTCGTCGACGTCCTGGAGTCGGACGAGATGTGGCGGCCGCCCGGCGAGAAAGAGACAATCGCGCCAGCCGATCAGGAGCCCGACGATATAGGCGAGCGCGTACCAGCGGATCGCCACCGGGCCGAGCGAGATCGCGACCGGATCGATCGCCGGGAACGGGATCGCGAGGAGCGGCATCAGCCTGTAAGCACACCAGGGCAACGGGCACGGCTGTTATAGGCGGCTGTCGTCGGATCGCCAAGAACGCCCGACGGCGTCGGACGCACGGCGTGCCGACGCCCAAATACTACGAAAATCGCGACGACACCCCTTAAATATCCCGCGCTCCTTCCATAATTGCACTCCGCATCAATCCCTTAGGCCAAAATTTGCGGTGTGAGAAAACAACGGCATCGACACAGCCGATCAACGAATTCTGTACAGCCCTGAGGGAGCGAAAAGCAACGCCGACCGGCCTGTATCGTTTGTCGTTCGGTGGGCTCGGCACGCGGCCGGTCAGTCTCCCAAGATCTCAACCCGCTCCGCCGGCGAAAAAGCCCCGCAACGCCCGGTAGGTTTCTTCCGGCGCCTCTTCCGGGAGGAAATGGCCGCTATCGATGGCATGACCGGAGACCGTCTCGGCGTGGTCGCGCCGACGGAAAGCACATCGTAGCCGCTACCTTGAGAGCTCCGCTGGCCCCACAGCACGAGAAGCGACATGGGGAGCTTATGCCCGCGGTCGGCCCCGTCGTGGGCCAGGTCGATCGAGGCGCCGGCACGGTACTCGTCGCACGTGGCTCGGATGGTCTCGGGGCCGGAAGCAGCGCAGATATTCGGCAAACACTTCCGGCTCCAGCCTCACCGGATCGCGCAGCAACGCGCTCAGCTGGTGGCGCAGAAAGAACTCAGCCTCCGAGCCGATCAACCGTTCCGGGAATCCACGCGCCTGGATCAGAAAGAACCAGTGCCAGCTTCCGGTCGCCGCCTTCTGGTCGATCGGCTCGGAGCGGTAGAGGGTCGGCACGATGTCGAGCAATGCCACACGCTCGATGTGCTCGAGTGATCGCGCGCCAAGCGGTGGGCGCCGGGTCGCCGCGGTCGTGTCCCGCCACCGCAAAGCGGTCAAAGCCGAGCGTTCTCATCGTCTCGACCTGGTCGAGGGCCAGGGCGCGCTTCGAGTATCCCGCATTGTCGGGGCCCGCGGGTTTCGTGCTGTCGCCGTAACCGCGCAGGTCGGGCACGACCACTGTGAACTCCGCGGCCAAACGCGGCGCGAGCTTACGCCACATCAGATGCGTCTGCGGGTAGCCGTGCAGCAATAAGAGCGGCGGCCCGTTGCCGCCGGTCACAAGATTGATTTCGGCGCCCGATGTCGTGATCCGGCGACGCTCGAAGCCGGGGAAGAAGTCGGTCATCGCGGCGGGCCGCCCCTTTCTGCTGGTTGCTCGGGTTGCGCAACGATATGCTCTTCGACGCGCTGCACACCGGGGATGTTTTCTGCGGCAACGCGAAAGGTCAGCCTCTCCTTCCGCGGCTGCTTGTCGGAGACCAGAGATGCACGACCCCGCCACGAACAATGATGTCGGCGGAGGAAAGATCCACCCAGCTCTTCGCCTTTAGGTCGGCGAGAAGCCGGTCGCTGATAGCGTGGTCGTCGGGTTCGCTGATGCTCTCGGGCGCGCTCTTGGTCGTCGCTAGAGCCCGTACGAGGTTGGCCCGGCTGACGATGCCAACGAGTTTGCCGTCGGGCACGACTGGCACGCGCTTGATCCGCTTCGTTTTCGAGCAGCATGGCGATATCGGCGAGTTCGGCCGTGTCGCTGACCGAGACGGCATCGCGCGTCATGATGTCCCTGACCGTGCGGGCGTGCGACTTGACATAGTCACGAGCAAGTTCCCGATCGGAAGCGATCGCGTCGAGCCACCACGATCGCCGGTGTTTGATGCGAGGCTCCGGCCGGTGCTCGGTCCCGGTCTCGACGCGATGCGGCAGGTCACTTTCGCTGACGATGCCGACCACCCGCTTGTCGGCATCGACCACGCGAACCCCGCTGATCCCGCGCTCTGAAAGGAGCGCCGCCAAGGCTTGCACCGATGTATCCGGGCCGACGGAGATGACCTCGGTCGTCCTCACGTCTATAGCGCGCATCGTCACATTCCAGTTGCTGAAAAATAGGGGCAGACCGGAAGAGTCGCGGTAATCCTGACAACCATCCGGTATTTGTCCATCTGCTGGCGTCCGCGTGGCCACGGGCAAATTGCGGGCCGGTTTCAACCCTCTTGAAATAAATTAAACCCTTTTCCTTTAAGGTGCTGATCTTCTTTAACCCGTGGAGAGACAAATCGATGGCTCAGCCTTACCGCCTATGGTGGTGCATGGCTTACGCTGCGATATCCTTGCTCGCCTGCCCCGTTGCGGACGCCAAAGACACATCGGCCTCTGTCAAAGAGGCCGAACAACAGGTCGCAAAGGGGAGTCTCAGGGCCGCCGAGATCGAGCTGCGCAACGCCATCCGCGAGGCCCCACAGGATCCGGTCATTCGCGTACGGCTCGCTGAAGTTTATCTCCGGCTCGCCGAGCCCCTGTTGGCGGAGCGTGAAGCAAAAGCCGCAATTGCACGTCACGGGGACGAGGTCGACTATTTGCCTGTCCTTGCGGACGCCCTCCTCCGCCAGAACAAATTCACCGAGGTGCAGGATCAGATCAAGCCCGACGACCGGAACCCCGTTCTCGAAAGCAAGGTCAGATTGGCGCTCGGTAAGGCTGCGGCCGGTCTGCACGATCAGGCTACGGCCGAAGAGATGCTTAGCGATGCGATCCGACTGGATCCCGGCGCCGTCGAAGCGAAGATCCAGCTCGCCCGATTGTTCAGCGAAACGAAGCCCGAGCAGGCCGATAAGCTGATCGACGAAGCCATTGTCGCCGACCCGCACTCAATCGAGGCGCTCGAGGTCAAGGGGGAGATCGTGCGGGGCCGGGGCGATCTGGACGGTGCCATGCGCCTGTACGACGAGGCGCTGAAGATCGATCCTGGTAGCAGGCCCGGTCGGCTCGGCCGCGCCAACATCAACATAGCGCGGGGCAATTTCAACGCCGCGGACGCGGATCTCGACCCGATCCTGAAGGCTGCTCCCGAGAACTTGATGGCGAATTACCTGCGCGCGTTCGAGTTGGCGAAGCAGCAGAAATACGCCGAGGCAGATGAGATCTTGGATCACATCAGCCCCGGCTTCGCGACGTTCTCGGCCGGCTATCTTCTCCTGGGTGAGACGAAGCTCGCGCGCGGACAGTTGGCGCAGGCGGAATTTGTCCTTGCCAAATACCTCGGCCATTTTCCCGACGATCAGAATGCCGCGCGGCTGATAGCCACTGCCGCGCTGCGGCAGCATGCGCCAACCCGAGCGATCGAGTATCTGAAACCAGTCGTCGGTAAATCGCCGCAAGCGGCAACCTTGAGCCTGCTCGGCGATGCCTATCTGGCCCACGGTAAGCCGGAGCTGGCGTTGTAACAGTTCGAAAAGGCTGCTTCTCTCGATCCCGAAAACCCGACGATCAAGACAGGCCTCGCGAGATCGGAACTCGGCATCGGTCGGGGCCAGCAAGGTCTGGCCGATCTCGAGCGTGCCTTCTCCAGCGAAACGGGCGCAACCGTTGCCGGCCCCACTTTGGTTCTGAGCGAGCTACGCGCCGGACGAGTCGACAAGGCGGTCGAGGTCGCGGCTTCGTTGGTCGACCGGCATGCCGACAATCCGCTCTATCAGGCGCTGCTGGGTGAGGCTCGTGTTGCGCAGCGTGATTACCCCGCGGCAGAAGCCGCGTTCCGCACGGCGCTCGCACGCAACTCGGGATTCGCCCCGGCCGCACGCGGCTTGGCGCGCCTCTACCTCGTGATTGGGCGCACCGACGACGCCAGGAAAGTCTACACCGACCTTCTTGCGAAGAAATCAGACGATATCGTTGCCCTGCTAGGGCTCGCGGACATTGCTATCGCGCAAAAGAAATGGCCGGAGGCGATGGACGACACCAACCGGGCGCGTGCCGCCGCTCCAAATGATCCCGTACCCGGGCTCAAGCTGGCCGACCTCTTTGGATTGCAGAAGGACTGGGCCAAAGCAAAGGCGGTGGCAGGCGAGCTTGCCGCGCAATTTCCCCAAAACATCGACGTCCTAGAAGCGCAGGGCCGCGCCCAATTCGGAGCGGGCGACATAAACGGCGCAATTTCGAGTTACAAGCGCGCTTATGAGCTGGCGCCAAAATCGGCCTTGATTTTGTCGCGCTATGTCGCCTTGCTGACCCAGGCGAAGAATCATCGCGAGGCGCGGACCGTGCTACAAAATGCGGTCGCCGCCGAGCCGGGAAACACGTCACTGAAAGCCCAGTTGATCCGCCTCGAAGCGGAGACTGACGGCGTGGACCAAGCCGTCGCCCAGGCGCGCGCCTTCGCCAAGGAAGATCCCGACAACGACCTCTACGATCTGTTGTCGGCAGAGCTCTACGAGGAGGCCGGGCGCGAGCGAGACGGGATCGCGCTGCTCGACGGGGTGGTTGCGGCACGGCCTACCGACGACAGTCTTACGATCGCTCTCTCCCGCCTCTACGCCCGGACGGGTGATCCGGCCAAAGCCGAAGCCGTGTTGGTCCGGCGGTTGAAAGCCGACCCGAAGGCTCTGACTGTAGCGTCGGACTTGGCGCGGCTGTATCTGACGGTCGGCCGTCGCGCCGATGCCAAGAAGCTCTACACCGATGTTATTTCGCAGAGATCAAACGATGCAGCCGCCCTTATCGGCCTCGCGGAGATCGCCCTCGCCGAGAGGAAGTGGCCGGAGAGCGCGGACTACATCGCCCGCGCGCGTACCGCGGCGCCGAACGATCCGGGGCCCGGGCTCCTGCTCGTCAACATGTACATGTTGCGTGAAGATTCGAAGAAGGCGGTTGCGGCAGGTTCCGACCTGGCTGCAAAATTCCCGCAAAACGTCGAGGTGCTCGACGCGCAAGCCCGAGCTCAGATCGGGGCAGCCGACACGATCGGCGCGCTTTCCACTTACAAGCGCGCGTACGAACTCGCCCCCCTTTCGCTCCCGATACTGTCTCGCTATGTCGGCTTGCTCAAGGAAGCAAAGAATTTTACCGAGGCCAAAAACGTACTGCAGGGTGCTCTCGGCCGTGATCCTCAGAACCGGCCCCTGAAGGCTGAGCTGATCCGCGTTGAAAAGGAAATTGGCGGTTTGGACGCTGGCCTAGCAAGAGCGCGCAGCTTCGCGCCAAGGACGACCCGGATAGCAACATTTACGACGTGGTTTCGGCCGAGCTTTACGAAAAGGCCAGGCGGGCCGCAGAGGGGGCTGCTTTGCTGGAGAAGGCGGTCGCGGCAGAACCGTCGGACAATGATTTGATGCTCGCCCTTTCCCGCATGTACACGCGGATCGGTGACTTCGCCAAGGCTCAGGCGCTGTTGAGCGGCCGGCTCAAGGCCGATCCGAAGAACCTCGCCGCCGCCTCGGCGCTGGCGCCGCTCTACAGGATGACGGGACACTCCGACGATGCCGAGAAGCTCTACAACGAGGTGCTGTCGCAACGGCCCAACGACGTCGCCGCACTCGTCGGCTTGGCCGAGATTGCTGTCGCGGAGCGAAGGTGGTCGCAGGCGACCGACTTTATCAACCGCGCCCGTGCCGTTGCGCCGAATGATCCGGCACCCGGCCTGCTGCTCGTCAGCATGTACGGCTTCCGCCAGGATTGGAAGAACGGGGTCGCGGCGGTGGCCCAGTTGGCCGAAAAATTCCCGGACAATGTCGACGTCCTCGCCACCGAGGCCGAAATCGAAACGAGAGCCGGCGATCCGGATGGCGCGGTCGCCGCTTATAAGCGTGCATACGAGCTCGCGCCTCATTCGCCGCAAGTCTTGTCCCGTTATCTTGGAGCGCTCGCCGCGGCAAAGAAGTTTGTCGAAGAGCGGACGATGTTGCAGGCTGCCCTCGATCGCGATCCGCAGAGTGCAGCGCTGAGGGCCGAGTTGATTCGGGTCGAAGCGGAAATCGGTGGCTTGGGGGCCGGTCTCGCCGCAGCGCGCTCATTTAGCGAGAAAGAACCTGATAGCACCGCCTATGACGTCGTGGCGGCCGAACTGTACGAAAAGGCTGGACGCGGCGGCGAAGCGGTTGCCCTGCTCGAGAAGGCGGTTGCTGCGCATCCGGCCGACAGTGGCGCCGCGATTGCGCTCTCCGGCCTCTACACCCGTACGGGCAATCCCGCTAAGGCCGAGACCATCTTGAAGGACCGGCGGAAGACCGATCCGAACGATTATGCCGTCCATTCGGCGCTAGCGGCATTCTACCTTCGGCAAAACAACCTCTCTGCCGCCGACGCCGAGCTAACCCGCCTGATCGCCGAACATCCCGCTGACCTGGCCGCGCTGAACGACCTCGCCCGGCTCGAACAGCATCAGGGGGACTTGGCGAAGGCCCGCGAGTTGGCAGAGCGCGCATTTTTGATCAGCCCGGGCACGGGATATGTCAACGACACTCTCGGGTCGATCTTGTTGGCCCAAGGTGAGGCCGGCAAAGCATTGACCTACCTCAGCGCCGCCAATCTCTCGGACCCGCACAATCCCGGCCTTCAATACCGCCTCGCGTCGGCGCTGCAGCGGGTCGGCCGCCCGAGGGATGCTCAGGCGATGCTGGAGCCTCTGCTCGCCTCCGGCGTCGCATTTGCGCAAAGCGGCCGCGGAAAAGCTGCTGCAGGATGTGAAGCGCACCGCGCGCTAGGTCGGCACTCGGGCCGCATGCCCACCGCCCGACGTGGGCGGACTGCGTTGATCGCGAACGCCAGCACCACGGCCGGCGGGCGTAAACGCCATGGGTCGCCCGCCCTCTGTCGGAATCTTTTACAACTTGAAATGGTTCGTTAGGTCGTATAGCCCCGTTCGGAGTACGAAATCACTCTCCAGTTTCGCTTGACAGGGCTTGGCTCTGAGCATCCATGCCTCGGGCGATCGAAACACAAGCGTTGGCGCGGATCAAGTCCGCACAGTGCTCGCGCCTTGGTTGGGCGACTGAGTGTCAGAATTTCTTACACCTCGAGAACAGCTCCGGCAAAGCGTGGGTTTATTAACTTATTGTTTAACTTGACAGATTTTGGTAATTGCCAGCGTGTGATCCAGTCTTTCTCTGTCGGAATTTTTTACAGCCGAGCTTTCGGTGGCCCCTTGTTAATACTATTTCTCAAGGCTATCCGGGACATGGCATGTGGCTTGCTTCACTGTATCGAGTAGACCCATTTGGTGAAAGAGAAGCACATGTTGACGTTGAAATTTTCGGTCTTCGGGGCGTTTGGTGTCGCGGTATCACTGGCAAGCTTTGCAGCCCCGACCTCCGCGCAAATTCTCGATCCGTCCACGCTTCACGTAGGGCCGGGCACTGGGACTGCCTGCGCTACCGGCTGCGCCGGGGATCCGAACGCGATCGGCTCGGGTGGCACGTTCGACATCTATCAGACGTCAAACGGCGGGGTGACCACTACGTCGCCCATATTGCTTATTTTTGCGGTGCCAGATGGCCAATCGGCTCCCGTCCTCCCTTCAACGGCGACGCTGATCAGTTCCTACCCGGGGGGGGGCATCATCTAGTCTCACGCTCAACTACAACTCAAGCAACACCTCACAATTGGACGCATACGGCTTCCCTGGCACCTTTACACAGGGCAAAAATTATACCGGAGGAGCCCAGGAAGCCCAAGATATCTACACTTTCCTCTCGACATTTACGAGCGATGCGGCGGCCGTTAACGCTCTGACAAACGCCAACAACTCGTACAAGGACTCGAACATGGACACCGCGGAGGCCGCTATTAATCCCTCCGTGAACGTCGCCAACGGCTACGATATCTTCCTCGCAGAGGTGGAGTTTACCGGGGCGACGGGGATGTCTAAAAATGATCTGATCAATGTCACGGGCGCTACCTTGCCCCAGGGCACCTTCATCGCCGCATTCGCGGAAGAAGCGAGCAAATGCCCTCCCAATGATACAGTCGCCCATTGCGACGCCGTCGACGTTCCGTTCACCGAGGCAGGTCTGACCTCCCAAACGACGATCACCACCACCAACGATGTTCCCGAGCCGAGCGCGCTGGCGCTGTTGGGCGCGGCACTCGCCACGATGGGCTTCATCCGCCGCCGCAAGCCGGTCTGAACAACAACCCTGATTATCAGCTAAAGGCGCGACCTTTGGGTCGCTCCTTTGCTTTGCGCGCAGCTTCATTACCTGGAACTACCCATTCGAAGCACTATGGCGCAATGCCGCCGCCAACTTGTATTACGACGTGCAGTCTGTTTACGGCGTCATGCCGTGGTATTGGTATCTCAGTACCCTTCTCAAATACTGGGGAGCCTTGCCGGGATGATGCTGGCACTGTGTTTGTTGGGCGCACTCCGGCTCCCGCAGCCTTTTGTGCCCGCGCTCTTCATCGCGGCGACGTACTCGATGTTCAGGCACAAGGAATTCCGCTTCGTTTATCCGCCGTCCTGCTCGCGATCATCGTCAGCGGCGTCGGGCTGGAGCAGCTCGTTTCCTGGATTGTCGATGCCTTGTACAACAAAGGCTGGACCCCCGGCAATCGGCGTCGGTCGCAGCATGCGGCGCAGCACTCGGGGTCATGGTCCTCGCGCAATTCTCATCAGGGT
>Ga0318533_10001374_pt1 | contig 11994 bp, 14 predicted proteins | sample GRESIP053b4f27_FD_203675 | JGI IMG/M metagenome (GOLD analysis project Ga0318533, IMG submission 203675) | Tropical soil microbial communities from Luquillo Experimental Forest, Puerto Rico - GRE.SIPMG.053b4f27 | ecosystem: Environmental > Terrestrial > Soil > Tropical forest > Bulk soil...
ACTCCATATCCTGCAATCATTCCCCGTTACATGTCTAAACGCGGTTAATCATTGACCCGCTCGTTGAACGACTTATTAGAGCTGGCATTGAGCCAGCGAAGGCAACTGACGCCGCTAAAGAAGTTGCTGGCGCGCTTGCCACTCTCGATGAGAAAGCAGAGAAGGATGGCAAGCTGAAGGTCAAGACACTCATGTTCCTTTCCCCTGCGGAACTGGACGCTATTGCCGCAGTGCTCGAAGAGCCGGCAAAAGCTGGAGCTAGCAGCAAGGAACTCCTCAAGGCTGCAGCCAAAGCCGCGAAAAGCGTCGCACTCAAGGACGCCGCAGACATCGCCATCTTCGGCCGTATGGTTGCCAGCGATCACTCATTAACCGTCGAAGGCGCTGGGCTTTTCAGTCACGCTCTTTCCACCCACAAGGCTGAGAGCGAGATTGATTTCTTCGCAGCTGTCGACGACGCACAATCCCGCGATGAAGCTGGGGCTGGCATGACAAACACACTGGAATTCACTCCGCAACCTACTACCGTTATGCCGCACTCAATATTGACCTATTGAACGAGCACTTATCTACCCTTAAGTCGGCACAGAAACGAACTGTGACCGAGTCCTTTATCCGAGCAGCGCTACTGTCCACTCCCGGCGCTCGGAAGAACTCGATGAACGGCGCCACGTTGCCCTCCTATGTCCTTGGCATCGTAAAATCCCAGGGTCAGCCGATCCAGCTCATCAACGCATTTGAGAGGCCGGTGTCCTCGCGAAACGGCATTATTTCGGAGTCGATTGAGGCGCTCAAAAACCACCACGAGGCCTTGAAAAAAACCTGGAACCTCACGAACAAGGTCGAAACTGCCATCCCCGATGTGGATATTAGAACCTTCTGCATGCGCCTGCTAGACGGCGCATTTCCGGTATGAGCACCGCATATTTACCGCTATGGTTCGACGCACCGCTTCAAAGCTGGGCCTTTGCGAGCCGCTTCCAGCGCCGGGCCACGGGCCTGTTCCCCACAAAGAGCGGTGTCATCGGCCTCATCTGCGCCGCCTTGGGCTTGGCTAAAGGTTCGGGCGAGGAGCGCACGAAGCTGCCACAACTCGCCGCGCTTAGAATGATCGCCTGGCATTTTCCAAGACTTTCTTCCGGCGGCAGCAAAGAACCGTTTATGATGCAGCGACTAGAGGACTTCCACACCGTTCTCAATACTCGTCGTGCCAGCGGGGCGATCAATAGCGACCCGGTCGTCACTCACCGCCAATACCTGCTCGAAGCTCGCTTTGGTGTCCAACTCAGCGGCCAGGCGACGCTGCTGGGGGAAATCGCGGCTGCACTTCTCAATCCTCGCTGGGGGGTGTGGTTCGGGCGCAAATCGTGCCTGCCGGCCGCGCCCATTCAAATCGGTGGACCGTACGCCAGCGAACCGGAAGCGTGGCAGGCGCTCCTGGGCGCAGCTGGAATCCCGCTGGAAACAGCGGAGGACGGCTTCTCCAAGATGGAGGAAGTAGCCAACTTTAACATCGGCACCGACACGTACAACGACCAACCGTTAAGCTTTGGCACGGCGAACTCCAGCGGTGTGGAGGGCCGTCAGTTCTCCCCGCGCCGGATCAGGGTCATTGCCAAATCCGCAATCTATTAGCTTGAGTCTAATGCCTCTCTGCCGCATACCTGTGGCTACTGTGTCAGCTCTAATCCCAGGCCCCCACTGTGACCCACGCAGCTATAAAAGCCTGCGCTGAATGGCAATACGCCCGTGGGACTGACGAAGACTCATTGCGCTTTTACGCCTTCGGCCTTGCACCCAATCATATCAATAATATGCTCCGGCTCCATCCAGAGATTTCTCCCCACCCGCGTGGGGGTGGTCCGTATGACGCGCCTTAGGAAAGAATTCGCATTCAGGTTTCCCCACCCGCGTGGGGATGGTCTGTGCAATTTGGCTGCCATTTTCACTCGAGTCCTTCGCTGACACCAGGTGAATACCGCAGGCAGCTTCCGCTCCTCGGGCATCCTACAAGGCTGAAATGCTCGTCACGGCAAGCGGCATCAGAGATAGACCGCTTCCGCGAGTTTTTTGCCAACTCCCCCTTTCCTTCCTCTCCCCTCCCCTACTCTTCAGGCGGTTCGGAAAAAGCTTCTCTGATTTCCTCCAGTGACCATTTCCCGACTGGAAACCAAACGGATCACGGCCCTCACAGTTTCGCTGAGGCCAGGCCGTTTGAATCCCTTCTTCCCGCTCTTGCCGGCCAATGTCTCCAGTTCAACGAACGCAGCCAAGCTTCCGGCAGATAAACGGTGGATGCCCTCATATCTGGTCCCAAAGGAGGGCGCCCTATTCGTTTAGTGCGAATAGCAGGTTTGGAAGCGGCCGACCGACGCTCCTTGGGTGGCTGCAGCACTGCTGGGGGCGGAACAGGATCTGGTTCAGCGCCGGGGGTGACGTCTGCAGATGGTTTCTGTTGCGCAGTGCTTCTTCTAGCTGATTGCGGCCAGCCGAACTGAGTAACCGGAGCTTTTCGAGTTTGGCCTCCTGCATCTTGGCAAGCTTGCTCATCGTCATCCCAAGCTAAGGGCAAAATTTAAAATTTCGTTCGAAGCCGAGTCATCCAACGCCTCCCATCCGACCGTTAATGCGTGTGCAAAACATTCTCGAAGCGTGAAAGATGTTGTCGCTACTGGGACCGCAAGACGCTGTCCGCTACCAAGACGATGCCATCGTTGATTTTTAGTGAGACGATAATACTCATTCTCGCCAAAATTAAAGGATGGAAGTTGTTGCAAGCCCAATGTATTCCAATAAAGCGCGCACCGGCACCAATAGTAATCCTTGGCGGTACGCTTACGGTCAAGAAGAGCAGTACCGCGCAATCATGCGAGACGATTTTGGGAATTCAATTAGATCCGAGAGCATGTTCAAGGTCTCTTTTTTCGAGGTTTTCTCGTTACTTCCTGCGGAAGAGCACCTCTGGGACGATTCAACAATGTAAAAATCAAAGAGTTAGACCCTCGACCCCGGCGTAAACGCCGAAGTTTCTTCGCTTCCCGATGAACGTCAAAATTGTTTGTTTCGCGGCCGCATTGCTCCTGAACACCGCATTGCTCTTCGCCGGAGACAAGCCAAACACCGCTGGGTCCCGGCAAGTTGCTGCCGACGTAGGGCGGTTGTTGGAGCTGGGCCACTACAGCGGATGGAAACTCGGACCCGAAATGTCAAAGCGAATCCTGGAGACCTATCTCGAGGATCTGGATTCCCAAAAAGTTTTTTTAACCCAAGGCGATGTGAACCGACTCAGCGCTCGATACGGGAGCAACATCGGTAAGGCCGTCCTGCTTGGGGATCTTGGCCAGGCCAAAGCAATCTATGACATTTTCAAGGCACGAGCCGAAGAACGGATTGTGAAAGTCCGCTCACTTATATGGAAGGACTACAATTTCAAGAGCAACCGCTTCGTTGATTTGGACCGCCGAAAGAAACGGTGGCCAGCGAACATCGAAGAGTCCGATTCCCTCTGGGCTGACAGGGTTGAGGGTGAACTTTTACAGGAAAGGCTTAACAAAATCGCGGCCGCGGACTCAGGACGTAAGGCCGTGGCTCGGAGGTACAATGAACTCCTTAAAGACGTGGAAGACAGAGGAGAGGAGGATATCGACGAGACCTTCCTTAACGCGGTCGCTGAATCCTACGATCCACACTCCGAATACATGGGACAATCGAATCTCGAGAGTTTTGAGATCGATATGCGGCTTTCATTAGTAGGGATAGGCGCCGAGATGCGCTCCGAAGATGGATACGTAAAGATTGAGCGACTCGTGCCAGGTGGACCTGCCGCGAGGAGCGGCAAAATGAGTGCAGGCGACAGAATTGTCGCCATAGCTCAGGGGGAGAATTCATTTGTCGATACCAGCAATATGACGCTCGACAAGGTCCTAGAGCTAATGCGTGGCAAAAAGGGGACGGTTGTCCGTCTTCAAGTGTTCCCGGCGGGCGCAACCGACCCATCCAAGCGGCGCGTTGTCACGCTGGTCCGCGATACCGTCAAATTAACCGATGGGGAGGCCAAGGCTGAAATAATCGATAAAGTCCCTCCGGAGGGATCTATCCGCCGTCTCGGATGGATCAGATTGCCATCATTTTACGATGACACCGGAATATTCGGACTAGGCAAGAGTGCTTCTCGTGACGTGGCAGCACTGCTTAAGCGTTTGAATCGGGATAAAGTCCAAGGACTGGTTGTCGACCTTCGTTCAAACGGTGGGGGTTCAATTGATGAGGCTGTCAAAATGACCGGGCTCTTTATCAACCAGGGGCCAGTTGTTCAGGTCAAGGACGTAGACGGGAACATCGATGTGCTGAGAGATCACGAAGGCAAAGCTCTTTATACCGGGCCCATGATCGTCTTGGTCGACAAACTCACCGCCTCCGCGAGCGAGATTTTTGCTGCGGCGATGCAGGATTATGGCCGAGCCCTGATTGTTGGGGACTCAAGCACTTTTGGGAAAGGGACCGTCCAGACGATACGCAGACTCGGGCGAACTATGCCCTTGTTCGGGTCATCCTCGGCTGCCGGAGCCTTAAAACTGACCGTGCAGAAGTTTTACCGGGTGACAGGTGGATCGACCCAACTGAGAGGAGTGACCCCCGATGTAAAACTCCCTTCGATCACGGACAATGCCGAGTACGGCGAAAGCACCTTGAACTATCCGCTTGCGTATGACGAAATCGAATCGGTGCCAATCGATTTGGCCGGAAACCGCAGAGAGCTCTTTAAGGATGAACTGCGCCGGCGCTCCGCAGTCCGCGTCCGCCATGATCCCCAGTTCCAGGATATTGCTAAAGGTGTTCAGCAGTTAAATGAAAGGCTCAAGAACAATCGGCTGTCGCTCAACGAGACAACTCGCCGGACAGAGAGGGCCAAAGACATCAAGCAGAGAGAAAAAGAAGAGGCAGAGCGTAGAAACGCGGAGCACGCCGATCAGAGTAAGATCTACGAGTTGAATCTGGCCCATGTAAATAAACGACAGTTGCCACGCTTAGCGAAAACGCTCGCTACGGCCAAGCCTGCTCCAAACGCCCTGGACGAGAGCGGCCCTGCGAAAAGAGAGACCCTAAACATTCTCTCAGACATAATTGGATTTTCCAAATCGTCTCGCACGGTTGGGCGATAGTGCTCTCCTTCAGTGCTCGGCTAGCTTGTGCTTATTCGGCTGTTTCAGCACAACTCAATATGTTGGGATGGGGTCTTGGTTGAACAGCCTGGAAAGGTCTGTGCCGCCCCGTATCTGCTGATACGCGCTCGGCTTGTCCCCGGACCCGAGCTAGCGCAGGAGCAGAATAATGCCGCGCTCATTGTCGGTACCTGCCGCAGTTTGGCAACCACGCTTTACCGGATGGGCGAGGTCGAGTCCCGCGCGCCAACATGCGAGTCGTGGCGTTGAGCTCTGGAACTCGGGAGGCATGTCGTCTCCGGTCGAAGAGGTCCACTCGTCCGTCGTCGTTTGTCTATGCTTTAGGGCCCTATGCCAGTGGCACTTCGGAGAGAATTTTCAAATCCCGAACGTTAATGGCTCGGTTGGAAACCCTGCATCGAACCGAGCTGACCGCCTCTTTCCCAGTCGGTGGGCTGATTCCAGGGAATCGCACTCTCAGGCTTGCCGAATCTTGGAGTTTGATTCGCCTCGTTCGAGTCATTGGAAGCGCATCCTATGAGAAGCAACGCCGCGCCGAATAATAAAAACGCTCTCTTCATTTGATCGTGGAAATAACCGAATCTCCAACGACAACCTTTGAAAGATTGTCGGGAAAAAGAGAAGCAAATTCCGCCACACAGGTGGTTGTTTCAACCGATACCACGCGAAGTTCAGCCAGTTTTTCCCCATTTCTGACCACAGCCAGCCGGAGACGAGCCCTCCTGGTCAAAGCCTTTGACCCCGCTTTTTCTCGTGTGCACGGGCTTGGTATTGAGCGGCAAGTTGTGATCGGCGTTGAATCACTAACTGGTTGTCGTCGCGTGTCGCGTGCCAACACCAAATCCGGTTCTTTCGCCTCTAGTGCTTTTCTGGCGTCAGTCTTTCCATTTTCAGGATCCGACTCAAGCTGCGGCTAAAAAATCGTGGCTAAACAGAGGATCTCCCAAACTGGGGCGACCGAATTCAATAGGAGCGCAAACGATCGTTGGTTATCAAAGAAGCCTGATTTGCAAAATACGCGCGCCGGCTAAAAAGGGGGGAGTCCGGGGGGAATCAAGGTTAGCTTTTGAGTCCATAGTCGAAAGAAGTCAGGTCCCGCAACCCGGCTTGGCACGCTGCCCGAGGCGATCGGCCGGCTCCAGAGGGCTCTATCTTGGCGGCAACCGGCTGCGCACGCTGCACTTTCGTGTCCTCACCCCTTGGTCGCCTTTAGATAAGTTTCTGACTCAGCCCGGTTTTCGCTAAGATGGTTCAAAATGAAAGACTTTCGGTTCACGTTGCGCAATCTAGTAGTTACTTGCAATTGATAGCGTAATAATGGTAGAAGTAGGTCCCATGAGTCGACCTGCTCCGGAAATCCGGCTTTCTACTGAGGAGAAAGAAATTCTTTTGCGTTGGATGCGAAGTTCCAAAACCGAACAGCGTATGGTCGAACGGGCCAGAATGATTCTTTTGGCTTCCAATGGATTAAGCGGCAAAGAGATCGCCTTAAAGATGGGGACCCGAGAGGCGCGGGTAAGCAAGTGGCTAGGGCGATTTGCTCTAGACAGAATTGCTGGCCTTAACGATAGCGCGCGCTCGGCAGAAAAACGTCGCAAATACACTTCGGTTACCGAAAAGCGGATCTTGCAAGCGCTCGATGAGCCGGCGCCGGCAGGCTACAGCCGCTGGAACGGGCGGTTGCTAGCCGAGCATCTGGGCGATGTGAGCAAGGACCAAGTCTGGCGGGTGATGCGAAAGCACGACCTTCACCTTGAGCGTCGGCAGAGCTGGTGTGTGAGCACGGATCCGGAGTTCAGCCGCAAGGCTGCTGATGTGGTGGGCCTCTATTTGAATCCGCCGCAGAACGCGCTGGTGCTTTGCGTCGACGAAAAACCCTGCATTCAAGCTTTGGAGCGGGCCCAAGGCTGGATCCGCTTGCCCAACGGTCGCGCACTGACCGGCTTTGCTCACGAATACAAGCGTCACGGCACCACCACGCTCTTTGCAGCTCTGGAGGTGGCTACGGGGCTGGTGCATTCAGGACACTATCGTCGCCGGCGCAGGCGTGAGTTTCTGGATTTCATGAATGATTTGGTTGCCAAATTTCCTGGCAAAGAGCTGCACGTGGTTCTGGACAATCTTAACACCCATAAGCCCAAAGAGGACCGCTGGCTGAAAACCCATCCTCAGGTGCATTTCCATTTCATCCCGACGCACAGCTCCTGGCTCAATCAGGTTGAATGCTGGTTTAGTATTCTGAGCCGCAGCGCGTTACAAGGTAGCAATTTCACCAGCGTCCGAATGCTGGTCCAGGCGATCGAAGCCTTTATCGGGCGCTGGAACCAGAGCGCAGCCCCTTTCGAGTGGACCAAACACGAAGTCCATCAGCAAGAAATGAAGCGTTCTTACGCTGATTTATGCAATTAGGCACTAGCAATGCCGCGCTATTCCTTTTTGGCTCAATGTCGGTCGCTCTTGCGGGCGCTCCCGTTTCTGGCAAGGTGACCCGTCTCAATCAAAATGCCCACACCTTTACGGTGCAGTGGGTGGAAAACTTTACGACTCCTGACAAACGCCCGGTAAACGAATGGTGTGATAGGGTTCTCAGACTGATCGGAGACTCCCGGAAAAAAGTGGCTTTGACTCCTCGCCGTGGGAAAGCCAATCTGGCGATTATCCCCAACCGATATATCGCGCGATGTAAGGCCCGAATCGTGCCACACTTCCGGGCGGTGGAGTATCAACGGATATGTAGCCCTGATTGCTGACAAAGCGTCCCGTTCTTGTGTCAAAGATCATCACGCCTTTGAGCTGCAGGTTGCTGTAGCCTCCCCGCCGTTGAGAAAAGAAACTGGCCGTCGTCTCTGAGTTTATCAGTTTCGGATAAAGGTCTTGGACCTCGCTAGGAAAAACCTTCGAAGTCTCGACGGCCAAAAACCTGGGTTCTGCTCCGAAGCGCGACGCATATTTCGCCCAGTATGCCCTCGCTCGGCCCTCAGCCAGCTGAATTGCATTTGGATTCGGAAAACAAGTGTCGATAGCGAAATTTCGATTATCGATTTTCTCGGCGTGGAGCGCCGGAAGTATCGCGAGAGAGAAAGCAAAAAGAAGCAAATAAGTTGGGATCATAAGGATCGCACCAATGACTATGCATCACCAAGTTGTCAGCTGGATGCAATTTTTCACGCCTTTACCACGCGGGCCAGTTAGTCGGCAGCAGACCAAAATTTCTAACATACGCTGCCACCATCGCAGCCCGCCAAGCGTAAATGCCTTCGCGCCGCCCGGCTGAGTTTCTCTAGTATGGAGAGGCAGCCAGCCTCATTGTCTTCAGGTCGTATGCCTCGAGGAATGTTCTCGCAGAGTATGGAACCCCAAAGGCGGAATCGTCGGAAAATCATAACACTTGAGGAGCAGCGAATCCGATGTCAGGACAACCAGGGAGTCCTTATAAAGCGGCAACTGCGGTATAGGGCCGGCTAAGCTCCAAGACTAGCTTATTCGCGGGCGCCAGTAACCGGCGCCACGCCTCGGCGCCGTGGAGTCCCTGGACCTCGACCTGCTTCAGCCGGCTTCTCCGGCCGCCTTTGAGGCTCACGACGGCTTTGGGCACCTGGAGCGTTTCGGCCAGAAACGCCACCAAGGCCGCATTGGCTTTGCCCTCCACGGCCGGTGCCTGGAGTTTGAGACGAATCACCCCGTCGGTTTCCCCCAGCACGGCGTTAGTGGGCGCATTCGGCGTGATCTTCAGGCGGAGCAATGCGGTCATAACTGGCTGAAGGTGGTCGATTTAGGTCTCCCATTAGCTTCACGCCGGCGAGCATCGGCTTCTAGCGGGATGCCCGAAGCGTGGCCACCATCTGCGGCAGCCGATGGGAGATTACAGCCAGGATGATCGTGGCGCACATCAGGATACCGAGCTAGCCCGCATCTGGAGTCTGGCTCGTCGAAGCAACAAACTGTTGCAGAAATTGCACGCCAATACCGATGATCAGCTGCATCGTCATAAGACTCACTCCCACCCCAGCACCGTCCGGTAATAAAGGCCAAAAAGATAAGGCCCGCATAAAGACAGCCGGCTGCGACCCCTTACATTTTGCGCACCGGGGCTGTTATCCCAGGTCTGTTGCTTTCGGCGATGGAGTCCGAGCTTCCCGGCACAATCATCGCGCGAGTGAGCCAGGATGTGTATTCCGGCCAGGGAAAGCCGGGCAAAGATTGGAAGTAGTAACCTGATGATCGGGACCAAGAAAAAACAACATCGAACCGTCGAGATTACAGATCCAAACCTCGGTGGCGCCAGCGTCGAAAAAGAGTGCGCGTTTTTCGTCGATTTCGGCTGGCGTATTAGATCGGGAGAGAATCTCGACGCAGAGAGGAGGAGCAGAGGGGAGAGGGGATGTTGGATTAGCGAAGAGCCAGCGTTTCTGAGCGGTGGTGAGCAAGACGACATCGGCGATCCTAATCTGTGCGTCGCGAGTAAGAATGGCTTGCTCGACCGTGGCGAACTCGCCGGCGTGAACGTGATCCAGGAGGTTGGCGATAACGCGAGCTCGTTGGCGATGATCAAAGCCAGGCGGGGGAGACATGATGAGTTGGCCTCCGGCGTCGATCTCGAAGCGTTCGGGCCGATCGGCGAAGGCGGGATCGGCGCAGATTTGGAGCCAGCGTCTAGTGGCAGGGGTGTCGGTTAGGCTAGTCACGGGATGGCGTGTGGGAAGCTCGGGCAAAGACGAGAACTAGAAACTGATGATCGGGACCAAGAAAAAACGATATCGAACCGTCGAGGTTGCAGATCCAGACCTCGGTCGCGCCGGCGTCGAAGTAGAGGGCGCGCCTCTCGCTGATTTCCGAAGGCATGTCGAAGCGGCCTACGACTTCGATGCAGATCTCAGGGGCCTTCGTAAGAACCTCGGTATTCTCGTCGAGTTCGCTGGGCGCCGCGTTGGCGAGCCAGGCGACATCAACGGCCTTTACACCATCGGCAGTGGAAACCGGGCAAATGGTGAGGGGAGTACCGTTGGCGGCCGTTTCGGACAGCCTCGCAGCGATCGACCCCAGTCGCCTCGCGTGGAGTACGTCCGGCAGAGGGAGCATCACTATCCTGCCATGCCGATCACTTTCGATCCGGTTCGGGATCTTGGCCAAAAAAGGATCAGCCAAGATTTCGGTCCAGCGAGCAAGGTTGAACCCGGTCTGCGACTTGAGATCCGGGAGCTCGATCGTGATAGGCACGCCGGGAAGATACGGCCGCTGCATGCGTACGAGTTGAGCAAATTACGAGCTCGGGAGCGAGGAAGTACTTCTCATGTCCGATTATAGCCCGGCATCGTTCGACGGGCGCTATTTTGAACCTCTTTCGAGAGCCAATCCAGTCGGTAAATCGTGCCGATGCGATCCTGACCTGGAAATGAAAGGATAACACCAAAAAGAAAGGAGTTATGAAAGATGATTAATGAAAGAAACAACAGAGAATTACCGCTAGAGGAAAGCATCGCGCAGAAACTGCGAAGCGGAAACCCTGGAGTTTGATTCCTCGAGGCGGAGCGGATTGCGTTCAGAGAAGATGCTCTCACGGATGAGGACGCGCGAGAGAGCATTCTCGACTTGCAAGGAGGGAGAAATAAGGGGATGGACAAGAGCGATTTTGCGAAGCGACTGGCGGACAAGCTGATTGAGCAGCTAAAGGATGGAACGGCGCCCTGGACAGCAGCCCTGGGAGGCGGGCCAGATATTAAGCCCATACAATCCGACGACGGGGAACCGCTATCGAGGGGTGAACGTGATGGCGTTAATCGTCGACCGGCCGCGACGATCCGCGTTGGATGGCCGATCCGACTGGAGGGTTGATAGGGCTGATATAACCTTCTCGGAGCAGACGGTAGGCTATCCAGGTACTGCAAAAAACAACAGCCGTTTCCCCAAATTCGAATAGTTCCTGAAAGGAATCCGGATCCGCAAACATCGTTACGGGCACTTCCGTGTTACGGATTAGCAAAGCTGCACGGGGATTACCTTCCAGAGCGACCCGAGGTAAGGCCAATTGCTCGCCAAATTCCGGATTCTATCGGAGCGTTGTTCCGAATAGGCCTACGTCCATTGCCTTTAAAAGCTGAACGAAGCTTTGTAGCTTAAAGGTCGTCCATCCAAAATATAGCGAGGCAGAGCAGTCTGAGACGGTCCAATGACGGGAACGACCTTGGGCGATGAAGCCGTTTGATGGAACTTCGACCAATCAAGATTTCCGCCGAGAGAAAGCCGGTTAGCCACAACCTCCTGAGCCTCGGGTCCGGATACAACGACCCTGTTCGCACTCGAGTCTGTCGCGTCCTTGTAAGGAGCCCACAAGCCGGAACCAACAATCGTCACAACCACTACAAACACTCCCAACGCCGCACCATAGCATAGCTCGGAACCCGAAATTTCCAAAGCCAGGAAACAAAACGTTCCCACCATATCAAGGTCGCCGGGCGCCGCAAAAGCTCCTCACGCTGGCGCTGATGGAGCTCGATTAATGCCCTGTCAAAATACCCGGGGGGTGGCTGTTCGAAGCGCTTAATCCGAAGCAATTTTTGTAGCTCGTGTCCGTCGAGCATCCTGTCTTTCTAAACACCTCGAGATAATTCTGCAATTCCTAAATGTGCGAAAAACAGCCGAGCCGGAGCTGGATGCGCAAAAGAGATCCCGTGAACTTCCTGTTCGGATGTACTCACGCGGGGGTTGCTCATCTCTTGTGGTATTGATGTGCTGCTTTTCGATCTGATGAGCGCCTATTTGAAGGCGAACGATCACGGTTTGCGGTTCAGCAACTTTTGGCGGCACTTGGAAG
>Ga0318533_10001392_pt1 | contig 11967 bp, 9 predicted proteins | sample GRESIP053b4f27_FD_203675 | JGI IMG/M metagenome (GOLD analysis project Ga0318533, IMG submission 203675) | Tropical soil microbial communities from Luquillo Experimental Forest, Puerto Rico - GRE.SIPMG.053b4f27 | ecosystem: Environmental > Terrestrial > Soil > Tropical forest > Bulk soil...
ATCGAACACGGCGTCTTTATGGACGAGGCCACCGCCAAGTTGATGGCCGAGAAGGGCGTGTGGTTGAGTGCGCAGCCTATCCCCGAGGAGTTGAGACAAAGCTTTCCGGTAGGCTCAGTCGAACGAGCCAAGTTCGATGAAGCCTGGCGGGGCATAGCCCGGACTTACGAGCTGGCGAAGAAATACAAGCTCAAGACGGCGTTCGGCACTGATGTGCTGTTCTCGCAGGCCTTGGCGCAGCAACTGGGAGCTATGCTGGCGTCGCTTGTCCGCTGGTACACGCCCGCAGAAGCGCTCGTCATGGCCACAGGAACCAACGCCCAGTTGCTTGCGATGTCCGGAAAGCGCAGCCCCTACCCAGGCAAGCTGGGTGTCGTGGAAGAAGGCGCGCTGGCAGACCTGCTTCTCGTTGACGGCAACCCGATCGCAGACATCAAGCTGGTCGCGGATCCGGCCAAGAACTTCGTTCTAATCATGAAGGACGGCAACATCTACAAGAACACGCTCTACCATTAGTACTGGCAGGCGCGCGCGACACGCGCCAGGGTCGCGTGCCGCAGGTGCAAGGGCGCGCGTGCGCACAGCGCCTGCAGGTGGCGGAAGCTGGTCTGCAATGCGCTGAAGCGCACCAACGGAGCGAGCGCGACGTCACGGCTGATGGCGTAGCAGGCGAGCGCCTCATCGAGGGTGACGCGGTCGGCCATTGCCGCACGCCTGCGTCCACGCCGGGGCAAGCGTGGTACCGTACGGCAGTGGCGTGAGCTGACGCTGCGCGGCGCGATCCTTGCGGCAAGCGAACAGATTGAGCAGGAATGCATCCGGCTCGGGCTCGGTCTCGAACGGCACGAGAAGGTCGAGTTGGCTCCTCCTCCGCGAGTCGTAAAGGAGGCACCAGCCGGATCTGTCCCGTTGGGACAATAGAACTGGTCAGGCCGAACACCGCCGCGCCTCGCCATCCATCCGCATGGCGAGGGCACCGGTCAAGTAGCATCGCCCAGCCACGCAGCTGAAAGTCACATCGAGTTGGCGTGTGTGGAACAGCGCTACTACCGTTGTGTTGGTGGCTCACCAAATTGTCCTGACGCAAATCGAGCTGGCAGGCGAGATGAGCGCCATCTTGAAACCGGCAGCACAGCGTTAGTCGGCACCCATTTGCCAGTGGGTTCTGGCCCACCCGGCACGTTGAGAATTTAGACACATCGCTGGGCGGCGTATTGCTGGTCAGTGCCACAATTTGGACTGGCGGTTGCGCCGTGACCGCCGGGCGTGACGTGGCTGCTCTTGACAGCGAGCGTATAGTGCATAGCCAATGCACCGTCGGCAGGAGGACGCATGGCGGTTACACTACCCTCGAACCTCGAGACGCGCCGCGATCAAATCTTTCCGACCCTCACTGCAGCCGAGATCCAGCGTCTGCAGCGCTATGGCTCGGTGCGCGGTTATGCCGCGGGTACCCCCCTGGTGAAGGCGGGTAGCCCGTTCTCTGGGCTGCAGGTAGTCCTCTCAGGAGCGGCCAGGGTGCAGCCGCACGATGAGCATCTGAGCGACCGCGAACTCGTCGAGCACCGTGCAGGCTCTCTTGTCGGGGAGCTCGGTGGATTGTCCGGTACGGCCGCGCTCGTGGACGTGATCGCCACCACCGACGTCAGCGCACTGTCGATCGCGGTAACGCAGCTGCGCGAGCTGATGGTGGAGGAGGTTGTGCTCGGCGAACGCATCATACGTGCACTCATCCTGCGGCGCGTGGCGCTGCTCGAGAGCGCCATGGTCGGACCCATCATCGTCGGGCGCGAGACCAATCGCGACGTGCTACGGCTGGAGGGATTCCTTGGCAGCAACGGCTATCCGCACCGTCGGCTCGATCCCGACAGCGACAGTAGTGCACGCACTTTGCTCGAGCGCTTCGAGGTGAATACAGACGAGCTGCCGATAGTGCTGTGCCCGAACGGCGAACTGCTGCGCAACCCCACCGAGCATCAGCTCGCGCGCTGCCTCGGCCTGTCGCGCGCGATCGACCGCGACACTCTTTATGACGTCGCAATCGTCGGGGCGGGGCCCGCCGGGCTTGGCACGGCGGTGTATGCGGCATCCGAGGGCCTTAAAGTGCTCGTACTCGATTCTCGAGCCTTCGGCGGCCAGGCCGGCGCCTCGGCACGGATCGAGAATTACCTCGGCTTTCCGACCGGCGTCCGTGGCCTCGCGTTGATGGCACGCGCCTACACTCAGGCCCAAAAGTTCGGCGCCGAGATGGCGATCCCCGAAGAGGTCAAGACGCTCGCCGAGCAGTCCACCGGTAAGGCCAAGCGCTTCCAGCTTATGCTCGCCGACGGGGATGTCGTCAGCGCCCGCAGTGTCGTGATCGCAAGCGGCGCCGCATACCGCCGCCTGCAGCTGCCGAACCTGGCGGACTTCGAGGGCACGAGCGTGCACTACTGGGCCTCGCCGCTCGAGGCGCGGCTGTCCGCGGCACAGGAGGTCGCGCTGGTGGGCGCGGGTAATTCCGCCGGCCAGGCGGCGGTGTATTTGTCTGCCAACGCCGCCAAGGTGTGGATGATCGTACGCGGCCGCTCGCTCCAGAGCACGATGTCGCGCTACCTGTGCGACCGAATCGCCGCACAGCCCAATATCGAGGTGCTGCTCGAGAACGAGGTTGTACAGCTAGCAGGCGAGCATGGGGAACTGCAGAGCATCGCCTGGAGGGATCGGTGCACCGGAGCGATCACGCGCCGGCCGCTGCGCCATCTGTTTCTGTTCATCGGCGCTGACCCCAATACCGCTTGGCTCAGCCAGTCCGACGTCGAGGTCGATGACAAGGGATTCGTGCGCGCTGATCCGTTTGCTGCCAACGGCCGTCTGCCCTTCGAGACCAATCGCCCCGGCGTGTTTGCGATTGGCGATATCCGCTCCGGCTCAATCAAGCGCGTGGCCGGGGCGGTGGGCGAAGGGGCACAGGTGGTTGCGACGCTCCATCGCTATCTCGAGCAGGCGGCGCAAAGTCCATCGCTAATGGCGGCAGCCCGGGAGACGGCGTGATGGTCCGCACACTTCCCCTTGCTGATTAAGGCAATGAGTACGCGGTCACTACTACCGCAACCGAGGCCATGACACTCAGCGGGACGGACTTCATACCAGCCTGGCGTCGAGTCTTACCTGCGTCCTGAGAGCTTTCGAGATCGCGCAGTTATTCACGGCGTGCCATGCCATGGTCTCGAAAGTGCGTCTTGGCAGGTTTGGCACCTTTGCACGCAGGTTCAGTGCGGAGTGACTGATGCGAAAGCCCGCTCCTTCGGTCTCCTGGGTGACCACGGCCTCGGTGCTCAGCTCGGTCGGCGCGTACCCCGCCGCTTCCAGCGAGAAGGCCAAAGCGGCGGTGAAGCAGCCGGCGTGAGCGGCAGCCAGCATTTCTTCGGGATTCCTGTCTTTCCCACTCTCGAGGCGCGTCATGAGGGAACAGGGAGCCTCACCGAGCCAGACCACGAGCGCCTTGCTAATCACGAGCCCGCTTCCCGCGAATTTCACAGCTCGGTGACCTCGGGTCCGTGTGTCGTCTCGGGCCGCGCGATCGCCTCCGGGGGATCGATCGCGACGCACTGAGCATCCACCAGGTCGCCTGCGCTGCTGTGGGCCAATGCGCTGCGGAGCGCGCCGCCGACCGCACTCTCGCAGGCGTCGACGTCTTTGAACAAGTGCGAGGTCACGGATGTGATTTCAAGCGTCTTCGGCGCGTACGTATAAACGTGCATTACCGCTCTCTTTCCGAGCATCCGCGTTTGCATCGCTTGCTTTCCGGGTGCCCCGCGGCTGGCAGGTTCTGCGCCACTCACGACTGCGGATCCAACCAGAAGAAGCGATAGTGCAACGCTGGCAGAGCGTCTTACCGTCTTTGAATCGACAACCCTGGGGACCTTGCATTTCATCGCGAATACCTTGCACCTCAGTCTCGGTGTAACGTTGCCACATTCACCATTAGCACCCGCAGGGGGGCGACGTGCGTCCGCGGCGCTGGAACTCTGGGCTCCATTTGCCACAAAGGGGCGATCCGGCGCTTGTAAGTTCAGTTGCTATTTTGCTCGTAACTGCTCTTAGTCGGCGGTAGCCGGCGCCCCAGCACGGCCCTACAAGCGATCGCAGTTAAGTGCAATCCGCAGCTTGTTCGGCCTTGTACCCTGAAGCTATCTGAATCCCTCCAGAAGCGGTTCCGCGGAGCGCGGAAAAACAACGTGCTGAGCACAAGGTCTGTCACCGAGCGCAGTGGTACCGTCGCCGCCGCGGGTCCTGAGGCCGTGGAGTATCTGCGTGCCTTACGCCCGCAGCATTGGCTGAAGAACGCACTGACATTTGTCCCCCTCCTCGCGGCGCATCAATTCTTCGAACCCGTGCTTCTTGGGCGAACACTCGTCATTTTCGTGGCATTCTGCTGTTGTGCCTCGAGCGGATATCTCATCAATGACCTGTGCGATCTGTCGGCGGACCGCCGTCATCCGCTGAAACGCCTGCGGCCCTTCGCGTCGGGCCGCTTGCCCGTAGGCTATGCCATGGCGATGGCGCCAGCACTCGCCGTGGCGGGTTGCGCTCTTGCCGCACGGCTCTCCGAATTATCGCTGGCCACCCTGCTCCTGTATCTCGCCCTGACATTCGCGTATTCCCTCAGCTTCAAGAAGATGGAGCTGCTGGATGTCCTCTTGCTGGCCTGCCTGTACACACTGCGGCTCGTGGCAGGAGCCACCGCGATTGCCCTCTCGCCATCGATATGGCTGCTCGCATTTTCGATGTTCCTGTTCATCAGCCTGGCGCTCGTAAAGCGTTATGCAGAGCTCATGACGATGCGCGGCGTGGACGGCGAGCGCGCCACAGCACGCGGCTACGAACTCGGAGATGCAGCGTTGCTCGCTGCCACCGGTACGGCGAGTGGTTACGTAGCGGTCCTGGTGCTCGCGCTTTACATTGCCAGTGGTGCAGCCGAGGGTCTTTACTCCCGCCACCAGCTCATGTGGCTGGTCTGTCCGCTTCTGCTGTATTGGGTGGGGTATCTGTGGCTCAACGCTCATCGCGGGAAGATGCATCACGATCCCCTGGTCTTCACATTGCACGATGGCCGAAGTCGCGGCTTGCTGCTGCTGATGCTGGCTACGGCTGCGTTAGCACTCTGATTGTCACTGACGCCGGTACGGCACTGCGCAGCAGCGGGTCCGCGATCGCTCGCGTCGAAGCACACGACTTAATGCCCGCGATCTCGACCTTGTGACAGCTCTGGGACGGGGAGTAGTCGTAGCTTAAGGCCGGACTTTCCGGGGCCGCCGTTTGCGCGCGGCTGCCGCCGGCCAACGTGCAGGTACGTATGGCCGCTGAAGATGAGCCAGCAAGCTCGCGACAGCAGCGTCGACCACGCCAGATGAATAATCACGACTGGCGGCGTAGGCTTCTCAAACATACCATTCCAAAGTTGTGTACGACCGGATGGAAAGAGACGGCCTTGACCCGCTGCGTGCACCGGATCCGTCCGGAATCGGGTCGCTCCGCGACCGCGCCATCGGCATCATAGCTTTCGCAGCGGTGCTCGCGCTGCTGTACGTCGGTCGCAACGTACTCATCCCGCTTACGATTGCTCTGATGCTCGGCTTGCTGATCGCGCCCTTGGTGCGCAAATTGAGGCGCATCGGGTTGGGTCAGACCCCTTCAGTACTCGTGGCGGTTCTCACTTCGGCCCTTCTGGTCACGGCAGCAGCCGGGGTGCTGGGCACACAGGTCCTGCGCATGGCCGCGAGCCTGCCGCAATACGAGAGAACGATTCAGCAAAAGCTCCGCAACCTGGATGAGATGACTGTCGGTCGGCTCAACGCTCTGACCAGCGAAGCCAGTCGGCTCATCGAGAGCCACCCGGCGACGGTGGAATCCCCCGTGGCCTCCGGCGATCTCTCTTCGGGCGCGACCCCGATTCCCGTTGAGTTGCACCAACCCCGCGCCGCCCCTTTGCAGATCGTAGGAAGAGTGCTGGCTTCGGTTTGGGCGCCGCTCGAGTCCACCGGCATCGTGCTGGTCGTACTGGTGTTCGTGCTGCTGGAGCACGAAGCACTGCGCGACCGATTCATCCGTGTCGTAGGTGGGACCAACATACGGCTGACGACCCTCGCGCTCAACGATGCAGGCGAGCGGCTCTCTAGGTTTTTTGTCTCCCAGTTCGCAGTAAACCTCGGAGTCGGCGCGACCATCGGTCTGGGCCTCGCAATTCTCGGACTGCCACAGGCAGCACTCTGGGGTGCTCTCGCCACGCTCCTGCGGTTCGTCCCCTACGTCGGGATATGGCTCGCAGCGCTCCTGGCAACTGTCCTGGCGATCGCAGTAGCTCCAGGATGGTCACTCGCCATCAGCACGCTTGGGCTGTTCGTGGTTGTCGAGCTCATCGCCGGACAAGCGGTAGAGCCAAGTCTCTATGGCCACACCACCGGCCTGTCACCGCTTTCGGTCGTGGTGGCGGCGATCTTCTGGAGCTCACTCTGGGGCCCGATCGGCCTGGTTCTATCAACGCCGTTGACTTTGTGCCTTCTCGTCCTGGGCCGGCACATCCGGGCGCTGAGGTTCCTGGACCTTCTGCTCGGAAACGCGCAGGGACTGACCCTGCCCCAAAAGTTCTACGAGCGGGCCCTCTCAGGCGACGCCGATGAGATCCTCGTGGCCGCGCGAACCTTCCTCAAACGCAATTCGTTCGCCGCGTATTGCGACCTCGTCCTGATGCCTGCGCTGCACCTCGCGTTTCTCGATCGCGAGGCCGGTGCTATCAGCCACGATCAACAGATCAAGATGCGCAACCTGCTTGTGGCAATAGTGTCCGCTCTTAGCGGTGAGCCGAGGCGCATGCGCTCCTCGGTGTTGGACGATCAGAACGCGGGGGTCATCCTGCGCCGGCACCGCGAACAACTGATCGGACGATGGCAGGGGCCGGTGAAGGTCCCGCCCGGGTCGATTCTGCTGTGTCTGGGCTTGGGTTCGCTCGCCGACACGATTGCGGCCGAACTGCTGGTCCGCGCTCTACGGGAACAGGGACTGGATGCACGCCATCTTTCGCTGGCCGATATCGATGCAGGATCGCGTCCGCCCGATGCGGATCCGATCGCCATAGCCATCGCTTACCTCGTCAGCGCCTTTCCTAGCGCGGAGCGCGAGCACTTCGAGCAGACAGCCGACCGAGTTCGCCAGCAGCTCCCGAGTGCCCGGGTCGTGTCAGTATGTCTTCCAGGAGTGGCGATTCAGCCGGAGCCCTCTACACCTGTCGCCAACGCTGACTATGCAGTGAGCTCATTCGTGGAGGCTGTGCAGGCGAGTCTCGAGCGACCGCGACTGTGACCCGGAACCAACCCGCAGGGCTTTGCGGGGATCGATTGGGACTCTCGCGGCGCAGGCTCGCGTGCAAACCGCAATCTGAACCAATGAAAGCGCCGCATGCGTCGTTTGCGGCGTTTTCGTTCGCGACTTTACGCTCGACCCGCGAGCCACGCCGCGATGTTCTCCACGTAACGATGCGTGTCATCGAGGCCGTCGGGACTCTGCAGGACGCCGTCTCCCTGCGGCTCGGTTACGAAGGTCGGAGCACCCTTCCGTGGATCCCAATTGTAATCGCAGAAGTGGTGGAAGCTCGCGTCTGACACCGCGCGCCCCATACCCGGCTCCTCGATGGCGACGCACAGATTAAACCGTGCGCCGGTCGTCACGCTGCGGCCCTGCGCGACCACTCGCGCCACCGCCTCGAGCGTCTGCGGGACACCGACCGACCCTTCATGTGGATGAGCTGGCAGGAACCGTAGGCTCTCGCCCGATGCGCGTCTCATCAGCGGATGAACAGGCTCGACCGGACTGACTGACTGCAGGTCGCCGTTTCTGCCCGAGTGGAAGTTGGGCCAGCTGATCGATAGTGTTTCACAGTCGTCGCGGCATCGGTGCGATTCGTCAGGATCCGGGTTGGCCGTGTGGAAGTATTGCGTGGTGCCGAGGGCACCGAGTCTCGTGAGGCAGGCCCCGAGGTCATCGTGATCGCGGCTGAGCAGTGTTCCGCCACCCTGCCTGCGGAAGCGGGTAATGTGCTCGACGTCGCCCGCGGTAAGCGCCCCCGTAACGTCCGTGCCGATGAGCCACAGCTGGTCATAGGCGCCGCTGGCGAGCTCCACGAGGTCGACATCATCGCCCGCTGCATTCTCCGCACGGTTGCGCGCTACCACCTCGTACAGCGGGCTTCCAGAGAGATCCCTGAGCGAACCCAGGTGCTGGGCGAGGAGTGAGAAGCGCCCTACGTTCCAGTCGTTCTCTAGCGAGCCGATCGTGGTCTTCAACAGGATCCGCGTTGCCATGACTCATCCCTCGATGCCGGGCTACCAGGTCGGGCAGATTGTCGCGCAACCGCGCCGGCCCTACCAAGCGGTATCAGAGCGCGGTACAAAGCCTCGGCCGGCCGATTTACTCCGCATGGGACCTTTGCAGCCGAAAGTCACCGCCCAAGCTCGATGCGCTTGCGCCCGTAGAGACGCCGGTCCACGGAATACTGGCCCGGTCCCAGCATCATGAGTGCCAGACCCATGAGCGCAAGAGCGCCGTGGTTTGGATTGAACGTCCCTCCGGCAAATGCCAACCATCCCTCGATGGGCATCTGCAGGGCTGCGGCGATTGGCGTTCCAAGTCCCAGCAGCAGCAAAACTGCGCTAGCGGTTCCTATCAGTCTGAACGGAACGCCCATCCCGGCGTAGTCGCCGAAGAACAGCGGGAATGCCGCCAACAACAGTGGCGCGGCTGCCGCAATGCGCAGTACCACGAGGCCACGCCCTGGCCAGCCCCCGGGAAATGTCGAAAATAGGCGCTGCATGATGCGCCGAGCACATTACCGGTGGCTGATCCTCACGCAGTACGGCCGATCAGGGCAGCGACGGATTACCCATTTGGGTGACGCTCGGTCGCCGTTACGGAGGAAGGATCCCTCGCTCGCGGGCCAGAGTGACCGCATGCGTACGATCATTAGCGCCGAGCTTGGCGATGATGCTGGCTACGTGAGCCTTTGCCGTGTCTTCCGAGATCACGAGGTGCGCTGCGATGGCCTTGTTGGAGTTACCCGCCGCGACTAACGTCAGCACCTGCACTTCCCGGCTCGAAAGGGTCTCTTCACCGAGATGACTCGCGAGCTGCGCGGCCACGGTCGGATGAATCCTCTTGTGTCCGGTGTGTACGGCGCGGATGGTCTCCAGGAGCTCTGCCCCGACCAAGGCCTTGAGCACGTAGGCCTGCGCACCCGCTTTCAAAGCGCGCTCTGCAAGGGCATCCCCGCCGTAGGTGGTGAGCACGATCACCTTCGCGGACGGCCACTCGCTGCGGATCGCAATCAGGGCATCGATGCCACTCATCTCCGGCATCTGCAGGTCGAGTAGCGTGATATCGGGTCGCACCGCCCGAAACGTCTCGATGGCTTCACGCCCCGTGGACGCCTCAGCCACCAGTGCCATGTCGCTCTGCGTGCCGATGAGCGCCGCGATACCGGCGCGCAGCAGCGGATGATCATCCACTGCCAGGATGCGAATGACACCGGTGCCGCTCTTCATCACCTCAGCTCCGCGTGTCGCGCCGCAGCGGCAGCGCGCACGGTGCCTCGCCCATATGCGGTCGTTGCGGGGACTTCCAGCAGCAGCTCAGTGCCCACACCATGCTCGCTCCATAACTCAAGGTGCGCTCCGAGACTCTCCGCGCGCTCGTACATGCCCGGAATGCCCCAGTGTCCACCGCGCCGTGAGGCCTCGAGGACCCTGGCGTCAACACCAATGCCATCATCGCGGATCCGCAGACAGAAACTCGTTTCGCCATACACGAGCTCCACCTCGATCTGTCGGGCACGTGCGTGTTGAATGGCGTTGCGCACCGCCTCGCGTGCGAGGCGATAGCTCTCATCCCGCACGAGCGGCATGAGCGGCCTGGATTTACCTTCCACGAGCACGTGGTACGAAGGCTGTTGCGCGAGGCCCACCGGCAGCAGCTCTGGCCCGAGCGCCATGAGTGCCTCGGCCAGATCACCCAGCGCGAGGGTCGTGGTGCGCAGATCCTGAACGGCGGCGCGTCCTTCCGCGATGGCCTGATCGCCGCACTGCAGTGCGCCTTTCAATGCTTGCGCTGCTTCCTCGGGGCGTCCCGGCAGCAGTTCACGGACAGCGTGAAGACGCAACATGAGGCCCTGCACGCCCTGTAGGAGCGTGTCGTGCAGCTCGCGAGCAATGCGCTCACGCTCCTCGACACGGGCCTCGAGTCTGTTGCGCATGTCGGTGGTCAGCCGACGCACGCGCAGTGCGTACGCGAACCAAAGCAGGATAACAGCGGCAGCCGCACAGAGCCCCACGAAGGCCTTGGTCTGCACAAAGGTGGGCCGGATCCCGATCTCGAGCCCGGGTCCTGATGTGTTCCAGATTCCGCTCTCGTTCGCAGCGGCCGCAAGGAACTTGTACTGACCTGGATCGAGGTTGGTGTAGAAGGCCTGCCGACGCGAGCCGGCCTCGACCCATCCCTTATCGAAGCCAACGAGCTGGTAACGAAAACGAACGCGTTCGGGCCGCGAAAGGCCTGGCGCGGTGTAGTCAATCTGCAAGTCACGGGTACCGGGAGCGAGCGAGAGTGCGTCTGCTGTGGAGTATCTGCGACCGGCTGCAGTTAAAGCCCGGATTGATACAAGTGGTGGCACCGTGTTGCGCCGAATGCTCGTCGGATCAAGCCACGCGACGTTGCGTGACCCTGCAACCCAAAGGCGGCCATCGCTTCCCTCGATCATCGTGGCCACTGGTCGAACTTGCTGCGCCATGCCTGGAAAGCCATCCTCGGCGTCGAACAACTCGAAACGCAATTCGTAGGTTCGGCTCTGCAAGGCACGGTCGAGGTCCGCTGCGGTGACGTGCACCGCGCCCTTGAAACCGCTGAGCCACAGATCCCCGCTTTTAGATTCCAGAATTCCGGTGACGCCTTCCAGCACTGTCGGATCAGCTGGCGTGGTGATGACGTGAAATCGACTGTCGTTGAGCACCGCAACCCGATTCTCACCGGCGACGACGGTGTGCGGGCCGACGTGGAGGGCAAAGATCGTGCCGAGGTCCAGGCCTTCCGCGGCGCCGAGAATCTTGACGTGGGCTGAGTCGATGACGGCGAGCGTACCGTTGCGATAACCAAACCACAGGCGTCCGTGGTCATCGCGCGCATGAACTTGCGGTCGCTGGTCGGGCAGAGCTGCCAGATTGCCGTTGCGTTCCCAGGCGCCGTCTCGATAGCGAAACAGCCTCGATCGGACCACGGAGACCCACGGGTTGCCGTCGAGGTCGATCGTCAGAGCGTGGACCAGCTGACCCCGCGTGCCCTCAGGAAGTTCAGCGATCTTGCGGAAACGCTCGTTGGCCTCTTGCCGCCACACACCCTCGGGCCCGGCGATCCAGAGCGTCCCATTCGCATCGATGTCGACCGCCGTGACCCTCGTGATGCCTGGCACCGATATGCGCTTCAACCGACCGTCGAACTTCCAAAGGCCATCTAAAGGCGAGCGAGCGTTACCGAAATGCGATCCGATCCAGACGCTGCCGTTCTCCGCAGGCGCCAACGCATAATGGCCAGCCTCACCTAACTCAGGCGGAAGACTGTGAACATTCGTGGGGCGAAATCGATCGACGCCAGAGCCGGTCGCGGCCCACACATTTCCTTCACGATCCTCCAGCATCGTCCTCCAATGCGCATCGCCCAACGCATCCTTCGTAGTGAAGCTGTCAGGATTTGGATGGTCACTGAAGAGTAATTCGGAGTGCGCGTGATCAAACGGCAGACGTTGTAACTTCGTTAAGGCGCTCAGCCAGGCGGTGCCGTTGCGGTCGATGAGCCTTGAATAGGACGTGCGCGCGTTGATGATGGAAGCGCGCGGTGGGCCTGCGCTTTGCCGGGGCAGCCGGTGGATACCCGTGTCGTCCGTGTACC
>Ga0318533_10001393_pt1 | contig 11967 bp, 14 predicted proteins | sample GRESIP053b4f27_FD_203675 | JGI IMG/M metagenome (GOLD analysis project Ga0318533, IMG submission 203675) | Tropical soil microbial communities from Luquillo Experimental Forest, Puerto Rico - GRE.SIPMG.053b4f27 | ecosystem: Environmental > Terrestrial > Soil > Tropical forest > Bulk soil...
TGCCTTGACCAGTTCGCTCTTGCCGATCCTAGAGCGGCATTCCTCGGGCACCCAAACCCGGACCCGGATTGAGCCTTTCCACCACTGATAATTAGGCGGGGAGCCGCGGTTGTGACACCGGCAGCCTCACAAGTTTTGCGGGCGCTACTGTATCCCAAACCGTATCCCAGGGTCGACGAAAAAGATTGTTAACTCAGAAAGGTATAGGTCTTGTGTGGGTTTCTCGGCGGGGATGCTCGATATCCGGGATAACCGGGAATCGTCCGGGTTTCTCGTATTTGTTATATTGACAACTACTTGCTTATATGGTAAGCAACGAATCATACGACAAGGACATTTCCAAGATGGAATACGAGGTCGGTTACGGCAAGCCGCCGCGGAACACCCGCTTCAAGACAGGCGAGGCTTCGGCCAACCCGCGCGGACGACCGCGGAAAAACCTGGCGGCGTCGCCGGCCGCCGGGTTGAACAAGAAGGTGGTGGTCACCGAGAACGGCCGCCGTCGCAAGATCGCCGTGCGCGAGGCGATCACCTCGCAGCTGATCAACAAATCCGCAACGGCCGATCTGCGTGCCATAAAGATATTGCTCGACCTGATCAAGGATGCCGAGAAGCAGGCCGGCGCGGCAACGGCACCCGAGCCCGCCCCGCGCTTTACCGCGGCGGACGAGGAGGTCGTTGAACAGCTCATCGAGCGGCTGCGCCAGCAGATCTTGTCGGAGATGGCGGCTGCCGCAACGAACGCGGCACAAACCTGAGCCACGCCGACACCCGAAAGTCTCTTGCGTCATGGCCGGGCTCGACCTGATCGAGTCGGGGCATGACAAACACCACAGAGACGCGGAAAGCATGGAGGAGAAGCCCGCATTACAGTGCACCTACTGATCGTATTTCAGAACGCAATAAGACGACCCGACTACTGAAGGCTCTCCGTGAACTCCGCGTCTCTGTGGTGAAACTTCAATGCACGAGGCGGTGACCAGGGCTGGTTATGACGATTTGCTGCGGCGCGATTTCGCGAGCTTCGCACGGCGCTCTTTTGCCGAGCTCAACCCGCAGACTCGGTTTTTGCTCGGCTGGCATTTCGAGATCATCGCCACGAAATTGGCCGCACCGTTCGAACGCAAGATCCGCAGGCTGATCATCAACCTGCCGCCACGCCATCTAAAGCCGCACCTGGCGTCGGTCTCCTTCCCGGCTTGGTGTCTGGGCCGCAATCCAAGCGCGCAGATCCTCTGCGTCAGCTATGCGCAGGAGCTCGCCGACAAATTGTCGCGCGACTGCCGGCGCATCGTCGCCAGTGACTGGTACCAGTGGATTTTCCCGGCGCGGCTCTCGCCGCAGCGGCAAGCCGTGCCCCAGTTCGAAACGACGGCACAGGGATGCCGCATCGCGACCTCGGTCGGCGGCGTGCTGACCGGGCGGGGTGCCGACATCATCATCATCGACGATCCATTGAAGCCCGAAGAGGCATTGTCGGAGGCCCACCGGCAGGGCGCCAACGAATTGTTCGACCACACGCTCTACAGTCGATTGAACGACAAGCAGCAGGGTGCCATCGCGCTGATCATGCACCGGCTGCACGAGGACGACCTGGCCGGCCACGTGCTGGCGCAGGAGTATTGGGAGATCGTCCGCCTGCCGGCGATCGCCGAGGATGACGAGACGATCGTCGTCGGCAGCCTATTGGGGCCGCGGCGCTTCCAGCGCCGGCGCGGCGAGGCACTGCATCCAGCGCGCGAGTCTATCGGATGCTCGAGCAGATCCGCCGGACGATCGGCGAGTATAATTTCGCCGGCCAGTACCAGCAGATGCCGTTGCCATTGGGCGGTGGCCTCGTCAAGGCGGCCTGGTTCCGGCATTACACACAAGACGAGGTGCCGGCGAAATTCGAGCGTATCGTGCAGAGCTGGGACACCGCCAACAAGGCGACCGAGCTCAGCGATTTCAGCGTCTGCAGCAGTTGGGGGGTCCACGGCAAGAACCTCTATCTGCTCGATGTCTTGCGGCGGCGCATGGAGTACCCGGATCTGAAGCGCGCCGTGCGCGCGCAAAACGAACGGTTCCGTCCCAGTGTCGTGCTGGTCGAGGATAAGGCCTCAGGCACCCAATTGATCCAGGAGCTGATCCGGGAAGGCCTCTATGCTGTCACCCGCTACCAGCCGCAATCCGATAAAATCATGCGCATGCACGCGCAGACGGCGGTGATCGAGAACGGTTTCGTCTATATTCCCGAGACCGCACCGTGGCTGGCAGCGTATCTGCACGAGCTGACCACTTTTCCCAAAGGCCGCCACGACGACCAAGTCGACAGCGCAAATGCTCGACTGGTTCAAGCGCGGCAGCGGCCCCAGCTCAAACGCCGGGATCTTCGAACTTTACCGGATGAGGGCGGAAGCAGCGCGCGGCCAGCAGGGCGGACGCGAGCAACGCATGTGCCTGCGTGTTCCTGCCGGCATCGGCCGGATGAACATGCTCCACCTGAACGTCGCAGCCGACGGCACAGTTGAGATGTTGGAAAGCGAAGCCGAGTCGTTCCTGCGGGCGGGGTGGGTGCGGGTCGACACTGACAATAAGGCGCAGTAGGCAGCGGTTTGAGCTCGCGACGCGGCTGAGCTCCCGAGGCCGCAGTCGTGGCGCGCATGGCTCACCTCGGCGATGGACGAGGGGGTAAGAGAGCTCGTTCAATTTATTTCGGCCCGACGTTAGCGGGCAGAGGCACTGCTCCGTACAGTACCTCACGTACAAATGGACGAGGCAGCGCGTATGCTCGACGAAGCGGCAGGAGTGGCGCAGGGACGCTCGGCGCGATCTCCTTGTGGAGCTGGCGCACGAACCGCGCCAGCGACCTCGCGCAATAAGCTCCCGGGGGTGCACTGACGTCGCGGATCGACCCGGATTTCGACCAAAAGCATCATCCGAGCAAAGGATTTCAGCCAGTATTCATCTCGTATGTGCACGGTATGCCAGACGACGATTGCTCAATCTTAACGTCGTAAATCTTGTCAGGTCGATAAATGATCGAGGAACTTCTCGATCTGTGCCGGCCGTTGCATGATCGTCATCAAGAGAATGGCAATCCTGTGCGCAGCGGCGGGCGCCTGATGGGTGGTACGCCCGGGGGACCTGCGACTGGCCTCAGGCTGGCTGCCCGTAGCCCAAACCCACTACCCCGACTCTGTGACTTGGCAGTGTGCATACATCCCGCGATGGTGCTGCCCCACGACGCCGGTCGGTTTTCCCTGCCGGGGATCGATGTCGCGTTGCCTAGGCGCCCGCTGTTGACAAATCTTGATTTTACCTCGTCGCTATATCTCGAATTGCGTCATCCGAGCGAGGCACTGGCGCCTTTTCGGCAGTTGACGACTGGCGTGCCAGCCGCTGTTCGATCGCCGGCCGAAGCGGACGACCTCGCAGGTTCGCTGGGGCGGTTGATGGGGTGCTCAGCAGCGATCCTTGGAACCACGACGCTTCACATCTTCTGGGATCTGTTTTGCATCCTCTGTCGACGACAGAGCGGACTCCTGATCGTCGGCGAAATCTACCCGATCGCGCTCTGGGGCGTCGAACGAGCCGCGGCACTGGGCGTCCCAGTGGCTCGAGTAGTGGCTCACGAGCCGGGGCGAGTTTCGAAGCGTGCTCAAGCATGGAGCCGCCGGGGTATCCGCCCTATCATCGTCACCGACGGAATCTTTTTTCCAGAGGGCCGGATAGCGCCCCTCCGTTCTTACGGCCGGATCGCTGCAGCGAGCGGCGGCTTACTCGTGATCGATGACACGCAGGGCCTTGGTATTCTGGGTAATAACCCGACGGCTAGTGCACCATATGGGCACGGAGGCGGCGGCTCGTTTCGGTTCCATGACCTCACTGGGCCGCACCTGATCGGGGTGTGCTCGCTGGCGAAGGCGTTCGGAGTGCCGATAGCGGTCCTTGCGGGAAGTGGTCCAATGGTTCGAGCCTTTGCCAGCAAGAGCGCCACCCGGCGGCACAGCAGCCCTCCATCAATGGCGGTGCTTGCGGCGGGCATACGAGCCATCACCATAAACCGTCGGTGCGGAGACCATCTTCGAGCGCGTCTGCTGGACAATATTCGTCGCTTTCGGCATATGCTCACCGGTGCCGGGCTCCAGCCCGCTGGCGGCCTGATGCCGGTGCAAACGCTCAGCTTCGGCCCGGAAAAGGAAGCCGGCGCCATCCACCTAGGGTTAACTCGTGCCGGCATTCGGGCGTTGGTAGCGCCCAACCCGATTTTAAGCGGAGGGCGTGTCATTCTCGTCATCACGGCCAGTCACCGGCCAAGCGACCTCAAGCATGCCGCAGTCGCGCTAGAGCGGCTACTGCCTGCTTCCAGTAGGGTCCCAAGCAGCGGTGCACCGGGAGGTTCTCGCACGGCGCGAGGAGGCAGCGGTTCCCGGGCTCGCGGGGTTACCGACCGTGCTGAGGGTAACACGATGGCGTTAACAGCGCTGCAAGCGTTCTGGCGCTGACCACGGCGTTGTGATTGCGCCGCGCTTCCTTGTTTCGAGGCGACGTGATTTGTGATACTATTGTAATGGAGCGAGTGACGCACCTCGATCATTCGTCGAGGAAGCGCTCTCGCCTGCCGCAAGAACGGGGAGGAGTTGCGCATGCCCGAGGGAACTGCTCGCCGAGGCGGCGCCCGCAGCTCTGCAGACAACGGGGTCGACGCCTTAAAGAGCCGGATCACTGAGTTGGAGGGCGAGCTGCGCTACGCCAGCGAGAGAAACGCCCAGCTGCTCGATCAGCGCTGTTTCCAACTGGTGCTCTGCGATCATAAACGAAAGCCGGAAGCCGACAAACCCGGGCATCAAACAGTTCCATGTCGAAATCGGCGCGACTGGCCGCATACTGCCCGCGACCGGAACCGATGATCACCGATGGCACCAGATGGGTCACGCGGACCTCAAGTGCTCCACCCCGCGGGGTCGGGTTCCAACGCCGCAGCATTCCCGGCGAGCAGTTGTTGACTGTGATGTCAGGATGATCGCGAAGCTGCAGACCCAATCCGCAGGCATAAACCTGAACCCGGTCGCCGACATTGAGTCTTGACAGTATGCGGGTATCGAAATCAACCAGTACGTGATTGACGCCGCCGTGCTTGCCAGTCACAAGGCCTTTCGCCCCACGACACGGACCGCTTGCGACACGCGCAGTGTTGCCAATACAGGCGCTTGTCATCAAGGCGAGATTCGGCCCGTCCGCAGCCGCTGCGCCAGCGCCGCGCTGGTGATTGCGCAATGATACGCCCGGCTCGACGTGGTCCGCGGCGAGTCCGACGCAAGGGTCGCCAATACGGCGGTTCACGGTGATCCCACCGGGGCCCGGCAGAATTCGCGGTACGCCGTCAGTCCCGATCCGATAGGGATTGGCGCGGCCGATCGGGTCGGTAATCTCGCCACTCACCGCCTGCATCACCAGATCGCGCACATTCGTGCGCAGCGGCTCGCCGCGGCCAAGGCTCAGGTCGCCGGCCCGGTCAGATCGTACCAGAAGCATTTGGCGTGCTCCCAAGGGTCGCGCGGCCGCGGGGTATCTTCGTCGATGACAGGTTCGTCCTCTTGACCAAAATCGGGTCCGGTATCGATCCTGCCGATATTCGGCACCAGCAGATGCAGCACGGCGAGAGGCAGCCCGCCCCAAGCGAACGCAGCAGCTCCAGCTTCGACCAGCAGCCTCTGAAAGCCCCTTCGTTCGACGGAAACCAGAGGATCAGTCGCCGGCAATTCCTCGCAGGCCAAACTCCATTGCTGGAGATAGCGGCAGAGGGGCGGTGGGTCACCTCTGCGTCCGTAAGCCAGGATCGAGCTCGAATGCAGGACTGCTGACAGTGCCGCAGCATCGCGCATCGCCGCGATCAGCGGTCCGCTAGCCTCGTCGGTCTTTGGCAGGCAGTGATCCAAAGTTTGAGACGCTAACTCCGAGCGACGAACCTGTCATCGACTTCTTCGGGCAGCGAGCTTTCCCGATAAGCGTCCCCCACCCAGCAAAGGCGTCGCCCCGCGTGGTCGCGCAGGCGCATCCAATCGCGCAGGGCTTCCGTTATCTCGGCAACCGTGGCTTTGTCGGCGCCGGGCCGGAGCAGCAATTCCGGCTCCCGTTGATACGTCGGCGCATCATCGAGGATGTTGTGGATCTCAGAAGCGATCCACACCTCGGCACACCCTATTAAACACCGTGCTAGCCCGGGGCCACTGCGGGAAAACGCCAAGTTTGGGTCGAGCACGCAGCGTGAGCGCCGCCGCGTTACCTGGACGGAGAGGTCGGTTAACGATGGACCGTGCATCCTCGCCTGCTTCTTTTTAGAGGTCACGCCAGTTCCATTTCCCGGCCATAGACTCCGCCGCCGCCGAGTACACGGCGCAGTGCCGGGGTAACTCCAGGGAACCCGCGGCCCTCTCGGGTCATTCGGTAGGCGGCGAGCCACGCTTCGGCATGCGGGCCCATTGGCCGCACCTCGGATTGGAACAGTATCGGATCGATCGCGGTCTTGAAGTCCTGGTCGGCGATGAACTGCAAGATGCGCCGGCCACTCTCGGCCATCTTCGCGCGCTGCGAGATTTCCGCCATCCCGCCCAGATAGCGCTGCGACACGATCTCGACCACATTCCATTTGGTATTCGCATCAAACGCTTTCTTGATGTCGGGCGCATCGAGCAGTGTCAGCACCTGCCGGAGGTAGTGGCCGGTCTCGACAGCCAGCGCATAGATGTTGCCGTAAGTAGCCCGGTCGAGCGCGTGACGCAGATCGAGCCCAATGCGCTGGACAGTGGCGACGCTGCCAAACGGCCGCTGCTCGATCAATTGCCCGCCGCGGATCACCTCGCCGATCAACAGGTCGCGGAAATATTGCGCCAGCGCCACCATAAAGCCGACCAGCTGGCGATGGAAATTCCGGTTGACGACCGCGCCCGCCGGCGGCGGCAACGTGCTGTAATTGAAGGCGCAGCGATAGGCGATCTCGCGATCGCGCCGCTTATAGCGCAGCGGCTGCCATTTCTCGAGCAGGTAGAGGCCGCGAGCTCCGGGCCCACGCTGAATGTAGAGCTTACCGAGCCGGAACAGCTGTAGCAATACATCGACCGTCTGGAACACTTTCGAGCGCTCGTATTGATAGATGAAATAGAGCTCGGCCGCGGCATGCAACTGGCTCGGAACGACGCTGTCGTCGAAATCCGGCTTGACGTACGGATATGCCATCTCCTCGAAGGCCACCGGACCCTTGCCGCCAAAGCCGAGCAGGTCGAGAAAGCCGTCGCCGCCTGTCGGCGCATCGGAGCCTCTTTCGACGAGTTCGGCAAATCTGTCCTCGAGCTGCTGTTCGTAAAGCCGGCGCTCCTCCGGCGGGATCGCGGCAAGCTGCTCATTCACAAAGCGGTCCCAAAGCCGCTGGATCGTTTCCGTTTGCTGGATCGCCATTATCGGCTCCTTGGCTCAGAACGTTATTTCGCCTTGCTGCTCGACGAACTTTTCTCAGGGTGAAAATGATATGGGTTTAAATACGGGTAGCGCATGCCCAGTGTTCGCGTCGATCTTGTTTATATGGTGGTGATGCTTTCCGTAGGCTTCTTGTAACTGATCGAAAGCCTTCATCAGATATTCGACATTTTTCTTTAGATCGACGAAATCATGAATTATCTGCGCGAAGCTTTCGAAAATCTGTGTTGTTCCTGGCTCAAACTTGACGCTAAGTGGCTGATTGCTGTCGGTCACGAGGTACACGGGTTTATCCTGGTTGCCTCGATTGGAGATTGTGTTAAGTTTCTCTGTGACCGCCGGGAGACCGTGATTTTGGTCCTGCAACTGCGAGGTGAGGCAAACGAGAATTTGTGCAGTCAATGCCGCAATATCCGCCGTGCTTGCAGCGTCACTCACCTCTTTGTCGAGGCTGGCCAGCGATTGTGCCATTGAACGTCCCTCCAATGCTACCTAATGCCTTGCTAGTTGTGAAGATGCCGCCTCTGGCCGCGCACAATTTCGTCGAGGCTCTCCTCGAACTGCCGCGGCAGCTGACGCGGTTCGAAGAACAGGGGTGGCGGCTCTTTGACCTTTGTGATTAGCAGGGCGTCGTGATTCGCCTGCTCAATGACGAGCCTGAGCAGGCGGAATATAGATTCCTGATTGCCAGCCTCTGGAGCTACAGTGCGAACGAGGTTTCGCCAGCGCTCTTCGAGGCTGAACTGAACGCTCAGCTCCTCTACTACCGCCTGCTCCAGTGCCTTCAGGTCTTTCGGGAGATGAGCCGGTGGTACTTTTGTAGCGTCCAAATTGGAGTATTGTTCAAAAGCCCGATTCAGCGCCGGCAGTCCTGTCGTTGCCACCTGGTAGGTTGATGCAATCTGGCTCAACACTGGCACGAGCCAGGGCTCTTTGCCGGCAGTTTCAACAATTGGTCCCCCCGACACACTAGAAGTGGCGTATAGAATAGGGTCACTTGGCCTCCCCATGGAGGTAATGGAGCCGTGGTCCCCAAGTCCGAAAAGTTCTTGCCCGGCACAGCAATAGTTGCAGCAGTCGCAGTCCCGCCCGATACCGATGGTGTTACGAGAAACGGGCCGCCAAATATGGTCGGCACTGTCTGCCCGGTCGGGTTCTGTGGCAAGATGTAGGCCCAAACATTCGACGGTTTGACATTATTGTAAAAAGTCAAGAACGTCTGATCCAGAAGCGGCACATTCGAGGCGGCGAGCGGGGGTGGGAACGTAGGAATAGCTCCGAACGGAGCATTCTCGGTGTCTGTCAGCGCGACATTTATGTACTGACCGCTCACGAGATTTCGAATCACTTTTACGATCAGCCAGTATGCGATGGCGCGAATTTCAGTGGGCCGGTCGATCCCCGGCTCTGCACCCAGCGAAAGCAGATCGATGCCACGATCGAGCTCCAACAAGAGCAAATCGAGGAGCACCTGCGGCTCGATCGATCGCGCGCCTGAGGCGGGAAATAAGCTATCGAAGACAGTAGCCAGAGTGCCGCGGATCATGATGAGTCCCACTAAATCACGGTCATGCTCGAGCAGATTCGGGTTGTAAATTCCGTAAAACAGGATTGGTGGCCGAGCGATACGTAACAACCTGAGCCCGCCGGCCGGCGCGAAGGTATCCGCGAACAACTCCAGCGCCTCCAGAAACGCTTCGAGCGGCGGAGAACGGTAGTGACGTCCTTCTCGTGTCAAGGCACCCGGCGCCACTATCGCCATTCGCCGGAACCGTTCGATATCGAGTTGCGCCGTTACGCCCAATGCACGGAGACCCTCGGCATTGCCGTTCTGCGCTTGGCTGATTAAAGAATCCATGCTCTGATCACTTGTCGAGCCAGATCGTCGCCAGGTCCCGGTTGACGTAATCGCTCGGGCTCACCTTCCACCCTTTGACAAAGCTGCGATATGGCACGATGCGACGCTATAGCAGGAAAATTTCGTGCGCCTCCGTGTCGAGCACCAGCTTTTCGAAACCGGCGCATCAGCTCGCGTTGCCGCGTGAAATCGGTTTCCCGCAGCATCCGGTCATAAAGTTAGACTTCCGACGGGTCATCGAGCTGTCGCAAGGCTCGACAACCCCCGGATCGATGTGGAGATAGGCCACTTCCTGCGGGCGTCGACTGCTCCTCGGCTCTTAAGCTAATTTGTCTCTGCGAAAGACAGCGGAGTCTGTCTCCGAGGGAGAGGAAACGGCTGGAGGAAAACACGGTGACGACGACCACATATGAGCCGCTGTCGGCGGCCGACCATAGCACACAGCTGCGCAAAGCGGTCATCGCGTCGACCATTGGTACGACGATCGAATGGTATGATTTCTTTATTTACGGGACCGCGGCCGGTCTGATCTTTGGCAAGCTCTACTTCCCCAACGAAGCGCCGCTGACCGCGACCCTCGCAGCGTTCGGCACATATTTTATCGGTTTCATCGGTCGCCCGATCGGCGCTGCGATATTTGGCCATTACGGTGATCGCATCGGTCGCAAAGCGACCCTGATCGCCACGTTACTGTGCATGGGCATTGCGACCTTCCTGATTGCCTTTGTCCCCACCTACCGGTCGATCGGCATCTGGGGGGCGGTGATCCTGACCGTTCTGCGCATGATTCAGGGAATCGGTGTCGGCGGGGAATGGGGCGGCTCGGTGCTCCTAGCGATGGAATGGGCGCGTCATCATGGCCAGCGTGGCTTGGTGGCGTCGTGGCCGCAATTTGGCGTTCCGGCGGGCCTGTTCCTGTCGAACCTCGTGATATTGGCGTTCAGCGCCTGGTCGGGGGATGAGTTTGCGACCTGGGGCTGGCGGATCCCGTTCGCTCTGTCCATCATCCTAGTCGGCGTCGGGTTGTGGATTCGGCTCGGCATCCTCGAGACGCCGGTGTTTCGGCAACTGCTGAGCAAAGATCGGATCGAACGGGCACCAATCATTGAAGTATTCAAGAAACAACCCCAGGAAATTATGCTGTCTGCATTGCTACGGATGGCCGAACAAGCGCCGTTCTATATCTTCACGGCCTTCATCTTCGCCTATGCCGTCGGCACGCTGCATATGCCGCGTAATCTGATTCTGAGCGCGGTCCTCGTTGCAGCGTGCGTTTCGTTCGTCACCATTCCACTGTCCGGACACATCTCGGACCGCATCGGGCGCAAGAAGATGTATCTGATCGGTGCAGCAACGGTCGGCTGGTTTGGTTTCCTGTATTTCGCGATGGTAGACACCGCGATCCCCTCGGCGGTGTTTATCGCGATCGTCCTGTCACTGATCCCGCATGATATGCAATACGGGCCACAGGCGGCGTTGATTGCCGAGGCGTTCACACCCCGGCTGCGCTACAGCGGTTCCTCGCTCGGTTATCAGCTGGCATCGATCATTGCCGGCGGCCCAGCGCCGCTGATCGCCACTGCGCTGTTCGCCCATTATCAAACGGGCTATGCGATCTCGATTTACATCGCTTTTTGTGCGGCGATAAGCCTGGTATCGGCGGCATTCATGCCTGACTATACCGGCAAGGATATTTCGATGGAATATGACGACTGATCCCGCCGACGAAGGCTCGGACCGCTCGAGCGGAAGCATGTCCGAGATGCAAATTTTCGCGTTAAGTGCCTGCGCGTTACTCGCCGCCGCATAAAACGGTAACCCCCACCCGCTCCCGTGCGCGTACCGCTTGGGCCGCGCGGCGCGGCGGTGGAACTTGTCGCACGTATATTGTGCTCCGCGATATAGGAGCGAAGCCCGCAATAGGGAGGATCGAAATGCCGTCAGCAGCACGTGAGTTTGAATTTCATCGGGCTACGGAAAGAAGCCCATGATAAAGGCCGGCACCGGCAATTTCTCGACGTCGCTGGGGGTTCGCCCCGCCCGCTTACCACGTTTTCGTAGTCACACCCTGACGGACTCGCAGCCGCGGCTCAAGGCACGCGGCCGCGCCCACGATGAAGCCCAAGAAAACAGACAAGAAAGCCGAGACCGGCAACCACGGCTGTCAATCCTTTGGCACGATTGAAGCATGCCGCCTGGGTACGCAATAGGCGCAGGAGCAAGGCCGCCCCGCCGGCAAAGCCGAGTGCCGTCGCGCCCTCGCTGGCAATAATCAGGGCATAAGCGGTCCGCGACAAGGAGGGCGAGGCAATGCTACGGTGCATCAGCGTGTCTCCGGGCGGCGTCGTGTCCATGCTCAGGACATGCCGGACGAAGGCGTAGTTGGTCTCGTAGTCTATCAGTCTTGCTGCGCCAGAACGCCGTCTGCGCTGTCATTCCGAGCCCGACGGACTGTTGGCCTGTCGTGCGGGCAGATCAGGCGTCGCCGAGTATGGTCCAGCCCGCGGAGATCAAGTAAAAGGCATCGCCCTCAGACATCTCCACGATGCCGTCCGGGCCGACATTGATGTGCCGTCCTGAGAAGGTTTGGACCGCGCCGATCCCCGGCGGCGCCTGGACGCGGACGTTCACCGGCCTTGGCGGTTTCCGTCTTT
>Ga0318533_10001421_pt1 | contig 11865 bp, 9 predicted proteins | sample GRESIP053b4f27_FD_203675 | JGI IMG/M metagenome (GOLD analysis project Ga0318533, IMG submission 203675) | Tropical soil microbial communities from Luquillo Experimental Forest, Puerto Rico - GRE.SIPMG.053b4f27 | ecosystem: Environmental > Terrestrial > Soil > Tropical forest > Bulk soil...
TCTCTACATCGCGCGGCGCGACGTGCTGAGGGCGTGCGGCGCGAAAGATGGGATCACGGTCAGCGCGCCGACCAACGACGATGTCGCCGAGATCAGCCGCGCAATCCGCGAGCGGCTGAAGCATCGCGGCGAAATTGGCGATGACGAGATTGTCTACCGAGCCATCGACCAGGACGGACGGACCTATGATCTGCCGATCGCCACCGGCGATCGGGTGCGCTTATTCCGCCGTACCTGGGGCACCGTCGATGGGCGGCCCTGCCACGTCGGCGACAATGGCGACATCGTCGAGGTGCTCGGTCGAACCGATGACGGCCTGCGGCTCCGCACAAAAGACCGACGCGTTGCCGACCTCGAATGGCGGCGCGTCTGCGACAGCGAGACGAACCGGCTCCTGCTCGGTTTCGGGCACGCGCTGACGATCAACGCTGCCCAGGGGATCACGTCGGACGAGCACATCAACGCGCTTCCGCGCGGCACGTCCGGCGTCACCGCATTTACCACGTACAGCGCCGAAAGCCGCAGCCGCGGCACGACCTGGACAATCATCTCCGAGGCGGCTGTCTACGAAACCGAGCGGTACCGGCAGGCGCTCGGTGACATTACGCCAATTACCCGGGACGACCTCTGGGCTCGCGTCGCCGACGACATGTCCCGCAAGCCTTACAAGGCGCTCGGCATCGACCTGCTGGCCGCCGCCCGCCGGGACCGCGAACGGGCGGTCGACACCTTCATTGCTTGCCACCATGCGCTCGAGACGGCGCAGCTCGACAACCCACGCTTCGGGCGCGACGCCATAAAGCGCCTTCAGGCGCTTGCGATCAACAAGTCTCTGTCCCGCCACCTCGCCGCGCTCGACCGGGCGGTGGCCGAAAATGCCGAACTCATCCGCGACATCGTGCGGGAACAAGAGGCCGACACTCACCTGCGTGCGCTACGGGCCGAGGGAGCCGCTGCCAAAAGGCAGATGAGCCTCACCGCGGACGCGTCTTCACTTTCGACTGGACCCGGCCTCTGAGGCGCGAGTTCGCCGAGACTGGTACTCGAGCCGCTGCGTACGGCCGGCGAGTCGCTATAGCTCGCCAAGCCTTAGCTGTCTGCCCCGCTTGCGGTTTCGATCCGGTTACGGGAGCGCTCCTAAACTCTCCTGCTCCCGGCGCGGAGGGGCGATTGGGAAGATGGGCGAACCCAGCCGTCGAGATCGCGGTGCCCTAAAGACAATCGAGCCCCATCTCGTTGCTGAGCCCCGATAGACGCCGATCGCACCCGCACTGGCCCTCTTCGACATTGTTACGTTGGCGACGGTCTCAGGCTCGGAGCTGCGGGAAGGTAAAAACCCGCGCGCAGGAGAGCAGAGTTCCTTAATCGTTCTGGCCGATGATGCCTGGGCCGGCCTATTATCCGGGGCTGACGAAAGTTGAGTGGCATAAGATCATGCTCACTCGGGATTGAATGAGAAACGCATGGGGATCTTTGGCGAATTACGGGCGCAGCTGGATCCTTGGCAGGTCGATTACGGTACCGAGTTGCCGCTGGCGATCGCCGAGCAGCCGGTTTCCGACGAAACGGTCGCGCTCGACATCGAGGTCGCTCCCGAAGAGTGGGATCCGATGCAGCCGAGTGCGTTGGTGGTGCCGTCGCAATTGATTTTCGTGGACGGCGTGCGGCGGATCGAGGCGCGACTGATCATCAGGCGGAAACAGCGGCTCTTTCATGGCGCCTTCGGAAGCCATGCAGTCGGGGCGGCTAGGGTCGCGGATCGCACGGCGTCCTGTAACGAGCCGCGCGTCCGACGCGTTGTAGTCATCGGGTCAGGAGAAGCTCTCGATGATCCGGTGATTGTTTCACATGGGCTTGTTTATGAGCCCGTGACAACTTTGGATGGCGACCCGGATGCTCCGCTCCGAACAATCCAAGAGGGCATGCGGCTCGCGGAGGAACGGCTGGGTAGGGAGCTCGCCGATGCCGACGACACTCTTGTCGTCGCCGATGGCCCACTTACGTTCGAGGAGGCGACGCGGGGAGCAGTACTCGGCTACATAAAACGCATTTTCAAGCTCTACCTGCCGACCGAGCATTTGGACTTGCTGGCCCGCCTGAAAGCCGGGGAGCGAGCCGACCTCTACCCCGGCTGCCTGACGAAAGCTGGGCTGTCGTCTTCGAACGGACTCGGTTGTGGGTGGGCAGGCGGTAAAACTCAAACCTCGAAGGCTGAACCGCATCGCGCCCTTGCTGATATGGCGGCCCAAATCGGTTGGAACGTTACCCTATGGTTACCTGAAATGAGAAAGGGCCCAGCGGTCTCTCGCTAAGCCCTTGTCTTTATTGGTGGAGCCAACCGGGATCGAACCGATGACCTCTACAATGCCATCGCCGCGATCTGCCTTCGGTCGGCCTCGGCCCGCATCCGGGGTTGCCCTTGCCCATCCGTCAATTCCTTAAGCATCGTAGCGTCCGCGAAAATTCACTCGCCAACGTTCGACGAGGGCATCGGAGGTCGAAATTCGAAGGCTTCGACATGCGCGCTCCAGAAGTGGGCGTTACCGATGGCGGCAAGACGCGGCGTCGGCGCACCGTTTCGCGTGGGTGCGATCCTCCTCGAAGGATCTGAAAAGAAGGGGAACTGCTACCTCGTCAGTTTTGATTGGCGCCAGGCTATATGCGGCGCTCGGCTCCGTCAGCCCCGATGACCACCCAACTCGAGAGTACCGGAGCTAGGCCTGAGCAGTCAGCAACAAGGTCGGCAAACCAAGGCCGTCGACGCGCGCCTAAGCGAACCGCCCGCAGGTCCGGGACCTGCGCGCAGACAAGGGTGGTGCGTCGCGCCCACTTGCAGATGCCGAACGCCCCCGGAACGCGTGTCAGAAACGTGTCAATGCCGCATTCACGTTCCTGCGGCGTTCTGCACGATCTTGCAGGATATGGCCGGCCGCTATCGCGACAACTGTCTTACAACTCCTTGAGAAAGAACACGAAAAATGGTGGGCGCGACTGGGATTGAACCAGTGACCCCTACGATGTCAACGTAGTGCTCTCCCGCTGAGCTACGCGCCCTTTTCCAGCGGCCGAGGGATGGAAGCTCAGGATGTAGCGAAATCGCGGGCGACAGGCAAGTGCGGCCCCTTTTCGCAAATCGGTCAGTCTGGAATTGGCGCGCCTTTGCCGTCGGCAGTAGAGAACCCGGTTCTCGCCGCTAATATCGGCCGGTCGGCCCGTCCGATCTGGATCCAAAGCGTTCGCAATTGCGGTGGTAACCGTCATAAAATTACCCAATTCACATTTCATAATCCCGACCGATCACGGGAAGGAGCTGAGATGGCGACCCAAGCCGCTTCGGCTCGGCGCCGACCAGCCGTTTGAAAAGGGTCTGATTAGTAATCCCGCCGACCCGGCGGACTAAACGGGCTTACAACTCTAAGGAGAGGCTTTGCTGTAGATTTGCTGCAGGTGCAGCGGCTGGTAATAATTGACGCAACTGTTTCTTGCAGCTGAAGCCGACTTGGACGAGGAGATCGGATGGATACGCCCACTCCCCGGGAACTCGCGATCGAACGCGACCTCTGGGTGCCGGCGCGGGACGGCGTCAGGCTGGCGACGGACGTTTACCGGCCGACCGGCGGCGGGCCGTTTCCGGTCCTCCTCGAGCGCACCCCGTATAACAAATCGGCGCCGAGCCGCTCGGAGCGAACCGCCGCTGTGGCGGCGCCGCGTTCGCGCGCCGAGGTCGCTCATTACTTTGCGCAGCACGGCTATGCCGTCGTCTATCAGGATTGCCGCGGCCGGTACTGGTCGGAGGGCCGCTTCACGAAATATCTGAGCGAGGCCGAGGACGGATACGACACCCTCTGCTGGCTGATGCGGCAACCCTGGTGCAACGGTCGGATTGGCACGTTCGGCCTCTCTTACGCGGCGCATACCCAGGCGGCGCTCGGCTGCCTCGACCCGCCCGGTCTCGCCGCGCAGTTTCTCGACTGCGGCGGGTTTTCGAACGCTTACCGCAGCGGCATCCGCCATGGCGGTGCCTTCGATCTGAAGCAGGCGACCTGGGCCTACAACAACGCGCTCGCCGACACCAAGGACCCGGCCGTCAAGGCGGCACTGGAGGCCGAGGACATCAGGGCGTGGTTCGCGCGGATGCCGTGGTGCAAAGGCCAATCGCCGGTGTCGGCCGCGCCGGATTACGAGGACTACCTCTTCGAGCAGTGGTCGCACGGAATATTCGACGATTTCTGGAAGCGCCCCGGGATCTATGCCGAGGGTTATTACGAGCGCTATGCCGATGTGCCGATCGCCCATTTCTCCGGCTGGTACGATCCCTATGCGCGGACCGCAACCGAGAATTATCTTGGTCTCAAGCGCAAGAAGCGTGCTTCGATGCGGCTGATCCTCGGCCCGTGGACCCACGGCGACCGCTCGCTGAGCTATGCGGGCGATGTCGATTTCGGCCCGACGGCGCCGGTCGACGGCAACCTCGCCGAGGATTTTTTCGCGCTTCGCCTCGACTGGTTCGACCGTTGGCTCAAGGACGGCTCGCACGGCGCCGCGGCCGACCCGCCCGTGCGCGTCTTCGTGATGGGCGGCGGCTCGGGGCGGCGCAATCCGGCCGGACGCCTCGATCACGGCGGCCGCTGGCACACTGCCGCGGATTGGCCGCTACCGGAGACCCGATGGACACGGTTCTATCTGCAGCCGGACCGCAGCCTCGGGCGCGCCCTGCCGCCGCAAGGGGCCCGACCCCTCGAATACGCCTTCGATCCGCGCGATCCGGTGCCGACCATCGGCGGGGCGCTGAGCTCGGGCGAGCCGGTGATGCGCGCCGGCGCCTACGACCAGCGTACCGGACCCAACGTGTTCGGTGCGAGCGAGCCCTATCGGCCGCTCGCCGAACGCCCCGACGTGCTCGTCTTCGCGACCCCGCCGCTCGACGGCGCCCTGGAGGTAACGGGCCCGGTGACGGTGCGGCTGTGGATCGCGTCGGATTGCCCCGACACCGACTTCACCGCCAAGCTGATCGATGTTTATCCGCCGAACGAGGATTACCCGGAGGGTTTCGCGATGAATCTGACCGAGGGGATTTTACGCGTGCGGTATCGCGATAGCTGGGAGCGACCGTCGCCAATGGTGCCGGGCGAGGTCTACGCGATCACGATCGAGCTGTTCCCGACGGGCAATCTGTTCGCCTCGGGCCACCGCCTGCGCCTCGACATCGCGAGCAGCAACTTCCCGCATTTCGACGTCAACCCGAATTCGGGAGAGCCCGAAGGCCAGATGCGGCACCCGCGCATTGCCAGAAACCGGGTCTTTGCCGACGCGGCGCATCCGTCTCACATCGTCCTTCCGGTTATTCCGTAAGAGGCTGCGGCAGTTGCGACAGCTCCGCGGCGGCGATAGTCTCGGCCCCAGTGCGGCGGCGAGGTGCGCGATGTGGAAGGGGGTGGTACTGCTGGCGGCTGTGATCGCCGTCGGTGCGGATCTGGCCGCGACAGCTGCGGGAGGATCGGGCAACCCTGCTAATGACAGCCTTCTCGCAGCGTCACCGGACCAGCAAGCGAGAATGCTCACACAAGGGATCAAGGGCTGCGTCGGTGAATCGCCCTTTCCCATGGGCGTGACGACGACAGGCAAAGCAAAGGGGTACGCTTATTGGAGCGTGCGCTGCAAGGACGGCAGAAGCTTTGCCGTTCAGATCACACCGGCCGTCAAGGCGAAGGCGATCATCGTTGATTGCCGCGCACTGGAGGGCACCGGTAAGGAGTGCTTCAAGAAGTTCTGAGCCGGGCGTAAGGCTGGGAGCTTGGCGGGCGGTCACCAGCGCAGCGGTTGGCGGCAAACGGAGTACCAGAGGCCGAGATTCTCCTCCTTCCACTTCGGATCCTCGCAATCCTTCTTGAGGAGCGCGGCAGATGCCTGCGGATCGGAGGGCGGCACGGGCGTGTCCGAAGAGCACGCCGCCAGGGCGATCGCCAGGGCCAGAATTCCCGATCTCACCAGCGCCACTCCTTGATCCTGATCGGCTCGAAAGCCGTGGATTCATCGATACACAGGATTCTCGACTGCTCCCGCGGTGAATGCAAGGCGATGTGGCGGCACCCCATGCTAGTGCTGTCCGATAGCCTTAAAATGATTATAATGTTTAGAATTGCGAGCGCCTATCGGTCCTGAAGCGGCGCTGGAAGGTGGAGTGCACCTCATGAAGAGTGATGGTGGGCCAAGGAATTACCGCAAGGACACCCTCCTGGCCCATCTCGGCCGCCACCCTGAAGGCCAGCACGGTGCCGTCAACCCGCCAGTCTATCACGCTTCGACGATCCTTTCCTCGAACATGGCCGAATGGGAAAGGAAGCGCGACCCGAAGACGCGCTTCGATGTGGTGCGCTACGGTCTGCTCGGCACCCCAACCACTTTCGCGCTCGAAGAGGCATTGGCGGCGATCGAAGGCGGCCATCGCGCGATGCTGATGTCCTCGGGTTTGGCCGCAATCACCGCACCTCTGCAGGCCTGCCTCAAATGCGGCGACCACCTGCTGATGGTCGATTCGGCGTACGGGCCGGCGCGCAACTTTTGCGAACGGGTGCTAACCCGCTGCGGCGTCGCCACGACCTATTACGACCCGCTGATCGGCGACGGCATCGCCCGGCTGATGCGCCCGAACACCAAGGTCGTTTATGTCGAGTCGCCGGGCTCGCTGACCTTTGAGGTGCAGGACGTGCCCGCCATCGCCGCGGCGGCGCACGAGGCCGGCGCCAAGGTGCTGATGGACAACACCTGGGCCTCGCCTTACCTCTTCCCGTCCTTCCTCCACGGCGTCGACGTTTCGATCCACGCGGCGACCAAATACATCGTCGGTCATTCCGACGTGATCCTCGGCGCCGTGATCACTACCGAGGAGATGTATCTAAAGGTACGCACGATGGCCGCCGATCTCGGCCACTGTGCTGCACCCGACGATGCCTATTATGCATTGCGCGGCTTGCGGACACTGAGCGTGCGGCTCGAGCGGCACGAAAAAAATGCGCTCGCCGTGGCGCGCTGGCTGCAAACTCGGCCCGAAGTCTCGCGCGTCCTATACCCGGCCTTGCCGGAGGACCCCGGCCACGCGCTGTGGAAGCGCGACTTTCTCGGCGCCAGCGGGTTGTTCGGGGTGGTTCTCAGGCCAGCGCCGAAAGCGGCGGTCTACGCGATGATCGACGCGCTCGACTTGTTCGGCATCGGCTCCAGCTGGGGTGGTTTTGAAAGCCTGATCCTGCCCACCAATCCCGAACGTATCCGCAGCGCGACGCGCTGGACGGCGGAGGGCCCGACCCTGCGGCTCCACATCGGGCTCGAAGACCCGCAGGATCTTATCGAGGATCTCGAAGGCGGCTTTCACCAACTCCATGTCGCGATCGCGGCGTAAACCGCGAGTCAGGTGACCGCGAACCGCCTGATCGTCTCCTCGTTGAATTTGAGCCCAAGCCCGGGGGCCGCGGGCATGACGAGATCGCCGTTCTGCGGCACCGGGACTTCCTCGAACAGGCGGAATAGCCGGGGCATGTACTCGACGGTCAGACCGTTGGGGACGGCCCCGACCAGGTGCACGTGGATCTCCGGCACGCCGTGGCTGACCACCGGCAGGTTAAAGGCTTCCGCCATGCCGGCGATCTTGAGCCATGGAGTGATGCCGCCGGAGCGCACCTGATCGATCATCACGATGTCGACCGAACGGGCCTCGAGCATGTGGCGGAACGGCACGATGCCCCAGAGGTATTCGCCGCCGGTAACCGGCGTTGCGAGGGCCTCGGCCACCCGCGCGAGACCGGCGTAATCGTCGTGCGCCGTTACATCCTCGAGCCAATAGAGGCCAACACCGGCGTCTTCGACCCGCCGACCGATATCGATCGCCTGCTCGACCCGCCAGCGCTGGTTGATGTCGCACATCAAATCCATGTCCGGGCCGACGGCCTCGCGAATGAGGCGCGCCTGCTCGACTTCGCGAGCCGGTGAGGTGACGCCCGGCAGGCCGAGCTGCATCTTTGCCTGGCGATAGCCTTTTTCGCGCAGTCTCCCGGCTGCGGTGACCGCTTCCTCGAGTTTGAGTCCGCGCCGCAATGCGCCGCTCGCGTAGGTGGCGATCCGATCGCGCCCGCCGCCCAGCAACTTCCACAACGGCAGGTTCAAAGCCTTGCCCTTGATGTCCCACAGCGCCACGTCGATCGCCGACAAGGCCATCGTCAGAATCCCGCCGGGACCGGCGCCGCCGGCCGCCGCGGCCAGTTTTGTCGCGGCCGCCTCGACCCGCAACGGATCCTCGCCGATTGCCAATGCCCCGAGCTCGTTGACGGCTTGTTGCAGGGTGTTGGTCAGCCGGCCGCCGAAATAGGTCACGCCGATCCCTTCGACCCCTTCGTCGGTGCCGACTCGCAGGGTCACGATCGGGTTGGTCGCGTTCGGGTTCTCCGAAAACCCGGCGAGCGGCTCGTCGTTCGGCAATGCAACGACCTGCGTCCGAATGGTGGTGATCTTCATGACACAACCTTGAACCGGTTGATCGTGTCCTCTCGGAAAGAGAGGCCGAGACCGGGGCGGTCGGACAGAACGAGCTCGCTGTTTTGGAGGGCGGCGGTCCCTTCGAACAATTGCAGCATCCAGCCCATGTATTCGACGGTGAGCCCGTTTGGCACCGCCGCCACGAGATGGGCGTGGATTTCGGGAATGACGTGGCTGACCACCGGCAGGTTGAAGGCTTCGGCCATGCCTGCGACCTTGATCCACTGGGTGATGCCGCCGACGCGGATCAGGTCGATCATCACGTAGTCGACCGAGCGCGCCTCGATCATGTGGCGGAACGGGACGATGCCGTAGACGAGTTCGCCGCCGCAAATCGGGGTCGCCAAGGCGGCGTTGACCCGCGCGAGCCCGGCGTAATCATCGTGCGTCGTGACGTCCTCGAGCCAGAAGAGACCGACCCCGGCATCTTCGACGCGCTTGCCGATGTCGATCGCCTGCTCCACCCGCCAGCGCTGGTTGATGTCGCACATCAGCTTGATGTCGGGCCCAATCGTCTCGCGCACCCGCCGCATACGCTCGACCTCCTTGGCGGGTGAGGTGTCGCCGGGCAGGGCGAGCTGCGTTTTCATCTCGCGGAAGCCCTTGTCCTTCAGCCGCGCGGCCGCAGCCACGACTTCGTCGAGCGACAGGTTGCGCCGCAACGCGCCGCTGGCATAGGTCGGCACACGCTGCCGGGCTCCGCCGAGCAATTTCCACAGCGGCTGGTTCAAGGCCTTGCCGCGAATGTCCCACAGCGCGATGTCGATCGCCGAAAGCGCCAAGGTGAACATACCCGCCGGCCCGGAGCCCCCGGCTGCGGCGCGCAATTTGGCGATGATCGCCTCGACCCGCATCGGGTCTTCGCCTACAGCCAGCGCACCAAGATCGTCGACGGCGCGCTTCAGCGAGGCGGTGATGGCACCGCCGTAGAAGGTCACCCCGACCCCTTCGATGCCGTCATCGGTGTCGAGCCGCACGATCACGATCGGCCGCGCGGCGCTCGTATCTTCCGGCGTGTTGGCGAGCGGATCCTGTTGCGGCATCACCAGGATCTGAGAGCGGATGCGCGATACCTTCATCGGTGACCTCCCGAGACAAATTCCGCTGTCGGCAGCGAAAAACGCCATTCAGCGTCCGCGAAGCGTCCGCCCGTCGCCGAGAACTTGCTGTTTATCAGAGACTTAGACATAATTTGGCGTACCTGTCGACAGCGGAATTTTCGGCCCCAAAACCGCAGTCGGCAGCGGACCGGCAGCGGAACTTGCAAGAGCTTCGAAGGCTTGCCTTAATATCACCAAATTTACCATTGGATAATTGACTTTACCGCATGGTAGGTTTACATAGGCCCAAACCTGATCGTTGCAAGGGCGCGGGCGCTGTGACCTCTAAGCAGCGCGGTAGCGATCGAGCGTGGCTTGGTCGAATTTGAGGCTGAGCCCCGGCGTGGTCGGCATCAGGAGCTCGCCGCTTTGCGGCCGTGGAACCTCTTCGAAGAGGCGCATCAGCCACGGCATGTACTCGACCGTCAGCCCGTTGGGCACCGCCCCGATCAGATGGACGTGGACCTCGGGGATCCGGTGGCTGACGACGGGCAGGTTGAAAGCCTCCGCCATGCCGGCGACCTTAAGCCACTGAGTGATGCCGCCGACCCGCACCAGGTCGATCATAACGATGTCCACCGAGTGCCGTTCGACCATGTGGCGGAACGGGACGATGCCGCAGACGTATTCGCCGCCCGCCACCGGCGTCGACAGCGCCGCGGTGACGCGGGCGAGCCCGGCAAAATCGTCCGCCGTCGTCACGTCCTCGAGCCAGAACAGGCCGACCCCGGCGTCTTCGACACGCCGGCCGATGTCAATAGCCTGCTCGACCCGCCAGCGCTGGTTGATGTCGCACATCAATTTGATGTCGGGCCCGATTGCCTCGCGCACCCGGAGCATGCGCTCGACCTCCTTGGCAGGAGTGGTGTCGCCGGGCAGCGCCAGCTGCGTCTTCATCTCGCGGAAGCCGCGTTCTTTCAGCCGCGCAGCGGCGGCGACCCGCTGGAGCGAGAGCCCACGCATCAAGGCGCCGCTGGCATAGGTAGGCACCCGCTCGCGCGCACCCCCGAGCAATTTCCACAACGGCAGGTTCAACACGCCGCGAATGTCCCACAGCGCCATGTCGAGCGCCGAGTGGGCGAGGTTGAAGATGCCGCCGGGCCCGGCCGAGCCCGCGGCGGCGCGCAGCTTTGCCGCGACCGCCTCGACGCGCAGCGGATCCTCGCCGACCATCAACGCACCAAGCTCGTCGACCGCGCTGCACAACGTGCCGGTCAGCGCGCCGCCGAAATAGGTCACCCCGAGCCCGACCACCCCCTGGTCTGTCTCGACCTGCAACGTGACGATCGGCCGCGTCCCATCCGGGTTTTCCGCCGCGTCGGCGAGCGGTTCGTCAGCCGGCAGGGCGACGATCGAAGAGCGAATACCCGAGATCTTCATCACACCAGCCTCGGCCGTGGAAACGACAAGATTTGCACCCGGCGCGATGCAAGGGAAGCGCGATCAGCGTCGCGTTCACTAAGTCGCCGGGCTCGCCGTGATATGGGTGCGAAACGTCAGTGGATCGCCGATATTGCGGATCGGCTCGAGGCTGCCGCCGGTGCCGCGCACGATAACCGTGCCATAACCAAAGATGCGGCCGAGCAGCGATTGGTCGACATCGACGCTCTCAACCTTGTCGCGGTTCATCTCGATCGTGTGCCGCGAGAGCAGACCCGACTTATAGATGACCCGGTGGTCGGTTACCGCCAATTCGGTTGTCGCCCGCCGGATAAACGCGCGCAGCCCGGCCGAGAGCGCCAACAGCGCAAATATGACCGCCGCTATTCCCAGGGCCAGGCTGATGTTCGGATTGTCGCTGGTGTAAACCGCCGCGCCGGCGAGAATAATGCATGCAATCGCAAGCAATATCGTGTGGATATAGATCCGCCAATGAAGCCTTGTCGCATAGACAATCGTCTCGCCCGGCTGCAATACCCGTCTGACATAGCGCATCACTGGTACCCTGTCGAAGCCGCACCGTCACGCCGGGCGGGCACCGCTCAGCGCAGCTTTGTAGGCGCGCACCGCCGCAGCAAAGCCCATCACCAGCGCATCGGCGGTCAGCTCGTGCCCGATCGAGGCTTCGGCAAACCCCGGCAAAGCCGCGGTCAACGCGGGCAGATTATCGAGGTTCAAATCATGGCCGATGTTCACGATCAAGCCCAGCTCGGTGGCGCGCGCCGCGGTCGCGGCGCAGGCCTGCAATAGAGCCTGCGGACTGCCGGCGCGAAAGGCCGCGGCATAGGCGCCCGTGTCG
>Ga0318533_10001427_pt1 | contig 11846 bp, 9 predicted proteins | sample GRESIP053b4f27_FD_203675 | JGI IMG/M metagenome (GOLD analysis project Ga0318533, IMG submission 203675) | Tropical soil microbial communities from Luquillo Experimental Forest, Puerto Rico - GRE.SIPMG.053b4f27 | ecosystem: Environmental > Terrestrial > Soil > Tropical forest > Bulk soil...
CCCTCCGACCTCAGCCGGGGCCGGATCCACGACTCCTTCCATGTTGCAGGGCCCGACGGGTACGACTTCACCGTCAATTCGTCGCATGCCGGAGGAAGGCCTGTCTAAAAAAGACCTTCCCGCGCTTACACTGCGGCCGCAGGGCTAGGCGGCTTCGGGGCTCTCTGCCCGCTCGAGCCGGGTCAGGATCTGCCGCGCCCGGCGTAGCGCAGCATCCGGCCGAAGGAATACTTCAAAGTACTCCTCGTCTGGGTAGTTGAACATCTGCTGCTGTTTTTCGAGCGCCCAGCGGTCTTCGGCGATGACCGCCGGGAAAGTCTCCATGAAACGCTCGACCGCTGATTTGCTCGGGTCGGCCTTGCACCTCTGGCCGGCCGGCATGTTGATGATCAATCGCCAGACGTGATGGCTGCGATCGACCGGCGTATGGGTGTGGACGATGATATAACCGCGCTCGACGCTCGCGTCGCCATGCCGCCCTGCCGGCCACACCCGCATCTCGACGCGCGTCACCGCCGGGCTCAGCATAAAATGAGTGTGGTCTCGGTCGACCACGTCATAGCCCAAGTAATCCTCGAGATAGGGCGGCTGCCGGTAGCCGCGGACGCTGCGTGTCGTCCCGACATAGGCGTTGCCGGCGCGCGTCCCCTCCTCGAGCTTGACCGGTATCCGGCTGTTCTCGACATCACCGATATTGCCGTCGTGCAGCGGGTAGAAATGCGTGATGTCGAGCAGGTTCTCGATCAGCAGCAGCGTGTTGGCGGGTACCGGCATCGGCCCGGTATCGGCCGTCTCCCACGCGGGATCGGCGATCTCCGGGATGCGCGGCGGCGCGACCGTCGCCGCCTTGGCGGGCTCTCCGGGCCAGATCCAGACGACGCCGTCCTGTTCGATGATTGGGAACGGGCGCAGCCGAGCCTCTCTAGGGATGTGGCCGTCGGGATGTGACGGCACCCGGACGCATTGGCCGGTCGCGTCGTAGCACAAGCCGTGATAAGCGCACTCGAGCAGACCGCCTTCGACGAACCGCCCCTGTGACAGCGGCATCCGTTTGTGACAGCAGCGCTCGTCGAAAGCGACCACGCGGTTCTCGGCCGTGCGCCACATGACCACTGGTCTTTCCGCGATGACCTGGCCCTGCAACTGTTGAGGGAGGAATTCGCGAGCGAGCCCAGCCACGTACCAGGCATTCCTCACCAGCACATCAGCGGCCATGTCCCGATCCCTTCGAAACCCGTGTTCCCGAGGTGATCTTGGCGCCGGCACGTGGACTCGCCAAGCGACTTACCGCGTCTGGGGTCGGCGATCATCGCAAACCTTCGCCGCGTTAGGGCGATTCGGGGTGCACGGGCGCGTTTATTGTCGCTATCGGGAAAAAACCCAAACCCGATAGACCAAACAGACCCGAGCGCCGCTTCGCACGGCTTGATCAAAGCATTCTATTCAATCCCAAGTTCTGTTATGCTCTTTAAATAGGCGCACGCACGGTGCGCCGTAGTCTCGCGCAACGCGAGCCACGAAAGGGTAAGCAACATGTGGGGCGGAATCATCGGTCTAATCATTCAGCTGATCTCTGGTGCCGTCGGCGGCAACATTGCGGGCTCGGCACTGAAGCAATATAACCTCGGGACAATCGGCAACTCGATTGCCGGCGTGATCGGCGGTGGTGTGGGCGCTCAGATCATCGGTGCGCTGCTCGGCGGCGGAACCGGAGCGGAGGCCGCAGCCGGTGGCCTCGATATCGGCTCGATCATCGGCCAGATCGTTTCCGGCGGGGTCGGCGGCGGCGTCTTGATGGCGATCGTAGGCTTGATCAAGCAGGCCATGGGCGGCCAAGCGGCCAGCTGAGCCGGCCGTCAGCGCGGTTTCTCGTGCCCGGCCGAAGGCGGTGCCTGAGGCCGGGCGTCTACCTGTTCCTTGCCTCACTTCCGCCCTTCATGCTGAACATCACGGCATGGGCGGCCGAGGGGGGAACCGTGTGCGTAGAGAATGCGACGATCAGCGAGCTGCAGCAGGCGCTGGCTGCGGGTAGGACAACAGCCGCTGGGCTGGTGAGCGCTTATCTGGCGCGCATCGAAGCCTATGACCGGGGCGGCCCGCGCCTCGGCGCCGTGCGCGAGGTGAACCCCGACGCAATGGCGATCGCTGCTGCCCTCGATCGCAACAAACCTGCCGAGCGGCGCCCGCTCGAGGGTATTTCGATCCTAGTCAAGGACAACATCGCCACGGGCGATGCGCAGCACACGACGGCAGGCTCTCTGGCGCTCGCCGACGCCCGGTCGAAACGGGACGCGACCGTGGTCGAGCGGCTGCGGGGCGCGGGCGCGGTGATCCTCGGCAAAGCCAATCTGACCGAATTCGCCAATATCCTGGCGATCGACATGCCGGCCGGCTACAGCTCGCTCGGCGGTCAGGTCAAAAACCCCTACGCGACCGAGCTCGATGAACGGAATGTGCCGGTCGTCCCACCCGGCGGGTCGAGCTCGGGATCGGCGGTCGCCGTGGCGGCGGGGCTGGCAGCCGCGGCGATCGGCACCGAGACCTCTGGCTCGCTGCTGTCGCCGGCGACCCAGAACGGCGTCGTCACGGTCAAGCCGACGGTCGGGCTCATCAGCCGCGCCGGGATCATTCCGATCGCCCACAGCCAGGACACCGCGGGCCCTCTGACGCGCACGGTGCGAGACGCGGCGATCCTGTTGAACGTGCTTGCCACCGCCGATCCGATGGACCCGGTGACAGGGTCCATCCAGCGTCCTGCCGATTACATGAGCGCGCTCGAAAAGGACGGGCTCAAGGGGGCGCGCATCGGCGTGCCGAGCGATCCTGGCGATCCCGGCAACGATTTCTACTACGGTCCGCTGCCGCCGCGTGCCGCCGTGGTCATGCGCGAGGCAATCGCCGTCATGGAGGCCCAGGGTGCCACAATCATCCGCGCCAATATCCCGACCGAGGGCTGGATCGGCGGCCCCGGTACCGAGATGGCAATCCTCAACCGCAACCCCGAAAGCCCGACCAAAAACCAGCCGGCGCGCCGGCCGATCGTGTTCGTCTATGAGCTGAAACACGATCTGAACGCCTATCTCCGCGACTGGGCCGCCGGAACCCCGATGCGCAGCCTCGCCGATATCGTCGCCTTCAACCAGGCCAATGCCGACCGCGCGCTGCGCTTCGGCCAGGACATTTTCCTCGCCGCCGAAGCGACCCGCGGCGACCTCAGCGAGCTGGAATATGTCTCGGCGCGGCAAATGGATTTGCGCGCCGCGCGCGAACTTGGGCTCGACGCCTATATGGACCGATACCAGCTTGATGCGGTGCTGTTCCCCGGTGTCGCCGGTGCCGCGATCGCCGCCAAGGCCGGCTATCCGAGCGTCCAGGTGCCCGCCGGCTTTGTCGCCGGGGTGCGCGACAAGGGCACCCCGGACTATCCCTATGGCGCGACCTTCACGGGCCGCGCCTGGAGCGAGCCCACCTTGCTGCGCCTGGCCTACGCCTTCGAGCAGGTGACCCAGGCGCGCCACCCGCCTCCCGGCCTGCCACCACTCGACCCGAGCTGCGCACCTTAGTTTTCGCGCATGTGGCTCGCCGAGCCCGGAGATGCGCCGAGATGAGAGGTGGTGGATAAAGCGGATACTGGATTAACCTTCCTGCTGTAAGGCGGCGGTCAACAGCCATCGTCATTAACTTAGGGAGGAGCCAGGATGACACGCCAGGATCAAGAAGGACCGGAAAAAAGCGGCAATCTCTCGCGGCGGACGTTGGTCGGCGCGGTGGCTGCAGGCGCTGCCCTTGCCGGGTCGCGCGGTGCGATGGCCCAGGCGGAGCGTGCCGCACCGCAGAGCACCGTCACCAGCCCGCCGCGCGACTTCGGCCCCAATGGGGCGCCGACGACCTATTTCTGGGATCCGGATATCGTCGCAGTCGATCCGCTGTTCAACCGATACGCACAGCCGAACAGTGCGATCATGCGGTTGTGGACCGGTGCGCTGTGGTCGGAGGGACCGGCGTGGAACGCCCAGGGCCGCTATCTTGTCTGGAGCGACATCCCGAATAATCGTCAGTTGCGGTGGCTGGAGGACAACGGCCAGACCAGCGTCTTCCGCATGCCGTCGAACCACAGCAACGGCAACACCTTCGATTTCCAGGGCCGTCAGATTTCCTGCGAGCATCTCACGCGCCGGGTCGTGCGCTTCGAGCTCGACGGTTCGGCGACGGTGATCGCCGATTCCTACGACGGCAAGCGGCTCAACTCGCCCAATGACGTCGTTCCCCACCCGGACGGCAGCATCTGGTTCACCGACCCTCCTTACGGCGGCCAGCTCTACGAGGGTGAGCCCGACGCGGCCGGCGGCCCCAGCAATCCGGCAGGAAAGCTCAACCCGCGGCTTGGCCGGCCAGCCGGGTTTGTCGGGTGGAAGCGCGAGTTGCCGACCAATGTCTACCGCGCCGACCCGAGCGGGCGGCTCGATGTCGTCGTCACTGAAGACCAGGTCCCCGACCCGAACGGCCTGCTCTTTTCGCCCGACTACAGGAAGCTCTACGTGATCAGCACCGGCAAAGGCCCGGGCGATACGGGACCGGGAGGGAAGGGCGACATGCACGTCTTCGATGTCGGCCCCGATAACAAGCTGTCCAATCAAAAGCTCTTCACCGACTTTGTGGTCGATGGCGTCAAATGCGGACCGGACGGCGCGCGCTGCGATGTGGATGGCAATCTGTGGTGTTCGAGCAATGCCGGCCGCGTGGTCGGCTATAGCGGAGTCACCGTGTGGACCCCCGAGGGCAAGCTGATCGGGCGCATCCGTTTGCCCGAGGTTACCGCCAATCTGTGCTTTGGCGGCCCCAAACGAAATCGCCTGTTCATTGCCGCCAGCCAATCGCTCTATGCGGTGTACGTCGCCACGCAAGGGGCGAGCCCAGGGTAGCTTGCGGGGACCCCCGACAGGCCCGCCGAATTTTCGAGTCATTGGAATTTTCGGCGATGCGAGGCCGTTTTACGCGTTCGGGCGGCAAGCACTCGCGCACTAATTATGGCGTTATGTTGAATAATAAGGCAAAATATCGACTTTAGGCAGCTTAACCACAAAAATTTCTCTCCTCAATGGAAAGAAATGTTCAGTCGTCCGTTCTGGGTGGGACGGCGAACATGCCGCCTATATTAGGAGCAATCGATGTTGAAGCTTTCGTCTCTGTCTGCTGGCCTATTGGCACTGACCGTCGCTGCGCCGGTCTTTGCGCAGCCGGCGACGACCACGACCACCCCCACCTCCCCTTCAGGCGCGATGGCGCCGGCGGCGCCCGCCGTCCCAAGGGCTCAGGACCCGGCATCGCACAGCACCGCAACCATGCCGAATGCGGGGATGATCGACATAAATACTGCGACGGCTGCCGAACTGAAGGGGCTGCCGGGCGTCAGTGAGAGTGACTCGACGAAAATAATTCAGGGACGGCCCTACACCGACAAGAACCAACTGGTCTCGCGGCACGTGGTTTCCGAAGCAACATACGACAAGATCAAGGATCACGTCGTCACCAAGCCGCCCAAGTCGTAATCACAGATCGGCAATTGGGGGGACCGCAGCACTGGCTGCGGTCCCCTTTTGCGTCGATGGGCTCACCGTCAGACCGCGCTGTTTGAGCAACGCGTCGATTGTCGGGTCGCGGCCGCGAAACGCGCGATAGAGCTCCATTGGGTCTTCTGTGTCTCCGGCGCGGTAGATCGCTTTGAGACGCGCCGCTAGCTCCGGATCGAAGACATTGCCGGTCTGGGTAAACGCCGCATAGCCGTCGGCCTCCAGCACCTCCGCCCAGAGATAGGCATAATACCCGGCGGCATAGCCGCCGTCGGCAAACAAATGCTGGAAATGTGCTGGGCGATGGCGCAGCCCAATCTCCCCCGGCATACCGATCCGATCGAGGAAGTCGCGCTCAAACCGCGCGAGATCCAATGTCTCGGGCGATGGCTCAGAGTGCAGATCTAGGTCGAGCAGCGCGGAGCCGGTGTACTCCACGGTGGCAAAACCCTGGTTGAAGGTTCGCGCCGCGAGCAGCCGACGCAGCAATTTTTCCGCGATCGGTTTTCCAGTCGTGTAATGCCGGGCATAGCGGCGCAAGGTCTCCGGCGCCGCCATCCAGTGCTCAAAGATCTGCGAGGGGAACTCGACGAAATCGCGGCGGACGGCAGTGCCCGATTGCGAGCGGTAGCGCACGCTGCTCAACAGGCTGTGGAGCCCGTGGCCGAACTCGTGAAACAAGGTCAGGGCGTCGTCGAAGCTCAACAACGTTGGCTCGCCTTTTGCAAAATTGTTGTTGTTGACGACGATCGGGGCGACCGCGCCGTCCAAGGTTTCCTGGTCGCGGTAGCGGCTCGACCACGCACCCGAGCGTTTGCCCGGCCGGGCGAAATTGTCGTGCAGAAACAGGCCGACATGGCTGCCGGCATTGTCGCGGACCTCCCAGACGCGCACATCCGGATGATAGGCCGGCAGATCACTGCGCTCGGTAAAGGTGAGGCCGAACAGGTGGCGGGCGGTGTCGAATGCCGCCTCCACCATGTTGTCGAGAACGAAGTACGGCTTTACCTCGGCCTCGTCGAGATCGTATTCGGCCTGCCGGACCTTCTCGGCGTAATAACGCCAGTCCCACGGCTCGATCGGCTCATTCAATCCCTGGTCACGTGCGACGTTCTCAAGTTTAGCGAGCTCGGCGCCCGCTTTCGCCTTGGCCGGCCCCCAGACCTGCAGCAATAGGCGCTCGACTGCATCGGAGGTCTTGGCCATCGAGTCGTCTAGCCGGTAATCGGCAAAATTGTTGTAGCCGAGGAGCCGCGCCTGCTCGGCGCGCAACGTTATGATCTCATGAATGAGCGGCACGTTGTCGCGCGGACCTTCGTGGGCGCCGCGCGCCGTCCACGCCTCCCACAAGCTTCGGCGCAGATCCCGGCGCGCCGAGAAGGTCAGAAACGGCTCGACCGAGGACCGCGCGAGAGTGATGACCCAGCGCCCCGCGACCCCCCGCTCTTCGGCCGCCTGCGCCGCGGCGGCACGGGCGAAGTCCGGGAGCCCGTCGAGGTCCGGCTCGTCAAGCACCAGCCGCCAATCCCGCTCGTCATGCAGCACATTCTGACCAAAGAGCGTGTGCAGGACGGCCAATCGCTCCGCGATCGCCGCCATTCGTGCCCTCTGTCCGGAGCTGAGCATCGCCCCGCTGCGCACGAAGCGCAGATGGTAGCGCTCGAGGAGCCGCAGCTGGTCGCGGGCCAGGCCGAGCATTTCCCGCCGCTCGTAGAGCGCGGCGATCCGCCCGAACAGCCCTTCGTCGAGGGCAATCTGCATTTGATGTTGGGCGAGCTTCGGGGCGTAGTCGCGGGCGATCGCTTGGAGCGCGTCATTGTTATTGCTCGAATCGAGATTGGAGAACACCCGGCTGACCCGTTCGAGTAGACGGCCGCTGCGCTCGAGCGCTTCGATCGTATTGGCAAAGGTCGGGGCTGTGGCCGAGCCGGTAATCGCGGCAATCTCGGCGTTGTGCTCGGCCATCGCCCTATCAAAGGCCGGCGGGAAGTGTTCGGTGCGAATGCTATCGAACGGCGGCAAGCCGAACGGCGTGGTCCAGGTCTCGAAGAACGGGTTTTCGGTCATTCGCGTAACCGCGGGTCACCATGCCTCGCGGCCGCGCGGAGGACGTGCGACGCCGGGGCCGGCATCTGCCAACTTCCGATCCGCGCGTTGCTCGGCCTCGTGCTTGTCGAACATCGCCTTGGCCGCGGCGTTGCGTTTGGCGCTGAATTCGGCGCGGTTGTCGCCGCACCACTGATAGGAGGCGGCGCGCGGTGCGTTGGCGCGGCTGAAATGCGGCATCACATAGCGGGCGTACAGCTCGTAGGACCGCTTGGTCGCCTCGAAATCCGCCCAGTTGTGCGCCTGCTGCAGAAAGGCGCCGAAGGCGCCCTGCTTATCCTCCAGCCGATCGATCAGCGCGATCGCGTCGTCAGGGGTGCCGCAGACGCCGTAGCGGTTTTCGACAAACCATTCGAGCGGGTCCTGGCCCGAAGGCACGATAAAGCGCGGCTGGTTGTTGTTGAGGTAGCCGAGATAGCGCTCGAAGCCGAATTTGGCATTGGCGTAGGCCTGCTCGCGGGTCTCGGCGAGGTGCATCGGCCCGACTAGGCGCAGCCGCCCCGGATCCATCTCCCTCCCGTGCTCGGCTGCGACGTCGCAGGCGATCTGCCAGTTGGCGCCGAGCGCGTCAAAGCCGAACGGGTTAGTCGCGGCGACGCAGATCATGCCGAGATCGTACTTGCCGGCGAGCCGCCCGCCCGACGGGGTGATCGCGCTGACCACCGCGACCTCGGGATAAGGCTTGGTGTATGGCAGGAGGTGGAGTCGGCAACCCTCCATCGTGTACCAGTCGGTCTTCTCGGTGACCACCTCACCGCGGAGGAGGCGCAAGATCACGTCGATCGCCTCGGCCATGCGGTCGCGCTGGGTCAGCGGATCGATGCCCATCATGATCGCGTCGGACGCCAGGAGGCCGGGTCCAGCGCCGAACATGACCCTGCCGCGGGTCATATGGTCGAGCTGGACGATGCGGTCCGCGACCATCATCGGATGATGGTAGGGCAGTGACACGACGCCGGTGCCGAAGCGGATGTTGCGGGTGCGCTCGGCGGCAAAGGCGATGAAGATCTCGGGCGAGCTGATGATCTCGAACCCCGCCGAGTGGTGCTCGCCGATCCAAGCCTCGTGAAAGCCCAGCCTGTCGAGCCACGCCATCAGCTCGAGGTCGCGCTCGAGGCACTGGGTCGGGTTCTCCTCGTTCGGATGGAACGGCGGCAGAAAGATCCCGTGGCGGAGATTGATCAGTGACATCGCGCCCTCGCTGGGTTACCGGTCGTGCTCCGGGTGTCAGCCAGAGAAAGGGGCAGCATGGCCATTAAACGTGAGAAGATCCAGCCTGAGGGGCTGCATGTGGTAATCAGGGCCGGGCAGCCGGCTTACACTCATGTCGTCACAGTCAGCGGCACCGGGAAGATGGTCTTCGTCGCCGGGCAGTTGGCACGGGACGCCAACGGCAATTGCGCCGGCAAAGGCGATATGCGGGCCCAGATCCAGCAGGTCGGCGAGAACATCAAGACCTGCCTCGAAGCCGCCGGCGCCACTCTCGCCGACATCGTCAAGACCAATACCTACGTCACCGACTACGCGGAGTTCGCCAGGCATGGCGACATGCGGCTGCGCTATTTCGGCCCTGCGACGCCGACCAGCACGACGGTGCAGATCAGCCGCCTCGCCGACCCCGACGCGATGATCGAGATCGAAGTGATCGCTGTCGTCGACGGCTGAACGTCGCTCCCGTTTACCGCTCCTCACAACGGCCGGGACGGGAGGGTGAGTTTAACGATCTTGTCATAAACGGTTAACAAACGCGTCATCGACGGCCGGTAGCGTCCCCGCGTTTCTAGCGCAATCAGTGGGGGAAGATGGGATGCGATCCGAACATCGGCGGCGCACTTTGCGGACCACAACTGCGTGGCGGTATAGTCTTTATTGCGGTGCGGCGCTCTGCGCAATGACGGTCACTACCCTCGCGCCGGCCGCCAAGGCTGCCGGCGACAGCGGCAGCAACGACGGCAATACGACGACGCCGATCAAGCACGTCATCGTGATCATCGGCGAGAACCGCACGTTCGATCACCTGTTCGCAACCTATCAGCCGGTCAACAACGGCGAGACCGTGTTGAACCTGCTTTCGGAGGGGGTCGTCAACGCCGACGGCACGCCGGGGAAAAACTACTCGAGCGTCGCCCAGCTTCAGACGTTGAACACGGTTACCTACCAGATCAGCCCAACCATGAAGAGCCCGTTCACGACCTTGCCGGCGCCCTTGGCCGGCGGCGGATATACCGACGGTGCCCCGCCATTCTCGAATATCGAGGACGCCACCACCTACGAGAACGGGCTGCTGCTGAGCGATTACATATTTCTGACGACGGGCGGGGTTCCCTCGTCGCTCCTCAACCCGCCCAAGCCAGATACCCGGATCATGTATGCCGGTCACGACGTCAACAACCTGCCGCCGGGCCCTTACCAGCTGACCAGTCCAACTCTTAGCTACGACGACTATGTCGAGAGCCCGGTGCACCGTTTCTACCAGATGTGGCAGCAGCTCGACTGCAGCGCCGCTCAAGGTTGCCTAAATGACCTGTTTCCATGGGTTGAAGCGACGGTCGGCGCGGGCAGCAATGGCCAGCCGCCGCCGGCGGACTTCACCTATAAAGAGGGTGCGACGTCGATGGGCTTCTATAACGTCCAGCAAGGGGACGTGCCCTATTTCAAGTCGCTGGCCGACACCTATTCGATGAGCGACAATTTCCATCAATCGGTCGAAGGCGGGACCGGCGCCAATCACATCATGCTCGGCACCGGCGACGCGATCTGGTTTAGCGATGGCAACGGCAATCCTTTGCAGCCGCCGCACAATCAGATGGTCGCCGGCGGAAGCCCGAACGCGGGGGGCGTCGACGAGATCGAAAATCCGAACCCGCTAGCCAACACCAACAACTGGTATATACAAGACGGCTATGGCGCCGGGTCCTTCGGCAAGCCTTCCTCCGGCGGCGGCACCTACACCGCGTGCGCGGACACGTCGCAGTCTGGTGTCAAGGCGATCGTCGACTATCTGACTGCGCTCGAGGTAAATCCGAATTGCGAAGCGGGGCACTACTATTTGCTCAATAATTATAATCCGGGCTATTACGGTGATGGCACCAACGCTTACGACGATATCCGCAACCCAGCACAGACGGTGTTCACAATCCCGCCGTCGAGTGTCCCCAATATCGGCGATGCTCTTCTGGCCAAGAATATCTCGTTCGCCTATTTCGGCGACCAGTTCAACCCGTACCTCGCCAATCCCGATAACAATTATGTCACCCCGGACAACCAGTACTGCAACATCTGTAACTTCTTCCAGTACTCAACCTCGATCATGACCGACGAGAAAGTGCGCAACGCGGCTCTGAAGGACACGCTCGATCTCTACGCCAGCCTGGTGAGCTGCAGCTCGACGAGCTGCGATTTGCCAGCGGTTTCGTTTGTCAAGCCGAGCGGCTATCTCGATGGCCACCCGGCGTCATCGAAGGTCAATCTGCTCGAAGGCTTCGTCAAAAAGATCGTCGAAATCACCCAAGCAAATTCAACCCTCGCAGCCGACACGGCGATCTTCATCACCTTCGATGAAGGTGGTGGATATTATGATTCGGGTTATATGCAACCGCTCGACTATTTCGGCGACGGAACGCGCATCCCAATGATCGTAGTTTCAAATTTCAGCAAAGGTGGTCACATCTCGCACACCTACACCGACCACGTCTCGGTCTTGAAATTCATCGAGGCGAACTGGAATGTTCCGCCGATCACGGCGCGCAGCCGCGACAATCTGCCGAACCCGACCACCGGGGCGGACCCCTATAAGCCGACGAATGGGCCGGCCATCGGCGATCTGATGGACCTGTTCAGCTTCTAGTAAACCGATAAAGCATCCGGGAGCCGGTCTCGGCAACGAGACCGGCTCTTTTTCGTCTGATGCTCAGGCGATGACGCCTTCGGCGCGCAACACAGCGATCTCGGCAGCCGCATAGCCGGCCTCGCGCAATACCTCCTCGCTGTGCTCGCCGACGGCCGGAGCGGGACGCGGCGCCGTCTTTTGTTGGCCTCCGATCCAGATCGGGCTGTTGACGGTCAGCGAGCTGCCGTCGGCAAAGGGCACCAGCGCCTCGCTGGCGAGGATCTGCGCGTCGTCGGCAATCTCGTCCATATCGGCGACGATGCCGAAAATCAGGCCCGCCT
>Ga0318533_10001441_pt1 | contig 11799 bp, 13 predicted proteins | sample GRESIP053b4f27_FD_203675 | JGI IMG/M metagenome (GOLD analysis project Ga0318533, IMG submission 203675) | Tropical soil microbial communities from Luquillo Experimental Forest, Puerto Rico - GRE.SIPMG.053b4f27 | ecosystem: Environmental > Terrestrial > Soil > Tropical forest > Bulk soil...
CATCGTTTCCGATGGCGGTCCAGCGCAAGGACGACGAGACCGTGGTGTTCTCGTGGATCGTCTGGCCATCAAAGGAGGCGCGCAAGGCGGCTTGGGACAAGGTGATGGCCGATCCTCGCATGAAGCCCGAGGAAAACCCCATGCCATTCGACGGCAAGCGCATGATCCATGGCGGTTTCGAGCCGATCATTGAGCGCTGAGAAATGGGAGACCGTCAATGAATAAAGAAGGATCTGCCGGCAGTACCCCGACCAACACGGTACGCCTGCACCGTGTGCTCACCGCAAAGCCCGACAAAGTCTACCGGGCCTTTACGACCGCGGATGCTATGGCGCGCTGGCTGCCGCCCAACGGGTTCACATGCACAGTGCACCAGATGGACTCCAAAGTGGGCGGCACCTACAAAATGTCATTCACAAATTTCACCACCGGCAAAACGCACGTCTTCGGCGGCAAGTACCCCGATCGCAAAAGATGCATTGAGGCATGGCGACAGACTTTGTCGCGGCCCACCTAGCTAGGCTCCCAGGCGGATGCTCGCCTTGTAGCGCGGCGTTTCCTTGTGTCGATACTCGTAGAGCTGGATCGCGGGGTACATGGTCGGATTAATCTGCTGGCCAATCGCGACGGCGAGCGGCGCGGGGCCTGCGTAGAACAGGTGCCAAACCTCCGTATCCGGCGCCAGTTGCATGGCGCGCTCGAAGGCGCGCCGCGCCTCAAGTGTTGCCCAGGCGAGCTGGTCAGGGTGCTGAAGCCATCCGGTCGTCGGCGCTGGCACGCGGAAATCCACCCGGAAGTCGAAGGGCGCCTTGGCCTCGGCGAGCACATCGTTGGTGACGACCGCGCTGAGGTGAAAGACGAAGGTCGCCGCGCGAGCGCGCGGCGCCGGCGCGTCGAGCCCCGTGACGGTGATGTCCTGGGCGGGCGCGAGGCGGCGGGGCCAAGCCCAGCTGCGGTCGTCGCGGTGATGCTGGAACAGGCGGACATTCGGGCGGCTGGTGAGATGGTAGCCCAAGGCGATGCAGGCGCTGACCGGCGCCAGCGGGAACACAGCGATCCGCCGGTCGAAGGTATCGTCGCCCGCGAGAAGCCGCGAAGCCGCCGCGGCGATGGTCTTGTCGACCGTCAGCCAGTCCGCCGCATCCGTCGGCACCTGGAGGATCTGCGGGCCGCCGAGGATGAAATCGGGCGCGACCGCCTGGCCAACAGTGGCCAAATCCAGCGGATGGTCGCCGCGCAGCGCGAGCGCCGTCCAGCCGGTTCGCGAGCGGCCGCGCTCGGGTAACGAGGCGCGAACCCAGGCCTCGTGTGCCTGCTTGATATCCTTCAGGCGCGCGACCGTGTAGAAGCCGGGCTGGCCGTCGATCCTGCCGTGGCAGTTCTGGCACAGTAGGATCAGATTTTCGTAGTCGTCGCGTTCGCCGGCTGAGAGTTTCGGCGCCGCGCGCGGCCCGCCGTCGGCGGCCGCGGCGACATGCGCGATCTCGCCTATGACCACGATAGGGTCGTAGGCGGTCGCCTCGGCGAATAGCTCGACGCGGCATTCGGGCATGGCGCAACGGCCAGCTGCCCGCCCCCAAAGCAGCTTGAGGGTCCGGTGGGAATAGCGACGCGTGGTCCGCGCGGGCACCGGGGCGTTCATTTGCGCGGTCCTCGGCCGTCCATCAGTGGCGACGGCTCGATCTCGGTGATCGCGGCCTTGAGCGCGCCGACCCCGAAGGGCTGATTGCTCTTCCAGGCGCGGCGCAAGGCGAGGCGGGCAATCCGATCGGTGAGGTCGGAGTAGGTGTAGGGGATGTTGTGCTCGGTCAGTTTCGCCAGTTCATGAATCTGCGCGCTCGTCGCGTTGGTTCCCTGCAAGATGCGCTCGAACACGGCGAAACGGGCCTTTTCGTTTGGTCTCTCGAAGGTGAGGCGTAGCGCGGCACGCCGGATCACCGCCGGGTCGAGCACGTCGGCGCGGTTCGTGATCATGATCACGGCGAGCGGCGCCGTGTTGGTCGCGAGCTGGTTGATCTGCTTGATCAGCACGTTCACACCGGCGCGATCCTCGTGGTGCGCCTGCATCTGGCTGCGCCCGGTCGCGAGGTCGTCCGCCTCGTCGATGACGAGGATCGCGCGCCCGATCGCCGCCGCGCGCGCCTTGGCCTGCGTGAAGGCCTCGGTGACGCGCGCCGACAGTTCGCCGACATGCCCCCCGCCGCGGATGTCGGACGGGGTTTCGAGGCAGGCGATGCGCTGGTCGAGCGCGCGCGCGACGGGCGTGGCGACGCAGGACGCGAGCGCCGTTTTCCCGCAACCGACATCGCCAGATAGGAGAATCAGTGGGAGCGTCGCCCACACGGCGTCGAGGACGCCGAGCCCTTTGGCGTGATGGCGCTGGGCCCAGGTGTCGAGGCGCTTGCGGTCGAGGATCAGTGCGAGCTCGTCGGTCAGCGCCTCCTTGATGGCGTCGATGCCGTACAGCGCGTCGAATTCCTCCATGCCGTCCTGGGTCGGGTGGATGGTCTCGAGGAGGCGGAGTTCGGTCATGACGGCCACACGCCGATCTTGCCGCGGATCACGCCATAGCCATCCTTGGAGTAGGCGCGGTCGCGCACGGGGTCGCCCTGGACGAGGCTGCCGGTGCCCCAATTCCGCTGTTGGAGGTAGGTGCGCACGGTCATGATCGCGCGCGCCTGGAAGTCCAGGTCGACGAATAGGGTCGCGTGGATCCCGGCGGGCAAGAGGTAGTAGTCGATGCCGCCCGCCGTGCTGCTCTCGCGGATCGAGCCATCGCTGCTGACACGATAGTCGACGGCGATCGTCTGGCTGTTCGGGTAGCGGAGCTGGATCTGGAACCCGAGGGCAACCTCATGCTGCAGGATGAAGGTCAAGTCCTCGGTCCAGCGCCGGGCCCTATCGAGGCTGATGATTCCCGCGCCGGCGAGCGCGTAGAAATCGGCGCCGACCTCGGGCATGACCGCCCGCAGGCGGGCGTCGGTGTAGGTGCTGGTCGCGGTCCGCGTGGCCGTGTAGGTCCCGTGCATCAAATCTCTCCGTGCGTCAAAATCGGATTGCCGAACAGGGCGGCGAGAATGTCGTCGACCACGCCGTCATTGCCCGCGCTCTCGTGCGCGATCAGGCGGTTGAACGCGTCGCGCGCGGCCGCGAACCACGACGCGAACTCGTCGAGCTCGATGTTGCCCCACTGCGTGTGCACGACGTTGTTGTTGGCGTTCACGGGGTCGAGCACGCGCCAGAGCTGGTTGCCCTGGACGTTCGGCGTGCCTGGTTCAATGCTCTGGTAATCCGCGAAGACAATCGGCATCCGCCGCGCGCTTACGGTCGCGAGCCAGCCGAACCATCGGGAGAGAGTCTCGGTGTAGGTCGTCGCGACAGAGAGGCGGTCGTAGGCGCTGGCGCAGAGCAGCTCGACGAGTGTCGTGCGCACCTCCTCGATCGAGCTCGCGTTCGCGATGCACACATAGCGCCACCATTTGAGGAGGCGAACGCACTCGTTGAAGTTGACCCGCCCCGCGAGCTCGTCGCTCGCGCGCGTGCGGCGGCGGATGAATTCGGTGTGCTTGGCGACAGACGTCTGCCGTCGGCTGCCGTCCTTCTTCAAGATGATCTGGTGGTCGGGATGCGGGGATACCAGCATGGGGACGAGGTCGTAGTTGAGCTTCGACGCCACGAAGCTCAGCTCGACCGAGTTCGCGGTCACGTTGCTGGGCGTGTTCGGATAGCTCGTGGCCGCGAAGGTCTCGAACCGGCGAAGAAGCTCGCCGATCGCGTCCCCGTCCTTCGTGGACGGCTTGACGACGAACGGCAGATCAACATCCTGACCTTCGATTTCCGATTCGCCGCGCATGTGGCGGCGCAGCCCGGTGTGCTTGGCGAAGGAGCCCGCCTCGGGCGTCGCGACGACGACGAGGCCGTTCGCCGCCGCCTGGCCGGAAATGATGCGCCGGACGTCGCCGGCCTGCTTGCAGATCGCGTCGCGGGTGTCGGTTTCGGGCTTGATCCAGTCGACAAAGGTGGCGAGCCGGCGGTGTGAGCGGCTCTGGATCGTGAGCCGGCCAAGAGTCGTTTCAGTTGGGTACGTCATGTAACGTGTCCTGTGCTACCGCGGTCAGCCCCTTGGGGGCCTGCCGCCGCGATCGCTTTGAGCAAACCGAGAGCGTCCGCTGAGCGAGCAGCACACTGCGATGGCCGCGGTGGTTGCGCGAGGAGCGGAACAACCCGGTATGATTCTGACGACGTGCGATGCTGTATCGCACGCCCCTTGTAGCGAGTCAACAAAAGTGTTACGTAATGAGAAACAGATTTCTTGAGGGCGTCGGTGCAGATCGGATTCGCGAACCCCGCGTCTGCGCGGATCTTCAATGAATTGGAGCAGATGAGGCGCGCCTTCGGCCCCGAGTTGGCGTATAAGATCGCGAATCGGTTGGCTCTTCTTAGCGCAGCGGGCAACTTGGCTCAGGTCCCGACCTCGCTCCCGATTGGCTGCCGGCCCCTCGATGCCGGCGGCACGCGCTTTGCCGTTACAATCACTTCGACACGACGTCTCGCTTTCCGCGCTCTCGACGGTGTCAGTGGGCGAGGTGGCTCCTTGGAGAAGATCACCGCAATTGAAGTGCGGGGCGTGGAAGACTGCTGACGCGTGAACAGCGGCGAAGAGACCGCATCGAGAGGAATGGATGGCGCAAATACAGCACCCGTATCGACCGGATTACGTTCCCTCACCAGGGAAGACGTTGAAAGAGTTCATCGAAGATCGGGAGTTTTCGGTAAGAGAGCTAGCTCGTCGCTGCGGTCGCTCGGCCAAGCTGGTGGTTGAGATCATTGCTGGGGACGCTCCCATTGAACCCGAGACGGCTATGCAGTTGGAGCGCGTTCTCGGGATGGATGCTTCGGTGTGGCTGAACATGGAGGCGGCGTATCGTCTTCACCTTGCGCGTAAGGAGGAGGCAAAGACATTCGAGCAGATGCGGAATCTCATTTCCCGATTTCCAATAAAGGAGCTTGCTGAACGTGATCTGATTCGTGCAACAAATGATGACGCTGAGCGTGCACGAGAGCTGCTGCGATTTTTTGGTGCGGGAAACTTCTCTGCTCTCAAACAGAGATGCGACGGCGATCTTCAAGCGGTGTCTTTCCGACACTCTCCGACATTCGAGAGCGCAATGGAGCCTCTTCTTGCGTGGCTCCGTATAGGAGAAATACAAGCAGAGAAAGCGGACGTGGCGTCGTTTGAACGAGGAGCCTTTCTAGAGGCGTTGAAACGAATTCGTTCTTCGACGTTGAAGGACCCGAACGAATTCGAGGGGCGGATGAAATCTGATTGTGCACAGGCTGGCGTCTTGTTTCTGCTTGTACCACCATTGTCAGGGCTGCGTCTAAGCGGAATTGCTCGGTGGATCGCTCCTGGAAAAGCCATAATCCAACAAACGCTTCGGCATAAGACGAATGACCATTTTTGGTTTACGTTCTTCCACGAGGCAGCCCACCTTTTACTCCACAGCCGCAAAGGGCTCTTCATTGACGGTGAACAGGTGAAAGGAGATGCAAAGGAGGAAGACGAGGCTAACAATTGGGCCGCAAATTTCCTAATTCCTCAGCACGAACTAACAAGATTGATATCGCGAGGGTCGTATGGGATGGCGGACATTATTGAGTTTGCGGATGAGATGGGGATCGCACCTGGAATTGTTGTCGGGCAACTTCAATATAGAGGAGCAATTCCTTGGAAAAGTTCCCTAAACAAGTTGAAGATTCCATTTGAATGGAATGCGGGATCTCAGGGGCGGACGAGCACCTAGACGGTGACGCTGATCCAATAGTGCTTCAGCGCTGGTACTTGGCGCGCCGTTCGCTCCAAATGAGCGGTAGTTGCTTGAGAAAATCCGCGAGTTGGAGCCCGCAGCGTTTCCCGTCCAGTAGCTCCTCCACAATGTCCGGAGGAGTAAAGTGAGGCGCAGCATGCGGCAGAGGTAGGACAATCGTCCTGCGACGCAAGGTGCGCGGTCGCGTCTTGTTCACGAACAGCGATCGCCTGTTCTTCATTCAGCTGTATCGTTGGCTTCCTTCGGTGCTCAAGGCCCGTGACGATCATCCGGCCCGAGACCCTCGTGCGCGGGCATCGTGCTGGTTTTCGGCGCTACTGGCGTTGGAAATCGCGCTCCCTGGGAGGCCGGCCACAGATCGATGCAGATTTGCGGGCGCTGATTCGGGGCATGAGCGTTGAGAACCTGCTTTGGGGTGCCCCGCGTATTCATGGTGAGCTGCTCAAGCTGGGCTTTGCGGTGGCGCAGTCGACCGTCGCCAAATACATGGCCGCGAGAGGTGATCCGTCCGGTCAGAGCTGGGGCACTTTCCTGCGCAACCATGCGCCACACATCGCGGCCATGGACCTGTTCGTGGGTCCGAGCCTCGGCTTTAACCTGCTTTATGTTCTGGTCATCATCCGACTGGCCCGCCGAGAGCTGGCGTGGATCAACGTAACGCCACATCCGACAGCAGAATGGATCGCCCAGCAACTTACCGAGGCATTTCCCTGGAATGAAATGCCACGCTACCTGATCCGCGATCGAGACGCGATTTACGGTGCCGTGGTCACGCGCCGCCTACGAGCCATGGGCATCCGTGACGAGCCCATTGCCGCGGGCGCGCCGTGGCAGAACTGCTTTGCCGAACGCTTGATCGAATCGATCCGTCGCGAGTGTGTGGATCATATTGTCGTGCTCGGCGAGGAACACTTGCGTCGGGTGCTAAACTCCTATGCCAGATATTACAATGAAATGAGAACACACCGGTCGTTGAACAAAGATGCCCCCGCCTCACGCCTGGTTCAGCAGACTGGGAGCGTCATCCCACTCGCGGTTCTGGGCGGTCTCCATCACTGCTACGTCCGAGATTTTTGATATACACAGCCAAAATGAACAGAGCACGGTCGGCCCAACGCAAATGCAATCGATGTGGCGCGCGCTGCCTTAGGACATTGAGCTGATGCCGCAAAACCGGGATTTCAGTTTCGAGCTGGTGTCGCGACTTGAAGCAGTCGCACAGCATGCGAACGAAAAGGAGGCCAATTGCAATCATGCGGCGATCATGTTCTGATTCTCTGCTGATCGCGAGTCAAATGGACTGAGTTTTCGGAAGCGACACGTATTCATTCGGCAGGTTCGGCAAGAAGTCGGGAGCCATCCTTATTTCGTTGGGATCGGCGTGAAAGCCGTACTGAAAATCTTATCGGGACTCAGCGGTTCGTTATCGCCGAGGAACTGAGCTGCCTGCAGCGCATCCTCCATCTCCTCTTTCTTCATCAGGCCATTCGCGCGGATGTGCATGATGAATTCTTTATACACAAGTTCGAGCACCTGCGGGTTGTCCTCCTTGAAGTACTCTTTCAGGAAGTCTTCGGTCCACGCCTTGTCGGCCTGCATATGGGAAATTGTCTCGGAAGTGGCTGCAAGCCAGCGCTTTAGCACCGCAGGACGGTACTCGATCATGTCCTCGTGCGCTGCCATGCCTTCCGAGACCGACGGCGGCAGTTTTTCGCCCAGCGAGAAGACTGGGCCCAAGCTACCGTCGACCATCGATTTGTAGCTGAAGATCGGCCAGACAATCGCGGCGTCCACCTGCTTGGACTTGACGCCGGGAACAACGCCGCCGCCGAGCGGGACGGTGCTGACGGTGATCGCGGAAAGACTGGCGACGCGGTGGGTCCAGAAGTCGGTCAGTGAACCTTTCTGTGTGACACCGACGCTCTTCCCATTGAGATCGGCCATCGTTTTGACCGGGGAGTCCGTCGGCACCATGATGTACCAACCATCCGGCGCGGGCGGAGTGAACATGGCGACTATCTTCTCGCGCACACCTTTTTTAACTGCGAGGTTCACGGCGGCCGGCGCGATCGCGCTGAGGTCGATTGATCCCGCCGCCAACGCTTCTTGTGTCGCCGGGCCACCGCGGAATGTCGTGATCTCGACGTCGAGGTCGTGTTTCTTGTAGATGCCGAGCTTGTTGCCAGCGAAGAAAACGGAATAGGTGGGATAGACGGCGCCAACCCCGACCCGGACTGTATCGGAGGCGAGCGAGGCCGTCGAACCTGCAAGCAGCAGAGAAAAGAATGCGCCGGCGCGCAGAAGCCCACGGACGCTTGAACGGCGGCTGGTCATCACTGGCATCCCTCTCTTTGACTTAGGGCCGCTATCCCGACCGAGGCAGATCGATATGCTACATCCTGTGTATTAACTAGCAATCCGCATACTAGGCGCGGGCCGGCGTCTCAAACATGCTACCAGCCGCGCGCCAGCAGCGACCTGATCCGGTCGGGCGTATCCGGAACCTGTGTGACGATGCCGCCGCTGGCGCCGGCTCGATGGCAGCGGGAATGGCGGCGCCGCTGACGGCGGCTGCCCGGCGCCCTTGATGCCCAACGGATTGCGGGGGTCGGTGCGCCGCATCGTCACTGAGTCATCTGCATCTCACGCCATCGCGTGAAATGCCGCTCCAGCGCGCTTAAGCCAAGGTTGGCGAGGAGCGCGCATAGAACCGAAAGCAGGATGCCGAGGTAGACGCCGCCAATCTCGTAGAGATTACGATAACTGGTGATCAGATAGCCAATGCCTCGCAGCGAGCCGAGCATCTCGGCGACGATGACGCCGATGATGACCAGCGCGACGCCGATGCGTAGACCGGCGATGATCGAGGGCAGAGCGAGCGGAAACAGGATGCGGGCAACGATCTGCAGGGGCGAGCAGCCGATGGCGCGCCCGTACATCACGTACTGTGGGTCGAAGTTGCGGATGCCATTCATCGTGTTGATGGCGACCGGGAAGAAGCCGGAGACCACGCCATAGGCGATCTTTGAGGCGCCGCCGATGCCGAACCACACCATGAACAGCGGATACCATGTGACCAGCGGCACCGCGAACAAGGATACCAGGAGCGGCCCGCTCACCATGCTCATGAAGACGGTGCTGCCGGCGATCAGACCGACGCTGACGCCGAGCACTAAGGCGATAGCGAGGGCGGCGACGATCTCGACCAGCGTGATCTGGAAGGCCGTGAGGAACTGCGGCCATGACTTGGCGAAGGCCGCGCCGATCTCGCTCGGGGAGGCGAGCAGCAGCGGGCCGATGAGGTTGAGCTCGCGCACCGATTCCCAGACGACCAGGATCGCAACGATAACGATGAGGCGGACGAGCGTGGGGCGACTCATAGTCCGACCCTTTCGGCCGCCGTGGGCTCGTCGCCGCCGATCAGCTCCCAGATCCGGTTGCGGGCCTCGCCAAATTCCCGGCTGCCGATCATGTCATAGGTGCGCGGGCGCGGCAGGGCGGTCTTGATCACGTCGACGATGCGGCCCGGCCGCTGACTCATCACCAGGACCGTGTCTGACAGGAACAGTGCTTCGGTCAGGCTGTGCGTGATCAAGAAGATCGTCTTGTTTGTCCGCGACCAGATGTGCAGCAGCTCGTTGCCCATCTTGAGCCGGGTCTGTTCGTCCAGCGCGCCGAACGGCTCGTCCATCAGGATGATGCGCGGGTTCTGCGCGAGGCCGCGCGCGATCGACACGCGCTGGCGCATGCCGCCGGACAGCTCGTGTGGATAGCGCTCGGCGAAATCGGACAGGCCGACCAGCGAGAGCATGGCTCTGGCGCACTCGCGACGCTCCCGCGGCGGCACCTTCTGCACCTCGAGTGGAAACTCGATGTTCTGGATCACGGTCTTCCAAGGCAACAGCGTCGCGTCCTGGAACACGACGGCGATCTTGTCGGGCATCGGCTTGCGCACCGGCATCCCGTCGACCAGCACTTCGCCGGACGAGCTCGGGATCAAGCCGGCAAGGATTTGCAGCAAGGTCGACTTCCCGCAGCCGCTCGGCCCGACCAACGACACGAAGCTGTTCTCCTCTGCGGCAAAGGAGATGTCCACGAGAGCGGGGACCGGCGCGGCATTGACGTTATAGGTCTTGGTGACCTTGCGCGTTTCGATGACGGTCGGTTTGGTCATTCAGCCATCCTCGCGGATTGCCACCGGCCGACACCGGCTTCCCACAAGCGCATCGCCTCGTTGATTAGGATCGTTACAACCGAGATGAAGATGGTCGCCGCCATCAACTGGTTGACCTCGTATGACTCACTCCATCGCAGTAGCAGCATGCCGAGGCCGCTCTGCGACGCGTACATCTCGGCGAGCAGGATGCCGATGATGTTGAAGATCATGCCGACGCGCAGCCCGGTGATGACGTGCGGCGCCATCGCCGGCAGGTAGATGCTGAGCCAAATCCGCAGCCGAGTCGCGCCGAAAGATCGCGCGGCGATGACGTGGGCATGCGAGACCTGATGGACCGCCGCCATTGTGCTCACCGCCACTACGAAGAAAACGTGGGTGATGCCGAACATCAGCTTCTCGGTGAAGCCGAGGCCGAAGACCAGCGCGAAAATAGGCAAGAAGATCGACTGCGGAACCGCGAGCACCAAATTGAAAATCGGCGAGAACGATTTTCCGATGGTGATGTTCTCGCCCATGATGAAGCCAACCAGCAGCGCGAGAGGCGCACCGATGGCAAAGGCGGCGAGAACCCGGACGAGGGTGTCGCCGGCATTTGCCAGGAAGTCCATGCTGCGCAGGAGGCCGCCGAGCGTAACCATCACGGTCGAGGGCGGGGGCAGGATGTCCGCAGCAATCCAGTGCGCATCAACCGCGCTTTCCCAGGCCGCCAGAATCGCCACGATGACTGCGATTTGCGTGATAATGACTCGCGCTTTCAACATACTCTGGCTAGCCACGAAGTACATGCCATTAGACACCCATCGGCCTCTTGCTTTGGCAAGCCGACGCGGTCTGGGTCAAGCGTGTACAGGCTCCTTGTCCTGATTGCAGAGGTCGAGCGCGATGCGCGTATAAGCGCAGGCGGCCTGGTAGAGGCTATCAATGGTCAAGGCGCGCTTGAACGAGTGGGCGGCCGTGCGCGGACCATAGCTCATGGCGGGAATGCCAACCTCGGCGAAGACATTGGTGTCGCGCCACATGCTTGAGGTCTCGGGATTGGACATCTTCGGTTCTTCCCCGAAGGTCGCCCGGTGCGCGCGGCGCACTGTCTCGGCAAGCCGATCGATCTTCTTCGCCTCATAGGCCGGGCGGAAATGGTAGAGATCGATGTCGGCGGTGAGGCCCACTTGGTTGAGAACGGCACGGATCTCGTCGCGAGTCGCGAGCGGATCTTGCCCCGGCAAGGCGCGCACGTCGAGGAAGAGCTCACACAACTGCGGTGAAAGAATCGGCCGCGACGGATCGCCGCTGCGGATCGCGCCGATCTGCACCTTGGGCACGATGGTGCCGCCGCCGGTCTGCCGCGTGTTCCGTTGCTGATAGGCGGCTGCCCAGTCTTCCAGCGCCGCGATGGCCGCGGCCGATGCGACGATCATGTTCGGGCTTCGCGCGAGCGTCGTGCGCGCTGGCAGATAGGGGGTGTAGAACGGCGGCTGCGCGGAGCGAAGGGTGACCTTGTACCAGAACTTGCCGGCCTCGACCCACGCAAGGCCGAAGCCCGTGCCTTCGGCGACCACAACGTGATCGGCAACGCCGCCATGCGTGACCAGGAACCGCGCGCCAAGATCCTTGCTCTCGCGCGGTATGCCCGGCTCGCATCCGACTGGCTCCCGGCTCGTCTCCGCGATGACGCAGGTGAGGACGAGGTCACCTTTGAGCCGCTGGCCGGAATCCTTGATTGCCTTGGCGGCCATCAGGAATGCCGCGATTGGCCCCTTGTCGTTGGCGATGCCTTCGCCGATCAGCAGATCATCC
>Ga0318533_10001445_pt1 | contig 11785 bp, 13 predicted proteins | sample GRESIP053b4f27_FD_203675 | JGI IMG/M metagenome (GOLD analysis project Ga0318533, IMG submission 203675) | Tropical soil microbial communities from Luquillo Experimental Forest, Puerto Rico - GRE.SIPMG.053b4f27 | ecosystem: Environmental > Terrestrial > Soil > Tropical forest > Bulk soil...
GCACTGGCCGATTGGCGTGCCCGAAGCAGCTGCCACCAAGACATATCGGCAGCATCAATGATGTCCCATTTCAGGATGTCTACGAGAAGCTGGCTATCGCCTAAAATTTCCCTCTTGGATGAGTGCGAGCGGATAATCGGAACCATTTTTAGGATGAATTCGAGTCTAAGCGTGGCCGAGGCGAATCGCGACATCACGTGGCCACCCCCAATCCGATCTTTGGTCGACCCCTGCGGGCCATTTTTACGTTCAGCCTCGATTCCCACTTCGATAATTCTGAACACGGCGACCCATAGCGTCTCTCCCCAAAAGCCCGGTCGATCTCGGCGAGCTTCGCCGGGCTAAAGCCGCGTTGCTCCCCAAAATCCTACGTTAAGGCCCGTTGCAAATCCCTGCTACCACTGACCCCGGTCTGACACGGCGATTTTCCATTGAATTTTCCGGGCGCGTGACGACCGGCACCGCCCCGACTCTCACCACACTAGACGCGAACGACCTTGGACGACGCAAAATGTTGGCCCACGATCTGCGCTAGGCCGACCTGATTCGGGCAGGCGGTCAACCATTCCGGGACACTGATCACCCAGACCCGAGAAAGGCGAAACCCCCGCGATAGCGGAGGACCGGACGACCCAGAACCTACTACATGTTGAACGGGCTCTCACCGACAATCCGCAAGCGCATCGCCCTATATGAACCCGGCTGTAGAAGCTCGATCACAGTATCTCTGAAAAGGTTCTGCTGCCAAAAATGCGCCGCTTCCGATGTTGCTGCGTTTAACCAGACGTACGCATCAATTTCCGCTATGTCGTCGCGCAATGGCCTCGCCGTCTTTCCGAGACCTTCGACATAGCCAATTACCGCTTCGACGAAGTCGCTTTCGTATGAACGGGTGTCATGATTTACAATCATCAATATATTTGGAATTGTCCGCGAGGGGTTCACAGAATTAAATTGAGCAACAGCTTTTTTGCCGCTCTTTCGATGCACCTGTATTGTCGAGAGACGGGGCCACGTTCAATTATCCCTCCGTACTGCTCTGGTGGAGCCCGGAGGATTGCCGCAACCACGCTCTCCTCAAAAACATCTTGGGGTGATTTCACTTCACAAAAGGCAACCGGTTTTGTGCCGCGCAAGATTCGAAAATCGGGCGTCTTACTTAGCGTCGTCTCTGGAATTCGCTCCGCTAACAACCACGCGCGGCGAAAAACTGTTCGACAATCGCATGATCTTTCGTTTCCTGTGGCTGCACCATAATCGCAATACCCGTAGCGCCTGAATACCGACGCAGCAGAGGTAATAATCGCACAAGGAATTTTCCACCCCGACGACGGTCCCCACTTGCGCGGGCGGTTCATCAGAACCGAGAATGCCGACGGCACGCGCTCACCTTGGCAGAAGGCAACCTGACACGTTGTGAGGGAGAAGTACCGCGCGAGGAGGCCCGCATGGCAGGAGACCTGAAATGGCCAAGAGCACAATCCGCCTGACTGACAAGGACACCGCCCGCAAAACTGGTGCTGCGGTAGTAGCTCCCGTTGTCGCCGCCGCATACGTCGCACGAGGAGCGAGTGCCATAGTTGGATTAGGAATAGGCGCGATAGTTGTAACGCCTCTCTGGGCAGCCGAGACGTTGATCAACAAGACATTCGGGCTTGACAGAGAAAAGTGCCCAAACTGCGGCAAGAAGAGAGGCATGCCAACAAAGTGGGCCGCCCCAGCAGCGATGCCTACGAACTTGAATCCGATTAGGCATCGAGAGTGTCGCTACTGCGGGCATCGCCAGACCTTGGCGCCACACGAAAGCAAGATCAGCAAGTACGGAGAAGACTGATAATAGGCGATCTTCTGCGATTTTCCAGAAGTTCCCGATGGCGACATCGCGCAGGCCTGCGCCATGTTACCTTCCCTGAAAAGGTGCTATGCGACAGCGCCGGTCGCAGGATACATACCCCAAATGAGAACGCGTGACTACGCTCCTGAATTTCAGCGGTTTCCGCTACAGGATGACCCGCCTAACACCCGCAAGGTTCTCCGCATAATGTGCGATGAGAATGTTCCCAGACGTTTGATCAACGCGCTAGGTACTGGAGATTTAGCGCGCGCTCGAAGTGTCGCAGACGTTGGCTTACGGCGGCGCACGGACTACGACATTCTTGGCTGGTGCATTGACAAGAGCTATTGCTTATTGACATTCGACGATGATTTTTTACAGCGTGGGTTCCAGTGGTGGCGTTCTCTGGGGGTTTTCGTATGTCGTGTCCCCAAAGACAAACCGCACCTTTGGATGCCGATTTACAGAGTGAATATCTTAGCGAGCCGGGCCCCAAGCCAGTTCAATAAGAGCCTCGCTGTAATTAGTGCTGATGGTTTCAAATTCTACTATAAAGATCGGATGAATCGTACGCGAATAAATGATTTTCGCTGGTTCAATACAAGGCTATATCGCCGTGTGCATCCCGGCGAACATCTTCTTGATTTAGGGTGGACTGTTTCTGAAGTCAATACGACACTCCGAAGATCGTCCTAACAAAAGGCCGTACCCCCCGCGCAGCGATTTTCCAGAATTGCCATTCCACCCGCCTGTAACAGCAATATAGAAAAGACACGCCTATAAAGAAGACATCCTCTGCAAAGTTGACGTGACACTGGCCGGGGTTGGTCGGTCCTCGGGGCTGCGCGGTGCTGGTGGTGTCGATGAGCAATAAGGAATTCGATCGGCTCGATGTCTTGCCGGGCGTCCAGCCGTTTGCCTGTTGCGGGGTCTGCGAGTTGCTCGGCCTGAAGCGTCGCCAGGTGCTTCGTTTGCTGACCGAATTGAAACACGGCGGCGCGGCCGGCTTGTTCTCGAAGCGTCGGGCCGGCCGGGGAAAAAACCATCTAACCGAGGCGTATCGTGATCTGGCGTTGTTGCTGGTTCGCGAGCGATACGCTGATTTTGGTCCGACGTCGGCGGCGGCGCAGCCAAAGTGTGTGCGCCTTCCCGACAAGCCCTGATTTGGCGAATTTCGATGCCGAGCCCAGCCGTGGTCCAGCGGAGAAGCACGGGGTCGGTAATTGATCAGATTTGGTTCATTCGGCGGCAACGGCCTTTGCGCCCTGGGTCGCATTCGCAGACGCGAGGTTGCTTGTGAAGAACGGCACCATCCGGTTTACGGCCGCGACCGCCATTGCCGTCGGGCAGATCCATGTGCGTCGCGCCCTTGATCAGGAACAGTTCCTTCGGTCCCGGCGCCTTCGCGTAGAGTTCCTTGCTTTGCCAGAGCGATCCGGCCTCGTCGCCGGCAATGACCAGTAGCGGCTGCGTCAACAACGGGTCTACCAGATCGAAGGCATCAAAGCCGACCCAGCCACCAAACGCGTTGAACAGCATCTCGTTCTGCACATTCGGATGCCGCGCACGCGGGTCAGGTAGTAGTCGGCGGCTTCCTGCAAGTCGCGGAGCGCGCTCTTATCGCCGACCTGCGGAACATAGGGCGCGTAAGCGATCTCGGCATCCGCGGCCTCGGCGGTGCGCTGCTTGGCGATTGCGTCGATCGTAGCCATGAACTCGGCGGTCGAGCCCTTGCCTTGCCACCCCTTGCGGGCCGAGGCGCCGGTGTTGACTGCCGGAGTGTCTTATTGCCCGCCTTCGCCGGGCGTTTTGATAGCCCTCTTGACGAGAACATAACGAGAACTTATACTGGAAGACTTTTCCTCAAGCTGTGCCACTGGAATATCGCCGATGCCGGAAATTGTTGCCGCCTCACCCTGCTACCCGCTGCTCTTCGGAAGCGCAATCCAGGGATTTCAAGCGCTTGATCCTGATCTCTCCTCGCCTCGCATGCGCGGGCGCTCGCGAGGCCCGCGGCAGACCCCGATTTTACAGTGGGATGACCAGCAGCGTGTCGATCTTCTGGCTGTCGAGGACGACGAGGCGCTCGATAAAGCGGTACGGCTTGCTGGTCAAATCGATGCGGTCGAGATAGCGGCCGGCGGCAAAGAGGGACATATCGCCGTCATGCATGATCCGCACGGCGATAAAGTTAGAATGCGCCTGCGCCACAGTCGCGTCGATCCCCTCGACACGGATCGGGCCGACGATGTGGCGGTAGCGGTGCGGCTCGAAAATGTTGGCGCGCCTGAGTGCGGTCACCCGATCGACCAGCATGCCGCGCGACGCCGCATAGACGACGCCATGCGGCAACCCCGCTTCATGGCTGGCACGGCTGGTGATCAGATAGCGGCACTGCTCGACAAAGAAATCCGGCCACTCCTCGAGCCGGTCTTCGTCGATGCAGTCGACATAAGCGGCGATCAGCTCGTGCACACCGAGCCGCACGGCGAGATCGTTCATGGCGCGAACATCAATCGCGGATCAGCGCGCGGTATTTCTTCCAAAAACCGCGGATCGCCGCTTCGCTGGAGCGAAAAGGCTGCGACTGCGCGTCGTAGCCGCCCATCATCACGACGCCGCTGTCGTCGTCGTTGAACCGCAGTGCGCGCTGCACAAAGCCGCCGACGCAGCCGTCCTCCATCGCGATGTAACCGGCCGCACCCACGAGATTGCCTTGCCGCAGACGCCGTTCGGTCATCGCCTCGTCATCGTCTTCAAAGCCGAGATGGACCCATTCGAGCTCGGTCTTGTCTAGGCCGCGGGGCCGGATCGCCCGGACCGCGATCGTATTGCGGATCTGCTGCAATATCATGTTCGGGAAAATCGTCAGGATCTGCACCGAGACGCTGTCGCCGTATTCGTCGACCGATTCGATCACCGAAGGGTCTTCGAGCCGCAGATCGGTATCCGAGCGCAACCCCTCGCGCTTGTAGTCGGCGTCCTCGGCGGCGTAGTCGAGCTTGGCTTGGCTGAAATGATGGCCGCCGCTGTCGTCGATATGGATGCCGCCGGGCATGCTCAGCCGGTTGATGCGAAACGTCGTCAAAAACGAATGCAGGATGCTGGCGTGATAAGTGTCCTTGGTGTTCTCGGCGTAGAGCTTCCAGTTGTTCGGCAACACCTGCGTGCTGCGGCCGAGGATGCGGGCCGGACGGTTGAGCACGCGGCGAATCCCCCCGACGACCTGCGGCCCGAGATAGCTTTCGAGATCGGGCGCATCGTTGCGGAAAGAGCCGAAGACGAGGCCGGCGAGCTCGGTGACCCTCAGCGGCGCGAGGTCGTGCTCGTCCTTGCGGAATTCGGGTGGCATCCCGCCCTGGCGCTTGACGCCGCGCTCAAACGCGACTCCCGTCAGCTTGCCGGTCAGGTCATAAGACCAGCCGTGATAGATACAGGTGATCTCTTTGACGTTGCCCTGCCGTTCGAGGCACAGCAGGTTGCCGCGATGTGCGCAGCGGTTGGGAAAGGCGTTGATCCGGCCCTGGTTGTCGCGGGTGACGACCACCGCAGTCTCGCCGATCGTCGTCGCGACGTAATCACCGGGTTTCGCGATTTCGGCCGCGAGACACAGGAAGCTCCAGGTTGGGCCCTTGAAGATCCTCTCCTGCTCGAGCCGGTATTGCTCCGGATCGGTATAGAGCCGGAAGGGGATCTCGGTGAGCCCGTTCGAAGGCCACGGAATGCCCCGCATCGCATCGGCGCCGAGCTCTGACATGTCGCTGCCCTCCTCCTCGCGTAATGGCAGCCATGATAGCAGCAGGACGGCGGCAAGGGGAAATTCGCTTGCCGCGACCATGCCGATGGCCGACCATCCCCCCTGCCTTCCGTCCCCGCAAGCGGGGAAGGGTTAGGGCGGGGTATACCGCCGGAGGACTCGGCATGGACGATCTCTATATGCGCAGCGGCATTTTTCTTGCGCCTTTCCACAATCACGACGAAAACCCGACCCTGTCGATCGAGCGCGACCTCGAGCTGCTCGAACACCTCGACCGGCTGAACTATCACGAGGCGTGGATCGGCGAGCATCACTCGGGCGGGTTCGAGCTGATCGCCTGTCCCGAGATGTTCATCGCCGCGGCGGCCCAGCGCACCCGGCACATCCGGCTCGGCACCGGCGTCGTCTCCCTCCCCTACCACAACCCGTTCATGCTCGCTGACCGCATGGTGCAGCTCGACCACATGACACGCGGCCGAGCGATGTTCGGTGTCGGCCCGGGTGCGCTCGTCCACGACGCGCTGAAGATCGGCATCGACCCGGGTGCCCAGCGCAAGATGATGAACGAGGCGCTCGAGGTCATCATCCCGCTGTTGCGCGGCGAGATGGTCAACCGCAGGACAGACTGGTTCAACCTGACCGACGCCCAGCTGCAGTTGCGTCCCTATTCCCATCCGACGATGGAGTTGGCGGTGGCGGCCGCGCGTTCACCGTCGGGCTCGCTGCTGGCCGGCAAGCATGGCATCGGCATGCTGTCGATCGGCGGCACCGCACCGGCGCAGATGGAACGGCACACCGCCAATTGGGGGCTCTACGAGGAGACCGCGCGCGCCAATGGGCATACGCCGAACCGCCGAGACTGGCGCGTCGTCGGCTTCTTCCACATCGCCGAGACCCGCGAGCAGGCGCGCAATAACATGCAGTTCGGGGTGCAGGCCTTCGCCAACTACTTCCGCGACATCGCGACCTTCCCGATCATCCCGCCCGATGTCGGCGACCCGACCGAATGGCTGATCGAGACCGGGACCGCGTGCATTGGCACCCCGGACGACGCGGTCGCCTATATCGACCGGCTGGTCAAAGGCTCCGGCGGGTTTGGCGTGCTGTGCGAGCTGGCGCAGAACTGGGCCGACTGGGACGCCACCAAAAAGCACTACGAGCTGATGGCGCGTTTTGTCCACCCGCATTTGCAGAAGAGCCGGGATCTATTGCGTGCCAGCTACAACTTCGCCGTGCAGCACCACGAGGATTTCCTCGGGCAGGCGAGTGCGGCAATCCAGGCCGAGATCGACCGCCATGCCACCCGCCATGCGGCCGAAGCGAAGAGAACCGCGGCAGAGTAGCCCCCACCCTAACCCTCCCCCGTCCGCGGGGGAGGGGACGGGAGGGAGCCGGACGGCGGGTGCCACCAGCGCCCGGCGACAACCAGCCCTCGCGTTTTGAGCTGCTGCCTTCCCTTTCGGGTTTCTCCGAGGACATCGCGGTATTCGAACTCACCCTCGGCGAGCTCGAGAACGGTGGCGTCGCCGACCGCGCCGATCGCCAGCCTCCCGATGTCGGTGCGGCCGAGTGCTGCCGCAGGAGCGGCAGTGTCCGCCCGGACCACGTCGACCAGCTCCATGCCGAGGCACACGAATTTCGCCATCGTCACCAGCTGGTTGAAGGCCGGACCGTTAATGCTCAAAGTGTGGACGTCGCTGCTGATGACATCGGGAAGAAACCCGGCCGCCAGCATTGCTTCCGCCGTGCGGAAACCGAACGAACCGCTGCCGTGGCCGATGTCGAAGACCACACCGCGCCGGCGCGCTTCGAGGACTTCCTCGCGGACGCGCCCGTCTGCCTCGACCGGGGCATTCGGGAACGGGCGGAAACAGTGCGTCAGGATGTCCCCGCGGCGCAGGCGCGAAAGCACTTCGAGCCGGCTCGGCGGCGGGTTGTCGAGATGCGCCATGACCGGGAGCCTGGTCTCCTCCGCGACTTCGAGCGCGATGTCGAGGGGTGCCACCCCCGACGCGCCGCCGGCATTGCGCCCGACCCTCACCTTGACCCCGGCGATCAGCTCGCGGTTGGCGTTGATGACGCGCACGCATTCGCGGGGGTCGAGGAACCGTAGATCGGCGCATTCCCCGACCGTCACGCTGGCGCTTACGGCGAAGATCCCGGGAAAGGAGACATTGAGGTAGGGGATGATGCGCAGCGGCGACGGCTCGATTACATGGCGGCGAAAGCCGTGGAAATTGCCGGGGCCGGCGCTCCCGGCATCCACAAAGGTCGTTGTTCCGCCGCGCCGTGCTACGTCGGCCGCGTCAACGCCGAGCGAGGTCCCACCCCAATAAACATGGGTGTGGAGATCGATCAGCCCGGGCACTACGAGGAGCCCGCGCACGTCGACGATTTCGGCGCCGCTGCCGGCCGGCAGGTCGCCCCCGACCGCGTTCACCTTGCCCTCGCCAAAGGCGACGTCGGCGATTTCGTCGCGTCCGCTCGCCGGATCGATGACGCGACCGCCTTGCAGAATGAGGTCGGTCATGATCGCCCGGTGCCCTCCGTCAATGGGGAACGTGGTATAATAGTCGCGGCCACAGGCCGATGACGCCGATTACGATCAGATATATCGCGACGACATAATTTAGCAGACGCGGGATCAGCAGGATCAGTATTCCCGCGACCAGCGCGACAAGGGGCTGAAGCACGACGATGTCGAGGTGCATGGACTGGGCTCCTGATTACCGTTGGAGGCGAGCGGATGGAACAAGTTCTGAGCGGCGGGTGTCTCTGCGGCGCGGTACGCTACCGCATCACCGCCGCACCCGTCGAGGCGCTCTACTGCCATTGCCGGATGTGCCAGCGGGCGCACGGCGCGCCGGTCATCGCCTGGCTGACCGTGCCGCTTACCGCCTTCGAGCTGTCGGCGGGAAACCCGGCCGCCTATCGCTCTTCGGCCAAGGCCTTCCGGCATTTCTGCGGCGCGTGCGGCACGCCGCTGACCTGGCGCGCAGCCGCCAACCCCCAGCATGTCGATGTCAGCATCGCCACCCTCGATGATCCCGAGCCGATCGAGCCGCTCTTGCACCTTTGGACCGGGAGCCAGATCGCGTGGTTTGAAATTGCCGACCATCTGCCGCGCTATCCGACCGGCGCGCGGCCTCGGCCGGTATTCTGACCCGCGTCGGCTGACAGGCTGACCGGAGGCTGAGCACATGTCGGATTTCGGCACTCGAACACCGCTACGAGAGGTGGCGAGGGCGGAGCCGGCAGCGCCCGAGACGACGCCCGCCGAGCCGAAACCCCTTCGCCCATTGCCCGAACATGACGGCGCTCCGGCCACCGCCGGCTCCCAGGCATCCAGTGCCGCGAGATATCACCGGCGAGTGCTGCTGACACTTGGCGCGATTGTGCTGGCGTTCGGGCTGTATTGGGCGTCGAGCTATGTCTTCGCCTATACCGACGACGCTTATGTCACCTCCGATTTTGTCAACGTTGCGCCCTATGTCAGTGGGCGGATCATCAGCATAAACATCGTCGACAACCAGGCGGTGGCCAAAGGTTCGGTGTTGGCCGAGATCGATCCGTCGCCATTTCAGCTGGCGCTCAATGAGAAGCGGGCAAAGCGCACGGAAGCCGAGGCGCAGCTCGCCGTCGACCGCGATCTCATCGCATCGGCGCAAGCGCAGCGCGATGATGCCTCCGCCAGGGAGCGGCTGGCGAGCGACAACCTGCGGCGCACGACCCCGGTCGCTGCCGCAGGGTTTGCCTCGCGCCAAGCGCTCGATACTGCAAATGCGCAGGAGCAGGAAGCAAAGGCGGCCTTGGCCGATGCCGAAACTGCCATCGCCAAGGCTCAGCAGACGCTGGCACTGCACGAGGCTGCCGTCGCGACGATCACCGCCGAGATTGCCGTCGTGCAATGGCAGCTCGATCAGACCAAGCTTTTGGCGCCGACCGACGGCACGATCACAAATCTCACACTGCGGGTCGGCGACCAGGCGGTCGAGAACGCGCCGCTGATTGGTCTCGTCGACGCCCATGCCTGGCGGATCTTTGCCAATTACAAGGAAAGCGTGATCCGCCATATGCAGGTCGGCCACATTGCTTGGGTGTGGCTCGACACCTACCCGTGGCACGTTCATCGCGCTCGGATCCAAGGCATTGCGCGCGGCATCAGCCGCGTGCAAGGCGAGCGCAAGATGCTCCCCTATGTCGAGCCGACCACCGACTGGATCCGTCTGGAGCGGCGCTTTCCGGTGACATTGGTGCTGCAGGATCTCGACCCGGATGTCGTCCTGCATATGGGCTCCGACGCCCGCACCCTGATCATCTATTGAGGCTGCCTCGTGCTGCGCGAAATTCCAGGCGCGCTCGCCACCGAGCTGCGCTCGCTCGACTGGCGCGGCGCGCGCGGCTTGGAGGCTGTCGAGGCCGCAGCCTCGGTGACATTGGCCACACTCGGCGCGCTGGCATTGCATTCCGGCGAGCCCTGGTGGGCGGCGATCACCGCCTTCATGGTGACCAGAGCCTCGCCTTGGCTCGCAGTGTCGCGCGGCGTCATGCGGATCGCCGGCAGCATTATGGGGGCCGTTGCCGCGCTGGTCGTGCTGCGGCTCTTTATTTATCAGTCGCTGCCGTTCTGCTTGAGCCTCTTTGTCCTGTCGTGCGTCGGATTGTTCGGGTTTGTCTGTTCACGCTTCGGCTATGCCTGGCTGGTCGGCGCGGTGACTGGGTGTCTGGTCATACTGATGTCGCTCGACCAGCCGCAAGGAGCATTCAATACCGCGGTCAACCGTGTCGCCGAGGTGATGATCGGGACCATCGCGGCCTTGATCGTCAGTGGCTTGAGCCCGCGGCCCGCCGAGGCCGGTGCCGCGCCCGCCGCTGACCTGATCGACCCGCCGCCGCTGGCGTTCTGGCGGCGCCGTTATGGTATCGAGCTGCTGCGCTGGCTCCCCGGCAAAGAGCCGCTGATATGGCATGCCTGCCGCGGCGGATTGACCGTCATGCTGATGCCGGCGCTGGCCGATTGGTTGGCGCCGGAGAGTCCTGTCACGATCGGAATCACCGTGGTCATGGTCATGTCGATCCCGACGACCGCGATCCTCGAGTCCGACAGCCGCGTAATCATTCAGCGCGCGGCTCATCGGCTGATCGGCTGCCTGATCGGCGCCCTCGTAGGTCTCGCTTGCCTCGCTTTTATCGGCAGCGATTTCCTGCTGTGGATCACGCTGATACCTCCTGGGATCTGGCTTTGCTCGCAGATCCAGACCGGCACCACGGGCATCAGCTATATCGGGACCCAGGCGATGTTTGCCTATGTGATGAGCATGGTGCAGGGCCAAAGCCCGCCGGACACGATCAGCCCGGGCTTCGAGCGCCTGGTCGGGGTCATGGGCGGTCTGTCGATTTTGTTCGTCGTCACCTTGGTCCTGTCGCTGATCCCGCCGCCCCAGCCATCGTCGGCACCAGCCGGCGGCAATTGACAAGCCGCGCCGGCAACGGTCTGATCTGCTTTCAAGTTTGCAGAACGCAGGAGGGAGTTTTGGCCAAGTTCAGGATCGCGACGCCGACCGGCGCCAGCTTCACGACCGCCGGCGACTACGGATACGAGATGGAGACGCTGACCCCGATCGACGCGCTCTACGCCAAAGGGCGGCGGATCACCAAGCGGATGATCGACGGGCTCGAGCGTTGCAAAATCATTGCGCTCGGCAGCGTCGGCGTCGACTCGGTCGATGTCGAGGCGGCCACCGCCAAGGGCATCCCGGTGACCAATTGCCCCGACACCTTCATCGACGAGGTCGCCGATCACGCCATGATGTTGATGCTCGCGACCTTTCGCCGCTTGATCGTGCAGGACAAATTGGTGCGCGACGGGCGCTGGGCCGAGGGCCGGCCGATGCTGTCGAAGATCCCGCGTCTGATGGGCCAGACGCTGGGCCTCATCTCGTTCGGCCATGTCGCGCGAGCGGTCGCCAAACGGGCCAAGCCCTTCGGCCTGCACGTCATCGCCTACGACCCGTTCATCGAGGAGCTGGTGGCGATCGAGCACGGGGTCGAACCGGTCAACCTCCCCGAACTGTTGCAGCGCGCCGACATCATCTCGATGCACGCTCCGGCCACCGAGAGCGCCAACCGGCTGATCCGCGAAGAGCACTTCCGCCAGATGAAGAAGACGGCGATCTATATCAGCACCGGGCGCG
>Ga0318533_10001446_pt1 | contig 11785 bp, 12 predicted proteins | sample GRESIP053b4f27_FD_203675 | JGI IMG/M metagenome (GOLD analysis project Ga0318533, IMG submission 203675) | Tropical soil microbial communities from Luquillo Experimental Forest, Puerto Rico - GRE.SIPMG.053b4f27 | ecosystem: Environmental > Terrestrial > Soil > Tropical forest > Bulk soil...
GCTCGATATGTGCTTCGAGATAGCCGATATAGCGCTGCGGATCGACCCGCTCGCGCGGCCGTCCGGCAAACCCCGCGCGCTGCAGCGCCTCGCGCAGCGGAGTACCGTCGTCGCGTCCCCGGACTCCGTCAATTTGCGCTTCGGAAAGCATGCCGGTAAACGAATGGCTGCCGAGAAAGCTCTGGTAGTGGCCTTCCTCGTCCGCCCAGGCGGCGACTTCGATGCCGAGCCCGGCGCAGCTTGGGTCCGCGGCGAAGGCGCGGGCGAGCTCGAGCCCGTAGATCACCCCGAGCGAGCCGTCGAGCCAGCCCCCATAGGGCTGGGTCTCGCTGTGCGAGCCGACCAGCAGCCGCCGCTTGGCCGAGAGATTGCGGCCGATCACATTGCCGATGCCGTCTATGACCGGGTCGAGCCCTGTCTCGCGCAGCTTCTCGGCGAGCCAATGCCGTGACTCGACATCGACCGGCGAATAGGTCGGCCGGTGGACACCAGTCTTGTAGCGCCCGAATTCGGCGAGCCGCTTGAGATCGGTGACGACGCGCTGTCCATCGATGGTGGGCATCTTCGTAATCCCTCACGCCTCGGCCGCAAACAGCCGCAACGGTTCCGGCAGGCCCTTCGCCTTATGACTGCCGCGGTCGTGGAACCGTAACCCCGAACCGGCCACGAGATCGCGCACCGTGCTGGAGACCAGCACCTCTCCAGCGTCAGCCAACCCGACAACGCGCGCCGCGATGTGGACGGCGATGCCGCCGACGTCCTCTCGTTGAATTTCGATCTCGCCGGTATGGAGGCCACTGCGCACATCCATGCCAAGCGGACGCACCCGCTCGATGATCGCGGAGGCGCAGCGCACGGCGCGGGCAGGGCCATCGAAAGTCGCGAGAAAGCCGTCACCCAAGGTCTTCACCTCGCGTCCGCGAAAGCGCGCGATCTCTTGCCGCGCGGCCTCATCGTGTCGATCGAGGAGCGCGCGCCAACCGCGGTCGCCGATCTCTGCGGCGCGCTTGGTCGAGTCGACAATGTCGGTGAACAGCACCGTGGCCAACGCCCGGTCCGGCTCCGCCTCGTGACGCGACTCGGTCAAGAATTCCTCGACCTCGTCGATGATGCGATCGGCGACGCCGCGATCATAGAAGGGCCAATGGTCGGTCCCGGGGTACTTCGCTCCCGGAACCCCGGCGGCGAGCTCGCGTCCGGCCTCGACAGGTATGGAGGCGTCGGCGGGCAAAAGGATTACCAGTGCCGGCAGTAGATGCCGCGTGTCAATCTCGCGGCTGATCCGCATTTGCGCGACCGGGTCGCGGGGCTTGCGCTCTGGCGCTCAAAGCGGGCTATGAGACGTCGCGTTTCTTCATCGCCCGCGCGGCTCGGCACCATCCTGTTCAGACAGTAGTCCCCGCTTCCCCACAGACGCTCAATTCTCGACGACAGCTCGTTGTACGCATCATCGGAAAGGAGCGCGAACGGAGACGACGCAAAGCAACCGCACAGCACAAGGGCCTGTGCCTGCTGCGGAAAGGCGCCGGCGAACATGAGGCTCAACGAGCCGCCCTAGGAAAACCCGAACAGCGCGGCACGCTCGGAGCCGGCGGCATCCATCACCGTGCGAACATCATCCATCCGCTCCTCGAGCGTCGCGACGCCGGCGACCCGGTCGGACAGGCCGGTGCCGCGCTTGTCGAACAGAATAAGGCGCGAATACGCGGCGAGGCGAGAGAAGTGGTGCGCCCACTCAGGCAGCTCGCAGAACAGCTCGATATTGGAGACGAAGCCCGGCACCCACACGAGATCGAAGGGTCCGCTGCCGAGCACCTGGTAGGCGATGTGGACATCGCCGCTCTTCGCATCGCGGGTTTCCGGCAAATCCATCGCGATACTCCCGCGCCGATCGGCGGCAGAGTATCCTACGGTCACGACCGCAACAAACCGGTACCATCATGCCGAGCCCATCCCCGCCCCGCGTCGCCCTCCTCGGCTTTTCGATCGAGTGCAACAAGTTTGCGCCGCCGGCGACCAAGGCGCATTTTCTCGCCCGTACCTATCTCGAAGGCGAGGCTATCGTCGAAGACGCGCGCTCGGCCACACCTCGCATGCTGCCGGAGACGCCGGGGTTCGTCGCTGCAATGGACGCGTCCGGCGCCTGGACGCCGGTTGGTGCGGCGCTGGCGATGACCGAGCCGAACGGGCCGGTCGAGCACAGCTTCTTTATCGAGCTTCTCGACACGATAGAGCGCCGGCTCCGAGCGGCATTGCCGGTCGACGCCGTCTATATCTGCTCGCATGGTGCCGCGCTGACGACCCAGGAGGACGACCCCGACGGGGTCCTGTTCGCAAAGGTGCGGCAGATCGTCGGACCCGATGTGCCGATCGCGGCGACCCTTGATCTGCACGCCAACGTCTCCGAGCGCATGGTCGGGTCGGTCGACGCCTTCATCGGCTACCGGACAAACCCACATCTCGACATGCGCGAGCGCGGCGCCGAGGCGGCCGCGGCAATCCGCGAAATGCTAGCCGGGGTCAAGCCGCAGCGCGCCTTCGTCCGCCTGCCGATCGTGCCGCCGACGGTGACCCTGCTGACCGCCGCCGGCCCCTACGCCGAGATGATCGCGCTCGGCCAGCGCCGTATGAACCCGGAGATCATGAACGTCTCGGCGATGGGTGGGTTCGCCTTTGCCGATGCACCCGAATGCGGGCTCAGCGTGGTCGTGACCGCACGGCGTGACAGGCGCGCCGCGGAGACGCTGGCGCGCGAGATCGCCGAGCTAGGCTGGGCCAATCGGGCACGCTTTTACCCACGTTTGACCTCGCTCGACGAGGCTGTCGAAAAGGCGCTCGCGGTCGGCCGAGATTGCTCGCTCCCGGCCCTCGCCTTCGCCGATGTCGCCGACAACCCGGGCGGCGGCGGGCGGGGCAACACCGTCCCGCTGTTGCGGGCGTTTTACGAAGCCGGTGTCAAGGGTGTGCTGCTCGGCGTGTTCTACGATCCGCCCCTCGCCGCCGAGGCGCATCGGCAAAGTGTCGGCTCCCACTTCGAAGCGCGGTTCAACCGCTCGGAGACCACCAGTTTCTCCGAGCCCTACGCCGCCCCAGCGACTGTCGTGGCATTGACCGATGGCCGCTGCATCGGTCGGCGCGGCATCTATGCCGGCATGCGGCTCGAGCTCGGGCCGTGCGCGGCCCTCAAAGTCGGCGGAATCACGGTCGTCGTCGTCTCGCACCGGGTGCAATGCGCCGACCCGGTGTTTTTCGAAATGATGGGGCTCGATCTCGGCCGCGCCCGCTCGGTCGTGGTTAAATCGCGCGGCCATTTCCGCGGTGGCTTCGACGAGTTCTTCGGCCCCGAGCAGATCGTCGAGGTCGATTTGCCCGGTCTGACCTCGCCGATGCTCAACCGCTTCACATGGACCCGGTTGCCCCGCCCGGTGATCCCGCTTGACGAGGGTGTGGACTGGCAGCCGCCCCCCGGCGATACTGCAAACGCATAATGGAGGGGTGCGATGAAACTGGGACGTTATCTGGGCGCGATCGGGTTGAGCATGGTTCTCGCGCTACCGGTGATGGCACAGACGACTTCGCCCTCCAAATCGCCCAGCTCCCCGGCAGCCACCGCGCCGAGCGCGACGGGGAAGGCCGCCGCCAAATCCCAGCCGACGGGTGAATTGGTCGATATAAACTCGGCGTCCGCCGAGGAGCTCGATAAGCTGCCTGGCGTCGGTCCCGCGCGTGCCAAGGCGATCATTGCCAACCGACCGTATGGTGGCAAGGATGATCTCACGAACCGCAAGATCATCCCGCCGAACGTCTATACCCAGATCAAGGACAAGATTATCGCGCGGCAAAAATAGAGGCTGGGGTTCGCGGGCCGGGCTCACGCCGCGTCGTGAAAGATGATGCCGAGCGTGTAACGCCGGCCCGAGCGCAACCGGCTGACCCCGTGGCGCATCGTTACCCGATATGCGCCGCGGGTGCCTTCGACCGGCCGATGATGGACCGGGAAGATGACCGCTTCACCCTGCCGCAAAGGCACGACCTCGCCACGTGACTGCGCACGCGGGCGCTGCTCGACCAACAGGAACTCGCCGCCGGTGAAGTCGTCCCCGGCCGCGCTGAGCAGCACCGTCAGCTGCAAGGGAAAGACCAGCGGGCCATACAGATCCTGGTGCAGGCAGTTGTAGTCGCCAGCTTCGTATTTGAGGATCAACGGCGTCGGCCGCTCCTGGCCGGCCTGGTGGCATTTTGCGAGATAAGTGCCGAGCGCGGGCGGGAACCGCTCGTCCTCGCGAAGGCGATTGCACCAACGATTGGCGATCGTCGCAAGATAGGGATAGATCGACCGGCGCAGCGCCTCGACGAGGCTCGGTAGCGGATAGCGCAGATACTTGTACTCGCCGCGGCCAAAGGCGTGGCGCTGCATGACGACGCGGCTCCGGAAGACTTCGTCCCGATTATAGAGTGCCGCGAGCCCGCGGCACTCCTCGGTCGTCAGCAGCGCCGCGGTCGTTGCGTATCCCCGTTCGTCGAGCGACGCTGCCAGTTGCCGCCAGTCCACCCCGGCGACGCGGTCCACCGCCGCTGCTTCAGGCTGCCGCCTCATCCGGAGCCGCCGCTGCACGCTCGCGCGCGAGCAATGCCCGCTTGCGCTCCACCCCCCAGCGATAGCCACCGAGATCGCCGTCGCTGCGGATTACCCGATGGCACGGCACGATCAGTGCCAGCTTGTTCGCCGCGCAGGCCTGGGCGACGGCGCGCACCGCCTTTGGCTGGCCGAGTGCGGCGGCGATCTCGGAATAGCTCGCGGTCTTGCCCAGCGGGATCTTGCGCAACGCGCGCCACACCCGCGCCTGAAACGCGGTGCCGCGGATGTCGAGCGGCAGGTCGAGGTTTTGCTCGGGTGCGGTGATGAAGCGCACGATCCGGTCGGCCCATTCCTTCAGCCGGGCATCCTCGGCGATCACCGCAGCTGCCGGGAAGCGCTGTCGCAACGCTGTGGCGAGGCTGTCGCGGTCGTCCCCGAGTGCCGTCATGCAGATGCCGCGCTCGGTCGCGGCGACGAGCGCCCAGCCGAGCGGGGTCGCGACCGTCACGAAACGGATCTTCTCGCCGCTGCCGCCGCGGCGCCGCGCCCCGGGGGTCATGCCGAGCCCGGCCGGTGCCGCCTCATAGGCGCGCGAGCTCGAGCCGAACCCCGACGCATAAATCGAGGCGGCGATCGGCTCGCCGGAATCGAGCTTCTCGCCGAAACGGCCTAGCCGGTGGCTGCGCGCGTAATCGCGCGGGGTGACACCGGTAATCTGCTTGAAGACCCGGTGGAAATGAAAGCGGCTGATCGCCGCCGCATCGGCCAGTTCCGCCAAGCTCGGCAGGGTTTCGCTCGTCCGCAGCAGCGCGCACGCCTTCTCGATCGCGGCCACATGCCGCGAAGCGGATGAGCCTTCGGTCGGACGGCAGCGCTTGCACGCGCGGAACCCGGCGGCCTCCGCCGCTACCGTCGTCTCGAAAAACACCGTGTTGGTGCGCAGCGGCCGCCTCGACGCGCAACCCGGCCGGCAATAGACACCCGTCGTCCGCACCCCGTAAAAGAATTTCCCGTCGGCGCCGGCGTCGCGGTTTTCGACCGCCGTCCAGCACGCCTCTTGATCCAACATCTCGGCCTCCTGTGCATACTTGGTGAGCCAAAGATGGCGGAGCGAGGATCGGCACTCTATCCGGTGATTGCTTTCTAATTCAGGCGGGCTTGCGCGCCAGCGCCTCGATCATCGAAAGGCGGCCTTCGGCCGTACTGCGCATCGCGTTGATCCGCCATTCCTTGGCGTTTTCGCCCGACACAACGTGCTCTCCCAAGGGCGGAAGTCCCTCGGTTTCCAGTTGCTTCAAGACAGGGGCAAGAGCCGCGGCGAGGGCAACGCTGGCATCACGAACAAATACAATCTCAAAACCAGCTGCCAGGAGATCGCCGCGTATTTCATCCGGCGTGGCGAGGAAACTGATGTCCGCCGTGACCGCCCATGGCAGTGGGTAGCGGGGCTCCCCCGCCGGGCCGGCGCCGGCCAGGGGCGATAGAGCCAGCAAGCCGCCAGGGCGAAGCACCCGATGCGCTTCCTGGAAGACACCGCGCTTGTCCGAAATGTTCATCAGCGCCGCCTGCGAGTAGGCGCGATCAAAGCTATTGCCGGGCACCGGAAGGGAAAGAGCCGAGCCGTGCAGGATCTCCACACGGTCGGCAAGCCCACACAGGCCGTTGAGCTCGCGCGCCGCCTCGCAGAACTCCGCGGTCAAGTCCACTCCGGTGACCCGACACCCGTATTTGCCCGCGATCCATCGCGCCGGCCCGCCGATACCGCAACCGATATCGAGCAGGTGGTCGGTCGCCTTTGGCTGCAGCACCGTTGCAAGCTCCTCGGTCGCCATCACACCCTTCCCGTGGAAATGGTCAATCGGCGCGAGGGTGTCCGGTGTGATCGGCACGTCCGGCCCGCGCACGGCTCGCAGCGCGGCCAGCACGCGCGCGGCGATCCCCTGTCTCGCGTAATGCTCCTCGACCAGACTCCCTTTGGTCAATTAGGCCTCCATCCTCCGGCGTACCGACGGCCATCCGCGTAGCGCTTCGGCAGCATAGCGTGGATGCCCTTGTTGCCGTCGACGAGCTGGGTCACCCGCATGTCGACGGCGAGGCTGCAGAACATGTAGGCGTCCTCGGGCGAGAGGCCGAGGCGCTCGCCGATCAGCGTAATCATCCCGCGCAGAGCGGTCTTGGCGGCGTCATCGAGATCCTCGTTAAAGCCCATCGTAATATGGTGCGACGGGGTCTCGGCGCGCGGCAGGTCGAACTTCATGTCCTTGCGCAGGACCAGGCGGAAGGTGCCGGTGAGTGCAGTTTCGAGCGCGGTCACGCAGACCTCTCCGTCGCCCTGCACGCCATGGCCGTCGCCGGCCGAAAACAATGCCCCCGGCGCCCACACCGGCAGATAGAGCGTGGTACCGGCGACGAGCTCCTTCAGATCCATATTGCCGCCGAACTCGCGCGGCACGATCGAGGTCACGGCACCGTAGACCGGCGGCGGCGCAACGCCCATCACTCCGAAGAACGGGGCGAGCTCGATCTCGGCACCCCACGGCACAGTGGCGATGCCGCGCTGGCGGTCGATCGCGGTGTGCCAGGTTTTGCGGATAGGGAAATCCTCTGGAAGGGTCCCGGAAAGCGGCCGGATGCGGGTGTAGCCCCAATTCTGCCGGGGGTCGACTGCCAGGATCTGCACTTCGAGCACGTCGCCCGGTTCCGCCCCTTCGACGGCGATCGGACCGGTCAAGATGTGTGCGCCGAGCCGCGGCTCCAGCGCCCGGTGGATCGCCAGATGCTCAGAAAGAATTTCGAAACGGCCTCCTTCCGGCAGCACATCTGGGCCGCCGGAGACGCTGTCGATCGTCACCGTGTCGCCCGACGCGACCGACAACACCGGCTTAAGCCCGGCATCGAAGAACCCCCAGTGACAAGTCTCGGGGCCGGCCCGCAATACATGGTGCTGCGACATCGACAAACTCCCGCGTTACAAGCGGGGTCGATCCTAACGCGAGCAGCCCGTCAAATCCTAGAGGTCGGTTTCCGCCGTCTGACCGGGCGCGAGCGGAATCCGGCTCCAACCCGACCACGCACCCGGAACGGGATTGTTCGGGTTTCGATCGTGCCGCCAGCAGATGCTCTCGGCGTTCGGCGCCTCGATCTTCTGGGCGTGGCCCTTGGTCATGACGAATTGTTTGGTCGCGACATAGTCCTTGCCGCGATTGTCGCAATCGGCGCTGTTCGTGATCACGGCCTCGACATTGACCCGGTCCCAGGTTGGGTTGTCCAGGATCAATGTCGCCGTTTGGCTTGAACCCGAAGAGCAGGCCGACAAAACGAGCACTGCGGAAAGCCACGCCGGATATTGCTTCACGGTCCCTCCCCGGGTCGAGCGGAGCGCTCGTCGTTTAAAAAGCTTGCCGCACCGACGCAAGCGGAATTCCGGTCAGCGAGGGATGCTCTTGACAGCGTCGCCGGTCGTAGAACAATTCCGCTAACCATGTCCGGCGGTGAGTTGGCCCCGGATGAAGGCCGCGTTGCGCCGATAGCAAGGGAGGAAGAGTCGATGGCCCTGTTGTTGAGCAAATCCGAGCTGGCGCGGACCGAGCCCGCAGACCGCGCCGCGTTCCAATCCCCGGTGCCGACACAGATCGTCTCGAACGGCGAGTTCAACCCGCTGCCGCAGACGGCGCAGCAGCGCCGCGTCGAAGAGCGTATCAAAGAGCTCGCCGATACGATCGCGCCGAAACTCGGCCTCGATCGGCGCCAATTCCTGCGCACCGGGTGCGGCATGGCGGCCGCCTTCCTGGCAATGAACGACGTCTTCGGTCCGCTGTTCGCGGTCGATCGCGCCGAGGCGGCGGAGCCGGGCGCCGCGGCGGAGCGCGCGAACGGCCTCGCCGGCCAGTTCATCTTCGACGACCAGGTGCATTTCGTGCGCGACGATTTCCAGGGAGAGAAATTGCTCGACCTCGCGAAATACGCCTCGGTGCATTGGAACCCCGACATGCTGAAGGATGCCGGGATGACCTTGGCGCGCTACAAGTTCGACAATTTCGTAAAGGAAGTATATGTCGACAGCGACACCAAGATCGCGTTGTTGAGCGGCGCGCCGTTCGACGATCCCAACTGGTGGTTCCTCAGCAACGACCAGATGGCGCAAGCTCGCAAGACGGTCAACAGCCTCGCCGGATCGCGGCGGCTGCTCGCGCATTCGCTGATCACGCCGAAGCAGGCCGGTTGGACGGAGGAGGTCGATCGCTGCATAGCCGAGGTCAAGCCCGAGAGCTGGAAGGGCTATACGATCGGTGACCCGCTCAATCCGCAGTCGACCAAATATCCGTGGCGCCTCGACGACGAAAAGCTGATGTACCCCTTCTACGAGAAGGCGGTGAAGGCAGGCATCTACACGATCTGCATCCACAAGGGGCTATTGCCGAGGGATTATGAGAAATCCGCCGCCAATGCCTGGCAATACGCAACGGTCGAGGATCTACCGAAGGCGGCCAAAGACTGGCCGCAGATGAATTTCGTGATGTACCACGCTGCATTGCGGCAATTTCTCGAGTCGCCGGACAACGATCTCGCCGAATTCGAAAAGACCGGCTATATACGCTGGGCCTCCGACCTCGCGGATATCCCGCAAAAATATGGCGTCAACAATGTCTATGCCGAGGTCGGCACCGCCTTTGCCAACTCGGCGGTCGCCAATCCGCGATTTGCTGCAGCGCTGATGGGCACCTTGATCAAGGGGATGGGGTTCGACCATGTCGTCTGGGGCACCGACTCGGTCTGGTACGGCTCGCCCCAGTGGCAGATCGAGGCGTTCCGCCGGCTCGAAATTCCTGCCGACCTGGCCCAGAAGCACGGGTTTGCCCCTCTCGGGGCTGCCGATGGCGCGGTCAAGAGCGCGATCTTCGGCTACAACTCGGCGCGGCTCTACAAGCTCGACCTGCGCGCCGAGCTGCCTCCGATCGGCCAGGATAAACTGGCTGCGGCGCGGGCGGCTTCGTTGCATGCAGCAACCCGCAGCAATCTCGCCTATGGGTATGTCGCGCGCCGCGCCTGAGGAGATTGAGACGAACGCGGCTACGGTGTTGTTGACCCTCGTCGCCGGCAAGCCCGCGCTGTGGATCGGTCACCTCTGTCGGGCAAGGAACTCTCGCGAGAACGCCGTCGTACTGTCGAGGATGCGCGATCCATATTCGACCGAGGCTTCGAGCTCGCTGCCTTCGTGCCACTCGTTCCATGAGGTGATCAAGACCCAATCCGGTGCCGCGGTGATTGCCTCTTGCCAGAGTATCCGGTAGGTCTCTCCGCCCCACCGATCGGTGACCGGGCGTGGCGGCAGGCGCCAAAGGCTTCGGTCGTCATAACCGGGGATAATCGTCACGGTGGCTATTTTTCCGGAGCCTGCCGCCGCGACCATTTTCGGATAGGTGGCATGCGCCCAGGTGCCAATCTCCGGCGGTGATTTGTGCCGCGTCTGGCCGGTGATGTTGTAGGTGCTTGCCCCGTCGAATGTCGAAACAAGCTCACCGTCGAGCGAATCAGCTATGAGCACGACGCCGCCCGGGTTGTCGCGCCTAACTTGGGCAATGACCTCCCGCCAATCGGGAGGCGAAAGTTCGTGCAAGGCGCGGCCGTAGACGAACAGGACCGGCTTTCCGCCGGCGCGCAGCCATGCCTTGTCGCTGCCGTACCGGGATAGCAGATAGTTGATGTCGCCAACCGCAGCCTTGATACGGCTCGCGGCATCGTCACCTGCAATTTTTTCGTAATAGGCGGAGACCGAAAGCTCGTGTTTCCCCGCGGCGGCGAGCAGCAGCGGCATTCCGCGATCCTCGAAGCTGTCGCGCCCCCACCAGCTCGCAATAAAGCCCGTAATTCCCGCGCCGCGCGCTGCCTCGGCCTGCCGGTCGACGATTGCCGGGTCGTGACTGTCGTAGGTGCCATATGCCGGAAAGTCGGTCACGTTCTCGACCCGCTTGCTAACCGGATCGACATTTTTCCAATGGCGCCATTCCCCGCTTACCTGCGGATTGCCGTACCACCCGTAGTAGAACGCCAGGATCTCTGGTGCGACGCTAGCGGCGCAAACGATGCGAGGCAGCGCGGTGGAAGACGTGGCGACAACAACCAGGCTCGCCAAAACGTAGCGGCAAATTGTCCGATCTCTCAGGGCCTGGCTCAAAATGAAGTCCGTCTCCACAATGGGTTATCGTTTCCCCCGCGAAAGCGGGGGTCCAGGAGCAAGCGCTGCGGTCTTTTCCCCCTGGATTCCCGCTTTCGCGGGAGTGACGAGAAGGAGCGATAACTCTTCGATATTGCGCGATTCATTTCTGGTCGGGCCCTCAGGGAAAATCGACTGCCGGGGAGACTGCAAATGAACGAAATCGATAACATTAGAGATGCCTCGCTACGAAGAATCGGCGACCGTGCCCCGAGGCGTTCGATCGGGCCGCCTGCGCGGTCCCGGTCGAAAAGGACCAGGGCCGCTCAACCTGATCTGCCGGGAACCATAGTATGCCTTATCAGATCGTGCCCATTACAGAGGAGCACATTCCTGGTTTTCGCGCATTCGTCGACGTTCTTGCACGGGAAAGGAAGTACTTGGCGTTTTTGGAGGCCCCGCCGCCCGAGAATGTTACGCGGTTTGTCCGCAACAATATCGAGCAAGGATTTCCTCAATTCGTGGTGCTGAGCGCCGGCACGGTGGTCGGCTGGTGCGATGTGCTTCCCAACCGGTCCAGGGTCATCTACTCGCACTGCGGAACTTTGGGGGTCGGTCTGCTACCGGGGTTCGCGGCAAAGGCATTGGTCGCCGGCTGATGCGACGGACGATCGATGCAGCCTTCGCGTTCGGCCTTACCCGCATCGAGCTGACCGTCAGGGAAGGAAATCTCAATGCAATCGCGCTCTACAAGAGCCTGGGCTTCGAAGTCGAGGGAATGCACCGAAGGGCGGTACGCATCGAGGGGGAGTATGAAAATCTGTATTCAATGGCTCTTCTGCGGGTTTGACCCCTCTTCCCGACCCTCCCCCGCTCGCGGCGAAGTAAGGGACGGGAGCGTTACGAGTGCGCGAAATGCCGGAGCAGCCAGCGAAGGGTTTCCTCGGGAGCCTCCTCGGGCACGTAATGGCCGCAAGGCAAAGCACCACCCCAGGCATTGGTCGCGTAACCGAGTTGCCACACCGCGAGCACGTCGCCATGGACACCCTCGG
>Ga0318533_10001449_pt1 | contig 11776 bp, 13 predicted proteins | sample GRESIP053b4f27_FD_203675 | JGI IMG/M metagenome (GOLD analysis project Ga0318533, IMG submission 203675) | Tropical soil microbial communities from Luquillo Experimental Forest, Puerto Rico - GRE.SIPMG.053b4f27 | ecosystem: Environmental > Terrestrial > Soil > Tropical forest > Bulk soil...
TGCGTCTCGTCCACGGCACGCGTGGCAGAGTGCGAATGCATACCGAGCTCATCTTGCGGTTCGGCTATGGCGCCGTCGTGCCCTGGGTAACGCGTCTCGAAAGCGGCGTGCTGCGCGCAATCGCCGGCCCAGACATGGTGTTGCTGCGCACGCCAGTGCATCTGAAAGGCAAGAACTTCACCACGGTCGGCGAGTTTAGTGTCGCGCGCGGCGAAACCGTTCCGTTCGTCTTAACCTATGCGCGCTCGCATCGGCCGCTTCCGATTCCGCACGACCCGATGGCCGCGGTCGAGGCGACGGAGCGATTCTGGAAGGAGTGGACGGCAAAATGTCGGCCGGCCGGCGAATGGTCCGATGCCGTTCGGCGCTCGGTGATCACGCTCAAGGCGCTCACCTATGCGCCAACCGGCGGCATTGTCGCCGCGCCGACAACGTCGTTGCCCGAGTGCGTCGGCGGTGAACGCAATTGGGACTACCGCTATTGCTGGCTGCGCGATGCCACGCTGACGCTGCTCGGCGCCATGCATGCCGGTTATTACGAAGAGGCCGAGGCGTGGCGCGAATGGCTGTTGCGCGCGGTCGCCGGCAGTCCCGATCAGCTGCAAATCATGTACGGGATTGCCGGCGAGCGCCGGTTGACGGAATGGATCGCCGATTGGCTACCGGGCTACGAAAAATCGGCTCCGGTGCGCATCGGCAACGCCGCCCATACACAACTGCAGCTCGATATGTTCGGCGAGATCATGGACGTGCACCACCAGGCGCGGCGCGGCGGACTAAGCACCAATGAATCCGGCTGGGATGCACAAATCAAGTTTCTGGAGCATCTGACGAAAATCTGGCGCGAGCCGGATCACGGTATTTGGGAAATGCGCGGTCCGGCACAGCATTTCACCTATTCCAAGGCGATGGCCTGGGTCGGCTTCGACCGGGCCATCAAGAGCGCGGAAAATTACGGCCTCGAGGGCCCGCTCGACGAATGGCGAAAACTGCGCGACGAGATTTGCGATGACATATGCGAGCACGGTTACGACAAAAAGCTCGGCACGTTCGTGCAGGCCTACGGCTCCGACCAGCTCGACGCCAGTCTGTTGCTGCTGCCCACCGTCGGCTTCCTGCCGGTAACCGATCCACGCATCACCGCGACCGTCGCTGCGATCGAACGGCGGCTGGTTCGCAACGGTCTGGTCTTGCGCTACAGCACCGAGGACGTCGAAGACGCGCTACCGCCCGGCGAGGGGGCGTTCCTCGCCTGCAGCTTCTGGCTGGTCGATGTCTACATTCTACAGGAGCGACTCGATGAAGCTGAAAACCTGTTCCGCCGGTTGATCGGGCTTTGTAACGAGGTCGGGCTGTTGAGCGAGGAATACGATACCGGCTCAAAGCGACTTGTTGGCAACTTTCCGCAGGCCTTTTCGCACGTCGCTTTGGTCAACAGCGCCTATAATTTGACCCGCGTGCGCAAACCGGTGCATCAGCGCGCGCAGGAAGACCACGCCCCGCCAGCGGCAGTGCGCGAGAAGGTATGAGATAGTGCCGGTTGGCGCCGACGCTAGCTTCTGATGAACGTGCCGCTGCGCAATTCAGCGACCGCCTGCTCGAGCTGCGCGCGCGTGTTCATCACGATCGGCCCATACCAGGCGACCGGTTCTTCGATCGGCTTGCCGGAGACGAGCAAAAAACGAATGCCGCGTTCGCCGGCTTGCACGTCGATCTCGTCGCCGGAGTCAAACAGCACCAGCGAGTGGTCGCCGACTGGCTCGCGCGCCAGCACCTCCTCGCCGTCGACCTGCTTCTCGGTGAGAATGCCGAACGGTCGCGACGCATAAGCAAAACGGCCATTGCCTTCGAAGACGTAAGCGAAGGCATGGCGCTCGGTTTCGACTTTCAGTTTTTTGCGCTGACCGGCGGGCACGAACACGTCGAGGTAGCGCGGATCGGCGGCGACGCCGTCCACGGGACCTTTCTTGCCCCAGAAGTCGCCGCATACGATGCGCACCCGCGTGCCGTCGTCGTCGGTCACTTCCGGAATTTCCGCCGCCTTGATGTCCTGATATCGGGGCGGCGTCATTTTCAATGACGATGGCAGATTGGCCCAGAGCTGAAACCCGTGCATGCGGCCCTGCACATCGCCTTGCGGCATCTCCTGATGCATGATGCCGCGGCCCGCGGTCATCCACTGCACGTCGCCGGCGCCAAGCATACCGCGATTGCCGAGGCTGTCGCCGTGCTCGACCGTGCCTGAGAGCACATAGGTGATTGTCTCGATGCCGCGATGCGGGTGCCACGGAAAACCGGCGAGATAATCCTGCGGCCGATCGTTTCGGAAATCATCCAACAGAAGAAACGGGTCGGTTTCTTCGGTGTCGCCGAAACCGAACGCGCGGCGCAATTTCACGCCGGCCCCTTCGATCGTGGGCTTTGATTGCACAATACGTTTAACCGGGCGAATGGACATTGGATCGCGCTCGGGTCAGCCCGCGAGCTCCTCTGAAGCTGTGGTTTGCTATTCGGCTAAATAAATGCCGACGACGCCTGCACAAGAAGGCACATCGGTGATACCGGGCCGCGCTGCGGCATTTAATGCGCCGGCGCTTTGGCATGCGCCTGTTCGGCGACATTCTTGTAGTCGTAGCTCGTATAGAACTTCAGTGCGAATGCAACCCTCGAAACGGCAGTGCGCCGATTGTCTTATCAGTTCGTGTCTTGGTCAGTCGCATAGCTCGTTGAATGGCGGCTCGCTCGGGCACGGCGGAAAAGACGATGTGTTGGCCCCACTGCCGCCGCCACCCGATGCGGAAAGGCCGCCCGACGCCGAGCCACTGCTCGATCCGGAGACGCTTCTCGTTCCATATCCATTCGTGTTTGGACCGGTGACCGTGTTGCAGAACGTCGCCGTCATTTCTTCGATGCAGAAGGTGCCGGTGACGGGAGCTTGCGTCGGTGCCGGCTGGGCGCTTTGGCCGCCCAATTGCGTTTTGCCGCTCAATTGCGTTTGGCCGTTTGCCGTGACGACTTGCGCCGCCGCGGGCGAAGCCGCCAAGACCAATCCGGCAATCAACACAAGCCTGTTCATAATGTTTGATCGCTTGTCCGCCGCTGGTGCTCGGTTCTCAGCGGGAAAACCAAGCAGCGCCCTGCTTGGTTCCGGATCGTCCCGCCGTGAGCTCGAAATTCGTGGAACGCGCGCGCGGGCTGGGACCTGCGGTTCTATCCGCACAGCGACCGCACGCGTCCTCGGCGCGATGACCTTCTGAGCAAGGTACTCGCCTTCGATGAGGGCGCCGTTGGTGCCGCAGGGTCCGGTTTAGGGGTCCAGATCAACGAGCAAGTGGTCGCGAAATTTAGCGCCCCACGCTAGCCGCGCCGGGCCGCCCATAACCGAGCAATGATCTGTGAAGGGCTACTGACGGACCGCCGTTGTCACGGCGATAACCGACCAGGTTTGCGCCATTCGGACGACCCTTTGCACTCGTGCGCGCGCTTCCACGACCTAAGCGCTGCGGCTGGAGAGCGCGAAAGAGTTCACCAGCGCGGGGCCGTCGGCGAAGAGCGCAAAACCTCGAGCCAAGAAAATCAACGAGAACATCATGACGCGATCTGCGAGATAATGGTCGTTAGGGCCATCCCGGTCGCGAGGGCAAAGGCGAGGGCAAAACCGAGGAAAATCGCTTTCATGGCACCCTTTCCTTCACCAGCGATACTCGGAGATTGCCAGAACCGGCACCGGCTTCTGTGACGCCCATCACTGAACACTGTTTTTCCCGCGGCCAAAGTCCTCCGAGGGGGCAAGGCGGAGGCTTCTAAACTTTCGTGAGATTGATATGTTCTGGTTTGATTCCGAAAGCTTCGAAGAACCGGTCTACACCGATAGAGGTATCGCTGTGGCCGCCCCGCAGTGTCACCGCGGAGGGTTTGATTTTACGGGCGAGCCGCCTCGCGATCTGCCGGTGACATGGCTGCCAAGTTCGATCTGGTGATCAATCAACGGCTGCCAAAGCGTTTGGTCTCAATCTCTCGTTTGCCGCTTGGCGTAAGATGATCGAATAATCAGGTCAAACTTGTTGCTCGACCGCTCGGCAATCTTACCCAAATCTAGCGTCGAGTTGAGGTCGCAATTCATCTCGGCATCAAAAAACATGCTTTGAAGTGTTGTGGCGAATATGCCACATCGGGTAACAATGCCCCGAGTGCGAACTGATTAATGCCAACGTGCAATTGCAAATTTTAGATAAGCGTGAAGAATTCAAGGGCCGATCCACCCCGCCCTCATCTTCCCTGTGGTCGGTCAAAGCCGGGATGATGCGCCGACGGTGGTACAGGCGGGAGGCCATTATCCCGGCTTGCACCAATAACCCCGCCCTCACCGTTATATTCCACTCTCGGAATCGTTGCGGCGGGCGATAAGCTTGACGCGTGAGCGAGCATGTTGCCGTTGCCGTCCTGACGCAAATGCGTGATTGCCCAGATAGCCGCCTGCGTGCGGTTGTGCACTTTCGTTTTACGTAGAATTGCCTTGAGGTGAACCTTAACGGTCGCTTCCGACAAATTGTAAATCCGCGCGATCGCTTTGTTTGATTTACCTTGCGCCAGACAGGCAAGGACGTCGCATTCGCGTGGCGACAGCTCAGCTCCGTCGTGTATCCCGCGCCGATAAGAAACGGTAGGTGAGTTCGTAGTCGTGACGACATTATCCTTTTCGCTGCCGATCGGAGAGGTTGAGTCGCGAGCGGCCGTAGCGACTGACTTGCCGGTCACGAACACCTGCTGATCCAGCAAGGCGAGCTCCAGTACCCTCGTCAAGACATCGCGCGAACTCAGATTGAAGATACAGGCGTCGGGAGAAAGCGCCAAGGCATCTTGCAGTTCGGCAGGCGCACTGCCTTCTGCCACCAGCACCACTTTGGCGTCAGGGATCAACGACCGCAGTAGCCGAATGCATTCCGCGGTTTGATCCGGATTTCCTTTTTGTGGTTCCACTCCAACGATTGCCAGCGTCCGTTGTCCCTTTGGACGGCAAATGCTCTGCAAGTCTGCCGGCCCGGCAGCGCACGCTGTTACTTCGTAAGGGGTATTTTGCAGAAGAGAGGCCAATCCCTCCCTCAGCACCACTCTGGGAGTGACGACTATGGCCGTTATAATTTTACTCACGCCGCGTCACTTATTGTCAGTGTTTTTGCTACCGGTACGTACTCGTCCCCTTGTGACTTCCAACCTGCCACGGTTTCGGCCAAAGGCCGTAAATACATAATTTTTATGACAAATGTGCATTGCGTTTTTGATTTAGATCAAATTGCCTGTCGCGTTAGAGGTATTCGACCGATGGCTGGGCTGCTTCTCTACGCCGCAGGCGCCGACGCGCGCCTGACGCGGTCTGATTTGTGAAGGCGAAAGGTCGGGAAAGCGCAGCGCCACGATTTGTGAAGGCGAAAGATCGGAAAAGCGCAACGCCACTATTTGTGAAGGCAAAAGGACTTGTGCGGGCAAAAGACCAGATGAGTGGAGCGCAATCGCAGGCCAATCGCCCAGCAAAAAACCGATAATCCCGGTAATGAGAAAGGAAAGCCGCAGGCCGGGCCTTAATGCCAGATCACGCGGCATGCGCACTGTCTGCCTATCACCGGCGCGAAAAGCTGGAGCTGGCCCTATTTCATTTCATAAGGCCTAATTTCTAATTAATGAAAGGATGATGCTGCAAAAGCCACGATGAGGGATGAATGACTGATGACGAACGTGCAATTCGGGATTTGGTCACGACTTGGATGAGAGCAAGCGAGGCCGGCGACACAAACACCGTACTCGGCCTCATGGCGGACGACGCGCTCTTCATGGTGCCGGGCCGAGAACCGTTTGGTAAAGACGTCTTCCGCACCGCTTCGCAGGCAATGAAGAACGTCCGTTTGACAGGAACGAGCGATATTCGCGAGATCAAGGTGCTTGGCGATTGGGCGTATACCCGCAACTTCATCGAGCTTGCGATCGTGCCGGCCGACGGCGACACGATGTGGCGAAGAGGCTACACGCTCTCGATATTTCGCAAACAGTTGGACGGGAAATGGGTGTTGTGGCGGGATGCCAATTTGGTGACCTGATGGCGTCGGTTGCCGATTTAGCCTGTCGGTACTAAAGCGCATCGGCGACGCTATGCGAGTTAGTTTATGATCACGCTGTATTCGTATCCTGAGCTCTTCGGCGTGGCCGATAACAATGGCTACGGGCTGAAAGTATTTGCCTTCATGCGATTGGCCAGCGTGCCATTCGCGCATGAGCACATTTTCGATGCGTCGGCGGCGCCGCGCGGGCAACTTCCCTATATCGTCGACGACGGCGAGGCGATCGGCGACAGCGAAATCATAATCGCCCATCTCACGCGCAAATACCGATTGACTATCGATGCCGGGTTAAACACGCAGCAACAAGACACCAGCCACCTCATTACGCGTATGCTCGACAATCTTTATTGGGTCATGTCCTATTCGCGTTGGAAGGACGAAAGCTACTGGCCGGCGTTTCGCGACGCACTCATGCGCGAGCACCCGAGTCTGACCGACGACGGCTTGCGCAAAGCGCAAGAGTTCAATTTCCAGCGCTACTATTTTGCCGGCATTGGACGCTACGCGCCGAACGACGCTTACGCGCGGGGGCTTGCCGATCTTAGGGTCTTGGCCGATTTAATTCCGGTCCAAGCCTATGTACATGGGCCGAAGCCGACGAGCATCGACGCGGGTATCTACGGCTTCCTTGCCAACATTTATTTCTACAATATCGAGACACCGTTGAAGCAATTCGTGACTTCGCAGCAGAATATGGTGCGCCATTGCCTGGCGATTCATGAAGCAGTGACAGATTCGTGAGTTGCGTTGAGACTTTTGCCATACGATCGCGCCGTTGTGGGTTAGCCGGCTCGCTTGAGGACGCCTTGCATGGGGTCAAAATTGCCCACCGCGAAACACGGGTGCTCGTAGCGCGGTCGCGCGGGAAACCTTACCTCGTCGCCGATCGCGGTCGCAGGTCATTTGCGACAACGCCTGACGATCTAAGCCAATCGCTGCGGCAGCCCCACGTCTTTTATCCATCCGCTGGTAAAAAGGCCCCAACGGGAGCCTGATCAAAGGCGGGCATGATCGGGCAGCGGATACGGAAAGTTGTGCCGTAGATCACATCTCTCGGGTTTGCTGGCGCTTAGCTTGGCGTTGTCTGGGGCGGTCGAAACGACCCCCGGCCGCGGAAAATAACGCGACGAAGGGGGGTTGTTACTGCGAGCCGGGATGATGGCCTCCCGCCTGAACCACCGTGAGCGCGTCATCCCGGCTCTGACCGATCACTAGGAAGAAGAGGCGGGGTGATCGGCCCCGGAATTGGGACCTGAGTCGGCGACTTTTTCAAGATCGGAACATGACATTGAAGGGGTGTTTAAAAGTCGTATAACGAACGGACCGCTGCGACCAGCTAAATACCTCAATGTGGTTAGGCCGGCCTTCACGCCGCTGGTAGCGCTTTCGCTCGCGCAGCAAATTGTTTTACTTTGTGCAAATCTTTGGTGTGGCTTCCATCATCTCTGTCCGTCTTACTTAGTTTTTGAATCGACGCCGGCCGGCTGCACGGCTCTTATGGCGTCGACAACGTTATCAGGCCACAGGCCGCCCGCGATGATGACGGGGATCTCGACGCTCGCAACCTAGTCTGTGAAGGTGATGGATCGGCTCCTTTGGGATGACGTCAGCATAGCCCAGCTCGAAATGACAAAATCCACGTTTTCCAACGAGCAATCGTAAAAACGCCTGTCCGTGATGCCGGTCACATACCGAATCGTCAGAGCAACTAGACTGCAACCATCACAGAGCCCGCCGTGGGCCGCTCAGATGGAGAATTCAGATGCGCACGATCGGTTATTTCGTCGCTGCCGCCATTCTGATCCTCATTGGCCTCGCAACTTGGACAATCCCAACGACCAACGCGTTCACCACGTCTGCCGGCGTCGATCCGTTTCGGATGATGACTAGCGCTACAGCGCTACCTGTTGCGCACTACGATGACTACTCGGTGGTGTTCAATTGAGGTGGATGACCAAAAGCGAATCGTCTTCCCAGCACCACGCCCACGTCAACTCCCCCAAGCTCTAACGACACAGGGGTTGTCTTCCCCTGTCACTTTGTGTCCATTGCAGACCCTTGCAGAATGGGCACAACCATGGTATCCCCCAAGTCTGGGTTGGTAACCTATTGATCCGGGAAGACCTGGGAAGACCTAAAAATCTTGCCGGGCTCTTCCCCAAACCCACGAGACTTTTACACACACTTGGGGGATTCACATGCGGGCTAAAGATCGCTTTGACTGGGACGACAAGCTTCCCGGATTCGGATTGCGCACGCGCAACGGCAAACGAAGCTGGGTGCTGCAATATAAATTCGGCGATCAACACCGACGCATCAAACTCGGCGGTCCAGAACTATCACGCGCCGATGCTTTCAAGCTTGCTCAAGCTGAGAAAGGCAAACTCGCTGCCGCCAAACTCGGACACGGTGTCGATCCGGCCGCCGATCGTGATCGGAGGAAAGCAGAAGCAAAGCCAAAGCCACGGACTCGATCGCTCGCCTCGTTTATTCCGACTTACTTGGACGCTAGGCGCGGTGGACTCAAAGACAGCAGTCTTGAGATACATACGCTGCACCTGAGCGATCATTGGTCAGGGCTCCATGACCGGTCGCTCGATAGCATCACTCGCGCCGACGTTGCCGGCGTACTGACTACGATCACCAACGAACGGGGACCGATCGCGGCTAACCGATCAAGGGCTACACTGTCGAAGTTCTTTCGGTGGGCGATCGGCGAAGGACTTTGCGACAACAATCCCGTCAGCGGCACCAACAAGCGCGACGAAAACAATCCACGTGAACGATCGCTATTAGATGCCGAAGCCGCGGCCGTTTGGTTAGCTGCGGCCGACGGTCGTTATGGTCAGATCGTGCGGCTGATCATGTTGACCGGCTGTCGTCGTGATGAAATCGGCGGGCTCAAGTGGTCCGAAATTGACCTACCAAAGCGCACCATCACGCTACCCGGCGAGCGCACCAAGAACGGTCAGCCGCATGTTGTGCCGCTCAGTGACGCCGCACTTACGATCATAAAGTCAATTGTGCGCAGTGATCGTGAGCACGTTTTTGACATACGAGCTAATGCCGGCTTTTCCGACTGGTCGAAATCCAAGGCCGCCCTCGATCGGGTTGCTAAACTCAAAGAACCTTGGACGCTGCATGATCTGCGGAGAACCGTTCGCACCGGCTTGGGCAAGCTTGGTATTCAGCCTCACATTGCCGAAGCCGCATTAAATCATCTGCCGCCTCGGCTCGTCCGCACTTACGATCGCAATACCTATGCTTCCGAGAAAAGGGCGGCGTTGGACACGTGGGCGGCGCATCTAAAGGTCGCGGTCGCACGGACAACCGGCGCTAACGTAACGCCCATCCGGAAGAAATAGCGGCCCCGTCCCGCCGCCCCAGCCCACGATACGATGTCACTCGCCCAGCACGCGACGACGATGTTCTTCCTGCATTTCGTCAGCGATGTTGTCAGTCTCGAACTTAGTTAGAAGTGCCAAGCGGGGGCGCCGAATCGATAGTTGATACCGGCCTTGAGAATATTGAACTTGTTATCGTTAAAAGGACCGCCATTGCCAAAGTCCATCATGTTATATTCGATCTTGGCGGTCCAGTTGTCCCACAGAGCATATTCGGCCCCGATGCCAAGCATCCACCCACTGACGGTCTCGTCGACCGAGATCGAGCCGAATTGCATGCCATTTATGCCGGTGCTGACGTTCCCGCTCGCGTGCGCCCAGGCCCCGCCCACTTTGCCGTAGACCAACCAATTGTTGAAGGCGTAGCCGACCCTAGGAGCGAGTGTGGAGACCCAATCCAGGCTCGCCTCAGCGTTCCCGGTTATGACGACTCCGGGGCCGATGACCGTTGCACTCACGCTGTCCTTTATGGTTGTCCCCGCGAAATCTCCTTCGACACCCAACACCCATTGATTGATCTGGTAATTGAACCCGACCTGACCGCCGCCGATAAAGCCAGCGCTGCCGCCGCCATCGCCATCGGACCAGCCCACGCCGCCATGGGCACCGGCATAGAATCCGGTCCAGTTATAGACAAAGGGAAGCGGGGGCGCTGGGGGCAGATAGGCAGGTCCGCCTGACACATCGGCGCCTTCGGATGCAGCGGACGCTGAGGTGAGCATCACGGCCGCAAGACCAAGCTTGATCAACCCGTACTTTCTCATACGCCCCCTCCTACGAAGTAGGTACGCTAGCAGCTACGCTGAAAAGCGGCCCCAACTGCGGCAAGAGAGTTACGGGACCGTGACAACGATGCGGACTTCCGCTTTAGTTTGTGAGTTTTTTCCGATTTCTGAAACGGTGTTGTCGGGAAGCCACATCGCATTCAGGGCGCGCTTGAGTCCGTATACCGGCAACCCCCAAGCCCCTTGCTTGTCGGGGTCTCATTAGGACAATGACTCGACTCTTTGCATTTCAGTATTAAACGCCCATGTCGTTGCGTGAGCGTACCCGCCCAGGGCCGGGAATCACTGAACCTTGCATTACCAAAAATGACTCTGCCCCCAGCCAGACGGCTTCGAGAGACGCTAGTGCTTGGTACCCTCGTGGTCGCCACCATGTTCCTCGCGGCTGTTGTTCTCTGGGCGGTGACGAGTTGGTTTTGGCTAGTGGTTCATGAGGGTCTGCATTGACGGCCCGCCGCTTCCCGCCGCCCTGGTGTTGATAACTTTTCGCGTGGCCACGCCCTCGACACACTGTCAGCACCAAATTCAGTGCGGTGCGGGGGTGAAAACGGCTGCGGAGCACCGGATCGTCGGTGCCAGCAAAGTAGTAACCAACGAGAGACCATACCCGTATCTCGTTGAGATCCCGGTCGCGCCTGCCGGACTGGATATTGCGCTGAACCGCCAGATCGTACAGTTCCACAAATCGCAGCGCATTCAACTGCGACATGGACGTACAATTTGAGGGGCGGCGAAACCTATTATCGCTGGTGCTTTCCCGATTCGACTACGGCTCGCGCCTTCGTCGAACAGTTTGGCGGAACGTTCAACAAACTTGCTCAATATCGCCAAGCTGCTGCCAGGGTTGCAAGGAAGTCCTAACCTGGCCCCTTTTCAGGTAACGCCCCGTCGTCACCGTCATAGGGCAATAGTTGACGTGTAATGGAATGAACACGCTTCCAGTGACAGGCGGGGCGATTGTGGTAGAGCGCAGAGCCATTTCTCATCATGGCTACACGGCGGTTCGCGATATGACTTGCCCTCGTTCCGTAACGAGCAATCAGGACCATCGCATCTTCTTGAGCAAGACGCTTTCGTACCTCCCGCTTACGCCACCAGCGAAAGTTCATCACAAACGTTACGTTCCGCTTAGACCCCAGCGCAAGTGTCAAAAAAGTTAGGAATTGCATAGGCGCGGCGGATTGCGGCGAATATTGCGAAGCTGTCGGTGTTTATACGCTAGTACATCGCCGGGATGGGCATGTTTTTAATCCCGATAGCAAATCTGGCCCCTTGGATAGGGAGCATTAACGGCTGGCATGATGAGTACGAACGTCATCAAGATGTTTGAAGCCGAGGATGATCGGACTGGCAAAATTCGTCTTGAGTGGTGGCCGGAAGGTTTCGTGCTGTGGGCTGGTGGAGAGATCGTATGGAGAGCTTGGGACGGCCGCCCAGTCCACCGCAAACCGCGAAGAAAAAAAAAGAGCAATAG
>Ga0318533_10001450_pt1 | contig 11775 bp, 12 predicted proteins | sample GRESIP053b4f27_FD_203675 | JGI IMG/M metagenome (GOLD analysis project Ga0318533, IMG submission 203675) | Tropical soil microbial communities from Luquillo Experimental Forest, Puerto Rico - GRE.SIPMG.053b4f27 | ecosystem: Environmental > Terrestrial > Soil > Tropical forest > Bulk soil...
AATCGTCGCCGGTTTGCGGCGATCGCATTGCTGGTCCTGGCCGTCGCGGGATTTGCCGTTCGCACCTTGGCCCGCAATCGCGACTGGCGCGACAACACCACCCTCTACCTTTCGGCCGCGGATGCGGTGCCCAACAGCGCAAAAATGCGTGCCTTCCGTGGAATCGTTTATTTGGGCAAGAATGACTTTGCGCGATCGCGTCGCGACCTCGAGACGGCGCTGGCCATTAAACCCGATTATCCGGACGCGGTCGAGGCCATGGGGCTGCTCGAACTGCGCAGCGGAAACCGGCAATCGGCTCTCGATTACCTGCAAAGGGCGCTGGAGATGAGCTCGCCCGAGGACTTCGACTACGATTATCGCGCGGCGAATCTGGCGGCGCTTCTGATAGAAACCGGCAAACTCGACGAAGCGATGAAATTGTTGAACCGCAGGATTGCCGAAACGCCGGGTTACGCTCGGCTGTGGTCCAACCGCGCCGCGCTGCGCGTGGCTCTAGGCCAGTTCGCGGAGGGACTGGCGGACGCCAAGACCGCCCTCCGGCTTGATCCACACAACGACCAGGCCCGCAAAGTACTCGAACATCCCCAAGCCAACGGCCTGCACTGACACGGGCTACCCGACGCGATACGCCTTGCAGCGGCAACCGGGAAAATTACAGGGCGTTCCCAGTTTCTGGTTGGCGTACATGCGGGCGTGAATGCTCTTGGGATGTTGGCACACACAGCGAAGCAGCGACTTGCGGCCCTTGCGAGCGGACCGGTTCAGAGATGACCCCGAACGGGTGCCGCGACCTTCGTGCTGACTGGGCACCGACACAATGGACCTCCTACAGTCCCGAGGGGCCCGAAATGCTTCTGCGACTGACCTGGTACCGCAAGAGAATAGTTAGCTCCTTATATCACAGTTTTCCGGGTAAGGAAGAGCAAAGACTCCCGCCCGGCCTATCGAGACGGGCTATGATCGCCGTATTCATATACGCCGCGCCCGGTTTTACGCCCGAGCCGGCCTTCGGCTACCAGCTTTTTTAGCAATGGGTTCGGACGATATTTGTCCCCCAACGTTTCATGCAGGTATTCGAGGATTCGCAAGCGCACATCCAATCCCACCAGGTCCACCATTTCGAACGGGCCCATGGGGTGATTCAGTCCGAGCTTCACCGCCTTGTCGATGTCTTCGGGCGAGGCCAGACCCGCTTCCAGCATGGCGAAAGCTTCGTTGCCGATCAGCGCATTTACGCGGCTGGTGATAAAGCCGGGCGATTCCTTCACCACCACGACTTCCTTGCCCATCCGCGCGCCGACCTCACGGCACCTAGAAATGGTAGCGTCAGAAGTTTTTGGCGCTCGCACCACTTCGATCAAGCGCATCTTGGGAACCGGGTTGAAGAAGTGCATTCCCACACAGAGTTCCGGCCTGTAGGTCATTTCCGCCATTTCGGCAATGGAAAGAGAAGAGGTGTTGCTGGCGAGCACGGCGTACGGTCTTGCGAACTTGTCGAACAGCGTGTAGAGCTCGAGTTTAAGCTCCATCTCTTCCGGAACCGCTTCGATCAGAAAGTCCGCTTCGCGGCACGCAGCTTCGACGGTGGATACGGTTTCAATCCGCGCGAGAGCCGCGGCAGCGTCCTCCGGCAGCGCCTTGCCGCGTGACACGCCCTCTTCGAGAGCTCTCTTGATCCATGCCCTCCCGTTCGCCAGATTTTCGGGCATCACATCTTCAAGTATGGTGTGGTACCCGCCGAGCGCGGCGGCATAAGCGATGCCCCGTCCCATGGTCCCCGCCCCGATCACTCCTATGGTTTTCACTTCCATCGGTTAAAACACCTCATCGCGGCGAAAGAGTCGGTTGGGATCTAGTGCAACAGCTTGCGATAGGCGGCTTCATCAAGCCCAAGCACGACCTGGTCGTCACGCACTACCACGGGCCGTTTGATCAGATTAGGAGCCCTGGACATCAAGCGAACCGCTTCCGCCTTCGAAGGCGGCGTTTCGGCCATTTTCCGCCGGCGATAGAGTTCGTTCCGCGGATTCAGAAACAGCCGGTAATCCCGCGCGCCGATCAGTTCGTTCAGTTCCTGCTCCGACAACGGCTGCTTATCGAGATCATGCGACTCGAGTTCCGCGCCCAGCTCTAGCAAGAGACCTCTTGCTTTGCGGCAAGTGGTTCAAGTCGGCTTCTGATAGAACTTCACTTTGATTTTGGGCATAGGCTTTTTTCCTGAAGCGGTGAAGAAAATTTGCCGCGCCGGCGGCCGCTGCTAATAGCGCGGAACGCTCGGATCAATCTCAAGCGACCAGCGGTCGATGCCGCCGGCCAGGGATTGCGCCGTCTCTACGCCCTGTGCGCGCAACCACGCCGCCACTTCCAGGCTGCGCTGCCCGTGATGACAATAGCAGATCACGTCCAGGTCGACGTCGAGCTGCTGCAGGTTCGCGGGGATAGTCCGCATGGGAACGAGCTGCGCGCCTTCAATCCGGCATGTTTCGTATTCCCAAGGTTCTCGAACATCGATCAACAGCAAAGGTTCGCCGTGTTTCTTCTTCTTTTGCAACTCGGCAACGCTGATTTCCAGTTCGCTCATTCCTCCATTGTATCGCGATCAGCGGCCGGTGAACTTTGCCTGCCGCTTCTCAAAGAACGCGTGGATTCCTTCGAGTGAATCCTCCGAGGCAAAGCAGCGCATCTGCTGTTCTACTTCGCCTTCGAGCGCTTGTTCGAGCGCTTCTTTCTGCACGCCGAAGAGCGTTCGCTTCACGGCGCCGATCGCCAGCGGCGGCCCGGCAGCCAACTTCGCCGCATAGGCCTTCGCCTCCGCCGCAAGCTGCGCTCCCGGTACCACCCGGTTCAGCAAACCCAGTCGGAACGCCTCCCGCGCGTCAATCATGTCGCCCGTGTAAAACAGCTCCGCCGCCTTCGCCGGGCCGACCAGTTGAGGCAAAAAGAAGGTTCCGCCATAGTCAGGAAATAGGCCCACCTTTGCGAAATTCTGTCCGAAGGTCGCTTCTTCCGCGGCGAAGCGAATGTCCGCGGCTAATGCGATGTTCATTCCCGCGCCGGCGGCGGCGCCATTCACGGCGGCAAGCACGGGTTGCTCGATGGTCCTCATGCGAAGCACCGCCGCCGTTCCCGCGCGAAGGATCGGTTCCAGCTGTTTCGGATCACGCGCTTGTCTGGCCTTCCCGATCATTCCGAGATCACCGCCCGCGCAAAACGCACGCCCGGCGCCGGTCAAAACTACCGCGCGAATGGAAAGATCCCTGCCGATCCGCTCGAACGCGAGGTTCAAGGCCGTCGCCAATTCGTTGTTCAGCGCGTTCAGTTTGTCGGGCCGGTTCATCACCAGCAGCGCGACACCGCCCTGTACGCTTTCCAGCAACACGGCTTCTGCCGCCGCAGCGGCGGGTACTGGATTCATGATTTCCTCCGGGTGAATTCAGGCCGGTTTTGCTTCGCGGGCTTTCTCGACTTTGCGGACCAGGGCGGCAAGCTTGCGGAAGTGCGGGACGCGGTCCTTGGAGTTCTGCGCGTGCTGTGCATCGGTGGCTGGCAAGACATAGATACTCGCGCCGTAAAGGGTTTCCTTCTGCAGTCCCAGCTTCACCCGGCGTTGCGCAAACTGTTCGTAAACGTTCTTGCCGTTGAACGCAATGACGTGCGGAACATACTCGCCGAGCTTCTGCGAAAGGACGATCCTGCCTTCGGCGTAGTCCTCGCGCGTCAGCTCTTCGACCGTCCGCGTAGGCCGCTTCACTAAATCGGTCAAGCCGATGGCAAACTCGATGATGCGCTTGTCGTCGCGATATTCCAATGGCTCGGGGATGACGCCGGTCTCATAGAGAACAGGCCAAAAAGGATTGCCCCGTCCGGAGTAGTAATGCCCCGTTCGCACGGACGACTCCGTCGGGTTGCATCCCACGATCACGAGCTTCATTCCCTTACGGAGGTGGTCCGGCAGAGTCTTCATGGTCGAGCTTCTTCGCTTTCAACCTTAGAATAGCCCGACGCGCATTGCGCCATCTCTGGTTGTTCTAGCTCGTCTGCCAAAGAGGCAATGCTCTGCCGAGACCGCGTTCGTTCGCCAAACGATAAACAGCCGTTGCCGCTGCCAAATCCCAGGCAGCGATGCCGTTCGATTTAAACAGCGTAATCTGCGCTTGCCCGGTACGACCCGGGCAGATTCCAGCCACCAGCGAAGACAGCTCGCGCACCGCGTCCCAGCGCTTTTCATGGCCGGCAAACCCCAGCACCAGGTCGCCCGCTTCCAGGCGCGATTGTTCGAGGGAGTCCACAAAAATGCGGTCGCATTTGGCCACTGTCTCGGCGTCCAACTCGCGCTTTTTCATGTGGTTGGCGCCGATGGCATTGATGTGGGTGCCGGGTGAGATGGCGCTCGAGTCCACGACCGCGTGGCTCGCCGTCGTTGCCGTGCAAACAACCGCCGCCCCTGCTGTCGCTTCCGCCGAACTTGCCGCGGGCTCGACGCGCACGCCCAATTGCGCCGACATCTCTCGCGCGAAGCTTTCGCGCCGCTCCGCCTCGCGCCCGTAGACTTTCACCTGCTCCAGCTTGCGCACCGCCGCGATCGCCTCCAACTGCGTGCGCGCCTGCGCCCCCGTGCCGATGATCGCGGCGTTCCTGGCATCCACGCGGGCCAGGAACTTTGTGGCCACGCCTGAAGCTGCGCCCGTCCGCATCTGTCCCATCACGTCTGCTTCGATCAGAGCCAGCAAGTCTCCGCTTTCCGTGGAAAACAGGCTGACCACAAACTTCAACTTGCCGCCGACGTAGGTGTACTGCTTGCTAGCGACCAGCTTCTCCGTCAGATCTGCGGCGGCCATGTGGTGAAAGAACGCCCCGCCGGGCAATTCGAATCGCCGCCGCGCGTGCACCAGCACCTCTCCCGCCGCTTGCCGCCTGGAAATCGTCTCCACCGCTTCCATCGCCAGCGCCATGCTCAGCACGCTCTTCACTTCGCCTTCATTAATGTGCAACGTCACGGCTTTTGCCTTTCTTGGAGCGCTTCAACCTGTCAACGTCCCTTCGTCTGCGCTTTCCCGCCATCTTGCGCTTTCCTCTGTTCGTTGCCTTCCCGTACCCGCCGCACCACCGTCTGCATCAGCCGGTATACCCGGTCGTTCCTCTGGTCATCGGCGTTCACAAAACGAAACTCCGGCTGCCCTGCCGGCGACTTGCCAACGCGAATCGGCAAACTCCCGCAAAGATCATTCTCGATGAACGCTGTCTCGTAGCGCGATTTCTTGCGATTCCACGTATACACGCGAAGCGCTGAGAAATCGCACCGCTGCCCTTCCGGCCCGCGGGCCGCCGCCAGCAGGTATTGCTGCTTCTGGCCCGAAGGATCTTCCACGCGATTCAGCTCAAACCAGGCGATTGGCCGCAGATTCGCCGCACTAGCTCCCTCGCGCACCGGGTCCGGTACATCCAGTTCCAGAAATCGCGCGATCACCCAGCCCGCAATGGGCACGGTCTGGTCGCCCGGTTCGGTGGTCGCAGGTTGTACCGCGGTCCTCGCCGACGTCTCCCCCGGCGGTCGCGTGGCCAGTCCGCGGATCAAGAACCAGTCCTCCTTTTTCGCATCCTGCGGCTCGCTGTTCTCTTTCTCGTCGGAAACTTGCGCCCAGTCCGCTTCGGCGCGCGCCACCACCTGCACCGCCACTCCCCTGGAAAACTGGTACAACCTTGGCGCCGTGCGCCCCGGCTCGACGCGCAGATTGGTCGCAACCTTGGTGCGTCCGCTGGCTTGCACCGGCAAGCTTTCCGCGCGCTTCAAAAGCTCTTCCGAGCGCTGCCACAGCGCCGGATCCATGAGCAGCCGGCCGTCTACCCAGCCTACGGCTCCCGCATTGCTCCTCACCTTTACGAAGTCGTTGCGCTTGGCCAGCATGTCCACGCGTTCGCCATAGCGCAGTACGCCCAGCGGCTCCCGCACCTGCGCCATGCTGCTCCAGAGCGTCACGCTCTTCTCGCTGACATAGGCCTCGCCGAGCGACTCGTGCCTCGGCCGGAAAAACCACGCCGAGAGCGTCACCAGCGCCAGCAGCGGCACGGCAATCAGCAGCTTTCTTTTCATTGGTCAGACCATCCAAAACAGGGAGCCTAAATTCTACCCGATTCGCCTGGCGCGCTGCGGTTGCCGACCGTGCGCGCGGCTTTTGCTAGAATGCGAAACGCTCGCCGGTTCCCTTCAGATGATGCGCCAGAGGTGATTGTGAAATTTCTCAGTTCTTTTCAGCCGTTAGGCTTGCTAATCCTCCGCATAGCTATAGGCGTGATCTTCCTCACGCACGGCTATCCGAAGCTCACACGTTCTGCGTCGGCGATGCAAGGGATGTTTGTGCAGCACGGCTTGCCGGCTCAACTGGTCTATGTGGCGGGCGTTCTTGAGACCTTCGGCGGGATCCTCTTGATTCTCGGCCTGTTTTCTCGCCCGGTCGGGTTGCTTCTTGCAGTGGAAATGGCCGTGGCCATGGTAAAAGTCCACGGCGGCCACGGCGTCATGGCTTTGCACGAATACGAGTTCCCGCTGGCGCTGGGAACAGCTTCCTTTGCACTTGCTACGGTCGGCGCAGGAGCGATTTCCGCCGATCACATTCTATTTGGGGAAGGCGGTGCGAGCCGGGCACGTCCGGCCCGGCCCGTCAAGAAATGAACTTCCCTCGAGGGGGCGCGACCCAGAAACGCCTAGTTTCCGGGTTGCGGCACAATCGGAGCCGGCGAAGTCGGAGCCGCATACACCGGCGGGGGCGCCAGCGGCAGCACCAGCCACAAGATCACGTACAGCAAGATGCCCGTTCCGCCGCAGAAAACTACCAGCACCCACAACACCCGCACCAAAGTCGGGTCCATATCCAAATAGTCGGCCACACCGGCGCATACACCGCCGAGTTTCTTGTCGGTGCTCGATCTCATCAGCCTTTTCGGCCCACCGGTTGCCGCGGCCATATTCGGCGCGTCGGTTACCACTTGCCTCGCGCCACAGTTGTAGCAAAACCGTGACCCGTCCGCGATGTTCCTCTGGCAGCTGTTGCAAACCATAAGAGCCTCCCGCAGGCAGGAATCTTCCCTGCTCTATCTGACTATACGCCCAAGCAAGCCAAAAAGTTGCCTGCTACAGAAGTGCCACTCTCACCTGGGTTTGCGGACGTTTTTTGCTGGCGCGTTAGAACCCCCGGCCGGCTCAGTATTCGAGCAACTGCTTGACCATCGCCACCACCGTATCCGACTGCGGCAGAATCACATCTTCTAGCTTCGGCTGGTAGGCGCAGAACGTGTCGGTGGCGGCGATCCTCTTCACCGGCGCGTCCAGCTCATCGAATAACTCGTCGGCGATGCGCGCCGCCAGCTCGGCTCCATAGCCCCAGCTCAGCATGTCTTCGTAGGCCACGACGACGCGATGCGTCTTGCGCACGGTGGCGCAAATTCCGTCCCAGTCATAAGGAGTGAGAGAGCGCAGATCCAGAATCTCCGCGGAAATCCCCTCGCGCTCTAACTGCGCCGCCGCCACTTCTGCGCGATGCACAAACGCTCCATAGGTCACGATGCTGACGTCGGTCCCCTCCTTCACCAGCCGGGCCTTACCGAAGGGAATCGTGAAATCCGGCCCCGGATATTCCGACCGGTTGTAGGGCTGCCGGTAGAGATGCTTGTGTTCCAAAAACATCACCGGATCGTCAGAGCGTATCGCCGTCCGCAGCATTCCGGCGACGTCCAACGCGGTAGAGGGCATAACCACCCGCAACCCCGGAGTATGCGTAAAAATCGATTCTCCGCTCTGGCTGTGGTAGATCGCTCCGCCCGTCAGATACCCCCCGATGGCCACGCGAATCACCATGGGGCACGCAAAGCTTCCGTTCGACCTCCAACGCAAGGTGCAGAGCTCATCGCGAATCTGCATCATTGCCGGCCAGATGTAGTCGAAAAACTGAATCTCGGCCACCGGTTTCAGTCCGCGCGTGGCCATGCCGATCGCGCGGCCCACGATGGACGCCTCCGCCAGCGGCGTGTTGAATACCCGCGTCGAGCCGTATTTTCTTTGCAAGCCCGCCGTCGCCTTGAACACGCCCCCTTTTCCCTTCACATCCTTCAGGTTCTCTTCCCGGCTCGCGTCTGCCACATCTTCTCCAAAAACCGCGATCCGTTCGTCGCGCGACATCTCATCATGCAAAGTCGCCGCCACCATCTCCACCATGGTCTTCTGCGCACCGTGCAAATGCGGCTCGGCGGCAAAGGCCGCCGACGTTGGATCTACATCCGGCGAATACATGCTGTCGTAAATGGACTCGACCGACGGAACCTCAGCCGCCAAAGCCTGGTCGGTCGCTTGTCTCACTTCGTGATCCACTTGCGCTTCGAGCGCTTCAATCTGCTTCTGGTCGAGCAGCCCCTCCCGTACCAGAAACAAGGCAAATTTCGAGAGCGGATCGCGATGCGCCTCCGTTTCCCGCTCTTCCGGAGACTTGTACAATTTCTCGTCGTCGCTAAGTGAATGCGAATAGGGCCGCGTAACCTTGGCATGGATCAATGCGGGGCCGCGGCGCTCGCGGCAATAGCTCACGGCTTCCTGACAGACCAGATAGCTCTCAATCGGATCGGTTCCGTCTACGTCCGCAACATGAAGACCGGGGAACGACTTCACCAACTTGGCGATGTTGCCTCCTGCCGTTTGCACTTCCACGGGAACCGAAATCGCGTAGCCGTTGTCCTCCACCAGGTACAGCAGGGGCAGCTTTTTGATGCAGGCGACGTTCAGCGACTCCCAGAACTCTCCTTCGCTGGTCGCTCCGTCGCCCGCAGAGACATAGACAATCTCGTCCGCGGTGTGTTTTGCCAGCTCACCGCGCGGAGCCTTCTTCGCCTGTGCCAAAGCCTTCGGGTGCTGTTCGTAGTACAGCGTCGCCTCCGCCGCGCCTGCAGCGTGCAGGAACTGCGTCCCGGTGCAAGAAGATTTGCTCGGCAGGTTGTACTTCGGATGCCCGAAATGCGACGGCATCTGGCGCCCGCCGGAACTTGGATCGTCCTTCGCGCCGACCGCCTGAAGCAGCATCTCCAGCGGCGTGACGCCCAGCATCAGACACAGCGCACGGTCGCGGTAGTAGGGATAGACCCAGTCGGTGCACGGCCGCAAAAGCAACCCCATAACCGCGGTCACCGCTTCATGCCCGGCGCTTGAAATCTGGAAAAAAATTTTGTTCTGGCGTTTGAGTTGAATCTCCCGGTCGTCCAGCTTCCGGGACAAGTACATGGTGCGGTACAACCGGATCAATGTGTCGCGACTTAGGCCGCCGTACTTTTCGTTCTTGGGAGTTTCGCTTTTGGCTATCTTCACGCGCGTTTGAACGGCCATTCGGCAGGACCCCTTGGAAAATGTGGCTTTAGCGAACCGTTGTCGTCTTCTGAATCGAGGGCATCGTTAAGGGCTCCCTCTATACCAATTATAGCGAAACCGATTTCGCTCCTTTGCCAAGCGACGCCACCCTCCCGTTGGAAAATCGGGCCGCCAGCAGTCCAATTTGGCCTCAATGTTATCCATCGAGGGTCTCAAACTTGCCCTCAACTTCGGGAAAGGCCGCGTCCGAGGATCGGATCGTCTCGGGCGCGGCATCCCGGAAGGGCGGTTCGGAAGGAATCCGCTTCAGCCAGCGCTCTTCGGTCATCTTTTCATGCCCGGAAAACGCCAGCCTCAGGTGCAGCTTCACCGGGCCGGTTGGCACGGACGCGGCTGCCGGCTTCTCTTCGGTTTTGGCCTTGGCCTTGGTTCCGCCTGCCTTGCCGCCTTTGCCGCCCGTGGCAGGCTTCTCGACTCTCGCGGGCGCAGCCTCGGCTTGCGGAGTTCCGTCGCCTTCCTGTGCCGGGCGCTCAAATTTGTACAGCAACCTCTTGTCCAGCCGGAACGCCTGCTTCCAAACGTCCAGCTTGTGCCGCGCCTGCTGCGCTTTCTCTTCGTCCGCTCCAAAATCAAACGTCATGTAGATGTGTGCCATGAGCCGAGTCTGCGTCCCTCACCCTTTCTAGTCAAGACTCCGCGCCGGGGCCGGCGCTGTATCGGAATGCTAAGGATTGGGAACGTAGGCGAAATTGGAGTCGAAACACTCGAACGGCGCGCCCTCGTGGTAGTTCTTGCGAATCGCCTGCAAGGTTCCTTTGCTGAACCTTACGTCCGCAGGGTATGCGCCAATCGGATCGCGCAACAGGATCACGTCAAATTTCTTTTGCGACACGCGCTCCTCGATCAGGTCGCCATGCAGTATTCCCCGCCTGACGAGTTGGGTGTAGACGAAGGGGTTTGACACCAGCACCGGCTTGCCCGTGAGCAATAGCGCCCCCACGCTGTCGGTCAGCACGCTATCGCCATGACTTGCGAGGAAAGCGTAAGTCGCTCCGCATAATGTCCGTTCCTCCATGGGCGTCCGGTAGGTCAAGGAAGCGAGCAGTGTGGTGATAAACACCGCCGCCAAGGCCAGCCGGTTGGCCAGCAAAAGACTTCTCTCTCGCAGCCAAGCCTCGATGAAGCGCCAGCCATATCCCGCGCACCAGCAGATCGCCGCCGTCCATTCGATCAAATGGTTGGTGTTCGATCCGGCCTTACCAAGCGTCAGGGCGCCCAGGGTGGCACTGAGGAAGTACAGGGTGGGCAGTGCCAGGGCTCTTTTCGCCGCGTCGCGCACAACCCCTGCTATGGCAACCCCGAAAAATAGGGGTACCGCCGCGATCCTCTCGCCTAGGAATTTCAAACATTGCGCAAGGCTGTAAGGGTCCGGATGGGTTTCGAATTGATGGAACGCGAAATTCCCTCCGCTCCACTTTTGCGTCAGCCAGAACCCCGCGGCACAAATCGCCGCCGAAGCCAACGCCATGCGCATGAGCGTCTTCCACTCCCGGCGCGATGCGAGCCACACCGCGCAAGCCAGCGGCGCCGCCAGCAAGCTGTACTTCACAAACAGTGCCGCAGAGAACAGTGCCGCCGCCACATACCAATGCTTCTGCAAAAACACGCACGCCGCCAGCCCGCCAAAGGAGAGTGCAAGCGCCAGCCAATCGACACGGGACGTCAACATCCAGTTGCGCACGCTGACTACGGAGAGAAAGCCGCACGCAAAGATGATGCTCACGGCGAGCGGACCGCCGACCCGGCGGATCAAAAGGCCGACAAGCAGCGCGATCACCGCGCCGCACACGATCGAAACCATCCGCGGCGCAAAGAAACTGATGCCGAACCATTTCACCCAGACGGCGGTCAACAGATACGGAATGGGGCCGTAGGGATTCAGTACAATCGGCCAACTCCCCGCCGCCGGATAGGGCGTCAATCCCTCGCTAATGCGGACGCCAGCGTTAAGAACGTTTCCTTCTTCGTAGTCAAACTGCATGGGAAGGCGCGCCGTCTTGGCCGCCAGGATCAGCGCAAACAGCGCGCAAGCCAGCAGCGCCGCCGCGTAGCACCGCGTAATGACTGCATCGATTTGGCTTTGCTTCGGATCCATTTCGCCCGGTCACTGCGCCTGACTAGAGAGCAGAACCAGACTAACGTGGCAAACTTCGGAAACGTCGGTTGCCTTTGCCTTTCGTTCCCTTTATGACAACCGGACGCCAACGCGAGTCGCGGGCCGGTTCACGCTCGCAAGCGTTTTCGCCCAGGAACGAAAACGCCTTTTTGCCGCTTGCTCCCACCCGCGCCAGAAGGTAGCTGCGCATGATGGCGTGGGCCCCTATGCAGTCGCGCCGGACGCCACGGGCGATGTCAAGGGCGATACG
>Ga0318533_10001457_pt1 | contig 11766 bp, 5 predicted proteins | sample GRESIP053b4f27_FD_203675 | JGI IMG/M metagenome (GOLD analysis project Ga0318533, IMG submission 203675) | Tropical soil microbial communities from Luquillo Experimental Forest, Puerto Rico - GRE.SIPMG.053b4f27 | ecosystem: Environmental > Terrestrial > Soil > Tropical forest > Bulk soil...
ATGCTGTTGTTTTCTCCGGGGGTAAGAAGACCGGATCGGTCGGATCCTTCAGGTAAGCGGTCGAGATGATGTCTTTTGCGAATTGAAGACCGGCCGGCTTCAGCACGCCACCCACCGAGGTCGATACATTTGCCAGGAAGAACCGCGGCTTCCAGCCGAGTTCACCGACCTTTCTGATTGCCTGCGCCGATCCCTTCGGCGCCGCCCAGGAAAAGAAAGTGTCTGCACCTGAATCGTGCAGGGCGACGATCTGGGAATCGATCGAGGGATCGGAGACCTCATAGGACTTGTCGGCAATGATCATGTTAGCCTTGTCGCCAAGGCCGTCGCGCAGTCCCTTGACCTGGTCCTTTCCGGCGTCGTCGTTCTGCCAGAAAACGGCGATCTTGGCGTCGGGGAAGTGCTCGAGGATGTACTTGGCGTAGATGCGCCCTTCGCTCTGGTAATTGGGCTGCCATCCCATGGTCCACGGGAAATCCCTGGGGTCACCCCATTTGGTGGCCCCTGTGGCAACAAACAATTGCGGCACCTTCTTCGCGTTCATGTATTTCTGGATCGCCGAATTGGATGGTGTACCCAGCGACTGGAAGATCAGAAGAACCTCGTCGCTTTCGACAAGCTTGCGTGCCTGCTCGATCGCCTTCGGCGGCGAGTAGGCGTCGTCGTAGGTAATGAACCTGATCTTGCGGCCGTTGATGCCGCCCTGATCGTTGATCATGTCGAAATAGGCTTTTTCAGTGAGGCCGATCACGCCGTAGGAGGACGCGGGCCCGCTGTAGGGCATGATGTTGCCGATCCTGATTTCGGTGTCGCTTGCGCCGGGGTCATATTTCTTTTCGGCGTATGCTGCGGTCGCCCACAGGGCTGCGGCGAACGCCGCGACGGCAAGAAGGTTGGCGCTTCGCACCGGCATCGTTTCCTCCCGACTTGAATTATTTTGCGGGAGTGTCGCAAGTCGCCTCGCCACTGGCAAGCGCCAGGCCGATCCGACTTTCTTCGTAGAACCGATATCTCGCCTATTTCGGCCGCGAGACGATCTCGATCATTTTGGCTTCGTCGTCATCCGGCGCAGCCGCCTTGGCGCGCGCATAGGCTTCGACTGCCGCGCGTCCGATGAGCGGTTCGCTGGAAAGCAGGCTTTCGGCGAGTGCCACGGCATAGGCGGCATCCTTGTGGCGAAGCGCCGCGGTAAAGGTCGCGCCCGCAAAGTTCCTCGCAGCCATTCGCCTCGAATGCCGTATCACCTGAGGGCTGGCGGCAACGCCGCTTTCAATTGCCTCCAGCACCAATTTCATGTCGAGGCCGGCCTGCTCGGCAATCGCGAGCCCCTCGGCAATGCCCGCAATCTGGATTGCACCCATCAGATTGTTGATGAGCTTGTAGACCGTGCCTGTTCCAACGGCACCGAAATGTCTGATCGTGGATGACAGCGGTTCGAGGAACGGCCGTGCCTTTTCGAGATCGGCCGGATGGGCACCCACCAAAAGCGTCAGCTTTCCGCTTGCCGCGGCATCCGGCAGGCCCGTCACCGGGCTATCGATATAGACCAGCCCGCGGTTGTCGAGTTCTCGCGACAGATCGAGAGCGTGGGCATAGGAGATGGTCGAACATTCGATCGCAAGCGTACCGGCCTTCATGGTCGCGGCCGCGCCATTCTTGCCAAGCCAGACGGAGCGCGAGGCCTCGTCGTCGGCGACCATGGTCACGACCGCATCGGCGTCGATTGCAGCGTCCTCCGGCGAGGTGGCCCATTGCGCGCCGCGCGCAATCAGGTCTTCGGCCTTTTCTTTGCTGCGATTCCATACCGCGAGCCTGAACCCGGCATCGAGATAACGGCCGGCCATGCCGTGACCCATTCGCCCGAGACCGATGAAGGCGACGTGCCCCATGATTTATTCCACGTCCTCGACCGCATCCGCGGTGGTGCCGAAGGCGCGTTGTGCGAGCGTCGCCGCCATGAATTCGTCGAGGTCGCCGTCAAGCACGCCTGAAGTGTCGGAGGTCTGCACGCCCGTGCGCAAATCCTTCACCATCTGATAGGGCTGCAGCACGTAGGAGCGGATCTGGTGGCCCCAGCCGATATCGGTTTTGGCGGCCTGCTCGGCGGCAGCCTTCTCCTCGCGCTTTTTCAGTTCGATTTCATAGAGCCGTGCCCGCAGCATGTCCCAGGCCTGGGCGCGATTCTTGTGCTGGGAACGGCCGGCCTGACAGACCACGGCGATGCCGGTCGGGATATGGGTGAGACGCACCGCGGATTCGGTCTTGTTGACGTGTTGGCCACCGGCACCGCCGGAACGCATGGTATCTACCCGCACGTCCGAATCCTTGATGTCGATCTTGATCGTGTCGTCGATGACCGGGAAGACCTGCACGGATGAAAACGAGGTGTGCCGTCGCGCGTTGGAATCAAACGGCGAGATGCGTACGAGCCTGTGCACGCCGGCTTCCGTCTTCAGCCAGCCATAGGCGTTATGGCCCGAGATCTGGATGGTCGCCGATTTGATGCCGGCCTCTTCGCCCTGGGACTCCTCGAGATATTCGATCTTGAAGCCGTGCTTCTCGGCCCAGCGGGTGTACATGCGAAGCAGCATCTGCGCCCAGTCCTGGCTTTCGGTCCCGCCCGCGCCGGCATGAACTTCAAGATAGGAATCGAAGCGGTCGGCTTCGCCCGACAAGAGTGCTTCGAGCTCGCGCCGCGCAACCTCCTTCTTCAGATCTTTCAGTGCCTCTTCGGCTTCGGCAACGACGCCGGCATCGTTCTCGGCCTCGCCGAGCTCGATCATGTCGATATTGTCTTGAAGCTCGCGCTCGACCTTGCCGATGCCCGACAGCGCATCCTCCAGCGAGGTGCGCTCCTGCATCAGTTTCTGGGCCTTTTGCGGATCGTTCCAGAGATTGGGGTCTTCGGCGAGCTTGTTCAGCTCAGCCAGCCGCGCCGTCGATCTCTCGACGTCAAAGATGCCTCCTCAGCAGTCCGACCGACTGCTTGATCTCTTCGACTAACCGTTCGATTTCCGCGCGCATGGTGTTCCCGGGTGATCGCTTGCAATATCTCAGGGGATGTAGCCGCGCGGAGCCGAAAGTGCAATCGGCCCCGCCGTCTTCGTCGATACGCTGTGGTTCAGTAGAGCCCGCCGGTCCCCGGCCGCATGATATTGCCGGCGTCCGGTGACGTTCCCTGCGGGACGATGACTCTGTCCGCATCGGCAACGCCGATGACCGAGTAATTATCCGGCGGCGCCGTACCCGGCTTGAACGCTTCCAGGATGATGCCGCGTCCGCCCTCGCCCGGACCGACCCGCATGCCGCTCTTGGCGTCAACACGGATCAGCTTGATGCCGGCCGGAATCTTGAAGGGCGTCGGCGGCTTGTCGGCCAACGCAAGCTTCATGAAGTCGCGGGCGATGGGAGCAGCGAGGTGACCGCCGGTCGCGGCATTGCCTTTGCCCAGCGGGCGCGGCTTGTCATAGCCCATGTAAATGCCGACCACGATATCCGGCGAGAAGCCGATGAACCACGCGTCCTTCGCCTCGTTTGTGGTGCCGGTTTTGCCGGCGATCGGCTTGCCAACCTCCTTCAGCGCAGTGCCGGTACCGCCCTGCACCACACCCTCCATCAACGAGGTCATCTGGTATGCAGTCATGGCATCAAGCACCTGCTCGCGGCGGTCGACGAGCTGAGGTTCTGGCTGGCTTTTCCAGCCCCCGGGCGCGTCGCAGCCGCGGCATTCGCGAGCGTCATGCTTGAAGATGGTATGGCCGTAACGATCTTGGATGCGGTCGATCAAGGTCGGCTTCACACGCCTTCCGCCATTGGCGATCATCGAATAGGCGGTGACCATGCGCATCACAGTGGTTTCGCCGGCGCCCAGCGCGTAGGACAGATAATTCGGTAATTCGTCGTAGACGCCGAAGCGTCTCGCGTATTCGCTGATCAAGGGCATCCCGATATCCTGCGCCAGCCGCACGGTCACCGTATTCAGCGACAGCCGGAGTGCGTTACGCAGCGTGGTCGGCCCCTGGAATTTGCCGGAGGAGAAGTTTTCCGGACGCCAGACCCCGGCACCCTGCCCCTGATCGATTTCGATCGGCGCGTCCATTACCACCGTCGAGGGCGTATAGCCGTTATCCAGCGCCGCCGAATAGACGATCGGCTTGAACGAGGAACCCGGCTGCCGATAGGCCTGCGTTGCGCGGTTGAACTGGCTCTGGTCGAAGGAGAAGCCGCCGACCATCGCAAGCACGCGTCCGGTCCAGGGGTCCATCACCACCATGGCACCGGAAACTTCCGGCAATTGCTCCAGACGATACTGACCATCGACCGGGCTACCCTCCTTGTAGAGGGGATCAACGTAGATCACGTCTCCAGGCGACAGCACCTGCGACACCGCCGTCGGGACTTTGCCTCGCGCGGCCCCCGAGACCGACTTGGCCCATCTCACGCCATCGAGGGTGACAAGCCCTGTCTGCCGTTCCTTGCTGACGGCGCCGCCGAGTTCGCGTCCGGGCTGAAAGCCGATGCGCGCCGATTGATCGCTGGTTTCCAGCACCACCGCCATCCGCCATGGCGAGACGTCGGACAGCGACTTGACGTCGGCGAGCTTGATGCCCCAGTCGCCGGAAACATCGAGCTTGGTGACCGGGCCTCGCCAGCCCTGTTCCTCGTCATATTTGACGAGACCGGCGGCCATGGTCTTGCGCGCCATCACCTGGATCTTCGGATCGAGCGTCGTGCGTACCGACAGCCCGCCCTCGTAGAGCTTCTTTTCGCCGTACCGCTCGAAGATGTCGCGGCGCACCTCCTCGGCAAAATATTCGCCGGCGAAGATATGCGCGCCATTGGACCGGTTGGTGACGATCAGCGGCTCTTTCCGCGCCTTGTCGGCGTCGGCCTGCTTGATCCAGCCGTTTTCGAGCAGGCGATCGATCACGTAATTGCGCCGCTCGATCGCACGGTCGCGGTTGCGCACCGGGTGCAGCGCCGCGGGCGCTTTCGGCAATGAGGCGAGATAGGAGGCCTCGGCGATGGTGAGTTCGTTCACCGATTTGTCGAAATAGACCAGCGAAGCGGCGGCGATGCCGTATGCGCCCAGGCCGAGGTAGATTTCATTGAGATAGAGTTCGAGGATCTTGTCCTTCGAGTAAGCGCGCTCGATCCGCATCGCGAGCAAGGCTTCCTTGATCTTGCGGGCGAACGAAACTTCATTGTTCAAGAGGAAGTTCTTGGCGACCTGCTGGGTGATGGTGGAGGCGCCCTGCGGGCGGCGGTTGGAGCCATAATTCTGCGCGTAGAGAATGGCTGCGCGCGCCATGCCCGAATAGTCGATGCCGCCATGCTCGTAGAAGTTCTTGTCCTCGGCTGCGAGAAACGCGTTGATGACAAGCTTCGGAACGGCCTGGATCGGCAGATAGAGCCGACGCTCCTTGGCATATTCGCCAAGCAGCGACCCGTCCACGGCGTGGACGCGCGTCATGATTGGCGGCTCGTAATCCTGGAGCTGGGAATAATCCGGCAAATCCTTCGAGAAATGCCAGATCAGCCCGGCCGCCGCACCAACGCCCACCAGGAACACCACGGTTCCGGCGGCGAACAGGAAACCCAAAAACCGCACCAGCAAGCGCATTATCGAAGACCCGTTCCAACCCTAAACCTGCCCAAAGAGGCAGCGCATCTCTCAAAACGTGACGAACCTCAGACCAATATGCTCCGCAAATAATCCTTTGGACGCGGCGGGATTTTTGGTGATTCCGCGCAATCTTAGGCCACTTTCTATAAGGCTGCCCCTGTGGCCAAACTAGGGCTTTCGCTCGGTTGGCCGCTACCGCAAATCTGCCTTTTTCAGTTTGCCGGTCCCGCCGTTGCCAGCCGTTTGGCCAGAAAAACGTCGATAGCCTGGGCCATTGCGCCGACGGTCTTGCTGCGCCAGCTTTCGGACACCAGGTGTTCAAGGTCCGACTTGTTCGAGACGTAGCCGAGTTCGACCAGCACGGACGGCACATCCGGCGCCTTCAGCACGCGAAAGCCCGCCGACTTCAGGGGACGTTTGTGCATTCGCACCGTGGTCTTCATCTCACCCATCAGCAGACGGGCGAACCGGTTTGAGAATGTGCGGGTTTCCCGTTGTGCAAGATCGATCAGGATGTCGGCGACGTCGGTCGGCTCTTCCCCTAAATCGACCCCGCCGATCGCATCCGCCCGGTTTTCCGTTTCAGCCAGCCGTTCGGCTTCGGCGTCGGAGGCCTTGTCGGAAAGCGTGTAGATGGTAGCGCCCTGCACGTCGCCTTCGCTGCGGGGCAGGTAGTCGGCGTGGATCGAGACAAACAGGGCAGCCTTCTGGTTGCGCGCAAATCGGACGCGATCGTCGAGCGCGATGAACGTATCGTCGGTGCGCGTCATGACCACGCGATATTTGCCGCTCTTCTCCAGGCGGTCGCGGAGAGCCAGACCGAAGCCGAGCACCAGGTTCTTTTCGATTTCGCCGCTCGCTTGCGTGCCGTTATCGACCCCGCCATGGCCGGGATCGATCACGACCACCGGGCGCGTGTCTCCCGGCGCGCCCGGCTTTACGGCCGGCACGGTCTGCGGCACCCCGACTGCAGCGGTCGACTCCGATAGCGCCGGCTTCGTCTGCGGGCGGTTTTCCGCTCGAAGCGCTTCAACGAAGGTCGCGCGGTCGACCTCTTCCAGCTCCAGCACCAATCGCGGCGGCTGGCCGTTGGCAGCTTCCAGCATGGTGGAATTGGCAATTCTGGCGGGTCCCGCGAGATCGAACACGATGCGTGAACCGCCCGGCATCACCATCCCGTACCGGAAGGCCTTCACCAATCCGCGCCCCGTAGCCCCGGTGCCAGGCGGGAGGCGAAAGCTCACCTGGGAGGTGTCGACGACCACCCGGTAAGGGTCATCAAGGGCAAAGGCGCGAAACTGGATGGGCTTATCGAGGTCGAGGACAAAGCGCGTGAACTTGGTGTCGCCCGCAAGTCGCGCATCGGAGGCGATCGGAGCGCTCGCCACAGTGACCGGCGCCGGGTCCTCAGCCGCGCGAATCGGCGCGATGCCGGAGCAGGCAAATGCTGCAATGCACACCACGGCGCATCCGAGCAAAAGAGGTTGATTTGCGCGGCTCGCCACCGATTCCTTGCCTCCGAAGCCCAGCTTTTACCGCATTAGAACCACAGGGTTAATCGACCTTTATTGTGTAAATCGTGAATAAGGGTGACTGTGGCGGGGCGGAGACGCTTCCCTTGCACGGGGCGCCCAATCCACGTATGTACTGGAGTGCTGATGGCCATTACTCCCGGTTGTGTCGCATTCAGCCTCCCGGTGCAGCGCCGGAACCCGCCGAATTCGGGCGATTCCAGCGCTTTTCCGTCCGTCAAAGAGCCAGCGCGAGATGCGCGGCCGGCAAGAGGGGCGGTTCGAGCCCGGGTGGCAGTCCCAGGTTGTTTTACGTTCCAGGGACGGCTTTTGAGAGGCGGCACAGTCCGGTGTTCGGATCCCGCAGGGGTTCGTATCAAATTTCAGCCAAGCGCTCCGGCGCGAAACCTGGCCTTCAGCGAGCGACTAGGGCGGCCCCTGCCGCCAAACTGTTCCAGACGGGCCGACGCGTGATGCGCCAGACTGTGTTGCCGACCGAACTTAGCGGAAAAACCGCGCCGATGCGGAGCTCAAGCTCCGTTTCTCGCCGCTCCCCGCTCGGATCGCGTTCGGCTCGGCGCTCCCGGTTGCGTTTCGGCCTTCCCCTCACCCCCGAATCAGGTGGACCGTCGCGTCATCCAGCGGCGCACTTCGCGCTCACGGCCATACGCGCCAGCCGCCTCCAAGAGTTCCAAAATGCCGAACAAAATGTTGATCGATGCCACCCACCCGGAAGAGACCCGGGTTGTCGTGGTCCGTGGGAATCGCGTCGAAGAATTTGATTTCGAGACCGCGCAGCGCAAGCAATTGCGCGGCAACATCTACCTCGCCAAAGTCACGCGGGTAGAGCCCTCACTGCAGGCGGCCTTTGTCGAATATGGCGGCAACCGCCATGGCTTCCTCGCCTTTAGCGAAATCCATCCCGACTATTATCAAATTCCGGTCGCCGACCGCCAGGCGCTGATCGAGGCCGAGGAACGCGCCCATCGCGAGGCCGATGAGGAAGACGAGCAGCATTCCGGCCGCCGTCGCTCGCGTCACCGTAACCACCGCCGCCGCGGCAGCGGCGAGCGTATCCGGAGCGAGATCGTCGAAGACGCCGCCTCCGACGCATCCGCCGGGGCGATCGCATCGGAGCGCTGCGCCGAACATCACGGCGGCGAGGACGAACTGCCCGAGCACGGTTACGACGAGACCATTCCTGACCATCTGGCGGTGCCCGAACCGATCGCGGCCGAATCCGGGTCTCAACCTGACGCCCCTGGAGAGGGGCCTCACGATGAGTTCGAGGAGCAGCCTGAACACGAGCCGGGGCGCGACATCTATGAGCGCGCCGCCGAAGCCGCAGCCCCGCAGGATCCGAGGTCGGAGACGCCGGTGACGGCAGCGGTCGAAGCCTCCGTCGCGGCGGCCACCGAGCAACCGTTTGCGGCAGAGGACAGCGAAGGCCGCGCTGACGACGCACGCGCCGAAGAGGAGCAGACGCAGGAGAACTTCGCTCACGCCGAGGACGCCCCCCACGATGAGGCCGTGGCTGAGGCGCATGCAGCCCCGATCGAGGGCGAAATCATCGCACCCGTGATCGGCGACGAGCATGACGAAGACGAAGCCGAAGACGCCGAAGAGGAAGTCGTCGAGTCCGTCGGTGGCGAGGACGTGCTTGAGGAAGTGCCGGAACGCCCCTATCGGCCGCGCCGCCAATACAAGATTCAAGAGGTCATCAAGCGCCGCCAGGTCATGCTGGTGCAGGTGGTCAAGGAAGAGCGCGGCAACAAGGGCGCCGCGCTCACAACCTATCTGTCGCTGGCCGGCCGCTATGCGGTCTTGATGCCCAATACCGCCCGCGGCGGCGGCATCAGCCGCAAGATCACTTCCGCACAGGACCGCTCGCGCCTCAAGGAGGTGGTGCAGGATCTCGATGTCCCCGAGGGCATGGGCATCATCCTGCGCACCGCCGGCGCCTCGCGCACCAAGCCGGAGATCAAGCGCGACTTCGAATATCTGATCCGGATGTGGGAGACCGTGCGCGACACCACGTTGAAGTCGCAGGCCCCCACCCTGGTCTACGAAGAGGGTTCGCTGATCAAGCGGTCGTTGCGCGACCTCTACAACAAGGAGATCGACGAGATCCTGGTCGCGGGCGAGTCCGGCTACCGGGAAGCGCACGATTTCATGAAGATGCTGATGCCCTCGAACGTGCGGGCGGTGAAGCAATATCGCGACGGCCAGCCGCTGTTCTCGCGCATGGGCGTGGAAAGCCAGCTCGACGCGATGTTCTCCCCGACCGTGCAGCTCAAATCCGGCGGCTACATCGTGATCAACCAGACGGAGGCGCTGGTTTCGATCGACGTCAACTCCGGTCGCGCCACGCGCGAGCATCACATCGAGGACACCGCGCTCAAGACCAATCTGGAGGCCGCCGAAGAAGTCGCGCGCCAGCTTCGCCTGCGCGACCTTGCCGGATTGATCGTGATCGACTTCATCGACATGGACGAGAAGCGCAACAACCGAGCGGTGGAGCGCAAGCTGTCCGACTGCCTGAGACAGGATCGTGCGCGCATCCAGGTCGGCCGCATCTCGCATTTCGGACTTCTGGAGATGTCGCGCCAGCGCATCCGCGCCAGCGTCCTGGAAAGCTCGACCGAGCCCTGTCCGCAATGCGGCGGCACCGGTCATGTCCGCTCGGTCTCGTCGGTGGCGCTGCAGCTCCTGCGCGGCATCGAGGAAGTCCTGATGAAAGGCGCGACGCATAATCTCGTGGTGCGCACCCGCACCGACGTTGCGCTCTACGTCCTCAATCACAAGCGCGGGCATCTGCGCGATCTCGAAAACGCCTTCAAGGTCACGCTCTCGGTGGTCGCAGATCCTGCTGTGAGCGGGCTACAGTCCTACGTCATCGACCGCGGCGAGCAGGTCCACACGCTCGAGGCGGCGAAGGCGCTGTTGGCAACCCAGGCGGCTGCTTCGGCACCGCCGCTGGCCGAGGACAGCCTCGACGAGGAAGAGCCGTTCGATGCCGAGTTTGAATCCGAGGTGGAAACCGAGGAGACCGAAGGGCTCACTGAAGAGGCTTCCGCAAGCGAAGGCGAGAGCGAGCAGGAAGGTCAGGGCCAGCGCCGCAGGCGGCGCAGGCGCAGGCGTGGGCGCGGCGGCGGTGGCGGCGAAGCGCGTCAGCCGCGCGACGAGCATGAGGCAGTCCACGCTGAGCAGCCCGGCGACGCGCCGGCCGAGGACGGCGACAGCGACGAGGATGAGGGTGAGGGTGAGGAGCAGCCGAGTTTTGTCCGCGGCGAACAGCAGGGGAGCGGCGAGCGACGGCCCCGCCGGCGCGGGCGACGCGGCGGCCGCCGTCGGCGTGGCGGTGGCGGCGGTATGGATGAGGGTCTCGCCGGATCGATTGCCGACGAGCTTGCGTCGCTGCAGACATCGGAAGCAGTCGGCGCCGTTGCCGACTTGGATGCGTATGTCCCGGCTGCAGCCCTGCCGGAGGTGCAGCCCGAGCCGATCGCACCGGCGGCTGAGCCGCAAGTTGCGGAGCGCGCTTCTGAGGAGACCGCAACTCCGCCGTCGCCCGAGGCCGCAACGGAGTCGGAAAAGCACGCACCGCGCCGCTCAACCGTGCGCGAGAAGGTCAGCTTCCTGAGCAACCCGTCGTCCGAAGCCCCGGCACCAGTGGTCGATGCAGCGCCCATACCGAGCGCCCCTGCCCCCGCCGAGCCCGCGCCGGAGGCGCCACAGGAGGCCCCGCCGCCGCGCCGTGCCGGCTGGTGGTCGCGCCGCTTCGGCAGCAGCGAATAGAGCGACAGCAATCAAGAAAAACCGCCCGGCGAACGGGCGGTTTTTTTTGCGCGACCGCTTTTCGCGCGGCCCATGTGTGCGATGCGGATCGCAGGCGACTATTCGACGATGTCGTCGGGGCTCGCCTGCATCAGGAGAGGTACGGGCCCCCTACCCCGTCGTCACCGCCGTCTCGAGGTCGGACGGATCAATCTGCTTGTTGAGATTGGCGTGCAGCTTTTCGCGATCGAGCTCGTCCTCCCACCATGACACGAACACCGCGGCAATGCCGTTGCCCGTGATGTTGGTGAGGGCCCGCACTTCGCTCATGAATTTGTCGATCGAGAACACGATCGCCATGCCGGGCACCAGCGCCGGATTGACCACGCTCAGCGTTGCCGCAAGCGTGATGAAGCCCGCGCCGGTGACGCCGCTTGCCCCCTTTGAGGTCAGCATCGCCACGACCACGATGGTGAGCTGCTGGCTGAAGGTGAGGTCGACGCCGAGCGCCTGCGCGATGAACAGCGTCGCAAGCGTCATATAGATGTTGGTGCCGTCGAGATTGAAGGAGTAGCCGGTCGGTACCACGAGGCCGACCACGGGCTTGGAGCAGCCGAGCCGCTCGAGCTTCTCCATCAATTGCGGTAGCGCGCTTTCGGAGGAACTGGTGCCGAGCACGATCAGGAGCTCATCCTTGATATAGGCGATGAATTTGAAGATCGAGAAGCCTATGAAGCGCGCGATCAGGCCGAGCACGACGAACACGAACAGCGCCGCCGTCGCATAGAACAGCGCGATCAAGCCGATGAGATTGCCCAGCGCGGCCGGACCGAATTTGCCGACCGTGTAGGC
>Ga0318533_10001475_pt1 | contig 11693 bp, 9 predicted proteins | sample GRESIP053b4f27_FD_203675 | JGI IMG/M metagenome (GOLD analysis project Ga0318533, IMG submission 203675) | Tropical soil microbial communities from Luquillo Experimental Forest, Puerto Rico - GRE.SIPMG.053b4f27 | ecosystem: Environmental > Terrestrial > Soil > Tropical forest > Bulk soil...
AGCTTCGAGAATGCGCGGCATTTCGTCGGCGGTGGCCGGGGTCGCCAAAATCGCGGTCGGCTGGCCGATCATCTCTTCCGCCGTGTAGCCGAACATGCGCTCGGCGGCGGGGTTCCAACTGGTGACGATACCGTCGAGGGTCTTGCCGACGATCGCGTCTTCGGACGATTCGACGATCGCTGCCAACAGGCTTGCGGCAGACTTGCCGGACGATACTGTCTCCATCATGGCCCACCCCGAAACCCTTGCGATGGCAAAAGCGGCTAATTGGACGCTTTTCTGCGGCCAGTGTGTTCTGCTGATCTGGTATCGGCGACAACCGACAGACGTTTATCGGTTCCTTTGATGCAGATCAACGCCGCGACATGAGAAATCCGGAAGCTGGTGGCAAGATGACGGTTACCGGCGTATGATTTTCATTGTTGACGACGACGCTCCGACGCGGGACTCGCTGCGGCTGCTGCTCGAAGCCGAAGGCTTTGAGGCGCGCGAATTTGGCGCCGGCAGAACGTTTCTCGAGGGCGAGCGCCCGGCCGACGGCGATTGCCTGATCCTCGATCTCACCATGCCCGGGATGAACGGCTTCGAGGTTCTGCGGGAATTGCGACGCCGCGGCGGCGACAACCTGCCGGTCATCATCGTCACCGCCTACGCCGACTCCGCGACCCGCAGCCGCGCCGCAGCCGGCGGCGCCCTCGCGGTGCTCGAAAAGCCGTACCGTGCAAGCGAACTACTCGTACTGGTCCGGCGCGCGCTCGGGATCGCACACTAGCAGCAGCGGAACTCTCGCCCGGAGCGCTGCGGCTCTATAGCTCGTGGTGCATAAGTTAAGACTTCTGCACCAAACCTAGCGTTGCTGACGGGACCGATGCGCAAATTCGCTCTGCAATCCTCACTGAAGTTTCTCAGGGGATCGGAAATTTCCTTTCTCTGCACGCTCTGGCGCATGTCGTTGAAGGTCCTATCAGGTGCACCATAGGTATCAATAATACCGCGGAGCATTTGCTCGGCGGCACTAATGATAGCGCTGGAAAGTCAGCCGCATCCATTCAATCGTGAGACCGAGAACGATACCGCTAATTCTGCTCCGGCGTACTGCAAGCCAGCACCCGCCGCTGTCGCTTCACCCTTGCCTGAGGGCCTGCCGGCCGCGGAGACACGATAGGGCGTAGACCGGTTCGCGGAAATAAGGGATTATCCTATGGACGCTCAGTCGGCGGCTGGCGAGATGCCACCGGCAATTGCTACGCGCACGAGTTCGGAGAGGCTGCGCGACCGGGTCTTCTCCATGACCCTCGCGCGATGAATCTCGACCGTACGCGGGCTGATCCCGAGCTCATAAGCGATCACCTTGTTCTGCTTACCCGCGACGAGCAGGCGCAAGACGGCTTGCTCACGCACGGTGAGCCGAGAAAAGCGCGCCTCGGCCTCTGCTGTTTCGGCACCCGTCTCGTGTTGTTGCCGGCCAATTTTGAGGGCGCGCTCGATCGCGGCAAGGATCACCTCCTCGGCAAACGGTTTCTCGACAAAATCGACTGCGCCCGCTTTCATCGCCCGCACGGCTAGCGGTACATCGCCGTGTCCGGTAATGACGATGACGGGCAGCGAAATGCTGTCGGCCTGCAGCCGCTCTTGCACGTCCAATCCGCCGATGCCCGGCATTCGCACGTCGATTATCAAGCAGCCGTCTTCGGACGGGGGCATCGCCGCTAGAAACTCGCCTCCCGAACCAAAGGACCGAACTCGGTGACCAGCTGCCTCCAATAATGTCCGCAGCGAATCTCTTACGGCCTCGTTATCATCCACGATGAATACGGTCTGCGGCACTCGTCATCTCGTATGTTGCGTTAATCGGCAATGTAAACGTGAGGCTCGTCCCGCCGCTGGCGTTGCGCTCGGCCCAGATCCGCCCACCATGCGCCTCGACGATGGAACGGCATATCGACAAACCGACACCCATATCACCCACCTTTGCTGTCACAAACGGTTCAAAGAGGCGACCGAGAACGGCCGGTGCCAAACCGCTTCCGGTATCAGAAATCCTTCCTTTGACGACATACCCGATGCCTTCTGTTTCATCTTTTTTTGTTTCAACCGTCAACAGCCGTTCCTCTGTTGTCGATATCGCCTCTATCGCGCCGCTCTCATCGATCGTGATGATTGCATCGGGAACGGTCTCGAGAATCGGTCGGACGCGCGCCTCATGGTCCTGTGAGCGCGCCTCCGGCAGCTCGGTCGGCGGCCCATATCCCGCGGCATCGCTGATTCGCGTGGCGGCTGGTTGTCGCGTGGCGGATGGTCACGTTTACCTGATCGGCCGTCTCTCGGTAACCCTGTCAAACAGAGCGATAAAGAGAACGCTGCCTGCTCGCGGGCGCGGGTACTAAGGTGGCGCGAGAAGCTTTTCGAGCTGCTGGAGCAATTGTCCGTAGCGGGCGAAGTTACCGTTCGCGTATTGCCGCTGCATTTCCTGGAATACGGCACGTGCACGATCGAGTCTGCCGGTATCCGATTCCACCTCGGCAGATGAAATGGCCGGTCGCGCGGGCACTCCAACGAGGAGGTCCTCGGCTTCCGCGAGGCTCCGCGCCCATTCGATCTTTCGGTCGTCGGGCAAAAGCTGCGCCAGCACAACGCGGGCGAGCGTCGGAATTTTGGTTTGCTCGGCTTCAATATAGACCGGCTCGATCGCGATCAGCTGGTTGCCGTTGAGCGGCAGCACAATGAGATTGCCGCGGATCACCTGCGAGCCGTGCTGGTCCCAGAGCGTCAAATCGCCCGAGAAGCGGCTATCCGAATTGATCCGCGATTCGACTTGGGCCGGACCGTCGATAAAGGTTCCCTTCGGAAAACGGAACGCCACCATCTTGCCGTAATTCTCGCCGTCCGAAAGACCCGCGAGCCACCCTGCCATCTGGTTCTTCCCCGCCACCGACAATGGCAGCATCAGCAGGAACTCGGGTTTTTCGGCGTTTGGAAGCTGGGCGATCACGTAATAGGGCGTCATCTCGATCTCGCGATCGCGATAAAGCTCACGCGGCACCTCCCATCGATCCTCGCGATTGTAAAAGGTCGTGGGGTCGGTCATGTGATAAGTGCCGTACATCTCGGCTTGGACCGTAAACAAATCTTCCGGATACCGAATGTGGCGGCGCAGGTTCTCCGGCATGTCGCTGCGGTCCTTGAAGAAACCTGGCAGCATCTGCTGATAAGCCCTGATGATCGGATCGCGCCCATCAAATACATAGAACATCACCAACCCGTTGTAGGCGTCGACGACTGCCTTGACGGAATTCCGTAAATAGTTGCGGCCGTGGAACTGAGGCAAGGACCCCTGATAAACGTCGCTGTAGGGATAATTCGCCGAACTCGTGTAGGCATCGATGATGTAGGAATAGTGATCCCCGTCAGCGACGATGTAGGGGTCGTGGTCAAAAATCAGGAATGGCGCGAGCCTTTCGACCCGCTCGACGATATCTCGCCTTAACAGCACTCGGCTTTCGGGGGTGAAATACCCCGAAATGAACAGCCGCAGTCCGTCGCGTTCATTGGCGACGACGAGCTTTCGCCAGAAGCTGGAGAGCGGAATTCCACCTTTTCCTTCGTAGACCGTTTCGGCGTTCGCCTGGCCCTGCGGAAAATCGAATTCCTTCTCGGATGTGCGGACGTAGACCCGATCCCGCGTCAGCGCGCCGTAATAGATTGCACCGTGCGTCACCGCAAGGTCGCCCTTGGCCTTGACGGGGATATCGTGCGCCCAAAGTACTGGGTTTCCCCGGCCATCCATTTCGTTGACGGGCACGGCAACGGCTCCGTATCCGTGGGTGTATTTGAGCGCGAGGTTCACCCATACCTTGGCTTGATCGGGCAGCTTATCGAGGTTGAGCTCGCGAGCGGTAATCATGACCTGCCGTTTGGCTCCATCGATCACGTAGCGGTCGATATCGACACCGGCGAAGCTGTAATACGGCCGCAGACCTTGGATCTGCTGCAGTTGGGGTTCGAGCGCTCGCCAGTCCCAGATGCGGGCGTCCTGCAAGGTCGCTGCATTCCTGTCCAAGTCCTGACGAGTGAGCGGAACAGCGGAGACGGCGAATTCCTGCTCTTCGACCGACGACCCGCCGAGATTGTAGGCCTCTCGTGTACCGGCGATGCTCCTCGTCAAAAAAGGCCGCTCGAGGGTTATTTGGTTGGGGCCGACATACACTTGCTCGACTGTCGGCGGCACAATGACCGCTCCGAGATAGAGGATCGCAAAGAGCCCGCACGGCAGAACCCAGTAAGACGGCCTGGTCACCAGCCAAGTGAGGAACCGCGGCATAGCAACCGCGAGCGCCAAAATAAATGCGGCCACAAACCAGCAGACCATGATAACGTCGTAGGCCGGGATCCAGAAATAGATGTCCGCGTAAGAGCCGCCCGCAACGACCGTGGAGTGTCCATTGATGACGAGGTGATACCGGCCGAGAAACCGGCTGATGCCCATCGAGATACAGAGAAGCATTGCCAGCGCCACACCCTGGCGCAGCCAGCCTCGCCAGATCAGCTCGTTTTGCGGCCACGAATCCGCGTCGTCCGACTCGATTACGCGGAGCGAGCGACGGGTGCTCGATCCGAGGCGATATGCCGGCTGGTGCCATGGCCTTCCCGAATTTGGATAAAATGCGAAGCCCATCAGCGCCCAAAGCGTAATCGTCATAACAAGGACGGTGATCATGATCGCGACCACCGCGTCGTACCAGGGCAAGACCAGCAGGTAGAAGGAAATGTCCTTGCTGAAGACCGGGTCGCTGGTCCCGGAAGCGGTCGCCCCGAAGTATCCCAGTAGTGGTATCCAAAGGGTCGTCGCGCCGATGCCGACCAGAGCGGCAAGAAAGAGAGCCGCGAACCACGGGGCGGTACGTGGGACCGCCGGCAATGGTCGGCATAGCACCCGCAGGTTGTAACCTACGAAGGCACCCACAGAAACCAGGAGCGTTAGAAAGATCCCGCTACGAAGCCCGAGCGCCAACCAGTAACGGTAGCGTTGGCCGAGTTCGCCGAACCAGTAATTTTGGAGAGAAATGGTCAACGCCGTTTCGAAAACTATGATAGCGATAACGGCAGCGACGATGTAGGCGAAGTCGCGATAAAGGCGGTGCAGAAACATCACCCCAGGACCGCCGCCCCTTCCCTTCGAAAGCGTGCGGGCGAGCGGAAGCGCCGCAACAAGGACCAAAGCGATGTAGGCGGTCAGGAACATTGAAGTGCCCCTTTCTGAACGGAATTCCTTCCGGCAGTTTGCACAGCACATTAGCCTCACAGGCACGTTGCGCCACCACCTTGAGCTAGATCAACGCGGCGGGCAAAAAAAGAACGCATTAGGCAACCAAGAGCGATGTCTGTTTCAGTGGAACCACTCGAAACTGCTCCGGGGCTGGGCCGCGTCGCGGCAGTCCACGGCTCGGTCGTCGACCTCTCCTTCGCCGGCGCGATGCTGCCCGCGATCAATGAGGCCGTCGCGATTGAATGGGATCTTGGACCGCCGCTGGTCGCGGAAGTGCAGCAGCATCTCGGCCCGGCAATGGTGCGCGCGGTCGCGCTCGGAGGCACCGCAGGGCTGCGGCGCGGCACGGCTGCGCGCGCCCTCGGCACGCCGGTCCGCGCCCCGGTTGGTGCTGCCGTGCTCGGGCGATTGCTCAGTGCAATCGGTGAGCCGACCGACCGGGGTTCACCCCTCCCGGCTGAGGTCGAGCATCGGCCCATCCACGGACCGGCGCCGGCGCTCGAACGCCAGAGCGGCGCTCGCCAGATCTTTCACACCGGCATCAAAGTCATCGATCTCCTGGCGCCGCTGATCACGGGCGGGAAGGCCGCGATGTTCGGCGGCGCCGGAGTCGGCAAGACCGTGCTGATCATGGAGCTGATTCGCACGACGGTCGAGCGCCACTCCGGGATTTCGGTGTTCGCCGGGATCGGAGAGCGCTCGCGCGAGGGACACGAGCTATTGCTCGAGCTCGGCCAATCCGGCGTGCTCACGCGCACCGCGCTGGTTTTCGGCCAGATGAACGAACCGCCCGGTGCGCGCTGGCGCGCGGGGCTCACCGCTCTCGCCATCGCGGAGCATTTTCGCGACCGGACTCACGAAAATGTTCTGCTGCTGATCGATAACGTCTATCGCCTCGTTCAGGCTGGCGGCGAGGTTTCGGGGTTGCTCGGCCGGCGCTGCTCGATTCCAATGATGCGCTTTTCGTTCTTGGCAGCCGCGGCGCCGCGGCGGCGCGGGAGCGAGGCTGGCCGATGGCATGGGTTCACCCAATGGCGACTCGCCCCGAAGGCGTGCCCGAGACGATCAGACATCTGACGGCAGAGCTGTATGCCTGGCTTGCGCGCGCCGAGTTCGCCCGCATCGAGGTGATGTTCGCGCGACATCGCCAGAGCAGCGGTACGACGATCGAGAGGAAGCTGTTGTTCCCGGTTGATCTGCAGTCCCTTGCCCTGGCGCAGCCGCAACTGTCGCCGCTGCACAACCTGCCGCCAGCTACGCTGCTGGAGAAGCTGATCGCGGATTACGTATTCGGGTTGCTGACCGAGGCGGCGATCGATGCGCTCGCCAGCGAAAACGCGGCGCGGTTCTCGGCAATGGACTCCGCTCATGAAAATGTCTCGAAGAAGCTGGAAGAATTGCGCCAGGATGCGCGTCGAGAGCGCCAAGACGAGATAACGATGGAGTTGCTCGACCTGGTGACCGGTGCAGAGGCCATTCAAGGAGACTAATCCTGGAGCCGCAAGCTCGCAGAGGATTTCGGGTATTTCTCGTCCAGTGCCAAGTTCAAGGCCAGCACATTGACACGCGGTTCGCCAAAGATTCCGAGGCTGCGGCCGGTGATGTGATGCTGTAGCAACTCACTGATTCTCGCGATCGGAACGCCGCGCGCTTGCGCGACGCGAGCAAGTTGCAGGGCCGCATCCGCAGGACTGATGTCCGGGTCCAGGCCCGAAGCCGACGCCGTCAGCATGTCGGCGGGGAGGGGCTGACCCGCAAGTTCGGGCTGTGCTGCCTCTAATGCGCTGCGATCCGTCGACAGCCGCTCAATCAGAATCTTGCTGGTCGGGCTGAGATTGGAGCCGCCCGAATTGGCAGCGTTGTAAGGTGCCGCGCGGGTCTTTGCCGGATCGTTCGGGTCGATGCCGATGGTGGCCGACGGTCGGCCATGAAACCACTGCGGCCCACTCCATTGTTGGCCGATCAGGCGAGAGCCGAGGATGGTGCCATCCGCCGCCTTCTCCAAGCTACCGTTCGCTTGAAACGGCAGCAGCCATTGCCCAAGCCCGGTTACGGCCAGAGGATAGGCAATGCCGCAGAGTACCCAGGTCACCAGCGAAGCCCGCAGGGCAGGCAGCACGATCCCGAGTATACCTGCAACTCCTCAAAGTACCAGTGACAAAGACATGTCGATCAATTTGATGCCGATAAACGGGGCGATCAGGCCGCCGACGCCATAGACCATCAGATTGCGATAGAACGTGGCCTCCGCGCTCGTGGGGAGAAAGCGCACCCCACGCAATGCCAGAGGGATCAGCAATGGGATGATCAGTGCGTTGAAAATCAACGCCGACAACACTGCACTGTGCGGTGTCGCCAGTCCCATGACGTTCAAGCCTACAAGTCCCGGCAACGCGACCATGAACATCGCCGGGATTATCGCGAAGTATTTCGCCACGTCGTTGGCGATGGAAAAGGTCGTCAGAGCCCCGCGAGTAATCAGCATCTGTTTGCCGATCGAGACCAGATCGATGAGCTTTGTCGGATCCGAATCAAGATCGATCAGATTGGCCGCTTCCTTGGCAGCAATGGTGCCCGAATGCATTGCCAGCCCGACATCTGCTTGGGCGAGAGCGGGGGCGTCGTTAGTGCCGTCGCCGGTCATCGCCACGAGCCTGCCCTGGGCCTGCTCGTGGCGGATCAAACGGAGCTTTTCCTCCGGCTTTGCCTCGGCAACGAAATCGTCGACCCCAGCCTGCGCGGCGACCGCCAGAGCGGTGACCGGATTGTCACCGGTGACCATGACGGTGCGGATTCCCATCTCGCGCAGCCGCGCGATGCGTTCGCGCATGCCGGGTTTTGGGACATCCGACAATGCGATCACGCCGAGGACATGCCCGTCGACGGACACCGCCAAAGGTGTCGCGCCTCGCCTTGCCACACGATCTGCAACCCCTCTGAGGTCCGGCGGTTCCACCCCGCCGAACGCTTCCGCAACGTGGCGGGCCACGGCGTCGACGGCGCCTTTGCGCACGATCCGCCCGTCGGGCAGATCGACGCCGCTCATGCGCGTCTCCGCCGAGAAATCCAACGGGTGTGCCCCCTCGGGCAGATCTGCGCGATTAGCACCCTGCTTCTCGCCGAAGGTGACAATGGTCCGTCCTTCGGGCGTGGTATCAAAAAACGAAGCTAGATAGGCCGCTTCAGCAAGCTCGCCGGCTCTGATGCCTTCCAGAGGAATAAATTCGGTCGCCTGCCGGTTGCCGACGGTGATCGTCCCGGTCTTGTCCAGGATCAACGTGTGCACGTCGCCCGCCGCTTCCACCGCTTTGCCAGACATGGCGAGCAAATTGAACCGCATCGTGCGGTCGATGCCTGCTATGCCGATTGCCGACAACAGCGCGCCGATCGTCGTCGGGATCAGAGCGACCAGCAACGCGATCAGGTCTGCGACATTGATACTGGCGTCGAGATAGGTCGCCACGGGCGCCATCGCCGCGACGACGATGACAAAGATCAAAGTCAATATGGCGAGCAGGACGGTGAGGGCAATTTCATTGGGGGTCTTCTGTCGTTCCGCCCCTTCCACCAGCCTAATCATGCGATCGAGGAAGCTTTCCCCCGGGTCGGCGACCGCGCGGATGAGCAGCCAGTCAGAGACCAGCTGGGTGCCAGCCGTTACCGAGGAGAATATGTCGGTGCCGGGCTCCTTCATGACGGGCGCCGACTCCCCCGTGACGGCGGATTCATCGACATAGGCCGTACCCTCGATCACCTCGCCGTCGGTCGGGATAAACTCCGTCTTGTCCACCCGGAGAATATCCCCCTTCCGGACAGCGGTCGCGGGCGCCAATTGGAACTCCCCTGTGGGCTGGACGCGTTTCGCCGTGAGTTCCGTCTTCGTCCGACGCAACGCGGCGGCCTTTGCTTTGCCTCGGCCTTCGGCAAGCGCCTCCGCAGCGTTTGCGAACCACACGGTCAAAAGCAGGATCAGTGTCACCAAGCCGTTGTAAGCAGAGCTCGCGGTAGCGGGCCCAAACAGCTCAGGATCCATCGTCAAAGCTGCGGTGATTAACGCCCCGAGCCAAACGACGAACATTACGGGGTTATGTATCTGTACCCGAGGATCGAATTTCCTGAAGGATTCGATCAGCGCTTGCAACAGCAGGTCGAGCCCGTAAGCCTGGTCGACCAGGGGTTTTCGGTCCTCCGCCCGATTTAATGGACTAAGACCCGTCCTCTGCAGCCTGAATTCCTGTGCTGGCTCCATGCTGCCGTTTCCTGCGACCCTCATCCGAGACGCAATCTTAAAAGGAGAGCCCCTGCCTCATTGCGAAAGCTTCGGCGAGCGGTCCGAGGACGAGCGCGGGGAAAAATGTCAGCGCGCCGACCACGAGGATCGTGCCGAGCCAGAAGGCGCCGAACTTGACAGTGTCGGTGCGCAAGGTGCCGGCCGTCGCCGCCAGTGTCGGTTTCGCCGCCACAGAGCCGGCCACCGCCATCATGAAGATGATCGGGGGATAGCGGCCGATTAGGATGGCAAATCCAAGGGCCAGATTGTACCAGGGCGTGTCGGCGTTGAGGCCCGCGAAGGCCGACCCGTTATTGGCGGCGGCAGAAGCGAAGGCATAGAGCACCTCCGAGTAGCCGTGCATTGCGGTGTTGTTCAGCGACGAAACCCCGTAGGGAGCGATCATCGACCACGAGGACGGCGCCAGGATGACCAGCGGATGGATCAGCAGCGCAAGCGACACCAAGATAATCTCCGGTCGCTCGATCTTCTTGCCGAGAAACTCTGGTGTTCGGCCGACCATCAGCCCGGCCACGAATACCGCGATCAGCCCGTAGACCAAAGCGGCGAGAAAGCCCACACCCTTGCCGCCAAATATGTTCTGCAACATCATGCCGATGAAAGGTGGAACCGACCCCATCGGCGTGAAGCTGTCGTGCATCGCATTCACGCTGCCGGTCGTGAAACTGGTCGTGATCACGCCGAAGAGGCCGCTTTCGGCGATACCGAATCTGACCTCCTTACCTTCCATGTTGCCTCCGGACTGATCGGCGGTGGCTTGCATCTCGATTCCCGCTTGCGACAGGAACGGCGTGCCCGCCTGCTCGGCGGCGATCGTAATCGGCAGGATGAGCAGCAGGAGGGCGCCCATGACGCCGTAAAGTACCCAGGCTTGCCGACGGTTGCCGATCATGTGGCCGAAGCAGACCACGAGTGCGCTAGGGAGCAGCGCCATCAAGGTTATCAACAGCCAGTTGGTCAGCGGCGTCGGGTTCTCGAAGGGATGTGCCGCGTTGGCATTGAAAAAACCACCCCCATTGGTACCTAGATGTTTGATCGTTTCGAGGGATGCGACGGGTCCGATCGCGATGTTCTGCTCGCCGCCCTGGATCGGATGCGCCGTAATACTGGGATCGAGGGTTTGCGGCGCGCCTTGCCAAATCAAGAAAAAGGCCAGCACTAGGCTGACGGGAAGCAGAACCCGCGTCGTGAACCGCACGAGGTCGCGATAAAAGTTGCCGAGATTGGCGCCGCCGTCTTTGACAATGAACGCCCGGATGAAGGTCATGGCCACGACAAATCCAGTGGTGGCCGAGGTGAACATCGGGAAGGTGATCGCCGCCATCTGACTGAAATTGGACAGGGTCGTCTCGCCGCCATAGCTCTGCCAATCGGTGTTGGTGATGAAGCTGATGGCAGTGTTGAATGCCAGCACCGGCTCCATTCCGGCGAGCTTCAATGGGTTCAGCGGCAAATAATCCTGGAACACGAGGATCAAGTAGATCAACAGCGCCATGAACAGATTGGTCGCCAGCATGTGGAAGGTATAAGCCTTCCAGTTCATCGGCCGGCGTATGGCGTCCCGGCCGATCAACCAATATATGGCCCCGTCGACCAAGTCTAAGACCGGATCCAACCGGGTCTTCCGATCCATGACGACGGATGCGAGATACCGGCCGACCGGGATGCTGAGTAAAAAGACGATCAGCAATACCAGCCCGATCTGCAGCCCGATTTGCGCGATCATTGAAGCACGCTCCGGCCGCCAATTTTAAAAGCGCTCCCGGTGGATCACCGCATAAAACAAGTAAATCACCACTAAGACCAGTAACACCATTAATACATGGAGCGCCATATCACACCCCGTCGCCGTAGCCGACTTGGCCTTGGGGCCCGATAATGTGCTCCGCAAAGCCGACGAGCGCGGCACAGGAGAGGAAAGCCGCGACCAAGAGCAGTAGCATCACGAGACTGAGGAACATCGCCTAGTTGACCGGGTTTCCTGTCACGCCACCTTGATCAAAGTCTATGATATCGTTACCCCGAAGCACCCTGGATGCGTTGATCTAGGTCAATTCGCGCGATTTCCCAGACACTAAAATCTGGCATAGGCCGTTCCGGCTCGTTTACCGCAGGAGACTGTGCGGAGGACAAGCA
>Ga0318533_10001478_pt1 | contig 11687 bp, 13 predicted proteins | sample GRESIP053b4f27_FD_203675 | JGI IMG/M metagenome (GOLD analysis project Ga0318533, IMG submission 203675) | Tropical soil microbial communities from Luquillo Experimental Forest, Puerto Rico - GRE.SIPMG.053b4f27 | ecosystem: Environmental > Terrestrial > Soil > Tropical forest > Bulk soil...
CCGCAAGATCGCTGGCCGAGAACTTCCACATCTTGTTGGGGTTGTCGAGGCGCTCGAGGATCCGCTTCCGTTGTTCGCTCTTCGACACGTGAAGCATGAATTTCAACACCAGCGTGCCGCTTCGGTAGAGATGGCGCTCGAAGGCCCGGATATCCTCGAAGCGTTCGTCCCAGATGTCGCGTGTCACGAGCTCGGCGGGCAGGTGTTGGTGCTCCAGGAGGTCCTCGTGCACCCGCACGGCCAACACCTCTTCGTAGTACGAGCGGTTGAAGATGCCGATCCGCCCACGCTCCGGCAAACCTTTCGTCGTCCGCCAGAGAAAATCGTGACGGAGCTCCTCCTCCGACGGCGACTTGAAGGAAAAAACCTGGCAGCCCTGAGGATTCACGCCGGACATCACGTGCTTGATCGTGCTGTCCTTGCCGGCGGCGTCCATTGCTTGAAAGATAACCAGCAGCGACCACGAGGATCGCGCGAACAGCTTGTCTTGAAGTTCAGTGAGCCGCCCCAACCCATAATCGAGCCACTGGCTGGCGTCCTTGGGATCGATCCGACCCGTATCGCCGGGGTCGATGCGTTTCAGATGGAAGTGATGGCCGTGATTCACGGCGTAGCGCTTGACGACGTGGCGCATGCGCCGAGCCTGGTCCGAGTGGTGGGTGGCCATGAAGCCGACATTCTCGCACAGGCGGAATATGATCCTGATTCGATGGAACCGGACAGGCTCATGGCGGCCGCGCTCGAGGAAGCCGAGCGCGCTCGGCGCGCTGGCGAGGTGCCGATTGGGGCGGTCGTTGCTGTCGGAGGAGAGATCGTTGGCCGCGGGTTCAATCAGCCGATCTCGTCGGGTGACCCGACTGCGCATGCGGAAGTGGTGGCGATCCGCGGAGCGGCGCAACGCGTCGGCAACTATCGGCTGACCGGCGCGGTCCTCTGCGTCACGATTGAGCCCTGTCTGATGTGCGTTGGTGCGCTGGTGCACGCTCGGGTGGGGACACTGATCTTTGGCGCAGCGGAGCCCAAGTCGGGAGCGGTCATATCGGCTGTCCGTGGCGCGGAGCTGCCGGGGCTCAATCACCGGTTCGAGATCGCCGCAGGCGTGCGCGAGGACGAATGCCGAGCTCTGATGCAGTCGTTCTTCAGGGATCGGCGCGGCTGAGGCTGTGAGCGAGGAGCGAGCGGCGGGAGCAGGTTCGCCGTACGCTATACTCGAGGGTCCGCTTCGTCCCGTGCTGCCTGATCGGAGAGGTACCGAAGTGGTCGTAACGGGGGCGCCTCGAAAGCGTCTTGTCCCGTAAGGGGCACGTGGGTTCGAATCCCACCCTCTCCGCCATAAATAATGGATAGCATAGAAGCACCCGGCCGATGTGAAGAAGTCGCACCCGAAGGTCAGCATCCTCAAGAGTGGGCGAGTAGTGTTGATTAAAAAGGCGAACGATTTCCGTCTGATCTGCGCGATGGACTATCGGGCAGGGATTGTGATGATCCGGTTCTTCGGCTCGCACGCGGAATACGATCAGATTGACGTGGAGATGGTGTGATGAAGGCAACCCTCATCGTGATCCAGAATAAAGCGGACCATGCGGAGGCCAAGGCCCTGGTTGCCACGTTGATGCGGTCGGATGCAGAAGCCGATCATGCACGTGCGCTGGCACAGGCGCGACTGGTCGAGGCCTATGAGAAGATGCAGTGGCCGCGCCGGCGCCCGACGGTACCGGATCTACTCGCCTATCTGATGGATCAGCACGGGTTGACGCGCGCGGATTTGGTCCCCCTTTTAGGGACACCCAGCCGCGTCAGCGAGGTGCTCAGCGGCAAACGCGACCTCAGCATGACGATGATCAAACGGCTCCGCGATCGGTTTCATGTCCCCGCCGATCTGCTGATCCCCCAGACGGCGCGCAAGCGGACTGCGGCGTAGGCATCGGCTGGTTTGGTTGCCGTTCGGATCTCGCTCCTCGTGCCGTGTCCGAACGCGCGCGATGCAGCGGACGTCCCACGCTGAAGGCGCCGAGCGCGTATTCGAGCGTCATCCTCACATTCGATCTCGACTTCGGGAAGATGGTCGCACCGGGCGCATTCGACGAGCCGAGCTGACCATCTTCCGGCTGGCTGATGAATGACCGACTTCCGTCAATGATCGCCTCACATCGTCGCGTCGGCGCGGGCCGCTGTGGCCTCGATCGATTCTGGTTTACCGCTCGCGAATGTCCGGCCGATGGCGGAGATCGTCGCGGCATCCGCAGGCCAGCACTCGTCGGGACCAGTCACCTCATACCTCTAAGACATCGACGGTTCTATCGAGCGGTCGACCCGCGTTTGGCCAGTTCTCCTGCGACTCGCGTGGCCTCGTCCGTGATGACGAGAGCCGGAATGCCGCGAATGATACCAAGTCATGTGACCGTGCGCCATAAATATGGCACAATGGATCAGATGCGGACGACTGTTGATATCCCCGACGGGATGTACCGTCAACTGAAATCGCGGGCGGCGCGCGAAGGGAGCTCGACGCGGGCCCTTATCCTTCGCGGCGTCAGGGAGCTCCTGAAGTCCAAACGGCGGAAGGCGGGAGTCCCGGTCTCACTGCCGATCGTGCGGTCCAAGCGACCAGGCGCTGTGACGCTCGACAATGCCAAGATCTACGACATCGCTTTTCCCTGACATCAACGTCTGGGTGGCACTCACGTATGAGGGACATGCACACCATCAGACTGCAGCGACGTGGTTCGCGACGCTGGAGCCACACCTCTCCCTTGTCTTCTGCCGGCTGACGCAACTCGGTTTGCTGCGGCTGTTGACGACGGAAGTGGTGATGGGCGACGAGGTCATGACTCAACCGCAGGCGTGGGTTGCCTACGATCAGTGGCACCAGGATCCGCGCGTCGAGTTCGTGGACGAACCCCCGGAAATTGAGGCGCGCTTCAGGGCCCTCACGCGCCTCCGGCAGCCAGCCACCAAGGACTGGGCTGATTCTTACTTGGCCGCATTCGCTACTCTCGGGCAACTGACATTGGTCACGTTCGATCGCGGACTGCGCGCAAAGGCCAAGTCGATAATCGTGCTTGGGTGAGCAGCCGTGGTGCCGTTTGCTCAGACCGCATGCCCGCCCCGTCCCCATGAAAGCCGAGAATACGGACGATGTCGAAAACGATCGGGTGCTGGGGGCCGGAGCGATGGCGAGTAGTAGATGGCGGTGGTCGTGAAAAGCACCCCATCGCCGGAGTTCGCGCGCCCAAGAAGCTCAGCCGTGCGTGCAATGGCGTGCAAGACGCCGCGGCATTGCCGGCAACCACGGTAATGGCGGCAACGTGGTCTCCGCCATAATAAACTCACCGCTCTTTCTGTTCTCGTTGTTTCAGAGGAGTTGGCTCAGAAGAGTTTTGGCCGGCACCGCAACCGGCTTACATCGCCATGAAGACAAGGGTGTCTTCGAAAGGTCAGATCGTATTGCCTGCCGAATTCCGGCAGCAGGACCGGATTGAGCCAGGACAGGAATTCGAGGTTGAGCGCCTCGATCGAGGAGAGTATCGCTTGACTCGACGGAAGTCCCGACCGAACGAGGGCGCCATCGATTGGCTGCTCTCGTGTCCGGAAAAGGGGTTTTTCGTCCCGATTGCATCCGAGTCTACCGATACGCCATGAAGTTCCTGGTCGACGCGAATGTCCTAAGCGAACCTACCAAGCCTGCTCCGGATCGGCACGTCGTCGAGTGGCTGCGAGCGAACGAGTCTGAGCTCGCCGTAGACCCGATTATTCTCGGAGAGGTCAGGTTCGGCATTCTCCTCCTCCCGAAGGGAAAGCGACGCAGCAGGCTCGAGCGATGGTTCGCAGCAGGTTTTCAGCGGATCAAGTGTCTGACGTGGGAGGCTGAAACGGGCCTTCGGTGGGCGGCGTTGCTTGCGCGGCTTCGTGTGTCCGGCCGCGCCATGCCCATCAAGGACAGCCTCATCGCCGCGACCGCTCTGGTCCACGGTCTCATCGTTGCCAAACGCACCCCCGCCGATTTCGAGACAGCTGGCGTCAAGGTCATCGATCCTTATTCGCGATCATGAGCAGGGTCTGAAGGCCTCGAGCTTCCTCGTAGCCGAGGGGCTCGAATAGCGGGCGAAGGAATCCCTCGCTGCCACGGAGGGGACCGGCGCGAGTCGGGCTGCGAGCCGGTAGCGGCGCCGCAGTTGGACAGACGCCACATTATTAGCTAATATGCTAATAATGCAATCACGAAGCCGTCCTCGAATGACGTCTCTTGGGCGTTTGCGGATCAAACGCGGCATCAGATAGGTGCCGCCGCTTCGTGAGCCGGTGCCGGCCCGGCGCTGAACACAGGAAGCGTCGCGTGGTCATCGCTGTGATGTCTGGACCAGCGCCACATGCCGTTGTTGCAACCACCCATCGACCCGGTGCCCAACCGAGTGGGACAGCTGACGACGTGGCTGTTACGCGCCGCGGTTGCACTTGTGTTTCTCTCGGTCGGGTTGTCCAAATTTCGCGATCCAATGTGGGTGCGGTTGTTCGGCCAGATCGGGCTCGGTCAATGGTTCCGGTACGTCACCGGCATCATCCAGATTGCGAGTGCGGTTCTTGTGTTAATTCCGCGTACTTCACTTGTTGGCATGGCCTTAGCCGCATGCACAATGCTCGGTGCTTCCGTCGTATGGCTGACGATCCTGCATGCACCATGGAACGCGCCCATTCCGGGGGCGCTGTTAGGCATTCTGGTTGCGATCGGTATCGGCGAGTACAACCGATCGCGAGTCTAACGAGAAAGGCGATCTTGTCAGAAAGCATCCGCGCCGTGAGGTAAGGTGGTCACCATGGCGAACCTGATCACGCTGGACCTGCGAACGCGGGAACGGTGGCGGCAGTGGCTCGCGAAGCACCACGCGTCGAGCCCCGGCATCTGGCTCGTCCGTCACAAGCAACATACCGCTGTCAAAGCGATGCCCTATGAAGACGTGGTGCGCGAGGCGCTCTGCTTCGGGTGGGTCGACAGCCTGATTAAACGTCTCGGCGACGATCGTTATGCGATCAAAGTCACGCCACGCCAGCCGACGAGCAAGTGGTCGGATATCAACCGGAGACGCTGGAGCGAACTCAGGGCGGCTGGATTGCTGGCGGCGCCAGGCCTCGCTGCGGCTCCCACGGCAAATAGGTATGCTCCGCGTCAGCTGATCCCGAAGCTGCCGGCCTACATTGCCAAAGCATTCAAGACGAACGTTAGAGCCTGGCAGCACTTTCAGGCGCTTGCACCGACGCACCGGCGTGATTTTGTCGTGTGGATTCACACGGCCAAGCGACCCGAGACGCGGGAAAGGCGCATTCGCGAGTCGATTAAACTGCTCTCGGCGCGCATCAAGCTCGGCTTGAAGTAAACAACGCTTGGTGCGGACCCAATCAGCTCACGCCGCCAGCCTGATGGCTTCGTGCCTTTCCGGATTCCACCACCGTGACAACACTCAGGCCTGCCAAAGTCCCGTTGCCGCCCGAGGTCAAGATGAGCGCGCGCCAGTGGCGACTCCGCGACATGGATTCAGGAACCAAGCCGGAAATTCTTTCACCTTGCACTTCGACAAGAAGAGCAGTACGCTCCTGTCGAAGCAGTAGGGGACCCCATGGATGACGAACGGCTGGACCTCCCACAGGGAGCGCTCGATCTCCTGATCTTGAAGACGATCGCCCTCGAGCCGCAACACGGTTGGGCCATCTCAGAACGGCTCCACCAGATCTCCGGCGCGACGCTTCAGATCCGTCAGGGCTCGCTGTACCCGGCACTCCACCGTCTTGAGCGGCGCGGCTGGATCAAGGCCCGCTGGGGGACCTCCGACAACAACCGCCGCGCGAAGTATTACGAGCTCACGCGGCAAGGTCGCGCCCAGCTCGGCGACCGAACCGACGCGTGGAGGCGACTCACGACCGTCGTGGGGTTGGTCCTCGATTCGAGATAGCGAGACGGCATGTTGAGCGACGTTTTTCATCGCCTCAGAGCCCTCCTCCGGCGTTCGACCGTCGAACGGGAAATGGCGGAAGAGCTCCAGTTCCACATTGATCGGCAAGTCGAGGCTTACCGGCGGCTCGGGTTGGATGACGCCCACGCTCGTCGCCGCACTCGACTCACATTCGGAGGCCTCGATCAAATCAGCGAGGACGTTCGAGATGCGCGCGGCACCCGGTGGCTTGACGATTTGCTTCGGGACGTCGGCTATGCGTTCCGCACGTTTCGCCGCCTTCCAGGCTTCACCGCAATGGCCCTGCTCCTCCTTGCGCTCGGGATCGGCGCGACGACGGTCATGTTCACCGTCATCAATAGCGTGCTGCTCAGACCGTTGGCCTATCCTCAGCCGGACAGGCTCGTGACGCTGCATGGATTTACCGAAGGGTTCGGCGAGTCGTGGGGAGCGTCGTATCCGGACTTCCTCGACATTCAGCGCGAGAGCCGGACGCTGACGATGGCCGCGTGGCGAGAGGGCGGCGGGACGATCAGCGCCCCCGGCGATCCGGAGAACGTCGATGGCCGGCAGATCTCGGCCGAGCTCTTCGCGGTCCTGGGACTGCGCGTGTCGCAGGGACGTCCATTTCTGCGGGACGACGACCGTCCGGGCGCGTCGCCCGTGGCGATCGTCAGCGACAGCCTCTCCCGCCACCGCTTCGGGGGAGGCGCGGCGGCGATTGGTCAACGGCTCGTGTTCGAGGGAATCTCGTACACGGTTGTTGGCGTCGCACCCGCGGGATTCGGTTTGGACAGCGAGTTGGAGGTGTTCACACCGCTCGGTGAGAACACCGAACCGCGCATGCGAAATCGCGAGGCCCGCTTCCTCCACACCGTAGCGCGCCTCTCGCCTGGCGCCGGACTCAGCGAAGCCCAAGCCGAGTTGGCGATAATTGCGCGTCGGCTGGCGGCGCAGTTTCCGGCGTCGAACGGCGGGCGCGGGATGCGCGCGCGCCCGCTGCAGCACGACATTGTGGGAGATATCGGATCGACGCTCTGGCTCTTGCTTGCCGCTGTGGCCCTGGTGCTGCTCATTGCCTGCGTGAATGTAGCAAGCCTCCTGCTTGCACGCGGCGTCTCACGGGAGCGTGAACTAGCGACGCGTGTGTCACTCGGTGCGAGCCGCGCTCGAGTGGTACGACAATGTCTCACTGAGAGCGGGGTGCTGGGACTCACGGGTGGTGTTTTGGGCATCTTGGTCGCGGCCGCGAGCGTGCGCCCGTTCGTCGTGTTCTGGCCGGGGGCCCTGCCGCGCGCCGCCGAGATTCAGCTCGACTGGCGTGTGTTACTCGCCGCTCTGGCGCTTTCACTGGCGAGCGGCGTGGCGTTCGGGCTTGCGCCGGCCATGCGGGTGCCGATGGGCCGCGTAGAAGGCGCACTGCGCGGAGCGAGCGGAACCATCGTGCGCAGCTCTCGACGTCTGCACAGCGCGTTCGTCATCACCGAGCTCGCGCTTGCGGTCGTGCTGCTCGTCTCGGCCGGGATGCTCGCGCGAACGCTCGTGACGCTCGCGTCGCTCGACCCGGGATTGAACGCGCACAATGTCCTGACTGCGCGGGTCGCGCTTTCTCCTGGCGCTCTCGGAACCCCTGCAGAGATTTCAGCGGCTTGGCAGGACGTGCTCGATCGCGCCCGGCGTGTGCCAGGCGTCGAATCGGCCGCGCTCACCGACATCGTTCCGATGCGTGAAGGAGAAAACTCAGTGCCCTACTCGATCTCAGCCGCCATGCCGCCACCCGGGCAGGCGCCGATTGCGCTCGCGTCGAGCGTGACGCCCGACTACCTGAAGGTCATGGGCATCCCCTTGCGGGCCGGCCGCTTCTTGGACGAGCACGACCGGCTTGGCAGCGAACCGGTCGTCGTGATCGACGACACCCTCGCGCTTCACGCGTTCGGCCGCAGGGATGTCGTCGGGAGACAACTGTGGGTCCAGACGATGGGCGCACCTGTCCGGATCGTTGGAGTCGTTGGCCACGTGCGGCACTGGGGCCTGGCGGGCGACGATCGATCGCGCGTGCGCGACCAGATGTATTACCCGCTCGCACAAGTGCCGCCTCCTCTCCTCCGCACGTTTGCGTCATTTATGTCAATTGCGGTGCGAACGAACATTGTGCCACTCGACATCGTGGAGGCGCTGCGGCGAGACCTTCGAGGCGCTTCAAACGATCAGGCGCTTTACGACGTTCGAACGATGGAGCAACTCGTCAGCGGCTCGGTCGCGCGGCAGCGGTTTCTTGCGCTGCTGTTCTCGATCTTTGGCGTCGTCGCGCTGTTCTTGGCGTGCGTCGGCGTATACGGCGTCCTCGCTTACCTGACGAGCCAACGTGTGCGGGAATTCGGCGTGCGCATGGCGCTCGGAGCCACTCCCCGGGACGTCACGCAACTGGTCCTGCGGCAGAGCCTCGTCATGATTACGGTCGGCGCGGCGATCGGTGCAGCCGCCACGTGGGTGGCCGGTCGCGTTCTGCTCAGGCTCGTCGACGGCATGCGCGCGCTCGAGGTCTCCACTGTCACGACGACCACGGCGATCCTCGTAATTGCGGCGCTCATAGCCAGTTATGTTCCCGCCATGCGCGCGAGCCGCGTTGACGCGATGACCGCGCTTCGTCAGGAATGAGCCCGACGCCGGGCAGTCGCAACAGCTTCAAAGCGTCAGTCCCCGCGTGATAGGCTCACGACGCAACCGCCCGAAATGAGCGGTCTTGGCCATGTCCGCGACACATGCACGACCAGACTTTTCGGGTGTGTGGTCCCTGAACATCTCCAGGAGCACACTGCGTGTCGAGATTCCCAAGAAGATCTGATTCGGCGGTGGTTTCAGTCGCACCAAGGCTCACTGGCGAGGCTCGGTGCTCGTGATCGAGTCGTTACTGAAGGTTGCCGATCGTGAGCTTCACTTCCGCGATCACTGGTCGTTGTCCGGCGACAAGAAGATTCTCACAATGGCCCACCCCGACGACGATCTGGCCGGGCAGATTTCGATTCTCGAATCTGTGTCGTCACAGGACGTTGGGGAATTCCGATCCAGCGTAGCCAGCGATTGAATATCGAACGCGTTGGGCCGCTAATTCCAGGGCCAAAAAAGACTCTCCGCATGGCGTCGGCAAGCACTCTGAGGGGGGAACACCATGGGAAAGACTCTTGAGACTCGCGCGCATGGGTCCATGAACGTGTCCTGTGCGGGGTTGATGTGGCTTGCGCTCATCTCTTCGACAACGATCGCGTTCCTGCAGCCGGCCACAACATCGGGACCAGCTGCCTCGGCGCAAGGCACAGTGACGGCCAATGTGGTTGCTTCGGCGAACGCGTTCCTGGCAACGCTGAGCGACGTTGAGCGCGCCAAGTGTACGTTCACGTTTACTAGCGGCCAACGGACGGGCTGGTCGAACCTCCCTACGGGGATCTTTCAGCGCAACGGTCTTCGTCTCGGCGACATGACGACGCGGCAGCGCGAAGCCGCACTCGCGCTCGTTCGGTCGGCATTGAGCCGCGAGGGCTACCAGAAGGTCACTAACATCATGAACGGTGACGAAGTGCTGAAGAATGCGGGTGGCGGACGCACCGGAGGCCGTCAGGGAGCAGTTGGTTCCGGCGGGACGGGACGCGGCGGCATTCGGTTTGGCCTTGATGAATACTACGTGGCGCTCCTTGGCGTTCCGTCGGCAACCGCCCCATGGATGATCCAGTTCGGCGGGCATCACCTCGCCATCAACGTCACGCTCGTCGGTTCGAACAACGTCATGACGCCCAGCCTGCCCGCAGCCCAGCCAGCGACGTACACGCTGAACGGTGAGACGATTCGACCGCTCGGCCGTGAAAACGACAAGGGGTTTGCGCTGATCAACGCGCTGAACGCCGCGCAGCGCAAGGAAGCCGTCCTGTCCTATCAAGTGGCGGATCTCGTCCTGGGGCCGGGCGCCGATGGAAAAGTCATCCAACCCGAAGGCATCCAAGCCTCCAAAATGGATGCCCGCCAGCAGGCGCTGCTTCTTGACCTGGCTCACGAGTGGGTCGGCATTCTCAACGACGATGCGGCAACGGCGAAGATGACGGAAATCAAGACAAACCTGCCGCAGACGTATTTTGCCTGGAGCGGAAGCACGCAGAACGGCGGGCTGGCGTACTACAGGATCCAGGGCCCCGCGGTCATCATCGAATATTCGCCCCAGCAAGGCGACATCGACCACATCCACACCATCTATCGGGACCCGACCAACGATTACGGCGCCAAACTGGTCCGGCCATGAACCGGCGCACCTTCGTCTTGTCTTTGATCGTGCCGGGCTTGTGGCTGACGACTGCGGCTCCCGCCGCTGCGCATCGGCTCGATGAATACCTTCAGGCGACGCGACTATCGGTGGACGTCGAGCACGTGGGTGTCGAAATTGACCTGACAGCGGGCGCGCGTCTCGCAGCTGAGGTCTTTGGCTCGATTGATACGGATGGCGACGGTCAGATCTCAAACGCCGAGGCGGAAGCCTATGCACAAGAGGTGCTCCGCTCAGTGATGCTGTCAGTCGACGGCCGCCCAGTCCGCATGAGATTGCTTGAAATCCACGTGCCGCAGTTTCACGACATGAGCCTCGGCGTTGGGACCATTCGACTCCGAGCGAGCGCCACCTGCTCGGTCACTGGTTCGAACCGCCATCACCTCAAGTACGTCAACACGCACAGGTCCGAATCGAGCGTTTATCTTGTCAACGTATTGGTGCCGGCCGATCCCCGCATTGAGATCAGAGATCAGACGAGGGATAGCGCGCAGCACGTGCTCGTGCTGGAGTATCGCGTCATACCCGATCGAGCGTGGACAGCGGCGTGTGCGCTGCTCGTTTGTTTGGCCCTGGCTGGAGCGCTCGGCCTCACGAGGTGGCCACTCAACAACGCAGCCTTGTACCAGGCCGCGAGCGACTTACGGGGTCGCGAGCGTGCCTGACCTCGCCCAGGATCTTCGTCATCGCCGTCATTGGCGGGCTGGCGGGGTGGCTGCCTGCTTGGCGCGCGTCGCGCATTGATATCCGGCAGAAGTCCTGCGGGAGGATTGGGACACGCGGAAATCGGGCGGCGAATCCGTCGGAGCCCTTACATATGGTAAGAACGGCCCGCCACGAGATCGGCACGCATGGACAGGGAGACGCGCACGACATCACGAACCTCGTCAGCCGCGCCATCGTAGATGGCGGGCTCTCGGCTGGCGTCGCGACGGTGTTCGTCGTTGGATCGACGGCGGGGGTGACCACGATCGAATTCGAGCCTGGCGCGCTGGCCGATTTCAATCGTCTTTTTGAAACATTGGCCCCGCTGGACGGCGAATACCGGCATCATTTGCGCTGGGGTGACGACAACGGCTCGAGTCATATTCGCGCAGCCCTCCTCGGCCCATCGCTGAGCGTGCCGTTCGCAGACCGCCGGCTCGTGCTCGGGACGTGGCAGCAAATTGTGCTTGTCGAGTTTGACACTCAGCCGCGCCGACGCGAGCTCGTGGTTCAGATGGTAGGCGAATGAGCGCTTGCCGGCTCAGCTCGATCGCGCCGTGCAGGAGATTGTGGCTGAGCTCCAGCAGCATCTGCCGAAAACGCTCAGTCGGCCCGCGTTCCCGAAGTACCGCACGGTGAAATGACGTTGTGACGTCGCCTCGTTTATTGGAGCACCTGAGGGTGCCGGGGCTGGCCATGCTCTTGCCTACGGCAGGGCGTCGTGCCAA